>Ga0179593_1579522_pt1 | contig 18616 bp, 17 predicted proteins | sample CZODoug2_1_08_16_FD_185931 | JGI IMG/M metagenome (GOLD analysis project Ga0179593, IMG submission 185931) | Vadose zone soil fungal communities from Angelo Coast Range Reserve, California, USA - CZODoug2_1_08_16fungal (PacBio error correction) | ecosystem: Environmental > Terrestrial > Soil >...
TTGCACAAAAAAAGAAAAAAACGGTGGGGGGGGGGGGGTTGAGGTTTGTGGGGTGGGGTGTTGGGGTGGGGTGGCAAAAAAAAGGGGGTTTGGGGGGGGGGTTTTTGTCCACATATTTGTTTGGGGTTTTCCAGACTTGGGCCCCAAGTGGTGTGATGTTCGAAAACAAAAAAAAAATGTTTTCTCCAAACTTGGGTTTGGTGGGGCCGTGTGTTCACTACAAAATTTTTCAGACAGGTTTTTTAATGAAGAAGAAAGTTACTGGGAGTAAGCGTATTCCGAGTTAGGGGGGCCTGACTCTTGTTTCTTTTCCAGGACTTAGTTTGAGACTGACCAGAGCGCAAGGCAATTCACCCGACGTAACGGCTGTAGCGGGGGGGATCACACACGACTGTCCGCAGGGCAGGAGAAAAGAGAGAGAGGGGTGAATCAATTACGCAAAATTTGCCAGTAAATTAGATGGGGGAGAGGCGTCGCGGGCCGGGGGAGACCTCGGGTCACTTCGGCTCCATCTCCTGATTGCGGCTGAATTGCAAAGGGGAGGCTGTCAAAGGAAGCCTTTGTCGGCGGAAGGGACACAGGCCGGAGGGGAGACAAGGTTTGAAACCGACTAGAGAGGGAGACGCGCTGCTCCGGGGGAGGGCCTGGGGTGGAGGAAAAAAGCAGATGGGCTTACGTCCAGATACCGGACGGGGGACCTCCTGAGCTTCTCCTCTCGTTGGGAGGAGCGGGAGGGAAAAACTAGGAGGGCAACTTTCGGAAGGACTCTCCTTTCCCGGGGACAAGGGAAAGTGGGGAAAAAGAAAGGTATAGGCTCCCTTATCTGGCTGAGAAGAGGAGGTCGAAAGGGGTCGACAAGGTTTGGCGCGGAGGGGAGAATCTTGCTTGGGGGCTCAAACGGTTGTATGAAGCATAGAAAAAGGTAAAGGAAAAAGACGTTCATTACGAACTCAAGCTGGGGCGTCTAGCGATAGGTTTCTCAAACCCAAGGGTGACGCAGCCCACCACGACGAAAAAAAGGAGGGGAAAGCGTCAGCTCCTCCTCTATGGTACCGGCTAACGCCGGTAAGAAATTGAATACGCAAAAAAAGAAAACGATCTCCTAACCGCGTGCAAGCGTGCATAGACGACCAGAAAAAGAAATGGTCGCGGACCCTTATATCATTCAGGTTGGGCACTCAAGCCGTAACGGCAAATCCGGTTGGATGAAGTTTTCACCACGGGGGGAATTATTTTCATCCCGACATGAGAAGAACTGCCAAACAGCAGAGAACTTATCTCAGAAGGGGTTAGCCCCGCCCCCCTATTACGTCTGCTTAGGGGGGGGTGGCACGCGGGCAAAAAGAAAAATCCGAAAAAAGACCGGGTGAAAAGCATATTCCGAAAGAAAATTCGGAGGGGAAAGGGGTCGATCTCATTTGCCTCAGGGATCTCGTCGAAGACCGTAAAACGACGCCAAATTTCGATTTCAAACGCTCGGCACCTTCCGCGGGGGCTGAAAGGGGTATACTAAAGGAAGGCTGGGGACGCGTCCACAGGGCAAGAAGGAGATTTAGCTAATCGCCCGGTGTGAAGGGAAACTGTCTTAGTGGAAGAGAATCTTAAATACGTACAAATGAGAAAAAAAAACCTCGGGGGAGGAGGAAGACTGAACTAGATCTGGTAGGGGAGGGGAAAACGGGAGCTCGAAACAGACATGATCGTTATCTGGGATGCAGAGGATTCAAAAAATACCGCCGATGTCGGGCTTCACACGGGTCCCCAAGGACGGACGAACGATGCGAAGGAGTTGATTAAATCCGCCTTTGGAAAGAGGAAAAAGCTGATGTGAAGGAGCTGCGTGACCTCTCGAGCAAAAACACCACACGACGCCAGGTGAAAAAAAAGGGGCCAATGAGTGCCTAGCTCATCGATTAGCACGAGACCTAGGGAGGGAAGGAATTTGGGAATCCAGCTTGATCCAATGAAGCCTCTCTCGTCTAGCTGCTGGGGATATCACAACAGTTTAGGAGGGTGGGGAAGGTCGAAAGCAAACAGTCTTCCTCTCATTCCATTTAAAGAGGGCAAATCCAAGGAGGAGAGGAGTTCAACTTGGCGGCGCCATTGGAGGGAACTTCTGCACGTGTTTCCGCAGAAGAAAACCGCGAAGGGGCGCGTGTAGTGCTGGAGGTAAGCGAAACAACAAGGGAAGAAAGAGCGAGGACTCGCACTACACGCTAAGAACGGGACCTGGAGAGAGGCGGAAATCACGCAGAAGGGGGGAGAAAAATGCTGCCCCAGCTTGACTGGAAAAGAACCGCGGAAGGAAGGGATTGGGGGGCCGGCTGACTTTTAACTGTGTCTGAAGAGAAGCGAAGGAGCCTAAGGAGGGTTAATACAGCCCAAAGGGTTGGGGGTCGCTATCCAGCATCTATCTCGGTGAATGGGAAAAAGCGCAAGAAAAAAGACGAGAGATTCTTGTGCTGGGAAAGCTGAAGAGACGGGCGGGCCCGGATTGGGACCCATAAATTATCTTAAGCACCTGAAAGAAGGGCCGTGGCATTGGGTGAAGAAGGGCTCAAAACGCACGGAAAAACGCCATACTTGCATTGATTTAGGGGGGGGAGGAGTCCCGAGGGATCAAGCCTCGCATAACCTTGGAAATAAACGGCCGAAGCGTGGAAAAAGGATTTTATTAGCAGAGGATCAAAAAAAATTTAACCCAAGACGATTTGGAGGCATGCGGGAGAAAGGGGGGGGGGAAGGTGAGAAGTACCGCTATAGTAGGATGTTTTTACAAGCGCGAGAACTGGATTAGACACCAAGGGCCTGTCAAGATCAACTTGGAGTGGGGGTGGCCCGCGGATATGCAATAAAAAGAAAAGAGAAAAACGGGACATCGAAGGGGGGATCGAAAGGAAGACCGGGGGGTGGGTATTCTAACGATTCACACGGTCCGAGACGTTCAAGGGAGGGAGAACTTTCTTCGGATACTCAGCGGGCAGTTCGAATGTATAATCGAGAAGATAATTTAGGGAATAATCACGGAACGTATTGAGTGGATTCTACTGAAAAAAGGGGTTGCAGAGGACTTGCTCAAAATCTGAAGCAGGGCTCTACTAAAAAAAGGGAGGGCATGCTATGAGTCCAGGCAACCGGTAGTTTTTTCTGCTGCCATGTCGAGGAATGAGACATAAAGACCGCTGGCGCAATCGACAAAATGGATGGACTTGCGGGGGGACTCAACAGGGGGGAGCGTCGGGGCTGGCAATGTTTCTACCGTGCTGCTCGCAGAGAGAGCGAGTTAAATGGGGGGTGGTCGTTCGGCCGAACCTGGTCAAGTCGTGAAAGGCCAAGAAACGCAAACATAGAATCAGGATGCGGCTCCTGACGCTCAATTTCGTCGGTGGATACGGGGGCTAGAGTACCGCCTGAGTGGCTCTCTTCCGGACCGAGAACAGGTAAGGGGGTAAACTAGTCGAGACAACGTCTGGGGGGCGAAAGTATCGACATCCGCGCAAACGAACCTTGGACCCGGCGTGTAGCCAAAAAGGAAAAAGTGGCGACTCGTACCGGCACGTGTCACCCAGAACTAGTAAGAAAAAGGAACGACACGCCGCAATTGGAAAGAGCTAGGGGGAGGGGGGGCCGGAAATTGTACGGTAAAAAAAGAGCTGAGATCTCAATTAACTCAAAAGGAAAAGCAAGCCTGAAAAGAAGGAAAAGGGACTCAGTCACCAACAGCATGGGGGAGGGGGGACTCGAAGTCCCTCTAATCTACCGGGTGGCGATCCGGCCTGGTCGGAAAAAGGAACGTCGCTGCACGCGAGTCGCAATTCGAGACCGGCAGAAGGACTGTGCAGAAAAGTCAAGGAGGGCGGAAACGTGAGACAGCCGGTTTAGACAAGCGCGGGGGAGGAGCCGCGAAGGATTATTACTTTCAGAAAGTGCTTAAGTCCTTTCAACAACTCGAAGAGGAAAAGGGCCAAAGGTGAGGGGTTTACCGTCCGCTCAAACAGCCGCTGAAACGTACCAGTTTGCGGGATAAGAAGAGACAAAGCAAGGTCCTAACTGCCCCTTGACACAGCAACACAAGCTTCTCCGTAAAAGTCGACAGCAATACGAAAGTTCCCGCCCCACCGTCCTGAAACTGCTGTCGTATACGCGGCCATCGCACGACCAAAAGCCAAAAGAAAAAACAAGAGGAAGGAAGAGAGATAAACCTTCTGGAAACGAGGAAGGGTTTCAAGGGTGGGTGCCGGGAGGGGAGGATTCTGTATTGAATGGGCTCGGATATCCTGAACGAAGGGGGAAGGAGGGTGCTGTGAGTTTGATAAGGCAAGTACCAGGCGCGCAGATAGCACCGTTAGGCTGAAACACACTAGCGAGAACTTTCCTGCGACGTGCTGAAGCCATCGGGGGGGTGAAATGTGTTTGTGGGGGGAAATGTTGGAGCGTCTAAACGGCCGAGGGGGGAAGTTCTACTACCCCCGCTGATCACCCCTAAGAGGAAGATGAATGGAAAGGCAAATCCAAGCGGAGCTGGTCTCTAATCGTTACGACCTTTGAGGAATTCGCGGGGAGGGGGAAAACCTGCAGGGAGGGAGACCGCGGAAAACAGCATTGAGTTCTTCGAGCCAGGTTGGTAGTGCGTAACCTGGGAAAAGGTTTCAAACGAAGGTCGGCAATGCGAGTACAATCAGCTATCCGAAAAGGAGGAACTTGCTGAGGTCTTCGCGTTCCGCAGTCGGAAGAAAAAGGGGGGGGGAATCACATGGGGTCAGGTAACGTACTCAGTCTCTGCATCAAGTAGTGGAAGGCTTCGGGGAAGGCGTGGGGGGCGCGTCGCGATTACTGAGTGGGAGTCGAAAAAGGTCCCGAAATGATCCTGGAAACACGCTCAGGACGGGGAAAAAGAAGGTTTCGGGGGCGTTGTGCGCGACCCCACGCCGTGGGGGGTCTTTCTTCGTCGCCCACCAAAACTACGTTCGTCAAAAAAAAAAAAAGCCGCTTACTTCTTGAAAGCCGTAAGGAGGCCACACCCGCCAATTCACGAGGATAGGGCAAATATGCCAGACTCATCCGGGTCGACATTAAAGAAAAACGTCACCGGATATCAGGGGGGTTGTGAGTCCGCCCACGTAACTAAAAAAGAAGAGGGGTTTTCAGAGGAGCAGGGGACACGTAATGCCGGGGCCTTCCATGTTTTCTCCGCGACATTGCACAAAAAATAAAAGACACAGGATCCTGATCTCATGCCGTTTGAGAACAGAAAACGGCTGCCGAGCGTGGTGAGCACCAGAACTGATCAGAAAATCCGCCAAGCGCAAAAGGCGTTTAATAAACGGGCCACGAAAAGGAGAGTGGGACTGGGCCAGAAAGCTGAGCTCGTCGAAGCGCCAAGGAACCTAAACGGCGGTTCTGAAAAATCCGTTCGCTTCTGAACACCTGCCGCGGATCGTAGAGGGAAACGTCAGGTTGGGAGAAACAGGGCAAGCGAGGAGCGCCTCGCCTCTTTTTCTTGGAAAAAGGAGAGGGGGCACAGCAAAAAAAGGGGGCGCCATATGAAAAATGCGTACAAATATGTACCAAACGCGGGTGAAGAGTCTCGCGCTGTAAAACATTCCTACTAGAATATATTGATCCCAAAAAAAATCATCGAAGGAAAAAAGAGTCGGGAAAGGAAATAGCTTGATGGAAAGCGCCTCTACCCCGATTGCGCTTCACACAGGGGGAAAAACGGGGCGTTCGCTTCAAAAAGGGATGAGTGTTCCGCTCAGGAAGGGGGGAAGGGCCTCCACGGGAAAGTCAAGGCGCCGGGTTAGAAGTCTCGTTCGTTAGGGAGGAGGAATTCCCATTCACCACACTCACGCCCTGTCTCCCAGGAAGTTGTGGCCAGCGCTGCCAGGCCGGGAGGCATGCAGTACAAAGTCAAATACTCTCTCGACCTGAAGGGGAGTATTTGAGCGCATCCAGCCCATGAAACGCGCGCGCGGGTTCTGGAATAGCGTCACAACCATTTGGCTGCCTCGGGTTTCAGAGAAAAAGGGAAAGGGTCTTCGAGGAAGAAACTTAGTGCTCAGAGCCAAAGAAGGTACTTCTCGGAGTTTGAAAGAAAAGGGCGAGAACGAAAAGGAGGGTTGATGTACGCCGAGGAAAAAAAAATTCACTTGACTGTTTCCAACGAACTCCGCTGGGGCGTTGTAGTGGATAGTGAAAAAAGAAAAAAAGAGGAGAGAAGAGACTAGCACAAACCGACCAAGGTTTCGCGTTGGTGAGGGGTCGGGCGCAGAAGTAAGGCGCCGCCACTGCGGGGGGGAAGACGCGCCGAACCGTCCCGATTGTGCCCAACCACTCTTGCGGGGCCTTGGAAAAGCAAACGAAAAAAAGGAGCGCTTAATGGAAGAGACCAAGGCGATGTATAACGAAGCCCAAAACTGGGGGAAGTCCAAAAAAGATAAAGAGGAGCTGCGGGCTCAAGTCTGGATGCGCGCAGGAAAAAATACTACGCGGCAATCCCAAGTCGTGAAAAATGAGACCAAGGAGGAACAGCGCGGAACGTGGGCCAAAGGATTTTTTAAATAAATTAAAAAATCTAGTTACAGGAGAAAGGGGGAGTGAAGATCGCGCGAGGAAACGCGAGACTGCGAAGCGGGCAAAGGGGGGCTGGGGGGGGAATTTGGGTCTGAATAACAATGCGAAGGCCCTACAAAGCCAAAATTCGGAAAAAGCGGCGGCCGAACGGTGGGGGGTGGGGTATCACTGATTGGAAGCCAATATCGAAGGGGGGGATCAAGAATTCCTCCGAAAACGAGTTCAGGCAGAGCGGGAGGGGGTTATGGGGGGGGGGCCATACCAGAGTGCAAAAGGAAATTGGGTTACATCGCGCTACGGGAGGATCACCCGCGGGGGGCGTAAGGAATTCATATCACGGACTGTGGGGGAAAATTTTGCCAAGAAATATTTGGGGGAACAAAGAGGCGGCGAACGCGCAGCGCAGGGAAAATTACCGCGCCGACGGGAATGACAGTGAAGTCTACGGCTGAAAAAAGGGGAAAAGGCCGACGTCTTATTCGAACACCGAGAGGGGGTTGTCGCGGAATACGTCTTAAAAGAGGAGGGGAGGAATGGCGGAAAAATCACGATCAGACGATTCCGTGGCCGTCCGGAAGTATGCTGGGTTCAACCTAACTGAGGGAATTGAAGAAGAACGTTCAAAAAAGAGCACCGTCGAGACTTCTTGGGGGTGGGGGCATTATAAAAGAAAAAGAAATGATGATGCGCATGTCTCGGGGAAAAAAAACATTCAGGCCAATTTGGCAATACTTGGAAAAACGGCGGGGGGGAAGAGTTTGACGTTGCTTGAGGAGATGACGGGGATGCATGGTCTAAGCGGGCTGCGCTGGGGGGGCGGTGACGGAGAAAAAAATTGCGGAACTACTCAGAGAACCCGTTGACAGGAACCGTCAAAAAAAGAGAGGTGGCGAGAACGCTCAACTTATTTTCAGGAAGTGGGGGTTCTGATAATCAAATATTGCGGGAGGAAAAAATCGCTAAAGCCAGAGGGAGGCGTATGTCACTAAAGCTTTTGGGAAATTTTCATTGTTGAGGACATATTATCGCGTCTGACAGACGAGCAAAAGCAGCCGGGGACAACCTTGTAAAATGACGGTTCTAAAACGTCCGAAGGAGGATCGCCGAGAGGAGAATCGTACCTGATTGCACTGTGGACTAAATAGTAAAAAAGATTGAACGATGTTAGGGAAAACACTATCAAGGGAGTTTGCCAGAGGGTCCGATAAATTGTCCGCGAACTGGGGGAAATAATCCTCAGAGGAACCCGCCGTATACGACGTCCAGAGCCTAAAGGGGGTAACTCAAATTAAAAATTGGCTCGGCGAAACTATCATCACGGAGGAAAAGAATTAGGGGGGGAGGGGATTAGAAGACGGCCTGGTGTAACATCATAACAGGTCGCTGAGCTCTGTTGCGAAAAAGCGTGGGGTGGAACTGCAGAAGGAATATGAAAGAAAGGGAATACGTTACAAATCTTTTTTAGTCGCACGCAGCGCGTTTACCAAAGGGAAAAAGGGGGACGGGAAAGTATAACGTTGAGCACCTCAAATAACTCTGAACAGAGGCAACTGGATAGAGGTCCGCAACAAAGCCGATGAAGAAGTGTCAAGGCGGATCAAGCCGAGACCCTCAGAAGACGGAGACACAATCTCTATGTCTAACGATGTGAATCCCAGCGGAAGATCCAAAGAAATATCAAAACCTGTAAGGAACCGTTCTTAGACTCGTCCGCCGGCCCGAAAATATCACAACAACGGAGGAGGAGAAAGAGTGGACCAACGGGCCTTGGAAGACCGATTGAAGGGGTTCAGACGTGGTAAGGCGATTCGGGGGGGTATGGGCTCTTTGAGAACCGAGCGGATTCAGAAGTAGAACGAAGGAAAGGACTTTGCTTGTATCAGCGCGCGCGGCTGCTCGCCCTTAAAAGGTTTAAAGGGAGGAGTCGGAAACCCCTACTGTCATCAGGAAAGTGGCGACTTGCTTGCCGATCGTTGGGTATTACGAGGCGTAGATGGGAAGCGGAGAAACCGGCTCCTTGGAGGACCTCAGGACTTCCGGAGCGAAGGAGTGAAAAATCTCCTCTAATTGCGGGAAATGGCGCAGTTCATGCAAATCAAAAAAAAATGCGCTAAAGCTGTGACGCGGGTTGAGCGTCCGAGCGAGCCACGGTTTGGAGAGTTCAGGGGCGTGAGTGCCTGGGAGAAAGGCAAACACTGTTTGTAATTTTTGGGAAAACCGAGCGAGTCCTGGGGGAGTCCTCAATTCTAAAGGCGAATCTGAGTATACGGCAAAAGAACTTGATAGGAAAGGAGGCTTGGAGAAATGAACAGGCAAAGGCGAGGACTCGTTCTGGGGGGGTCACCGGGTCATTCGTCCCTTAAAACAATAGGAAAAACGAGCGGGGGAAGAAAAGTACAAGGTGGAGGCTTCGATAACGTGCGTGGAGCCAAGAAGGTAAGGGGCGGGGAGGTTATGAAAAAGGATCCTTTGAAAAAAGAAGGGAACATAGAGCACCCGGTGCGCGAGGAGGGATCTTCGTGTTGCTACCCCACGCCAGTGAGGACCCTACGGGCTGACTCCCGCCGCGGGATGGAATCTACTTGGGGAAGGGGAAGGGGTCCGAAGAAAAGAAAAAGCCAACGGAATGCGCTCCGTCACCGCTAAGCGAAAGGATACAAAGAACATCTATGGAGGGAGAAAACCTTGAGAAGTCAGGGGAGGGAAGAAAAAAAACGGAATGCCATGAGTGCGTTGGCTGAAAGAGTTTCACGTATGCCCCCGTGCCTCAGGAAACAGAGGAAGCATCCGAAACCGTATCATCAGGCCGTTTCTCCAGAACCCAAAAGAGCGGCGGCGAAGGGGGGGGAAAACAGAGTAGTCAAGAAGAAAAGGCCAAGCGCCCGTAGGGGTGGAATCCCAGATACGTTGAGGCCACGAGCGCTGGGCATACATTTTGCGCGCAACTAACGCGTCGATGGCTTCAAAAGAAGAAAAAAAACGAGGGATCTAAAAGGTCAAAGTCGGAACTGCCGCGGCGCAGTATATCGTGGAAAAGGGGGAGACCACAGGGCAACGTGAGAGTGCTCCTCGCCGGGATTTTTTCGGGAAAGGAAAAAACAAATCAAAGGGAAGGGAAAGGAAATCTGAAGGAGTTAAAAGAAAAGGACTGAAACGTGTGATAATCCCTTCGCGCGCTGGTAAAACCTTCCAGGGGGAAAAGGACGCATCGAAGGTGCAACTCGTCCGGGGGGGGGTAAAAAAAGAGTTTAAGGAAAGTAGAAAATATTCGGCGGAACAATCATTGGGAACACCACGGGGCAAGAAGGGTCAGTTGATCTCTACCTTGGGATCAGGGAAAAGAAAAAGGTCGCAAATCGAGAAGTCTCCCTGGAGGGAACGCGCGCGAGCCAGACCACGCAAGACTTCTCTTCAGATAATTTAAGGGGCGTTTCCACGAAGGAGGCCAGGCCGAGGGTCTGAAAGTACAAGAAAAGAAGAATCGACTGAGAAAGGGGGCGAGGGGAAGGGCGCGCGCAAGCTGGAAGAAGTCACCAGCTAAGCTTCTGCTGCTGGAATCGTGGGGCGATCGGGGTTGTTCGATGCCCAATGAAAATCTCAAGGTAGTCGCTTCACACATACTTGAAAGGAAGGGCAAGAGATAACGGACGGTTTTCCGAGATGTTCCAGCGCAGCTTGGCGGCCATTTCTCCACTCTTCCGCCGAGAAAAAGAAGGAAACCCATAAAGAGGGGGATAAGCTCGCCCAAAAAAAAAGAGGAGGAAAAGGAGGAAGGAAAAAGAAACACGAGGGTTGAAAACGAGGTTGATCCGGGGACTCGAAGTGGCGAATGGCGCTCCAAGCTGGGAGGCCGGGAGGGAGATTGGAGGATGACTTAACTGAATCGAGTGCTCACGAAAGGAAGATCTATGGCGAAAAGAAAAGGACGATTGAAGAAGAAAAGGGGGGTCGATAGTACAGAAGACTAGAAAAAAGAGGCGTGAATTGGCGAGCGGATGCGCTAACCAATAAATCGCCGGAGGGGTGCTTTTAGGAATGGAAGCCCTTCGAAGGGAAGGATTCTGTGGGGAAGGGAGGGGGAAAAAAGGGAGGGAAAGTCAAGTGGCTTCGAACGTTCACGCACGAGACTTGAAAGCGCTGGAAGGCATTGCGGAGAAAGGGGAGGGAAATCATCCCAGGAAAATTAATCAAGAAAGCAGGAAAATAAAGGGGGGGGTTGGAAAAAAGGGGAGGTTGGGGCCTAAATCGGCGGGGTAACGGAAGCGAGTGGGCTCCTCCCGAGAAATTGGCAAGGCAAGGGCTAGGAGGGGTTTGTATGTGGGGGGGGAAATCCCAGGGTGACCAAAAGAGCTCTACGTGATTATCAATCCGGTGAAATGTCTGTAAATATGGGAATCACTGGAAAGGTTGATTTGGCCCAGCGGGGATTTGACAAACAATAGGCTAAAAAAAAAAATCTTGGAAGGGAGGAGAAAAAACTGGACCGGGGAAGGGACGCTAGCGCCTCGGGTGATTTCAGAAATAATAACGAAATTCCTCCTAGGTGGAAGGAGGACTTACGGAACGCTCAGCGGGCGGCAAAAAGGTACTTACGCCGCGGAGAAGGCCTCCGGGATAGGGGAGCAACCTACTAGCGTTTCGTATTGAGGAATGAAAAAGAGAGAGTTCTCACAAAAAAAAAAAGTCTCTACTAGTGGGGGGGAGGAGAAAATTCATTAGAAAAACGGATAAGGGCCGGAAGGGGGGGGGTGCAAAGTGTCGCGGGAATGCAAAGGTCCCGGGGGTCAATAAACCTGGGAAAAAAAAAAGTCTGAGGTGTAAGTTGCTTGAACCAAACAGGAAGTCTAAAAAAAAAAGGAGGATGGGCAGGAGCTTGCGCTGTCATGACGGGATCAGTCTAGGGAAAAGGGGGTGGAGTTTGAGGGAAAGAAGGGGGGGAAAAAAAGACCGGAGGAAAAAGGAGCAAACATTAGAAATCAGCGGCGGAAGAAAGACGCTCAACGTAGTTGTCTTCGTCGGGACGAAGTAAAGGTTCTCGCAAAGATACGTCTAAAAATAGGAGGGGGACTATGACGGAAGAGGGGGGGGAACCGAGAAGTGTTGAAGGGTACCGTGAAAATATTACCGTAGAAGACACTTGTGAGAAGAAGGAAGGACTTTGAAGCGGTGGAGTAAGAAGAGAAACTGATTCGGGAAAAGTGAGAAAAAGTAAAAAATGATGCACGGTGACTACCCGAAAAGAGTCGCGGATGGGGGGAAGGGGAGGCACGACAAGTGCCCTCGCTAAAGGGGTTTGGGAACTTATGAAGAGAGGGGGAATCGAAAGAGGAGAAAGGGGGGAGGAAAACGGGTAAGGACGATCCGCTGCTCCGGTTACAAACCACAGTGCGCAGCATCACTCGAGGGGAGGGGAAGATCGGTTGGAAAAAAATGTGAACAGAGGTCAGAACAGCAGAACTCTCTTGAAAGGGAGGGGTCTGAAGAGTGGAGTTGGCAAGGAGGGAAAGGACAAAAAAAAATTCTAGGAGATGAACGCTTGCAGGACTGTGGGGGATCATTTTAGCGGTAGGAGGAAAGAAAAGGAGCCGCGCCTATAACAAACATTAAAACTTCCAGAGAAGGTGAAAACGAGAGGAAGAACTGAGCCGCTGACAGAGAGTTGTTAGCCGCGCAAAAGCTCGGAACTTACGCTGGGGCAGTTCGTAGAAAAGACTCTACTAGAAGAAGAGAAACTAAAAGGGAATGGACCAAAAAAACTCTGTCCTTCTACTAGGAATCAAAATAGGATCCAGATCCCATGAAGAAAGAATAGAATTCCCAAAAAAAGAATGAAGCGGGAAAGGTCAAAAGGACGCGCACGCCCATCCTTTGTCCCTAACAAAAAAAAGGGAGGAGGAAAGAGATGGGCACTTGGCTTGGGACTCGATTGCCGGAGGGGGGTCAGGAAAAGAGTTCGAGGGGGGAGAGGGGGGAATCCGAGCGGATTCACTAAATTTTAGGAGGTGTTGGGTTGAGAATATGGTCGCCAGAAAGAGTAGAACTTAAGGAAGAAGAGTGAAGAGGTGCGGAACAAAAAGAGATGTGGAAAACTTGCCAGGTCGACGTGCTTCCGATCATCGTTGGGTGAGGGAGATTATAGGGATAAGGCGCTGTAAGGAAAAAGCGGTCTGGCAAAAAAACCCTCGAAAAAAAGGGAAACGCGAAATGCGAGGAAGGGCAAGAAGGGAAGCAGTAGCAAATAAAGCAAACTGCTGTCTCGAATGCGAGCAGCGTTCGACCTGTTTGAGGGAAAAAAGCCGGAGCGCAACAGGTATATTAAATATGGAGAGAGAAGACGATTGATGACTGGAAGGAAGGTGCGGAAAGAAAGGCTTCCGAGGGGTCCAGAAGAGATTCTAAAACCGTTTTCGCGGACATCGATCAGGCAACACCGGCAGGAAAAAAGAAAAAGACGTTCCCGAAGAGAATATCTCGCGGCTCGGGGGAAAAGCCTGAAGGAAAGGCCTCAGGAACTGTGAAGAGGGACCTCAAAAAAACTTCGTACAAGGTGGGGCCGCCTTGGGGGGGGGGGGCGTTGGCGACAAGAAGGTGGGACCCAGGAAAAGGAAGAAAAACTTTTACAAAAGGGGAACATCGCAAAGGCAGCGTGAGAGGAAGGTAGCGTAATGTCGTGTTGCCGTATGGGGGAACCCACCACAGAACGGGAAGCGTCAGCTCAAGAAAGTGAATCGAGGGTGGTGCTGATGGGGAAAGAAAACTGAACGGAAGGGTAGGAGACGCCACCAGCGTATCTGCTCCGTCACCTGCTCAACTAGGAAAAGTCCAGCGATGGGAAGTCGACCAAAAGCGGGATTAAGGAGGGGAAGTAAGAAAAAAAAAACGAAAGTTCAAAAAAGGAGTTGCGCAAATGAGTTTCACGTATGCCTTGGGGATTCGTTTGGCACGAGAAGGTGCAGAAGACGAAGGGAAAGAATGGTCAGGAAGGGTAAAAAATAGAGCCTGCTGCTTCGCAGGTTAGCACGCTCTTCTTCACATAAAATCCGCCAAGCTAGGGGAAGAAATAAAGGAAAAGGATGATCGAGGAGAGAGGGGGAGTTCGGATAAGGAAAGCCCCTCAATCAAGGGAAGATAAAGGACGGACAAAACGATGCCCGCGGTCTTCATAATCCTCGGGGAACGTAGGAGAAACTCGGAGGAGAAGAATTTCTTCCCGTGGAGGAATCGTCCACAGGGACTGATGCGACAGGAGAACTCCTCTTGGGGGGAGGAAAAAGCAGGGAAAAGAAAAAGGTCAGGAATTATGAATCTGAATATCGTATATTTACCGACACCTGGGGAAAGAAACGCTGGAAAACGTTAGAGAACACAAATGGCAAAAGGAAAGTCATCGAAAACTAGCGGAAGGAAACTCTGTGGAAAGGAGGGAATTCCCAAAAACTCTACCGCCTGCTGCTCAAAATAGTAAAAAAGAGGAAAGGGGAAGGGCGCTGGGAGAAGTGATTACCTCGAATTTGGGGATTTGGAAGAACCCAATTTCAGACACTGCAACGAGGATGAAAGAGAGAGAAAGGAAAAACACGCAGAAAAAGACTCCTTCCAGGTGCTTCAGAGATTTAATCAAAAAACGCGCTGGGAAAGCCAGAAGGGCCAAAATTAAACAGATACTCGGCTCCGCAAGCGTATGGGGAGAGACCTGTGGAAAGATCGCGCGGAGAAATGCTGGGGGGGAATGGAGGAAAAAACCAGTTTGGAGGGAAAGGAAAAATGGGGGAGTAGTAAGGGAGGCGTCCTCTCGAAAGCAGTACGTCAGCCCCGCAAAAGAGCAATCAGAACGTTCCGAGTCAGGGAACAGGGGGACCATGGAGGATTTCACGTAAACCTTGCCGGACGTCCCCGCTAACTCAAGAAGGAAGAGGTGCGATAGGAAGGCAAAAGGAGGAAAGAAGAGAGGGAAGATCCAAAGAAACAACCCACGAGTTTCCGAGGGGACCGTCCCGGATACGTCAGAAAAAGGGGCTCGGGCGAACGGAAAGCCGGGCGAGGGAGCTTACGTAAAGGGGAAAGGAAGCTACGAAAAGAGGAAGTCGACAGGGAAGGAATAAGAAGACAAAAAGGTTTGTGCCGATTCATTCCGCAGTGGGAAATAGAAGGGAATCCAAAAGCGCAAAAAAAAAACTCCTGATCAGGAGGGGGGCTTTGGGAAGCGAAATGGGCCCGGGATTTTTTACACCAAATTATAGTCCCTGGAAGATAGGGGGCGGGAGGGTGGCTCAGGGGTCGCAATACTTGAGAAAAGCTGCGGGCAGGAGGGCTTGAGAAAAGGGGCCGACAAAGGCTAGCTTGAAATCAATCATCCCTTCTCAATAATAACGTCTGGGGACGGTGGGTAGAAAGGGAAGGGGAAAAAAGGTTTAAGGGATCTATTTGAACAGGGGAACTGACATGGTGGCAGGGAGCTTTAGAGGGAGGGAGGGGGGGGTGGGGAAAACGCTAAGTTCATTAATGGTTTAGACACAGGGGGTCAGATGGCCATTGTAGGGGGTTGTACTCTAGTCAGAAGGAGGAAGGGTAGAGGGAGGATGGAAAGAAAAAACAATATTCGTAGCTAAACGGTAGAAACGGGCGTGGAGTCTACGAGAGCGCGGAGTTGAGGAAGGAGTCTAAAACAGAAAGGAAAAACGAAGAGCGTAGACTTCGAAGAGCGAATAGGGACAAATTTCTTACTACTCAACTCCTCTCTCGAGGTCTTGGAACGTAGCTGGTTATTCCCCTACTGATTGGCTGGGGTCTGGGAGGGGGGGAGCTCGCACTCACAAAAAAAAAAAAAAAAGCGAAGAAAAGGGGAGAAATTAAAAGGAGACTGGCAAAAAAGGGTATTTGTCGATGGTGTCGCAAAGTAACCGAGACGGAACTGGCGCAAGCGGAACACGGAGTGGGGAACTTTTACAGGGGAAATACCTAAAAGGGGAGAGAGAGAGGGAGAATGGTCTAAGGGAGGCTGCGCTGGCAGAGGCTGATTCGCAGCGGTTTAGACGTTAAAGAAAGCTGAGGAAACTAGAAAAAGGGACCTAAGAAGGAAGATCTTGTAGTCAGTGGTTTGAAAAAGTAATCCTCAAATACGGCGTTGTGAGAGACATCTCTAAAAAGCACCGGACTTATGGGGGAAAGTCGGAGGTTGGTTCATATCATTGTTTTTTGAAGGGGGAGGATCAGGAAGAAGAAAGGAAAGAGAATTAAAGAAGACCTCTCCGCAACCTTTACGGACGCGGTGAGGCTCCCTCCGCGAAGGTTGAAGAGACGCTGACGGAAAAAACACCAGAAAGAGTAAGGGAAGAAATTGCCGATTTGGGGTGAACGTCTAGTCAAGGCAGGGGGGGCAACGCAGAAATTGGAAGGTAAGCGCTTGTTCCGGACAACGTAGAGGAAGAGGAACTAAAAAAGCGTTACAGGAGCGGAGGGAAAGCAAATCCACAGGGGCTCGTCAGGAACTCAAGAGACCTAAAGGGGAAAGGGAAACCGTGGATTTCGAAAGAACCGAAATTTGCGGCATCAGGAAGCGTAAGAGTAAGAAGGGCGTGAGGGGACTACGGCTTTGCTTCACCGCAATTCGGGGGTAAAGGGAAACGAAGACGGTGGGCAGCGGGACGTTGGTCGCAAGAAAGACTTCCGTGGGTAAAGGAAAACAAGACTAAAGGTGGAAATGTCGTGAAAACCAAAACGATATCGGGGGCACTCGCCCGTCAATCTGTACGCTGTTTGGGGGGGGGGGGGGGAACAAAAAGTAAAGTAAGAAAACGTGAAAGCGCTCAAAATCGAGAGAGAACCCTCAGGGGGTCTAAAAAGAAAGGTGCCAAAAAACACAAGCGCGTTCCGCGAACAAAATAAGAAAAGTCGACTGGGAAAGGCACTGGAAAAAAAATATAAGAACCAGGGGTGGGAAGGAGAGACAGAAAACACAACACTGAGGAGGAGGGGAGAGAGATAGCCAGTTTCTGGAAAAGTCATAAAAGTTACATGGGGGGGGGGGGATTTAAGGAGAAAAGGAGGGGTTGAATTTGGATCCGCGGGAAGGAAAAGGAGGAGGTTGCGGGACCGTAGGTACGAGCGGTTCTGAAAGAGCGACTGGAGAAAAAAAAAAAAACTTTAATAAGGGGGAAGGAAGGGGAACACAATAGCTGTCGCCTTGGACGGGCGAAAGAGGTGGGGGGAAAAATACTTACGCAAGAAAGTGGGGCCAGTTAGAAGGGGGGGTATAAGCAAGAAAAGGCCGCTTAGAAAGAAAAAAAGGATCAAAGGCTCTGTAAGGTTCCATCTCCCTCAACTTAAAGGAAGAGCAAATCAGACCTGCTGGGGATTCTATGCAACACCTGTTCTTAAATGTTTGCAGAAAGAAAAAAATGAAGAAAAGAATCGGGACGAGGGGACGCGCTAGGTGAGTGCCTGCGAGCCAATTTAATTGCGTAAAAACGGGGTCAGAGGAGGGGAAGGGAGACCTTAAGAGCGAGTCAGGATGACAGAGAACCGTGGAGAGGAAATCGCTATCAGAACCAAAAAGGGATCTGAAAGAAGAAGCGCCGGGAAAAAAAAGTCGGCAATAGGGAAGGCGCGGACTCGTCTGGGGATCAAAAGACGTCGCAAAGAAGAGGCAGTGGGAGAAGAGCGAATCTTTGGGGGGGGGGGGGGGCTCTTGCTTAGAAAGAAAACCAAGAAAAATATCGAAAAAAACGAAAGGAAAAATGGACTGTGCCCACACGATTCAGTATCGAGCCACTAGCGGGAGAAGTCGTCGTTGAGCCTCCGTATGGTGCAGCTAGGAACCCACCAAGAAGAAAAAAGGTGAGCATGGAAAAAAAGAAAGGTGAAGGAAATTCTTGAAAAAGCAAAAGGAAAAGGAAAGGTAGGAAAAACCGCCACATTACTCGATGCGATCACCTGAGCGGGGTTCTAAGAATATGGCAAAGACTTTATATCATTCATTGGGGAAGTCAAGCAAAGGTAGGCGAAAAAGGGCGCCAGGAAGTTTCACGTTGCCCACGTTGGGCCTTTGTTTTCAGAAAAGGAAAGGGGGGAGGATCATCAGAAACCCTTAAGGATGAATGCCTGGGACGCAACGAAACTAGTCGAACAAGGGGGAGAATTTTTGAAAGAAGAAAAAGGAAGGCCAAGGAGGTGGTGATCCCAGATAACGTGTCTCTTCGGAAAAAAGGTCCGGGTGTCTTAATAGGGGACGAAAGCTGAGGGAGCTCATCACGGAGGAGAAAAAGGAAAAATCTGAGGCAAAGGAGAGAGTCGAAGGTCAGGAAATCCACAAATCTGCGCCATCGTAACTTCCACTTTCAGAGGTCAAGGAGATGCGCATAGCTCCCTGACCTCTTTTGGGGGGAAAAAAGGGCACAAAGAAAAAAAGGGGAGAAGATGATCAAGAAAAATATTTACCGCCAAGGGTCCACGCGGGTGATAATCCGGCGCGCTGGACATTCCTATTGGAAAGCAAAAAAGTCATCGACCGCTAATGCCGGCGTCTCGGATGAACAATCGAGGGAAAAAAAAACATACCGAAGATATGAAGGAAAAAGAAAGGGAGAACCAAGGTCGGCCGCCGTTATTCGCCGGGCAGAAGGTAGAGCCGAGAAGGAATTGAAAAAAAGGCAAGCTGCAGCGCTGGGGTTGGGGCAAGAGTGAGGAAACAGGGGGAGAGAGAGGAAATTCACAAAATGCTTGACAAGGAGGGGGGTGTAAAAAAAATCAAAGTGCCCACGCGCGCTTCCAAGAAAGGAAGGGTAGAAAGGGGGAACTAATACCCGATGAGAGGGTATTGGTGAGACAGAAGCCCTATTGAGAAAAAGGGAAAAACTCGAGAAGAAGCGAAAAAAGGGGAACGAGAGGGAAGGAAGAGGGGGTTTTTCGATTCGCCATTAGCATCTTCGTGCTTCCTCTCAGAAAAGTGAATGAAAACAAAGACGCGGTGCGACCTTTTCCAGCGCGCTTGGCGGCTCAAAAGTTCGAACAGGACGTTATTGGCAGCGAAAAAAAAGGGAAAAAA
>Ga0179593_1552173_pt1 | contig 18615 bp, 26 predicted proteins | sample CZODoug2_1_08_16_FD_185931 | JGI IMG/M metagenome (GOLD analysis project Ga0179593, IMG submission 185931) | Vadose zone soil fungal communities from Angelo Coast Range Reserve, California, USA - CZODoug2_1_08_16fungal (PacBio error correction) | ecosystem: Environmental > Terrestrial > Soil >...
CCGTTCATCGCCGTAGGGGAACCTTCCTGAAAAGAAGAAGAGGGAGGCTTTGGAGGGAAGGAAAGGGAAGCAAGTTAGGATTCACAGATTGAAAAAAGGTAATTTAGGCAGAGGGAAGTACGGGGAAATGGACCGTTTTTCTTCAGGGAAAGTCACTGCCTCAACTGTTAGAAACAACCGATGAAACTGGGGAAAAAGAGGGACTGGGAAGGGAAGCTAATAAAAAAGAAGGTGGGAAGCATGCGCTCGTCATGGGGAAAGGGAGTCTTGAATTAGAAAGACCCCCCGCTAAGATGTTGCGTGTAGGGGGGAACTCGCGTTCGCATAGGAGGAGCTAGTTGTCGAGAGCAGGACATCATCACCGCCGGGGGGAGAGATCAAGGGGCTTTTTTTCCTCCTCTGGGTCGTTCTCAATCCAGAAAACACTTATCAACATGCTGGGAAGCGGTCTGAAAGGAGGTGGACCTACGTTGGGAGAAAGGGGTCACCAAAGAGCCTGCATTTGCGAAAGGAGAGGCAGTTAATCAGCGATACTACTTCGGGGGATACCTCACGGGGGCTCTCATTACATCTGGAGAAAAAAAAAAAAAAAGTGAGATAAATGCGGGCGGAAGGGGGGCGTAGCTTCGCGGGGGCTTGCGATACTCGGGGGCGGGGGGCAGACCCCACATTGGGCTAATACAAAAAATCATATTCAGTGGGGGGTGGAGGGGGGTAACAGAAAAAAGAGTGGGTTTGAGGAGGAGCAAGCCGTGGGGGTGATGACTATTGAAATGGGGAGTCGGGGAGATGCGAGGAGGGAGGGAAGCAGAAAAGTCGAAAGAGCATTAAACCGCGGGGGGTTCTATATACGGGAAACGATCCGCCGGAAGGGAGGGAACAAGACTTGCTTAGGTATGAAGACGCTTCAGGAGAGTCGGCAGATCAATCTTATGGAGGGAAACTGATACACAAGCCGGCAACTGATACATAGGGGAGTTAAAAAGGAGGAGGCGAAAGAGAGCGAGGATGGCTCTGTGAGGTCATTGTCTAGTAGCGCTTTAAAAGAAAAAAGACTGGGAAGTCAGTAGGCTCTTGGAACGGGGGGGGGGGGGGGGGGGGGGGGACGCGGTTGTTGTGGGGGAGGGGGGACGGTGTTTGTTGAGGGGGGGGGGGGGGGGAAAAAGCAAGGGGCCCTAACAGGTCTCGTGGAGGGGGAACCGTAATGGAGGTCGTGGGAAGAAAATATTCCGAATTGTGGGGGGCGCTGATAACTGGGGGGTAGTCTGCTGGGAAAAACATATGGTGAGGGAAAACGAAGACCCCGGAAAAAGCAATTTAAAACCGCCCAATTGTGGGATGAATCAAAGGCTTTATAAGTACGTGGGAGGAACGGCACGACAAAGAAGGGTGGGAAGGGGGGTTTCAAATAAAGAGGAAGTACTCATTATCCATCGAAGAACTACTTGTGGGGGAAACTATTGTTGAGAAAGAATGGTGCATACTGAGAAAAAACAGATAGGAGGAATAAAGGCCAACTGTGAACGGCAATCCAATTGCACAGGGGAGCTGTTAGCGGAAGTCGGGAAGGGAGGAAGGAGTCCGACGAGGGACTTGCGAGCAGTAGAAAGAAGGGGAAAGAAGGGAACAATGGGAAAAGAAGCCAATTGAAGACGTTCGGGCTGGGTGGAATGACAGAGCCTTGAGACTATGGCGGGGGGGGGAAAAAGATCCTCCGTCGGGTGGGAGCAATTCGGGGTGGGGGATGTGCCGGTTGCGTGGGGGGGGGGGGGGTATGTGCTGGGGGGGAGGGGGGGGGGGTGGGTCGGGGGGGGGGTGGAGGGGGGTGTGGGGGTGTGTGAGGAGGTCGGGCATGGGGTTTGTGGAGGTCCGTACGGGGGGGGAAGACAGTGGTCGAGGAGGGCTGTGCCAGCCGAGCGTGGGGGAGGGGGAGTCTGGGGGGGTGGGCGGGGAAAAAAGGAGGGGGGGGGGGATTGGGGTCTCTAGGTGGTCCACTGGGAAAATCAAAAACGGTGAATACCAAATGATGTCTGGATGGTCGCCATCAAAAGTGGGAAGGGAACGAGAGGCCGTGAGATGGGAGGGACCAGTGGGCAAAAGTTAGTTGGGCGAGGGGGGGGGGGGTGGAGTCGTGGGTAGGTTGCTGAAGGGGGGGGGAAGGAATTTCTCGATTCGCGCGGGGGGAGGGGTTATCGTCGCGAAGGCGGGGGATGCATTTCCCGGAGCGGGAACGTCCAAGACATAGTTGTTGGGGGGAGGGAAAATGGCGGTTTGTAGGGGGGAAAAACTGGAAAAGAAGGGTGCAAAGGGAGGCCAAGTCCGAATTTAATTGAAAGTAATATTCGAGGACCAGAGAAAAAATAAAGGGGCGGCGGAGTCTGTGAAGGGTGGAGTCAAAGAGGGAAAGCAATCCGACGCTTCAGAAAAAAAGAGTGGGCCAGCGAACTTTGGAAAAAAAATTTCATTACCAGCCGGTAAGGTCATCGCCAAGTAGACGCTGGAGCAGCGGGAGAGGTGCTGGGGTGGTGCACAATGACGGGATAAGATGTCATACGGGCTGGCAAAAAAGCTTTTCGATCAAATAAGGCCGCTGGGAGGAAAGAAAGATATCTCTCTCGGAGAGGAAAAACAAAAACTGAAGGGAGAGAAGGAGGTAGAACAGACCTTAAACAGCCAGGGAAGAAAGAGGAAATCGCGGAAGGTCTTAGGGATGAGCCACGCCGGAAGCCAGTCCTTTCAAGGGAGGGGTTTGCCAAAAAGTGACAAGAAGAAAAAATCCATACTAAGGCTGAGAACAGGCATATGAAGCGGAAAGGGGAACGTCTAGGAAAACGCGTACATCGTCAACGCAAACTATACTATCGGAAAAGGGGGGGATCAAACAGCTGAAGATGCAAAAAAGTTTTATGGGGAGGAGGGGGGAACCAGCTTGAGAAAGGTCGGCACTTAATTCCTAAATAGTTGAAAAAGCAAACGTTAGATCTAACGGCCGATATAAGGTTGTTCAGGGGGATGGAAGGGAAGATCCATGGGGGGGGGGGGGGGGGGGGTTGGGGGGTCTGGGGAGGTGGGGGGAGGAATGGAGAGCGACGATACCGCGGTGTATAGAAAAGGGACGAGAAAATAACATGCAAGAGAAGTGATGGGAAAGAAGGGGGAGTTCATTATCAGAAGAGAGGAAGCTCTGGGGGTGAGGAAACAGGTGAAAAAAACGAAAGAAACATCACAAATATGTCAGGCAAGGGTGTGGGCGTTAAAAGGCGACGCAGTGAGAGGTCCATAAGGGGTTGCTTCACGTAGGAATGAAGCTGAGAGGAAAAGGCCGCGAGTTGAGAAAAAACCGGAGAATGGGCGTCGGAAGGGGGGACCAAGAGGAAATCCATTTGGTGAATACCGGATCAACAGGGAGATTTTACTAATCTCTAATTCGAAAAAGGGAAGCTTCAATTGGAGTCAACAAGGGTGGACGGGGGGGTACCATGGGGGTAGGAATTGGGGAAGAAAAGAGGTATCAGGGAAAAAAGAGGCGGAAAAGGAGGGACTCCTTATCGCAATTTGGACTGATCGTCCTTAATTGCTCGAAGGGGGGGGATTGACGGGCAAAAAGGAAAAGATTGGAGGTTACGAAAATGAGAATGCCTGGGGGAGAAAAGGAGTATATGCGCGATGTGACACAGGAAGTGGCTCAAGGAACAAGGCCACAATTAGGCGAATCGAAAAAAGGAGCAATTGACAAAAAGAGGGGGGGATCGTAAAGGGGTCGGTGCACTGACAAAAAGGTATGGACATCCAAAAAAAAAAGACTAGTTACAGCAAGAGAATTTCTAAGCATTTTATGAAGGTTGGATAAGAGATAAAGAAGTCCACGGAAAGAAGGGAAAAGGGAGAAAGGGAGATAGGTCTCGGTCATCGGTCTGGGAAAAGGTGGGCGTCCAAAGGACAGGGTGATGGTGTTTCCGGGAGGGCGTATGGAGAATGTACATTGGGGAGTAAACGTACAGGCGGGCAAAGAGAGAAAGGATTAATCCAGGAAAAACGCAATTAAAAGACGGGGGGGGGGGGGGGGGGGGGGGAACCTTGTCTTTACATCTGAAGGTAATCCACGGAAGCGAAGAAGCCAGTTGTTGGGGGGGGTACGAAGAGAAAGCAGGACCACAGATTGGCACAAATCAGCAAGTCTGGTGGAAGAGACTTCGGATCCCGTGGAAATTATCAAGAGAGGAAAAAAGTTTGAGGGGAAGGGCAGCAGATAAGAGGAGCCAACGCAGACGGGTGGTGGAGATCGCAGGGTGAAGCCCGCTAACAATTGATTCACACCACGAGGGGGGCGAAGCAAAAAAGGGAAGTTTGGGGGAGGAAAAAGAACAGAACAGAAAAGAAGGAGAACAAAGATTTGGGGGGGGGGGGGGGGGCTGGGGAGAAGGAAACACTTTCTATTCGGGGAAGAGCACCACCACTCATAGAGCACGCCGGGAATCGCGACACGAGGTTTAAGAGCTGGGGGGGATCAGAATGCTCGGAGGGGGGAGAGGAAAAAATTCGAAGTAAGGGAAAGCAGGGTTCAGTCAAATAGTGAAAACAAAAGAAAAAAGTTTTCCCCCAAGTTAGGGGCAATAATCACTACTGTTGGGGGGGGGAGAGGATTCGGGGGCAGTTTAGAAAGCTAAGGGGGAAAGAGGCGGAAAAAAAAAAAAGGATAATACATCGTCACTCGGAAAAGATTGCATGAAGAATCCCAGGGAGGGAAATCGATCAATCTGAATCCGGGGGGGGTCTCAAAAGATAATTTGGAGGGGCGGAATGCGCATAATAGGCAGAAAAAAAAGAAAAAAGGAGCTGCATTGATGAGGCAATTCGTTATTAGCTGAAACTGCTTTCCATGGGGGGGGTGCAAAGAGGTTGGAAATTGAGCATGAAGGGGGAAACGGAATAACGGGGCAGGGAGGGCCGCGCCAGGAGTTATGCTAGTATCGGGGGGAAACATATATAACTTCTTGAAATGGAATCTGAGCCTCTCAGAAGAGGACTGAGGGGTTAAAGTCCACGGGAAAAGAGGAAGCATCGAGACGAATCGGAAGGGGAACGGGAAAGGGAGGAAGATTCAGAACGCGGTGGAAGAAAAAAAAAAAAAAAACAAAAAGAAAAGGGCGGGTGGGACTTGTCGCAGCGGTTGCAGTCATTGAAGATTAGGACTGCCAGTGAAAAAGGACAGGCTGCTTTCGGGAAAGGGGAAGGGGGACTTGAGTGGGGACACGGTGGAACCTTCGTCCAATTCAATCACACCGTCTGGGGGGAATAAGCGCTGAGGGAGGTCCGGGTAAAAAACAAATTGCAGTAAGGGGACAATTCGCTGAAGAAAGAAGGGGGGTTCGACACAGAATCCCAGCAGCACATATCGCGTGGAGGAAAATAACTCTTCTTTCTCAGGCCGTGAGGCGTAGGGAAAGAGAAGGGGATATCGAACATCCTGCGTGGGGGGAACGGTGCCTCGGGGGGGGAGACAGTTACAAAAAAGATGGGGCACATCCGCTGAGGGGATTAAAAAAGCGATCCCAGAAAAAAGAAAAAATTAAAATCAAACAGATGGATGGGGGAGCGGGATGAATAAGGGGATCCTACATGGGGGGGGAAAAAACTGTTCCCACCTTGCAAGGGGCAGGGAGGGTTGAGAACACGGGAAACACACCCCCCCATCTAAGTTTATCAGCGAGCTAAAGCAAGCACTTGCCCGCTGCGAAAGGATGAAGGGGAAGTCCCTTTAGATAAGGAGTTGAAAAAAAGGAGGAAGGCTAACTAGGAAAGGATCTCTCGGGGGAGTACCCTCTTTGAGACGGGGTTGATTTGGGGGGTAGGGGGTGTGACGAAACCAAAGGAAAAGGGGTTTGGGAAGAACAAAAAAGTGGGGGGGGAATGGAGGGGATCTTGATTAGTGGGAGGGATCTTCCACCATCTCCTGCTCTCATGTCTGGCAGGAACATGAAAACGGTGGGAGAGGAACCTATAGAACGTTATCGTCAAAATCAGGGTCCTCTTTTAATCTAGGGAACTCCACCGGATCTATGAAAAATAGGACGCTGGAAGAAAAGCCATACGAGGGGAAGTTCCCACCTTGGCATCCCCACATATCTTGTGGGGGATTCTCGGGAAAAGTGAAGTGCGGATTACAAAACTTTTATAAAAGTCAAAACAGGGGGGACGTCATTCCCAGCGCGATGCTGGTGACGCCACAGTTTTTAGGGCCACTCGAAAACAAAATCCCCCAGGCAAACCTGAAATCGAATGCGCGGGGAGGGGTGGAAGTGGACAGGAAGGACTTTAACAAGGGAAGACCCTGAGCTAAGCAATTCAAAACCAAATGGTGATACCCCAGAGATTTTATTTACTTGGGCAAAAAGTGGGAAAAAAAAAGGGGGTGTTTCCGCGAAGGGGAGAGGTGAAGAAGTAGCCATAAACAAAGGGGGTGCAATTAGTTCGGGTTCAGGGCAGACGGAACTCATATCGCATAAAAAACATGTTTGGGAAGGGGCCAGGCCAAGCGTGAAGGTGGGAAAGCCATTGCCAAGCTGTTGACAATGGAAGAAAAGAAAGGGGTTGCACTGATCAGTATTGTCGAAAAAAAAGACGTGGGAACAAGAAAGAAAGGGGAACACGAAAAACTCCAAGGAAAGCAAAACCAGTAAGGGGAGGAACAATGAAAGCACCCCTGAACAATTTATGTAACAGGTTCTTCAGGAGTCGACCGACGGGGAGGGGGAGGGAGGAAAACGGAAAGGGGGGGCTCAAGACGTCCGAGAAAACATTAAGAAAACAGCGTCGCGATCAGGGAGGGGGGGAAGAAAAAAGTAAAAAAAAAGTTTCCAGGGGTTCGGGGGGGCGCAATCAAGGAGAAAAAGAAGACCGGACGAGGGGGGGGACATCCACACTTAGTAAACAAAGACAAAGCGAAGAGGGTTGAGAAAGGGGAGATGTTAGGGGATCCTCAGGAAACCCAACTTAACATATTGGGAAATTCAGGGACAAATCCACTTATTGTAAAAAAAAGGGTAGAGGCAAATTGAGTACTAAAAGGAGGGGGGGAACTTGGGGCGACATGGTCTTTGAATGGGAAGGGATTCACGAAAGAGGAAGATAAAACGTTTGGGGAAGGGGAAAAGGCAGCTGTGTGGAGACGGTCGGGGGGGGGGGTGACCAGTTGTGAAAATGTCTGGGCCAGCAAGACACCTTTGGAAGGAACACAAATGAGGGGGAAATCATGGGTGGACTGAGGAGGGGCGGAATGGGAGGGAGTGTATGGGGGCAGTCGGAGGAACCAATTCTTTTTAAAGAAAAAAACAAAAGGTATCGCCTGAGAATAACCGATAATATCGAAAAAAAAGGAGTGAGAAGGGAGAATCCGGTGTGGGGGGAATTACAGAGGGAGGGGTACTATCATAAGAAAGACCATCCTTCAATGAGAGGCCAATTCAGTGAAAATATAAAGAATGGCCGGTGGGTCTTGAAGTCAAAGGGAAGAAGGTCCAAGTTAGGGACCATAAGATCTACGGGGGGGCCGACAATCAAACATGGATGAGAAAAAAAGTTGATGCGGGGGGGAAAGGGGGAAGTAGTGAAAAAAAGAAGTAAACACTCCGCAGGGGTGGTGCAAGCAATCGCGTCAAAAGAATCTAAGTCTTTGGGAGGGCCTCTTAATTAGAATATTTTCAGGAAGATGGGGTACAGGAAAAAAACAAGGAGACAAAAAGGATGAGATCTAGAAAAAAGGGGATTAAGGGGGTACCAAATAGAAGAGCAGGTCTAGGGAAGGATCTTTTTGGGAGAAGAAACCGAGGTGTGAGGATAGGGAACAGGGGGAGGGTCGAAAGGGGGCGTGACTGCCTTATGTCCTGCTTAAAGAGTGGACATAGAAAAGAAAGAAAGAAAGAAAAGGGACGGAAAAAGGGGGGTACGGGGAGGACTCTAGGAGGGGATTCAAGAGGAAAAAAAAGTTTAGGTTGGTGTGGCTAAGGATGGTTTCAACCGTCTTATAAAAATGATCCAAAGGAGGGGAAAAGCGGGTAGAGGATCGGTGAATTGTGGAGATCTGTTGATAAAGACTGTAGGAAAAAACCTGTTTTTCAGAGGAGTATGCTTTCATGAGAGGAAGGGATAAAGGGAAGGGGCTCAAGAGGGGATCATTTCAATTACGGTTGGAAAAAAAAGGGGGGGGCGGCCTCCCAGTGAGCCCCTCCTGATCATCCATTTCTGAAAAGAAGTAGCCTTGCAGGGAGAAGGGGAGAACTGAAAAACAAGAGCGCAACAGAGAAGGGTAAAAACAGGGAAAGAAAAAGTGTGGGCCGTTGGGGGGCTGTCTGGATTTTAAGGACGTACCCCGGGAGGACCAGAAAAAAAGCAGCATCTTCCAATAGGAAAAAAAGGGGGAAAAGGGGAGAAAACTCGTGAAAGACAAAAACGGGGGATGTCCAGGGCTAGGGTAATGGAACGGGCCCGGATCCATAAGGAAGGGGGGGGTGTAAGTTTCAGGAAAAGCCGACGCTGTATAACGGAAAACGATGGAAAGGGAAAAGGAAACTAAGGGGGGGGGGGCTATAGAAATACAAAGTTTCAATCTCTACAAAGGAGACGGTTGTGCCTGATAGGGGAAAGTTTGTAGAGGGAGCTGCCGGGAAAGGAGGAATCGGAAAAAAGAGAAAAGCTGCTGGGCGAAAAAGTCTTTGGCGAAGACAATCTGGATTTTGGGGGGGAGGAAACCAAGACAGAACACTCAAAAAGGGAAGGGGTGGAAAAGCGAGCTCAGGGGAAAAATGTGAAACTCATTCTATTAATAGGAAAGGCCAAGCGGATGAGACGCGGGCAAAGGATCGAGTAGCTCGCTATTACTGAAGGGGGCCGAGAAAAAGGAAAACTCATTTTTAGGGACACACACCGGGGGAGGAAGAGGGAAATACAAGGAGGAAAGAAGGGGGGTTGGGAGAAACTGGAGAAAAAAAGACACCGTCAGCGCGGCCACCAGAGAGCAGAGATCGGGAAAAGGAAAGGAATGGCTGGAAGTACCAAGAAAAACTCAAAGAACTTTAGGAAGAAAACAAAAACGGGGGAGTTTTGCTAAACCGCGAGCTGTCCTCAGGGGTAAAGGCAAGAAGCAGTGCTCTCGACGTAGCGCATTGTAGGAAGGGAAATTCAGGTAGTACAGGAAGAGGGAAAACCGAGGAAGGGGTGTTTGAGAAAGAAGGGAAGTTTCATAAAACAGGGAGGCTCACACGTCGGATGGAACGCCTTCGGAAACATTGATGCGAGTACTAGGGCCCAAAGATATAAAGGGGGAAAATGGCATAGGCCTCCAAGGGGAAAAGCGTGCCTGAAGTTTAGGGGAAAGATGGAAAAAGGGGAAAAAAGGAGGGAGGGGAATTTGCGACGACTTCAGGAGTAGGTGGACGGAAGTTTGAGCGGTGGGGGAAAGGGGAGGATGGATCCGGGGAGGGGGGATGGGCCGTTCAAGATTCAAAGAAAGGAGGGAACCTGAGGAAGGAAGGTCAAGGTGAACCTTCACTGTCCGCAAAGAACTCAACAACGAGGAAAAGGGAGGTCATGTGAAAGAAATTGGTCAGAAAGATACCGTTGCAAGTATACTGAAGCGCAGAGAAAAGGAGTTAATGTCATCATCAAAAAGCTCGCAGGATGGGCTCGATAATAATAGGAGGTCGAAGAAGAAGTGGAGGGGGTAGAGTGGAATAGGAAAAAGGGAATCATGGAGAATCGCTCTAAAGTTGGGGTGGGGGGCCCGGCTGCTTTTCTTTAGAAGAAATACTAACGCCCAGGGAAGAGATTGGCCGGAAGAATCTTTGTTTTCGGGTGGTGAATCACTGTTACCAAGGAAAGGGGGGGGGGGGGTTGCTAAGAAAGGGAAACGATAGTTAAAACTGAACCGCACTTTCCTCTATCAATGACAGAACTCTAATTAACTGGAAGAAAGGTAAGAATGAGTTGCTGAAGAAATCAAAGTGACTGGGGGAAGAGCTTTGGAGGGTCACGGGAGGGTTCTGTCTTTGTAGCCACAATCCACTGGGGGAAGGGACAAGCGATGAACTGCCGGGGTCGAGGGGAAACTGCTAAGGAAGGCGGCCTGCTAAACTAAAGATGCAAGTACTCATAAGGGGGGAAAGAAGCATTCCTAAGGGAAGGGAGAAATACTGGGTCGCTCGAATTCTCAGGACCCTCGTCCCTTCTGGAGCCAAGCGTCAGACAACGTACCCAATAAAGGGAGGAAGTTCCTACACATGGATTCCAAAGGAGGTAAACCACAAGTATTAGTCCTTCTTGCAGTGGAAGAATTTACAGAGGTCAAGAAAACTGCGAAAAAAAGTTGAGGAATTCTGGAAGCCCTGTAAAAGAAAACTCCATCACGAAAGCACCGTGTACCAAACAATATGAGGGGATGATACCTGGGGGAAAGAGCAAAGAGAAGGTTGACGAGAGGAGGGGCAGGAAAGGAAAATTAATGGAGCAAAGGTGATACTGATCAGCGTTTTATTTACGGTAGGCTTCACCTAGGGGGAACGCCCGGGGGGGGTCCGAGAATCCTTAGCCATCGCTACAATACTTTTGGAAGTTGGGACCCTTGAAGAAAAAAAAGCTGACAAGAGGCAGAAGGAAAGACATTGTGTGGGGTCTGATAGGGTGATTTCCGCAATGCAAGAAGATCAATCTGGGAGGGAGAAAATTAGGAAAGAAGAAAGGGGATTGAGTATTTGAAGGATGAAAAAAGGCAAGGGAAAATCAGAATGAACGCAAATTGAACTTCAAAGCGAGATTAGAGAGGAGGGGGATAAGTCATTCGAAAAAGGGGGGATGAGAGTAGTTCGGAGGGTCTCAGAAATCAATAAGGGGGTCTCTTTCCCTCCACAAGGAGGACGTACGAAGTTAAGAAAAGCTTCATGCAAGCCTACAAAAAAAGGGAGAAATCCCTTAAAAAGAAATAACAAAGATGGGCGGTGTACGCACATAAAAATCGCGACCTGCTGGAAATAAACTCAGGAACACCCGCGGAATCTCGAGAGGGAAGGTCTCGATGGGGCTCGAAGGAGAGGGGGGGCGTAGAGCGGCTTAACATCCTCCAAATAGTTGGATAGTCCGGAAAAATGCAACGTTTGAGCCTTTAGATGGAAAGGGGGGGGGGGGGGGGTGACGGGAGCCGAATTTTCTTGGAAAAAGTGAGGGATTCAACGAAGTAATTTTTTGGAAAAAGGAAAATAGGTGTGGGATTCCAGGGGGTCGATCTTTGATGGGGGGGGGGGAGCACCTTAGGGGCAACCTTTCCACATGAAAGGGGAGGGGAAAGGCATTTCTCACAGGAGCTTGTTAATAGAGTGGGGGGGGTGTCTTGCAAGGGGAATTGGCAATTCAAGGAAGGGTCTCCGGGGGGAACAAATAAAAATTTTTGAGGCAGGAAGGGAGAGCATCAACCAACAACAACGGGGAAATAGATAGATATCTTGAGACCAAGAGGACGGTACAGTGGGGAAAGAAAAAAAAAAAGTGAGGGCCAGAAGGCCGGAAGGGAAATAACACTCTCCATACTCAGAATGATACCTTATGGATGGGATTGAAAAAAGGGTAAAAGAAACCGAAGGTTCGGAAGATGGCAAAACTAACTATAGGAAATCAAACGCTAAACAAGAAACACAGGGATAGGAAGTCGCAGTAAGGTGAGGAACAGTGGACAGAAATCAGAGAAAGACAAGTGTCCGAGTAGCTTTTTGCATTGGGAATCTTAATTGCCTATCCAGCAGTGGCAGTGATGGTTTGGAAAAAAGAATAGAGAAGATAAAGGAGAGAAATAGAGTCATATAGAGGGGAACTAGGTTGCGTGAACTCAGAGTCATGTAGGGATTGAAAAAATATGAGGTTTGAACGGAGACTACCCGAAACCATGAAGGGGGGGGGGGACGTGAGGATAAAAAAAAATGGATTCGTTTTTGAGAAATAGTTAGAACTTTCCACGCTATTTTATTTACGAAGGAGTGAGAGAACGAGAACTTCCTGGAAAAAAAAGGGTTTCCTAATGGGAAGTTTCTGAGGAATAGGGGGGGAAAGCGTCAGGGCTTAGTTTTCTTGACTCAAAATATCCTTTCTTGGGGGAATGCACCGTCTAGACAATACTGGAAAAAAAAGAAAATCCTTGGGCTCTTCGAGAGGGGGGTCATCTGGAATAGGAAATTGAAAGGGAAAGACTGTTGCTTTAAGTAGCAACCTGGTTTGGGGCATCGATTGGGGGCAGTGGGAAAAGGTGGAGAAATGGGAGACAGAAAAGGGGCGAAGAAAGAGGGGAGGTTTGGGGGGAGAGAAAACAATGGGACGTCCCCCTGAGGTGGAAGGGGTGGGGCGAAGTCATCACTAAATTGCTGACGGCGGGAAGGGGGGGCAGAAATCACAGGAACTCTTCCATCCTCGGTTAATCAGCGCATTCTTAATAAATGGGGGGGGGGAGCAAGAAAAAGTGGATGGTGAGTGGGTAAGGGGGGTACAGAAAATTGGGAAGAGGGGACAACCACCTAAGAAGTCCCTTCCATGAGGTGACCGCTGTAAGAGGGACTCTCACTGGGCACGGAGGGAGGGGAGGGCGGGAACAGGCAAAGGGCCATCAGAAGGTAACGGGGTCAAGCTCATGCAGGGAGAGAACTCAGTTAAATGGACGCTTCACCTGAGAAGGACAAGGCTTTTCGTGGAAACGACGGTCTTAGAGGGTATAGAAACCCTTTGGGAGTTCAGGCAGAAACGCTTTCATTTCTAGAAGGCAGGTAAATCACGCCAGGAGAAAGGAAGGAATAATCACCACGGGAGGCAAAACAATCGGGGGGTGGCGTACAAAAAAAGAAAACAGGGTTGGGGAGGAAGCCAGAAGCAAAACCGGTCGAAGTCAGCTTCAGGGGGAACTATTCCTATGTGCGAAGATTAAGTCGCAGATGGGAGAAAGAAGGGGGGGAGGACACTTTCGGAGAGGGATCGCTGATTAATATTCGGTGAACGAAGTAGCAACAAGACGAGAAAGTAAGAGGAGAAAAAGGTCTACAGATTTCTACCAAGAAAGGCAATATCATCATGTATGCGGAAGGGGAGGGAGTCAGGGTATCTCTGCGGGAAAAGGAAGGGGGAGTCAAATCGAACGTGTTAGGCAAAGGGAAAGGACGGCAACTTCTCGGATCGCATGAATTGGGGGTAAAAAAAGGTGAAAGGGGGGGGGGTGTGCGGGAAAGTAGGCGTGTGTGGGGGAGATGGGAAGGGGGATCTATATCCAAGATCTGGGGGAAGAAAGCGTCAAGGTGCTATCACACCCAAAAAAAAAAAAAAAAAACTGGAAAAAAGGAAGGGACTCTTCTAAGCGAACGCGGGAGAAAAAATTCAGGAAAGGGAGCAAAAGGTTGAATGGCCCGAGGTAGTATCGTAGACGGGTCCGTGTCCATTCGCAAAAAGAAAGGTTTTGAGATAAAAGCGGGGGGAGTTTCGTAAAGAGGTCAAAGAAAAAGAGGGAATGCGGCGAGAAGGGGGAGATCACGAAATCTAGGGCTGTCTCAATGCAATGCAAAGATTGAGGAAAGCTCGGCGAGTTTAATAGCAAAAGGAAAAAAGGAGAGGAAAAAGGGATAAACAAAAAAAAACAAGGAAAAAGAATTAAGGGGACTGACGGAAGTTTACGGAAGGGGGGGGAGGAGGGAAAAGTACGCGTTCAAGTTCTATTGCCTGCGTAAAGAAAGCATCAATGTCTGATGGTTAGGGGAAAATATGTCATTACTGAGGAAGGGAGGGACGCGCAGAATGGGACGCATCCAAAAGAACGGGCGAAACAACTATGGAAAAAAAAAAAAATGCGGAAACTTTAAGCGATAGAAATGGCATTATCGAACAGCACGCCGTTCATACTACATCGGGAAAAGAGAGTGGGAAAGGGATAGGCGGACCGACAGCGGTGGAAGACAGGGCGAGGAGGAGGTGAAGTAACGCCTTGACAAAAAAAAAAAAAAGTGTGGATGTATCAAAAAAACTCCTCGGTCATCACGCTACTAATCCTTGTGGGCAGGGGGGGGACCGAAAGATGCGGAGGGCAGATCCATCTAACACACAAAAGGGTTCAAGAGGGTTTTCCAGGAAGACAAAGGGAAAACTAATCCGTTCCTGCGCGGAGAGACTAAAGGAAATTGCAGAGGGGGATGAAAGGGGAGATACGTGACAAAAAGAGAGCCAAGAAAACAAAATGACATATCGAAGAATAAGAGTCGGATTAAAAAAGGGGTCGACCAGGATCGCGAGTCCGGAGCGAAAGAAACAGGTTGGCTTGAGTCGGGTGGCGGTTAAGGGCGGGGGTTGAGAAAGGACTGGGGGAGTTGGAGGAAAAAAAACCTCGGAAATGAGAAGAAAGGGGGGGAAAGGTCCAGTAAGGGGAAAAGACGTAAAGTAAGGTGAGATAGTCGTCCAAACTGTGGGGGGTGAAAGTCTCCGGCAAGAAGCAAGAAAAATCGGGAAAGGAACATCTAATACAATGAGGTACTGAAAGGATAAATAAGGGAATCCGGGCGGGACCCGAATAGTATGGAAGGGGGAAGCGCAGTGAAAGGCGGATTGGATAAAACTTCGTTTCCCAAGGCTTGAAGGGGAAGGTCAGGAAAAAGGGGAAAATGCTGTGAGGTAGGGGAGTGAGTCAGGACAGTCAGGGGGACACAGAAACGAAACGGCAGAGCGGCGGGCTGCGTTTCACAACAGGGGGTGCCTCATCCTGTAAGGTCGGAGAGGGACGAGGAGTACATGGGAAGATAAAAATTGTCGAATCTGAGAAGAGAATAAAACCAATCCAAAAAAACCCAAAAAAACATACAAAACACGGAATGCGCTATCTGTGTGGGCGCCCACATACAAAAGAAGTGTATGTGGGGGAAAACCAGGGAGAAAAAAAAGGCCAATGACAAGAGGGGGGAGAAGGATCAAAGACGTTGGTGATGAAGGGGGCAACCGCGTCTTTGATCACGAGTAAAACTGAAAGGTGAGGGGACTCAAAGGGACCATCGATGAGGGGTGGGGAGGTAAAGACCAGGGAAAGGAAACATAGGCAAACGGGGGGAAGAATAAAAGCAAAACTCATCGAACCTTTCACAGTCGAAAAAAAAAAGATGTTTTACAATATTAGCCAAGGAGCTAAAACAAGGGGGAGGGAGAAAAACAGTAACGTCAAGGAAAAATGCGAACCTGGCCCGTTCCAAGTGAACGGGAAGAGAAGAGACTCTCAGGAGTCGTACAAAAGGTTCGCGGATCCTCAATGAGGAAAACGAAAAGACGACACCCAGCTGAGCCCGGACATGTCAGGGGGAAAGAAGACATATGAAAAAAAAAACAAAAAAACACAGGAGGAAAAGGGCAAGAGAAACCTCAAGTCGACTGAACGGGGCATACTATCCGTCACAAGGAATCACGTCCCCAAATCAAAGAAAAAAAAAAAAATGGAGGGTCATTAAGAAAAAAGCTCCTAACCTAAATGATCATGCGGGACCGAAAAGATTGGCGAAGGGAAAAAGTTATGCACATCTAAACGTTAGATAGTTCTCAATTGACATGGTATCTTATCTATTAAAGGGGGAAAGGCCCTGGAAGAACTGACTGGGAAAGAGGCCACATGTGACAAGGAGAGGGGAAAACACGCGTCTCGCGGGAGTTGTCAATGACGGGAAATCGAAGAAGTTAGAAGTTTAGGAAGGAAGATTATGGGAAATAAAACTCCTAAGTAAGAGGGAAAAAAGGCTTGAAGGAAAAGTTTGAATTTGAGGGGAAGGAACCAGGAAACTTGGGGCCGGTTACGCTGGGTGGAAGATGGGGCCATCGGGTCACCCTTGGCCAAGCTGCAGGAAGCATTGAAAAGTGATATACCAGTGGTGGTCAATGGAGGGACCCCGATTATAGTACTTTGAGGGGAAACCAGGGAGGGAAGAAAAACCTGGGGGGAAGGAGGAAAAGAACCGCGGGAAACTCATATCCTGCACACACGGGGGGAGAGAGATTAGGTCAGTATTAAAAAACTGACCAGCTTCTTATACCTGGGGAGAAGGACCCGGGAGAGAAATGTGTGGAGTACGGAAATAAACACCAAGTAAGGTGAAAGGAAAGGGAAACATGGATTGGCACAGGAGAAGAAAGTAAAGGGGAAAATTGGGAAAAAGAATGGTGTGAAGGGAAGGAAATGAAAAGTCTGAAAAAAAAATAAAAAAGGGGAAGAAAACACAAGTAGGGGTGAAAGACAAACTGAACGGGGTGCCGAGGAGAAAATGCGGCACAATGGAACCGGACATGGGGGGGTCTGGTGAGGGGGGGACTGGAAAAAGGCAATGTGGGGGGGGTGGGGGGGGGTGTTGACGAACTCGTCACTCAAAGGGAAGAGAAGCCGGAGGAGAACATTGTTGGCGAGAGGAATATGCCACTCAAAAGGAGGGGGACCGGGATGGGGAAAGAACAATCGAGGGAACAGATAGGAGAAAGTGATAATCTATAAAGTGCAAAAAAAAGGAGAGAGGGTGTCGAAAAAGGGGGACGTAGGGGGGTGGACAGAGAAGGGTTCGAGGGAGAGGGGTGAGTGGGCGAAAATCAAATGCGATGTTGTAGGGAAGGGAAGAGGGAGATAGCCAGGTTACGGGGGAAAGGGTCGATCGAGGGGAGGAAAAAGGACGTCAAAGGGGGGGGGTGTGACTAATTGAAAAAAAAAGATAATGGAACCGGAAGGTTTCAGCGAGGAGGGGGGGGGAACCGAGAACGGGTGGGCGTAAGTACGATCTAATTCTTCTGAAATCGTGTGGGTGGGAAAAAATAAAAGGGGGTCTTGACAGGGTGGACGTGAGGTGCTCGGTGGAAAAGCGGCGGATGGCCTGGACTGACTGCTAAAGGACAGCCGACCCACAGGAGGAAAAATGCACTCAAATGGGCGGACTCCTTATCGCAAGTACAAACCAAGGAGGGAAGCGTCGGGGGTTGGAGGGGCTAGGAAAACTGTAAGCACAAGGGGACCTTAATGTCAACACAGGAAAAGGGGGGGGAAACGCGCCTAGGGAAGCAGGAGCACCTGCCATCCGCGGCACGGAGAAAGAGGTAGTGTGCTTCAGATGACAAAGGGCAAATAAGTTGCCACACTAGCTGGGCGGAGAAGGGAAAGCCGATGGAATACTCTGCGCAAACAAAAACGTTTGGAACAAACAAACGCTGTCGGACAAAAGAAAGTGAAGAACACACGAACAGAAGGGGAGATCACATAATTCCGTCAGGGAGACTCCCTACAGATGCTAGAAGGGAAAGGAGAAGGAGGATAACGATTGGGCGGGAAAAAATTGTGTGGGACAAGGGGGGGATTGAGCGTCAAAGGGGGGCTTTTCGGGAAAGTACAAGTGGAGAAAGACGTCCGAGTAGCCGACAGTGGAAAAACGTAACAGTAACGTGAGTGGGAACCAGGGAAGCCAGAATGGGAAAGGAGATACAGGGTCGGGGAAAAGATAGGGAAGTCGAAGAGAACTAGGCAAATATAAGGGGGATGTTGTACTTGGGGAAAAAGGCAAGAGGGGGAAGAAAGGTGAAAAAAGGAGGGATTCACCAAAAAAGTTCTGGGGAGTCGAGGAAGGAGCTCCAGGTTTGGTGAGAAGATTTTTGGGGGGGAGCAGCCTCTTTCATGATAGGGAAGGGTAAGAAGAAGCTGTGAGCAAGAGGGAAAAACAAAAAGGCTCTTGACGATATCAAACAAGAGGTGGGGGGCAGTCCAGGAAAAGACCTTGAAGAATGAGAGAAGCGAAGTCCCGCCTTCGAAAAACTCAGTATATTATCTCACGCCAGGGCAAATGGTAAGGGGGTAGAACACGGAGGTCTCAGGAAAGCGTTAAATTCTATTACAGAGTGGAGAAAAAAAAACAGGAACGCGGAGGGAGTCCAAGAAAACAAAGAAGGCAACCGAGTCAATATCCCTGTGATAAGTGGCTATTGAGAGCGAACCGCAGCGGGGGAGAAAAAAAACTGATAGCAGAGGATGTCCGAAGGCATGATGGCATGACCACGATATGCGCAGGGAAAAAAGTCTATGTGAATACGAAAGACAGCGAGCGACAGGGGAAGAAAAGTTCTGAGATGGGGCAAGAAAAAACAATCTACTGGGGACTGCGAGGGGATGCCATTACTGTCAATTCCAGGTAAGAGGACTGAAGAACCGAGAAGCGAAAAGAAAAAAAGGAAAAAAAAAAAGCCAAAAAAAAAAAAACAAAAAAAAAAGAAGCGTTGGGTTCCAGAAAGAAAACAGAGTGAAAATTCCGGAGGGCAGTTAAGTTTAAACGGGCAGAGGGGAATCACGGAAGGGACCAAGATGGATTCAAGGAAAAGGATAAAGGAAGAAAGAAGTCGACACCGCACAAAACAAAAAAAAACCACCCCCCAAAAAAAAAAAAAAAAAAAAAGAAAAAAAAAAAAAAAAAAAAAACCAAAACCACAAAAAAAAAAAAAACCCCAAAAGACCACCAAAAAGACAAAAAAAAAAAAAAACACAAAAACCAAAAAAAAAACAAAAAACCAAAACACAAACAAAAAAAAAGAAAAAGAAGGATGTGAGAGTCT
>Ga0179593_1584112_pt1 | contig 18615 bp, 22 predicted proteins | sample CZODoug2_1_08_16_FD_185931 | JGI IMG/M metagenome (GOLD analysis project Ga0179593, IMG submission 185931) | Vadose zone soil fungal communities from Angelo Coast Range Reserve, California, USA - CZODoug2_1_08_16fungal (PacBio error correction) | ecosystem: Environmental > Terrestrial > Soil >...
GCACCGGTTTCTCGCACAAAATTGAATCATCTCCGGTTTTTGGGTCCCGAAAAACCGAAGGCTGGGGAAGGGGAAGGTAAACCTATTGAGGAGAGGTTCTAACACAAAAATCTTCCAGAAGCGCGAAAGCGGTTACTGGAGGGAAGCGTCCGAAAGGGTGGAATGGTTACGGGAATAGAGGGAGCCGCCGATTGAAGGAAGGGTTCCGAACAGGGAGGAAGGAGTGATCAACACTAAAAAAAGCCGAAATTCAGCTCGCTCTCCGCTATGCCACCCAGTGACAGCCGTAAAGGAGGCCGAATTAAATTAGAACGGGAACCTTCACGTGACTAAGAATTCTCCGGGACGGAAGGGGAAAGGCGCCCTGATAAATCCGGCTTCGATTCGTGCACCTCGGAAGAGGGAAGGGAATTCTCAGAACGAACAAGCAAGAAGAGGAAAAACTCGACGTCGATCCTTTATTTCTGGTACGAGATTGCATCTCGAGCAGGACGAACCCGCCACAAGGATATTTCTATTCGTTAAAAGAGATTACCGCGAATCGTGAAAAAAAAAAAAGATACTTATGCCGCAAAAGGAAATTTCTAAAATCTTTTCTCGGGAAGACCTGTTCATTTCCCTAGGGGCGCACGCTACCAGCGCTTAGCACGCGAGCATGGTCACGAGGGGACGAGAAGAGCTTAGGGATAATTCTTTTACATGCCAAGAGCCGACAATGGTCCAAACGCCCGGATAGGGTACCACATGCTTTTGTCTAAGGACGCACGGGATTAAGAAAGGGAACCTTAAAACACGCGTGTTTAAAGCTCAAAAAGTTGCCGCGATCAATTCACGTGGGGTCGCCAGATCGTCGGGGGAAAATCTCATCGAAGCGTTTCTTGTGGCGTAAAATTTCAAGGAAAAAAGAGTCAACAACAAAGGGGGGATAAGGTCACGACTCCAGAACTTGGAGAATTTCAAACTCTCCCGACAGGGCGACAACTTGCGGAGGGGGGAGAGAGAAAATCCGGAAAATTCTACCAGGGGGGGGGGGGGGGGGGGGTGGGGGGTTTGGCGGGGGGGGGTGGGGGGTGTGGGTGGGGGGGGGGGGGGGAGGGGGGGGGGGGGGGGGGCGCGGAACCGCGGGGGGGGGGAGGAGTGGTACCCAAAAATGGTTGTACCTCGGCCGGAGTGGATGGAGGCCGATCGCTTCAATTTAAGATCCGAAAAAGCTAGTGATAGGAAGCCTCGTCGGAGGAAAATCAGAGGGTAGTGCGCAGAGAAGGAGGAAAGGGGAAGACATTCACAGACAATGTATGTGTTTTCTGATAGATATCTTTATCTCGCTTAGGCGGTTCCGATTTCTCGTTAACAGAGGAAAACGGACTAGAGGGGCCGGTGGCGGAATGACTTTACGCGGGGGAGAATAGAACACGAGAAAGGGACATTCTTGGATTTTATACGCGTCTCTCTCAAAGAATTCTCGAGGAAGGAGAAGAGCGCAAAAAGGGAAAGGACGACATCTCAAGACCGGGCGACAGAGAGTCCACGTGGAGAGGCCGACTTAGGAAGGAGATGACCGGACGAGAAGCAAGGTGGGACGGAAGAGCGAAAGAGGAAGGGAAATGATCAATGAACTCTGGTCGGAAACCCAAAAGAGTCATATTGGAACTCCTCTACGGACGGTAACGCATGAAAGGGCTGGAAGTCAAAAAAAAGGGAGATCCGCATGAGAAGGAGGCAGGGTGGCAGACTAAGGGGAGTTACTCACTGTAAGCCGGTGGCGGAAAGGGCACCGAAACAAGCGCTAAGTTATTCTAAAAGGGCGCTATTACCCCAGAAAACGAGGATTCGAGTTGGGGAAGACAAAGGAGAGGTTCCGTTAGGGATCGGTCAATAAAAAGCGCTAAAAGGAAAAGGGACGCACGCTTGCGAGCAGACTGTTCGTCCGTAAAAAGCGTAGAGTCCTGCAGTCCGCTAAGGGAAGGGAACCAAGTAAAAAATTCTTGCTAGAGGAAATCGGTTAGAAGTACCTGATGGACTGGAGATGGGGGACGGAGGGCTTGTATGGAAACTAAACACCGAAAACTTTAAAAAACGCGCAGCACGGGTTACGGAATGGTGGCGACTAGGACGATGGAAGACTCGAAGAAAATGTTAAAAAGAGAGGGGGGCATAGGAGGTTGGGGTCAAAAAAAAGGAACCATATATATCTAGTGTTTCTGGTACACTAAAATGAGTACCTAGGGACCACGCCGGGCCAATACAGCGAAAAATTGGACACTTGAGTCGAAAAAAAGTCGAGAAAGGAGGAAAGGCGAAGGCTAAGCAACCAAAAAAGAGCAAGAGAAAAAAACGGAGCGCCAATTCAGGTCGCAAAAAGGCAAAATCTCCTCTCAAAAGGGAGGAGGACAAGAGCGAGAGTTTTAAAAGGGGGGAAAGGCTAAAAAACGAATAAGGGGACGGAAGGGGGGAGGAGGGCCTCGGATAGGGAAGGGGAGGGCGTCAGCGATGACTCTGCTCGTTTCCTGGCCAAAAGAAAGTGTCCCAACTTGAAAACGATTTCTTTGGCCAGGCAAGGAAAAGGGAGGGAAAAAAAAAAAAAAAAAACAAGCGACGAGAAAACGGCGACAAACACCATCGTCCACACCGAACGATACCAATAAGCCGCAAGCGGGGGAAGGGAGGGAGAGCCGGGGACGTTCGGAGAAAAAGAAAGAAAGAACAAGGTGTGGGTGGGGAAATTGGATGAATTTTTCGTTTAAGGGAGAGGCACGGCCGCGGTAAGAGAAGGCCCGAAAAAAAGGAAAAACCAGGGAAAACTCGCAAGGTTCGAAATCTTTGAAAGGTTCATGACGACAAAAAGCGGCTGTCCAGATGAAGTCAGAGAGGAGGTCCAGAGCTTAACGCCGGAGACCAGCCCATCTGTAGAAAAAAGAAAACACTTGGCGCTCGCTCATGGAAACGATTTCAACAAAAATCAACAGTAAAAAGGACTGGCGAGAAAAGCGCGTGGCGGGTAATAGGCACGTTAACGGACACGAAGTAATTCACAAAGGGGAAACAAAGCCACAAAATAAACCTCGGCCTACAAACACCAATCTGACAGATAAATCTTCTAAGTGAGGTTACGTCAGAAAGAAAAATTTGAAAAGAAAAACGGGAGGGGGTTTTCCTTAAACAGATTATAAAAAAATTTAAGATGAGCCCTGATCTGAGGCGACCGTTCATCAAAAAAGAGGAGTCTTTCTACAAAAGGACGAAGAAAGGATCAGGGAAAGGGCTCCTGTGCATAGGGAAGGAGAAGAGGAGGAAAGATCAGATTACCTGATCCGTCGACGCTCGGAGGTACGAGGAAGGAAAAAAGGAAAAAACAAACCTGAAGGGGAAGTGTAAGAGAGTAAAGACTGACGACTCATCAAGTGATGTCCATGAAGGGGAGACCATCGGCTGGAAGGGAAGTTAAATGGTGAGAGGAAACTCCCAAGAAGAGAAGTCGGAGGCAAGAAACTAATTTTGAAGGCACTCTAATTCCCACCCGGAGAGGAACATGGGACGAGAGGTAGGAAAAAAGGAACTTTGAAAGAGAATGTTGAAAGGCGGAAAAGAGGCAGCAAAGTAGGCCTGTTAGAAGTTGAAAAATCTATAGGGATATGCCTAGGCACGGGGAAATCTCAAACAAAAACGGAGAGAAAAAGGAGGACTTTAAGAATATTTCAAAGCCCGCGACAAAATTAGAGGGAAAATCCGGGAGGAAGGTCTGACTCCGCGAGAAAGGCACCTTTCTGGAAGAAAAAGGAAGGTAAAAAAAGTGGTAAAATAACGGCAAATGGGTAAAAAAAAGCTTCCGATTATTGACAGTCAGAAGAGGGAGGGGTAAATGCTCATGCGCCAGAAAAAAGGGGTACTGAAGGATAAAGGGTCGATTTGAGTGACGCGTTACGATTGGAAGAGACGTGACCGAGAAAAAGGGGAAGTGACTCCGAAAAAGGGCAGACTCTGAATCTGGATAGGTACGAGCAGATGAGCTTACGCCTAGGACAGATCTCAGAGAAGAGGAGAATAATCAAAAGAAGTCTAAGGAGCTCGTCACGACTAGGAAGGCCGCCCAAAAAAAAAGAAGGTGTGCATAAAAGCGACGGAAAATGTTGGGAAGCAGTGCTGGAGGGTTCTGGAAAAAGAAATATTGACCTTAACGTGCGCGTAAAGGAGACCAAGGGGCCGCGATTATTTTCAGGGGGGGCATACCGAGAAAAAGGAATTAGGGAATATGTTGGTCACCGTGAAAAAAATCTGTGCGAAGGGAAAACCACCTAAAAGGAACTAGGGGTTCAGTTCATCCATTAAAAGGGGGAAAAAAAAGGGTACTCTAAGAGAAAAACCTGAATAAAAGGGGTGAAGTGAGAACACTCTAGGAAATTTCACCTCGGGACAGGGGGAAGCTGGGAAAAGTCGGGGGGAAAAAAAAAATTCACAAAAATTAGCTGCGTCCGAGGAAGTTTATGGGAAGGGTTGGAGCGTCAGCGGAAGGAGAAAGGGGGGAAAGATCAACAAGGGGGAGAAGGGCATCAAAACGGCGGAAGCACGGGTTTACTGAAAGGGGGGGAGACCAAATCAAGGAAGAAAGGCTTAAGAAGTTGGAAGAATTTTCGCAGTGTGGCTATGGGAATCTGGATAGGGGGGAGGGGAGGGGTCAGTAGAAATAAAAAAAAACGCCTGTCAAAAGACCCTGGGGGAGATACATAAAAAATGAGAAGAAAAGTCTCTGTTGCGGTGGTGAGGAATTGTTGTGGGGGGGTGTGGGGGGGGGGTGTGGGCCGTGAAAGAGGTCGCGCAAGTCTGAAGAGAAAAAGGGAAAATCACTCGAAAAAGGGAGGAAGGGGGAGCCACTGAAGGAAAAAAATAAGGGGAGGATGGCATTGAAAAAAATTCTATCAAAAAAGGATATCAAGGGAGCGCAGAGGCTTGCAAGCTTTCCGGGGGGAAAAACCCAGATTAATCTTCCGAACGAGAGGAATACAGAAAAAGGCACACACAATAAAACAAAAACTTTACAAAACTTGATCGGAAGGGATTTTTAAAAAAAGGAATAAGAGACAGGGGGGCCGGGGGAGTGGGGGGCCTAAAAAAAAAAACCTAGCAGAAAGCCATGTAGAAGAAAAAAGGAAGGCGCTGTAGAGAAGGTCGGAATACGAATTGTTTGAAGGGGAGAGAAGAAGGGAAAGATTTCAGAAACGACCATCAACAGAAAATTTCTCCATCCACCATGGAAGCGAAATAAGTTCTCAGAAGGCGACGGAAATTTGAAGGACTCTGGAAAAGAGCAATGCGGGTAGAAATACCGGAATTCAAAAAAGTCGCAGGGGAAGGGGGAAAATAAAAAAAAAAGCTTGTGACAAAAAACTTCGTAAGAAAGGTGCCGGAAAGAACGAAGGGGGAGCATATTTAAGGGGAGGAAAAATGTTAGGGGAGGGAGACCAGTACATGTTAATAAAAAAGGGGAGGGGAGTTAGGCAAACAAGGGACTGCGGCAGAAGTATTCATCGGAGAAAAAAGAGGAGAATGCCTTACAGAGAAAGGGGAGAAAAAAGATTCGTAGGTGACTATTAAAGAAGAAGAGATCCAGAGGCAGCAAGGAAATAGAAAGGGAGGGATAGACTGATAAGAGAAAAATCTAAGACGAGAACAGGGAAAAAACGGGAGGAAAATCTCCGGGGGCACCAGAAAATATTCGTTGGTACCTGCGAGGAGGACAGGAGGGGAACCTTTCAGGAAAAGGGACTAAAAAGAAAAGTTATAAGGTTTCACCAAGATGCAAGAATCTATTAACAGATACAAAGCTCTCCAAGAAGTATCGAGGAGTGGAAAAGGGGGGAAGAGGAAGTCGGGGTCAAAAGAAAAGAAGGGAGTTAAAATTTGTAGAGGAAGAGTTGTATTAATCTTGCAAAACGGAAGGTCGCCGGGAAGGAAAATGAAAGAGAGTTCGTCAAAGAAACTAGCCACACAAGGGGAGAAAATATAGAGAAAGGGAAAGAAGTAATCCCTGGGGGAGGCGAATAAGGCGCTGCGCAGGGAGTTTACTCCAGCAGAGGGAAGGGGGTAACGGATAAGAGGGGGGTTGAGGGAAAGAGAAAATGGGGAAAAAAAACTATTGAAAAGCCTAGGAAGGGGGCTGGGAAAAATTTGAAAGTTAACGTACCTAAAAAGAAAATTTTCTAAAGAAAGTCCGGGGGACACAAATCTGAGATGAAGGGTCTCGTGGTCCTCAAGCCGAATCTGGCGTTTGGCGGTGAACGGGTGATTACCAGTCCCAACGCTCTCGCGTGATTTGTCTCAAAGGGATCATGCTCTACTCCAATGTTTCCGATCGCAGAGAGGGTGAAAAAAGGTCTACAGAACGATTCCATTACGTTTGGTGAAAAAACCTTTAAGAGGTCTGCAGGAGGGGCAGAATACGGAGCCCTTCCAAAGTCTGAATCGAGAATAGTAAACGACTTGAGCTGGCGGAAGACAGGAAACTACTCGTAAAAACTCGAGGGTGGGGGGACGGTGTGATGACAAGGTAAAGGGCGGGGTTGAAAAAAAGGCGTCGTGAGGAGGGGGCGAGACACCGGAGGTAAAGTTCAGAGAGGGGGAAGGAGGGTCTTGAAAAGAAGGGGAAAAAAAAGGTGACGGGAAACGTTCTCAGACAAAGGTCGGTATCAAAGGAAATCTCTTAAAAGGACACTTGAAGGATAACAGGTGGGAGGTTATTAAGATAGGGGAAAAACGTGTGGAAAGAAAGTATCTAAAAAAATCCTTGGGGGGGCGGGTCTTATGGGGGAATCTAACGGGAAGGAACTGAAACGTTCAAGATATGGTAGGGAAGGGTAAGGGACATCGAAGTCTAGGATAGGATCTAAAAAGAAAAGGTGTGAAAGGCATTGTTTAAAGCTAGGGGGGGACTCAGGTCTTAGGGGGGGTGGCTTTAGGGGTGAGCAAATGAGGGAAAAATGCAGGATTAGAGGGACAGGAATACAGAAAAAGCGATGGGAGAAAAAAGCTCTAAGAGGGGAGAGAGGAGAAGGCAAGACAAAGCACAGGCCATGTACAGGGCGCAAATCGTCGAGAAGGAAAAAGGAAGGAGGAAAAGGGGATACAAAGAAATCAAGGGCGCGAGGGGAAGCCCACGAAAAGGAGGGCTCATGCGGGCTAGGGAACCTGGGAAGAAAAGATAAAAAGGGGAGAGAGATTCTTGGGGATATCTGAAGCACAGAAACTGGGAGGAGACCAAACAAAGAGAACCGAAGGCCACTGCCGCTTGGATAGAGTAGCGGAAACTTACTCATTAGAAAGAAAAACTCCGTGGGGGGGGTGAGGTGTTGAGGAAGGGGGGGGGGAATCGAGAAACAAGAAACCTTCAAACGGGGGGGCATGGAAAAAAGAACCTATAAGAGAAAATTAACCGGACTTGGTTTTCGCCCAAAAAGTCCCAGATAGTCAGAAAGATCTAAAAATCTCAAAACGCAAAAATGTATGAGCACGACCCCAGGAAGGGACCCTGCGGCGGTCCTAAGAAAAGCAACAGAAATGGAGGAAAAAAACTGCTAATGAAAGTTGAATAGGAAAGACACGAAGTTTGGGAAAAAGCCAAAAGGGAGGGAAAAAACGGTAGTAAAATTCGGCCCTTCAGCAAGAAAAGTGACTCTAAGCAAAAGGGGAATTGTTCCGGCCCAGCGGCCGGAATTCCAGAATAGGTTTCCTGAGAGAAGATTAAAGAGGGGGGACATCTCGAGAAAAAGCTGCAGAAACCACAAATGGAGAAAAACAAAAGGAGGCTTCGAACAACGAACAATTCGTCCTGAGCAAAAGGGACGATGGGAACTTGCACTCGCCCGTTCAATCGAATTCTCACTCGTAACCCTTCCGAAAAAGAAAAAGAGCCAGTGAAGAGAAGGGGTCGCCGGAAAAAGCAATAAAACACCAGGAGGGAGTTCCATTTCGAGGTAATCGTCAGACGGACTCGATTCAGATAAGAGGATGTGCCCATTCGAACCATCGACCGTACCAAACGAGGGGTCGCAAAGAAAAAAAGATCCCGAGGGATGGAATGCCGATCCTCGCTTGGGACTGACTGGGCGCTCGTTCCGGAAGGATCGGTAAAAAAAATGGGGGTCTGGGACCTTCACCATGATAAAAGAAAGAAAAGTCCTCTCGACCGGAGGGGGTCCGACGGAGAGTATGAGGGATTGATTGAGAACTCTAAGACGGGATAGATTCCAAAAGGCTCAAAAAGAAGGTTTCCAAGAACTGAACGGCATTTGCAGTAGAGTAGCAGGGACGCCGGAATTTGTGAAACAAAGGCCGGAAGCGACAGGGGAAAAAAAAAAGTGTGATGGAAAAGAGGCAAACGCGGGCAATGGTGAAGCGATCGGAAAAAGAGATGAGAAAAGTCGTATTAAAAAGTGCCAGTGTAAAAGGGCCCTTCCAATGGAAAATACTTGGGTGGCGGATACGCATACGCGGTAGAAATCGAGAATTAGGGAGGGTTGTTTCAAAAAAAAGAGGCTATGACAAGAGGACATCGAAGGCGGGGTACGCTGATCAGCATTTCATGTCGGAAAGAAGATGCTAAAAAGGGATCTTAAAAAAATCCATAAGAGAAGTATGGTGGGACGTATGCAAACAGGAGGAAAAGGGCCTCATATCAGGATATGTGGCATCAAAAGATTCGTGAAGAGACTAAAAAATTTGGGGAAAATATGGGGGCACTTAAAAGATGGAGGACTCGGCACAAGAAGTTCGCGCGATCTTGTTTGGCAGAAAAGGATTACAAGAAAACGTTTGAAGGTTTCGGAAAAAACGCGGGGCCTTAAAAAAAGAACCCGCATTGGAAACGGACATTTTGGGCGTCAAGACCATGTCAAGGGGCCCGGAATCGTTCAATAGTTTGGCGAGGCAGAAAAAGGGATCCGGGCGACACGAAGATGCCTGGTCGTACACTCAAAGATTAAGGAAGAGCCCAAAAAGAAAAAGGAAGTCAGGACGATGGAAGAGGGATTAAAGGCCTCTTTATGGGGGAGAACCGTTCCTCTAAAAAAAAGGGCCACCCAAGGGCCAGACACGGGGAAGATTATCAGTGGGGCACTACTATCAAGAAAAAGAATAGACGGTTAAGCATTTGTTAGGGAGGATGTGTCGGGATCAATTTCCACTTAGCGAGGGTGTTCAGGACGGTCCATTTGACGGGAGGAACACGACTGAAGCAATGGGAGGTACTTCGTAAAACCTGCAGAAGGGGGAACAGAAAGGAGGACAAAAGCAATCAGAGACAGGACCAGGATGACGCAACAGGGTTCAGGCAAAATAACAAAAGAAGGGGAGTAATGAAAGGATACAGAGGAAATTACGGGGGTAACTCTATTGGAAAAAACCTTCAGAGGAATTGCGTGATAGCGGGAGGGAGGCGAAATAAAGGGGGCCCAAGGAAAAAAAAGGGATTGTTCAAAACTCAGGGGGAAACATTCCCGCTATAATAAAGGTCCAAAAAAAAAGAAGCACGAGGAACAAAATGCTAGACATCCAGCATTTTAATGAAAGGCCGGGCGCGGGGGGGGGGAGGAGGAGGGTAAAAAAGGACTCAGAAAAGACGCCGTTGGGTGGTGTTTAGAAGACAAAACAGAAACCCCGGAAAAAAAACAGAGCACTAAGGAGAACCAACTTAGGGTGCAAGGGAAAGGACAAAATAGGAACATATTAGAGGAAAGGTTGCCATCGCGGCAACAAAAAAATAACACTACCGATTTCCGTACCCTGGGAAGGGGGAAATTAGAGGGGGAGTTCCAGCCTAACGAAAATTTCAGGGCAACTAAAAAAAAGAGGTGCGGGGAATAGTGTGATAAGCACGAAGGCCGGGGGGGGGGAGTTTGCAAAAAATGGATGGATTCAGCTGAAATAAGAAAAGGAAATGCGGGAAAATGAACTCAGAAAATTAGAAAGACGGGGAGGAGAAGGAAAAATCAATACCGGGATTAAAAAAAGGAAGCCGCGAGGAACCTTCCATGGTACCTTAAGCTGTGAATACGAAGGTGGGTTACTGAAAAAGTTTAAACTAGCGTCGGGAGTAAGAGAAGGAGAAGAACTAAATGACAGAATCAGTTGAAAGAAAGGACCTAAGATCACGCACCTCCGAGGGAGAGAGTTCAAAACGGGGAAAACCCTCGAGAACTCCACGGAAAAAGTCCCGATTGAGGAAAAGTTCAACTAAATTTCGCGCACAAAACTAACAGAACCCAATCCTAGGGAGAAGGGAAGAGAGAGTTTTGGGGGAGGGGGGGGACCATTTTGGGAAAAATCCCGGGAAGAAAAAAAAGGTCGCTGGAGTAAAGAAAAGGGGAGTCACATCGCGTGGCGCCAAGGGGGGGGGGACTCAGAGAATGTATGTCGGGGGGAGGGAGGGAGAAGGGGCAACGTTGAAGATCAGGACGAAGGAGGAGTAAAAGAGAAAAATGCAATAGAACACTCGACAAACTTTTGAAAATGTGAGGAAAGAAGAAGCTGAAGAGGGAAGATTTCGTTACGAAAAAATACTGGGTACACAGAGATTGTTATGGAATGGATCTGCAAAAGACAAATAAAGAGGTGGACATCAGAGCGGAGCAAGCGCTTGGATGTGCGCAAAAGGTTATGGGGTTTCCCGTGGAAGGAGAAATATAAAAGGGGAATGAGGTGATCATTATCGGAACGATTCGAGGGGGGGGGCATTGAAAGAACGCCTATCATGTTAAACTGGGGCATGAGGCTGGCATTGGAAATCTCGCTTAAGGAGGAAGTCTCGCGAATTAAAAAAAATGGTTTGAAAAACCTCCAGAGCTCGGGGGAGCCAAAATCCGCAAAGATTCAAAGGAAGAAACTGATGCAGGGAAGGAATCGTGCGGGAAGAGAGGTGTAATCGCGAGCGCGAAGACTGTGGTGGAAAAATTCGCACTGAAAAAACCAAACTCTAGGCTGGAAAGTTCAAGGAACGGGTGCGGACGAAAAGATGTACAAAATGGGTTCGCAGGGGAGGATTTGTGGAAGAAAAAAGCGCTAAGAAGTTGGGAAAAAGGGGTTTTGACGAACCCCAATGGTAACGAGTTGCGCTAGAAATTTGATCAGGGGGATTGGGATGACATTGAGGGAAAGGTGTAGGAGAGAGGAACTCATTCAAATGGGATCGGGACAAGGGCGCAAAACTTTGAGTAGATTGAAAGAAACGCTCATCTGGGGGGGGGGAAGTCATTTGAAGGACCTGAGAAGGAACGGGGAGGTACGCTGTTTGGAGTACCTGGACCTGGAAAGAGAAGGCTCCAGAAAAAAAAGGGAAATCAAAAAAGGAGAAAAAATTAATTATTAATGATAATACAATCCGCAGAAAGGAATTTAAAAGTGAAGGAGGTCATTTTGTGCGGGGTATCAAAGGGTATTAGAGAGGGTGACATTGGACTATGCCAAAACGCCTGTCCCAATAAATTGATAGAGGAGAAGAGGAGCAGAAGAAATCTAAGGCTACAACGCTCGAAAGAAAAGTCTGGGATCAGAAAGAGGACAAATCTCTCTCAAAAGGGTAATAAATATGGGCACTGATATCGACAACTGGGGGGGGTGGGAATCGACACACCTTCGACTCGTGGGAAAGGGAGAAGAATCTATTTACCCTGTGAGACCCAGTGTGTAGGGGGGGGAAATAGAGAAAGCGTGGGGAAAGGGATCCACTCGGAAATTTTAAAGAAAAAAAAGTGACACAAAGCTACGATGACCAATGACTCGAAAAAAGTTAAACTGCGGGGCTAAGATAGCAAAATTACGCATGCGGAAAACGGGGTGGAAAGGTTGGGTTAGGGGGAAAAAAAAAGTCGAAGGAAAAACTTACCCAAGGGGCTACCGAACACAAGGATTCGAGGTTCAATAAAAACCCACAGGAAGCGTGATACGCCACGCCAAAAAAAGGAGCACTTCCACAACGACTCGCAGCTCGGCGGGGGCCCAGGAAAAAAATTTCCAGGAGGAGAAAAAGTCTCGACGAGTCCAAGAAGACATAAGGGGAAAAAAACGAAAGGGGGGGAAAAAAACTGAGGGAACTCAGGCGCCTTAGGGGTCAAGTCATGAAACCACAAAACTCGGAAAAAAAAATGGTAATACGCCAGTTTTACTGAGTCGCTGGGACGCAGTAAGAGGGGGCCAGCATAAAGGTTCAGTATAGGAAAAATCGGGTGCGGGAAGATCAACTGGGGAAGAAAACCTTCCGGAGCAAGAGCGTCTTGGAAAATCTCAAGCGGAAATGCCGAGAGGAAGTTCTCGGCAGGAATCATCTTCACCACAGCCGATCGAAGGAGGGGGGAAAAAAATTGCATAAGGCCGATTCAATGACGGATTCGAGGAAATCTTAACGCGACCCTCTAAATAAGATATATTGAGGGAGGAGAACCCGGGGGGCCTTCCCTGGGAAAGCACCTACAAAGAGCTGGAAAAGAAACTTGGTGAAGGGGGGACCATTGGGAAGCGAGAAATCCACAGGGTCCAAAAGAAAGATGGTACCAGGACTTTGAGGAGAAAAGAAAGGTTCACATTAGAAAACCACCAAAAAAATCAACAAAGGTAGCCATTGGCGGGGAAAGGGGTAAATCAAAAAGGGAGAATTTCTCAATTGTGAAAACTTAGATAGTTCACTGGGGGAAAAAGGGAGCTCCGCTGAGGGGTCACACAAGTCCCTAAAGAGGCCGACAAACTTGAATAAAAAAAAAAAAAAAAAGGATTGAAGTCTGTACTGACGCGGGGAGGGTTACTAAAAAAAGAAGTGTCCCGATCAGGGCATTGTCGACAGACGCGGCAATTAACTGCTGGAAAAGCTATTTATCTGAGGGTCTGGACGCTAGGGAGCTTGAGACAAGGAGTTGGGGGGAAGGAAGTCTTGCAAGTGGGGCGGGTCGCGTTACATTCAAAACTCGAATGAAAAAACTACTAACGTCGAGGTGAAAGACGGCACTCGGAAAGAAAATCAAAAACCGGACTATATAAAATCTCTAAAGGGGTCTGGCCACTCTAAATAGGTGGAAGTGTATAAGCCAGGGCACAATGAAAGAACGTCGGGGATCACGGGGAAAAAGATTATTCAAAGACGCATAGTAAAAGAGTAGACTGGGGAGAAAGGAAGTGAGGGCATCTGCATGAAAAAAATCTTATGACGCAAACTTGATTGAAGGTAGAAGGTCCCGGAAAAGGAAACGGAAGAGGCCGTCATGTTAGAGGAGTGAAGATCCTACACGATGACGAAGAGCGGCCGGGTGTTACAGGTGCAAAGGGCTGGAAAGCACCAGGAGGGCTGTCCGGGGTGGTGTTGGGGGGGGGAAAAAAGAGTGGGGATCGAGCAGTGTTTGGTCTGTTGAATAAAAAGGGGAAATGGGGTGCCACGGGGAACTCGGGCCAATAAAAAAAATCTCGGAAAAAACTTTGCAGACTCCGATTAAAAAAAAAGGAAAAGGTACTCCCCAGAGGAAAACGTCCGGGCAAACACAAAAGATCTTACGAGGCCGGTTATGCAGATCCTGGAGGGAAGTGTCGCGGAAAACCCTGAACACGCGGCTGCATCAAGGGGGGGGGGTAGAAGAACATAAGAAGTCTTGCCGCTCAAAAAAAAAAAAAAATTCCATATGGGTTTTGAGAGAAAAGGTTTGGAGAACAAGTTGCGAAGGCGCTTGGGTTGAAAATCTGCCAAACGAGCGCGAGTCACGCAATGGAAAACTTGATGATTCGGCAGGAAAGAAAAGGAACTATGGAGGGAAACACGCACGAAACATCAAAGCAAAAAGGAGGCGCCCATGAAGGAGAAAAAAATCTCTACAACGGCGTACCAGAGAGATTTTGGGAAAAGGAGGAAAGGAATTTCTCGGAAGAATGACAGGGGGGAGGGGGGGGCGCTCAGGGCTGCTTAGCCAAAAAAAATATCTGAGGGGAAGAAAGAAGAAGGGGGACTCGGCAGAAAGGGGAAGCTTTGAGCTTATTCTGAGAAAACACCACAGAAAGGAAAACGTGATCCAAAACCAAACCCAGAAAGGCTCACGAAAAACTCATTTGTAAAAAAGGCGCAGATCAGATCGTACTTAGAAAAAAAGACTCCTGAAAAAAAATTGGTGGGGGGGTAGGATAGAACGCCGGAAGGAAAAAAAGTAACTTCCGCAATACTCCTAAAAAACTCGTCGAAAAAAGCAGCTAATGGGGCAGGTTTTTTAAAAAGGAAAAGATTCCTGGAAGACGCTGAAACAAATCTCAAAAACTTGATGGTCCAAAAAATCCTTATTCGGCTAGAAATCAAAAAAAAAAGGACTACCAAGATCGCTAAAGGCGTGCACTTGGAAGGGGGAAGGCCTCAGTCAGGTGTTCGGGGGCAAGGGAAGCAAAAGTCTGTGAAAAACAAATGTCAGGGGGAATCTTAAAGAAGAAACGGTGAAAAGTCGGCCGATCAGGGTTTACAAAGGACGTTACAAGTCCAGGGTTTTGAAGGAGTTGAGAAAAACTCGAAGTCAAAAACCGTAGGGCCATCTGTGGAAAAAAATATTGACCGGGCGATCACGAGAGTCAGGAAGGGAAATAAACTAATGAGGACCGGCTATGTGAAAAAAACCTTCAGAGAGGAAAAGGATCAATATAAGGAGCTCGACTGAAAGACGGCCACCTCAAAAACCGTACTGTTCTAGGAAAACCTTACAGCAAAGGCCAGAGAGGGAAGAGTTTGCAGAGGCGAATCGGAAAAGGAACCGAATAAAAAAAAAATAGGGAAAGCCAAGGAAAAAAAAGTTCTCACGAAGAATTTCAAAAACAAATAAAGATCAGTCTGGCCGGATCAACGGATCGCTTCTGTAAAAAAAGGAAACCTGGGGGGGAAAAGGGTCCCAAAAAACCACATCTTTGAAGTTACGCAAACGTGGGGAAATAAGCCCGAGCGATCAATTCAGAGGTCTCGTAGAGTAAAAAACGCATCGCGGAAAAAAAGGTCAGGATCTCAAAAAAAAGTATTAGGGAAAAGAGGAAAATGCATGAACGAAACGCAACGATGCGGATTTTCCATGAAAAGGACGACATACTGAAAAAAAAATTTGCAGGGGGGAGGAAGGGAGACAAGCAGAAAAACGAGGAAGTCTAAAAGGGAGGGAAACTCCCGAGAGGAAAGGTGGTACCTCGAAGGGGTTACATTCAACGAGCGCGGCGAAGAAGCTAGTGGGCTCGGTAGGAGCTTCGCGAATGGTGTTTGTGAGGGAAGAAAAAAAACGGGTAAGCCTTAAGAATGGGGAGAACGTAAGGGGGAAGGAGAGAGATCTGAGAGCTCGCGTTACGAAAATCGCAGAAACCTAGGGCCGGTCGACATTTCCCTAGAATTCTAGAAAGCTGTCAAAGAACAAGGTTACGGACGGAGCTTAAAGAGAATCTGCCGACGGAGATATAGTCATCGTAAAAAAAACGATCTCGGCACGGGGGAAAAGAAAGTTTTTCTGGAGGCTGCAAGCTGGAAGACGAAAAATTTGGCGAAATCTGCTGCTACAGATGTGTGCGGGGGCACAGAGAGCGGGGGTCTGCAGGTTCACTAGGGGAAAAAAGACCTCTTAGGGAAGGACGACGCGGGCCGGGTTACCCTTTTTGAAACAGAGGCGGTTTTTCAAAAAAAGGGTCTGTGACGAAAAAGTGTCTCTAGGGGATTGTTAAGCCCGGAAATTACTGGGGGGAAAGCTAAGAACTCGGGGGAAGAATGCACTGCGACGCAAGGTGGAATGGGGTCTCGCCCCCGCACGCGAAAAAACTGTTCTTAAAGGGAAAGTCGAGAAAACTGACAGCGAAAAACCATGTAGCGGGAAAAGAGGATCCTGGTAGGGTGTGTTCCGGGGCGAATGCTTGATCAGGGGGGAAGGGAGGGCCTAAAAAAAAAAAAAAAACCAACGCGAAGAGGGGAGGTCATTGTTAGATCCGACAAATAAAACTGATGGGGGGAAGTGTGTAATCGATGGTGTTTGGGATCTGACTAAAAACGTGGTGTGTTCCTAATAAGGACCCAGCAGATAACAAGTGGATTGAGGGGGAAAGAAATCGAGCAGAAGGAAATGTCTACTGGAGGAAACTCGAATCCGGGGGGGGCAAGCGGCAAAAGGCTCGAAAAGGAAAAAAGACTCCCTCAAAAATCGAGAGATTTGTGATTGGCCTGAAAAAAGAAGAAGCTTTGAGGGCAAGCGCAGATTCAGAGAATCAGAAAAACTCGAAACAAGCAGCGTGAATCATTAGGCACTGTCCAGAAATTGTCCAACTCGCATCTTTCGGAGTTTAAGATTCAGGGAATGCCCGGAAAACGCGAATAAGAAAATACAGGGACCCAAACACCATCGAAAAAAGACCAAAAGAGGGGAACACTGAAAGGGAGATCTATGGATATGAATTCCGGACAACCGTCCCCGAAGAAAAAGTGAAAGGGGTTCGGGGTTAGAGGATAGGAAAAATCTCAGGAAAGGTCACAGGTTCTACGGGGAAGAAAGGACAGGGGGAACCCAAACTGGGCAGGAAAGCGAGAAAAATACATAAGTGAAAAAAGACATCGTAGGGAGAAATTTATCAAGAAAAAAAAGAGGCAAGTTGCCCGAAAGAAAAACATTAACTTTCAAAGGGGGGGGAAAGGAAAAAGGAATCAAGCGCAGCCATTGTCGGGGATAGGAAAATTTGCACGGCACGAAGTCGTTAAGGGGGGCCTACCAAAAAAGGAAAACGGGAAATAAAAAAGGGGCGCAAAGGGACCCGCCGATTCAAGAATCAAAGAACCATGCGGGGTGTAACCTAAACGCGTCAAAAAAAGAAGGGTACGGAAAAGGACCATATTAAGAAACCTAACCGAGTGGGGGAAAACTCTACAATTCAAAGCTCCGATATGAAAAAGAGGGCAGGAAAGCGGGGAACTTTGCATAAAAAAAGCACTGACGAAGGGAAAAGGTATTGACGAGGACCAGGAAGAGAATCTAGACAGCATCACGGCGAAAGGTACGAATGAATCTCCGAAGGATCAGAGTATCTGAAGGAAAACTGACAAGAACGTGTTATCCGAGAGAAAATACCGGCGAACAAAAAAACGGATATGAGTGGGAAAGGGGAGTCTACCAAGAAGGGAAAGAGGATTTACCGGCCCATGATCCAGATTTTCAAAATCCTTCATGAAATGGGGAACTAATTTCTCAAAAAAAGAAACTCCGAAAGGAAGAGGAAGACACTAGCTTTTGAAAAAGGTTATCCATTTGGCAAAAACCGTGACATGGCATCGAAAGAGGAAAAGCGGGGGGTAAGATAATTTTGACCGCCGGCCCAGGAACCGCGTGTAAAAAGGGTTTCCAAAAGAAAGCAAAGGGATCGGGTCATCGTCCAGTTCAAAGGGAACTACTCAAAAAAAAACAAAGGGAGGCTGAAGAGAGAGAAGAGGGGCTCAAAAAGAAAAGTTAGACTATCACTAAAATTGAACTGAAAACTTGTAGTCGAAGCCAAAAGCTTCCGCGTCAGAATTTACTCAAGACTGTGTTGACGTCTTGGGTGTCTCCGAGACGAAATCGATGGGAAAAAAGAGATGAAAAAAAGTCTCTCTGGGGAGGGGAGGTTAGAATGTACTGAGCAGGAAATTCTAAAAAAGGTACATCAATCGGAAGGGGGGTCTAAGAGGGAGCGGGAGAAAAAAGACTACTAAATAGTCAAAAAGGGCTTAGTTGAAAAAGCCGGAAAAGACACTAATTTAATAGCAAAAGTTAAGGGGCAAGAAAGGCATTCTCATGACTACACTAGATGCTTAGTCTTTATCCGGAAAAAAAAGAAGAAAAGGCGAGGAGGAGGGGGTCAAAAAAGTTTAAAAAGAAACATAGTCGGAGGAAAGGGCATAAAACGAGCGAAGTGGAGGTGGAAATATTTCTTAAAAAAAAAAGGAAGTCGTCCGCAGAAAAAACTCGGGTAAAAGATTTGGAAGCTTCTGGGGAGGTTGGGCAGAAGACAGTGAGGTACTCAACGGGCAGGTTGTGGGAGGGGATTCGCTGTAAACCGTAAAAAAAACGAGTCGTGGTGAGGGGTGGGGGGGTTCCTCAAATCAGGAGTTAGGCGAAGATCGGAAGAAAGGTACAATTGGGACGAGCAAGGTGAAGTGAAAGAAGATGAAGAAAAGATGGTCACACTCTCATCTGGACTAAGGAAAAGCACCATTAGCTTGCAAGGGGGAAGGGGGGAAAAGACCTGGTGGACCTTGCTGGTGACGGTGGAAAAGGGAGTGCAGGGGAGAACGCTGCCGTGCCTAAGAAAGGAAACAACGTCTCAGCAGGCTAATAAAGACAAAACAACAAAAAAAAAAAAGAAAAAAAAAAAAAAAAAAAAAAAAACAAAATCAAGCCGGTTGGGTCTTACAGAGAGCATTGTGTACAAAAATCTAGGGGGGGGGATCAATGGAAAGCTTGGAAGGTACCTCATGTCAAGCGTAAGCCCCTCCTCTTCAGGAAAGCAAGGCACACTTGCTATTGAAAACCAGGGGGGGAAAAAGAACTCAAGATGACACGCTGCGTCAGCCCAGTGGAAAATCTCGCAAAAAGGGAAGCCTTGCGAGGAAAAGGCAGGTCATTCAAA
>Ga0179593_1378359_pt1 | contig 18613 bp, 14 predicted proteins | sample CZODoug2_1_08_16_FD_185931 | JGI IMG/M metagenome (GOLD analysis project Ga0179593, IMG submission 185931) | Vadose zone soil fungal communities from Angelo Coast Range Reserve, California, USA - CZODoug2_1_08_16fungal (PacBio error correction) | ecosystem: Environmental > Terrestrial > Soil >...
GACGGAGAAAAGGGGTTGTACGGGGCCGGGTACCCGCCGTGCCAAAGTGCGACCACGATCCAAAAACCATAGGGAGAGGGGGGGGGGGGGGGAGTCGGTCGTCTCAAAGTCAAAGAGCGCTGGGGGGGGAGAGCGACGACTGCAAAGACAAAACCCTTTCACTCCAAACAGGGGAAAAGATAACCGCGGCTTGTCGCGTGAACAGGCCGATAAAAAAGGTGCCCCTCGGCCCAAAGAAGATTCGGGGGACGCCTCAGGGTCAAGAAAAAAGGTGGAAAGACACGTCGTGGCCACGAAGAACGCTTCCGTTGAAAACTGAAAAAGAGAAAAAAAACAAAAAGGTTCTTTTGAAAAAAATACCCTTGTCACAACCGAGATTGGAATCCCTCATGCAAGTGATCGTGCAAAACGAGGCTTTCTTGGGAGGAGCGGGGGGATGTACCTCAACGGAAGTGTCAATAATGGAAAGCCTGAAAGAAGGCATATTCAAGAGGGGTTGCAGAAAAAAAGCTATCACTTTATCGTAGTATGGGGCCACAATCTAGAGGTGAAAGTACGCAAAGGGGGGACTGAATAGGGAGGAGGAAGAACACGTGGAGAGGGACTGTTAAAAAACAGGCGCGCCGACAGATCTCGGGAAAAAGCGAAAACCAAAATTGACAGTTGATCAAAAACTGGAAGTGCCAATCGGTCCTTCGGGAACGCCGGCGGACTGGACGGCTTCGCTAGGAGACAAGCGTACTGCGGAAGCCAATAGGCCGCCGCGGCGGCCGCGACGTCGGCGCCGAATCGCGGTCAAAAAAGATTCCTACGAACGTACCACAGAAATGGAGACGAACTATTGGACAAAGACACTTAAAAACACTGGGTTCGAGGGATAAGAGAGAAGGGGGTCTCCTCCCTTCACGCCAAGCGCTGGTGGGAGGATGCGGAACGTAACGTCAGCAGCCGTCGGAGCTCGAAAAGTTCTCGGTGTGACGGGGGATCGGAGTCAAGAAGGAAGGGAGGGGGAAATCCATTACATCATCTGGGGGAAAAACAACCGGGAATAACTAAGTGCGCAGGAAGGACACAGTCAGTCCAAGAGGGTAACGGGAAAGTGTAAGAAATCCCAAGCAAGGCAAACTTTTGCTAAACCAAGACCCCAGGGACTAAATTCCTCAAACTTGGTAGCAGGGGGCAGGTAGGTGTCTTCAAGAGCCCTCAGCTGCAAGGGCTTCATTCCAGCAACGTACGGGGGGTCGCAGACATTTATCCATCCAGCGCGATGCGTGGGAGTAGGAAGCCTCTTAATGTGCGATCAGCAAGGATGTCACTTCTCCTGAAAAAAACTACGACGACTTTGGCATAGACGACCCCCGGGGGACACTAACACTAGAGTCCGTGGTAATAAGCAGTGAGGGGAGAACCGAGCATCATGGGGCGCAACCAGGGGAAAGACGGGCGCAAATGATGCCGTTGATAAAAAAAAAAACTAGGGTCGAGAGAGGAATCCGGGGGAAGCCGAAAGTAAAGGACGGTAAATAGTCCAACGGTTGCAAAACGGCAAGGGGAAATCGAAAAAATGGCCAGTCACGCAATAAAAGCCAGCAGTGTGAGCAGAAAAAGAGGGAGGCACGGGAATGATGGAAACGGAAAAAAGGGCCACCTCGACTCACTAAATGGCGCAACATTAAGCCGTCATCCCGCTCGTCCAAAAAGGGGGGAGAAACAGCAGGGGGTGATTGCATGGGAAAACGAGTCGGCAAAGACTTGAAGTGAGCTGAAACTCTCTGGTGTAAAGGAGCGAAGAACGCGAGGAAAAAGGGAGACACTCGAGGAACTCGTGTCGGGGAGACGCCGGGACCAGGTGAGGTAGGGAGGGTAGAAAACCCAAGTAGAAAAAACCTGAAAGCGACCTTCGAATGACCCGTCTGCAGGAACCCGGCAAGTCGGAGGCAACACCCAGCCACCAGGTCAGGTGCAACTCAAAGATCGAGGAGAACGAGGAAAAAACACCGTCGAGTAAATCGCACACCAGACGAATCACAGAAGAAATTTAAAATGGGCAACCGTCCCCACGGGGAAGAGTAGTTGGCCTACTTGAAAAAGAATTTGAAAACCCTTAGCGGTAGAAGGCTTGACGAATCAACGGAAAAAACCAAAACACCATGAAAAGGGGGAGGGAAAAGAGAGAGATGTCCAGTTGGTGTTAGAAGACCCAGAACGCCTCCGAGATGACCGGGAAAAATCAAAAAAAAAAAAACAAAAAGAACGATGGAAACCGGGAAGGGGGCCCTTTCTCGACTTCGTGTCGTAAAAAGGAAGGGGGAATGCCTGATGGGTAAACTCGTGATAGGAAAGGAAGTTGGGACGAAAGCGTGCCGGAAACGGGGCGGGAAGGCGAAAGAAGTTGCACTTAAAAGGGTGGAGCCGGACTGACTAACTACTACGGGAACTAGTCGTAAAAGTCAGGGAGACACTAAGTCCAGTTAACAGAATAAAAAAAGAGTCACGAAAAAGGCGCGATAAACTTGCTCGCCGGAGGAGGACGCCAACGGTCACAAACACTATTCATCTGCGAAAAAACCGGACCGCCCGCCCAGCAGTAGGAAAGGAAGGTGAACTCACAAACCTCGCCTGCGCGGGTGGCTGGCAGCGCGGTGGAACGACGGAACTTTCAGACGAGTCAAAAAAAATGTGGCAGGGTGGGGGGAAAAATCCGGGGGGAAACTTCCGATCGGGGCGAGAAGGTCACAGTCATGTCCGAGTGAGGGACGAAAAAACATTGGAGAACGCTCACAGGGCAAGTTTAACCAGGGTGACGAGGACGAACGGGGGGCCGTAGGCCGAGTTTAAAATCCCAGGTACACGAGAAAAAATGAAACCGAAACGTCGTTTCGTGAGAAAAAAGGGGCTCATCTCACCCAGAGGTCGTTGGTCCCACCTACGCGGGAAGAGAGAAAGAAAGGGAGGTACACCCAAACCTCTCTGCGGGGAAAAAGGGAATAACAATCCTCTATCTGGAGTCCCGAAGAGAAGGTTGTTGACGTCCGGTCCATCGGGCGGGCACAATACGCGCAACTTACAGGAAAAAAAGAAAAAACGCAGACGCTCTCATGCTGGGCTGTAGCAAAAGCAAATTCGCCGTGACCCCTGCTGATAGACTGGCAGAGGAGTCGAAGCACGGGAACCTGAAAAAAGAGACAAAAAAACCGGTGAAGCGCGCACAACGTTTGAGATCATCCGTAGCCCACTTCAGAAAAGGGGAGTGGGAAAATGGGGCTGTCAATCGCCGGTGACACGGTCCAAGCTCCCAACTAATGCTGTTAAGTGCAAAAAAAAGGCGACTGTTCTGCATCTTTGGAACAGAAGCCTCTACATCAAGCAACAAGCCATCGTGACCGATCATTCGGTCGGGTTAGAGGGAGGAGGGGGGACGAACTTAGGGGGCATCTACAAGAAATGGGGTGAAGGGCGTGCCAGACCAAGACACAAGCACAGCGATCTCAAAGGCCGAGAAAAAACACCCGTAACAAGTGCCTGGGGGCCGAACATCTTCTGCGAAAAGAGGGGCTGTGGCCGCCATTCAGCCAGGAATTCTCGTCTTAACAGAGAGGGGCCGATACGGAAGAGGTCTCGACGGTGATGGGCTATCTAGGAGCTCGCGGAGGGCAACGAATCAAAAAAACAATTGATTTCAAGAAGAAGAGCGAAGGAACGGAAAATTTATCCATGGGAAGTTCGGAAGCGGCGAAAACTAAAGGCGGAGACACATGGGATCACTACCAAAGAAGCGTGAACCTACCAGCTTTGGGGGGAAAAAATGCCAAACCAGGTCTAGCCCGTAAAAGAGTCGTGGGGGTGCAAGGCAAAAATAAGACCCAGCTCGCGTGAGTTGAGAAACACGAGATGGAAGATGAAGGGACGCTCTGCCGAAAGAAGGAATTACATCCTTTTAGGCAGGAGAAGATAAAACGAAACCGAACAAAAAGCAGGAAAAGGAGTCTGGTGGTAAAACAGCTTGAAAAAAGAGATTGGTCTCATCCAACCCACACCAAACCGACATGCAGACCAATACTGGGGGGGGGGGAAAATAGCTCAGTGGGGGGGAAGGGGACAGGAATCAAAGTGGAGCAGGTGTGCAAGACGGCGTGGTCAAACTTTGTCAAGGGTATGAAGTCCCCTGCGCGGTCATCCTCCAAGGAGGGGTAGTATGCGACACGGACCTCGTGGTTGGAGTGACGTGGTCCCAGAGACCTTCAGGTCAAGAATCTGCCTAGGTCGGCTTTCGAGGGGTCGTCCCCCGGTTCGCAAAACGTGAGACCGGTTACTCAATCGAGGCCTCTCTTTGGGGGCTAACAGATTGGTCAACAACACCAGTTTCTGGTCTTCGCGCGTCGGGGGGTTAAGGGGGGTTCTATCCATTCGATCTCCCGAGTGTAGGTGGGTAAGGGTTCTACGACTGTGCAGTGCACCTTATGTGGACCTTGAGGCCCAACCTTTACCCGACATAGAGACTGATGATGCAAGAGGAAAAACACGGTGAAAGTAGGAAAATAGGGATCCGTAGATATTGGATTTGACGCCTTTCACCTCCTTTTCAGACAATTTTTACCAACGGGCGTCCAACCGCACGTTGATCGGGGGGGGGAGGAAAGGGAGCGGATAGGGGAAGGGGATACCATGTTGGCTGAAAGAAGACGCTAGTCTCGAAAGGGTTCTAACCCACACATGGAAAAAAACGAGGGCGATAGGAGCGACCCGACCGGGTAAAGATGACGTTTGCCATGAGATCAGCTACACAATCGTCGGGGGGACGGTAAAGAAACCCTCTCGAAGAGTTGTGGCCCTGACCCTCTTTCACCAGCCAATCTGACTAGGGATCTGTACCGTACAAACGGTCCTTATAGATGCCCAAAACCTTGCGTGCGTCATATAAACCTTGTTCAGCGCAAGTCTGAACCTGTATCTTTCCCTCAAAGGGGAAAAGATTTCTGATTCGCCGGTATTACATCTCCACTGATGGTGCACACCCAGGCATGTAGAACAAAGGCAAGGGAATCTTCAACGCTTGGGGAAACTCAACTGCACCAGGAGCCGCAAAAGTAGGGGGTCATAGGGGATATGACAGGAAGTACTCCTTTGGAACGAAAGCGGGTAGGAAAAAAAAAAATCGGTACGTGGTGAGACATGAGACCGAATAGTACGACGTGTCAGGCTGCGCCGCTAGTCGGCCACGTGTCCCCGGGGTCCGCTACGTCTGACGTTCGCTCGCGCTGATTCGAGTAAAATGATACCTGGGAATCTGAGCGAAAGAACAGAGGCGGCCGCTTCCTCTTCGAGCGCGAGAATCCGCCTGACGACGGTGGGAACTAGCATGCCGGCACTCCGACGATGTAGCACCGAAGATGTGTGAAAAAAGTAAAAAACGCAACCCTGATGGATAGGAGCATCTCGGACCTTTTCGGACTCCCAGTAACGCCATCTGGAAAATGCGATAGGAAAAAACGGAGAACCATCCCACTAGCTCGACGACAGAGCGGAAGATGGGATGGGTCCGGTTGACAAACCGGCAAGTGGCTGGGAAAGTCAAGAAAAAGACGCCTGGGAAGACTGAACAAAAACAGGTTCTGAATATAGGAAAAAAACACGTAAACGTCCTAGGAAAACGGGTAAAAGCATCAACCATCGTCCTCCCGGCCTGTTCGCCGAGGAAAAAAAGAACTTAAAAAAACCTTGGGTAAGTCATGAAAGGGAGCCTCTGAATCTCGGAAGGCGATCAGGACATTGAAAAAAGTCTGCAGCAGTTTGAAAGCAGCAGAATAAGCAGCAGGTGGGGTAGGAAAATCGTCGATGCTAGGGGGTCCATCCCGAGGGAAACGACAGAACACCCTTACTACTCCCCATAAAGCCCTAGGAGCCAGTGGGGTCACAAAACGCGAATAGTAAAGGTACTCCTAAATTGTCTGTAGGATCGAAAAAAAGGATCGGGGGAATCCAACTGGGGCGAGCGGGCGCATACAGTAAGAGAAAAAAATCAAATGCTCTCGGAGTAGGAAGCCAGTGGGGGCAGCACGGACATACATTCGGCTAAATCAAAAGGGGGGGGAAACCCTAAAGGTAGCGTACCTCTCAAAAAAATGTCCCCGGAAGCACGCAAAAACAGCAGGGTGAAAGGACTCACCGGTTCTTCTTGAAGGTGAACCCTCGTACAAAAAGTAACACAATCTCAAGATTCTGGGCTGTGCGCCATTCGCCAAACAAAAAATCTCACCTCGCGTCAGCAATGGAAACAGTATTTATTCATTACAAAGAGGGACGAGGCCGCTTGACGTCAATGTAGGAAGTTCCGGCTCTTTTGTACCGGTGTAGTCAAGACGAGCGCACGTTTCAGAAAAAAAGGAACAGTAGGGATCCAGTGTACGTTCATATCCTGGTAGGGAGTATATGGCAGGAATAGTCGAAAAACTAGCGTCTTATCGTAGAGCACGGGGAATTCACAGGGAAGTACGAACGACGGAAAAACCAATGAAGCCAATGTGAAAGGAACCGCAAAGGATCTCGAATCATCGACGGTACAAACTATCGGACGTCCCAAAGGCAGGAGAAATCACAATGATGGAACAATTACAAAAAACCCCCGGTGTGAAAAGATTGTATTTTGAAAAAAGGTCTTATCGCACGGTTGAATAGAAGATCGGGTGGCTGTGAACTGAACAAACCGGAATAGCTCATCAACCAAAACCAAGCGTCTGCAGGCCCCGAGGAGCCTTGAAAAGTTTGTGTGCAACGCCCGACTCGCAAGACGAGGAAAACAGGAGAATCCCGCCCCCAGCAACAAAACGGAAGAGGGACTGTTCCACAACTGGGGCCGGTGGGTACCTTTTCTAGTGCTGTGGAATGATTCGGTCTCTTGCCACACCCTGGGGTTTCGGCTAACAAGGGAGAGTGTGTGAATGGGATAATCTCTTCATCCTCTCCAGTGGGGTGGTTGACGATATCAAGGGCAAAGGAGAGCCACACTGTGTCCTTAGACCTGGACTGATGCCATTCTGGAATTGACGCTTTGTCCCTGCCGCCCGGGGATCTGGGGGTGCGACTAGGGACTCGAGTGCTCGCAAATCCGTCTTCGCGATTGGTCTAAGAGGTTCTGAACAAGTAGGCCCCTTCATCAGGGAGTTACTAGGAGGGGGTTCAGAACCTGCACACTGACAACCCACTCGGAGAGACGGGGGTCAATATCCTAGGAGAGAGACAAAGCCCGGGTAAAAGGGAGGACCGAGTGCAGGGTAAGGTGAGTTGAAGGGGGAGGGTAGAACGATCGGGGGGAGGGGAATGAGCAGGGGATACCTGACGGTGTGGGACCCTAAACCTGTGGTTTATCACTGGACCAAGTTCTCCCGCCTTTCTAAAGTCGGCGAGGCAGTTGTACGAACCTGGGGACTCAGCCAGTACTAAAGGATCTTGGCTCCAAGGGGGGAGGTGGGGAGGAGGAGGAGAGGAGGAAAAGGGGGGTAAAGGAGACCACGATGTAAGAAGAAGAGACATATAGGGTAACGCACCACTCGGAGGGCAAAGGACGAGGAGAGAAGGGCGACGAGGTTACGCTAGGAGGGGTGACCGTCGGCAGGGGGAGAAAGGGGGAGAAGGGGGCTTAGAGAGGGGAAGCAGATAATAGGAGAAGGTAGGAAGTAAGGAACGGAGGTAAAGGAGAAAAGTAGGCTCCCCTCACGGGGAGGCAGAAAGACGTGGTCGCAGCGTCTCCTAAAGAAGGGGAAACCTTGCTGGTGACTCGTCGGCCCGGAGCCCACGAGACGCGGGTACTGTCCGTGGTGACTCTCCTTGGATTTTCCGGGGGATCTGTGTCACTGTGGCGAAACTTCGAAAAAACTGCTGCAATCCAACGCAATAGTGTGAGGTGGGTCAGCGTTTGTCTATGTCAACTCCGTCAAACCCGGCATAAGGCGTTATCTCGCCAAACGATGAGGCTGTTCCTGCCGTCTGGGCTGTGCCTTTCCATTTGTAAAAATTGTGTGGCATAGCAAGTCTTTGGAAACGGGTTTACGAGGAGAACTTGCCTTTATTCTTTAAAGCACAAATTACTTCGACGGTTCCTAAAATTGTCATGAATCTCAGATTCTCTTTTAAGAAAACAGCTATGCCAACAAAAGCGGGTAAAGACTCCACGAGCGGGGACATCTACCGACAACGATGAGGGGACACCGAAAGCTTCTTCGGTAAAGGTACAAAATGTGCCGCAGTACACATACTGCAGTCCAGAGTAGGGTACGTGTTGAGCTCATGAATCCACCGGCTGGCCATCCAAAGAAATAGGTCAGACACAAGTACAACAACGGGTCGACGTCGCTCGAATGGGAGAAAAAGCGTGCCAAAAAGGGACCGCGGCAGTAAACAAGTCAGCGGAGTGCTGAGGAAGGGCAAACTGGAAAACCTGACCCCAGAACAAGGTAGCAGGACAGGCACGCGTTCTTGAGCAAATCTGACACACCGAAACGGCAGAGGGGTAAGGTATTTTTGGATGCTGGGGAAAAAATGCTTTGCGGAAAGGGCGACTGGGGTGATGAGATTTGTACCTAATTTGTTCCTCGAGAGGTAGAGAAATAGTGAATAATAGGGGCCGAGATAGTTAGAGGTAGAAGGGTGGCATTGAAAGATCACTTCCTGGCTCCGACTGACTGGGGGGAGGTCCGGTGACTGTACTCGCCTCGCGTGGACTGGGGTTATCTTCGGGGGGATGGGGCACAGTGACGAAGCTTTGCCCCTGAAACCCTTTGTCCAAGATCCACGACGTCACGGACGAACCTGAGTAGTCCAGGATCAGGGAGGGGGGGAAAAGGGGTGGAATAGTTTTGTGGAGGAAGATAGGAGAGCACCGTGGCCGTCCCACGGCGGTAAGACTGAGTCTGTCAGACGACGGGGGATTGGTTCCTCCCGAGGTACCATACGGAAACAAGAAGAAGGTGGGGGTCGTGAAGGCGGTGTCTCCAGAAACAAAACTTAGATCTTCCATCACAAAAAACGGACTGGTGGGAAAAAAATGCGGTGCTACAGCAGGGAGGGGCGGGGAACTCTAGAGGAAAACTAGTCAAATGATGCGGCCGGGGATCGGAGCGGGGGCTCTTGATCACGGTGCGTTAGCGGGCTCAGTTACACGTCAAGGACGAGACTAAAAACTCATCTTAAAACAGAAGGGCGCGGGACTCCATGGGAAGTGGGAAGAGAAGAAAGAAGAAAAGAGAGAGGGGAAGCGGCGGGCTCACTACCCAGATCAAAAAGAGGGGGATGGGGGCAACCGCGGTTCCTTTAAACAAAAAAAGAGGTACGTCCCTGGCTCGCATGGCAATACCGAGGAAGCGAAGAAAGCATCAGTGAGTGGAGTGAAAAAAAAACCCAAGAAACCCGCTGAAAGGACGGGGGCTAGCGCAAATTACAGGACCATCCGATGGGCAGGTATAAGGAAAACCCCGAGACACCAAAAGCAAGACGATCGTCAGGGAACGAGAACAGTGCATCTAAGGGCATTCATCGGCCAGTTTGTGCTCGAAAAAGAGGGGTTGGGAGAATAAAGGGAGTGTGGCACTTTCCACCTCCGAATTCGGGGAAACGGAATGGGGACCTTGTAGCCGGTGACTCCCAAATGAGGGAGGTCCGGACTATGGCCCGGGGAGAAACTCGGGTGAGGCCAGGAAAAAACGAAATCGCAGTTCTTCGGGAAGTGAGGGACAGGGTGAGACCAAAAGAAATATCAGGAGGAGTCCCAACTGCCAGGGGAATCTGCCTATAAACCGACCAGAAGGGTATCCCTTCCGGTGGGAAAAGGGGGGGGGGGCGACACTTTCTGAACCGAGGGACGGTCGCACACGTGACAGCTCGACGAGACTCAAATCTCAAAAAACAAACTGATTATTAAAGAGAGAGAGAACAGGAGTTTAAAGTGTGCGAACCCAGCCCATCAAACAACGGGGGGGGACTACACAAACAATCAAAATCTATGGGGGGGTCGCTCGGGGCTAATCTCAAGAGTAAGAATCCGTGAGAAGAGTACCTGGGTCTAACCCGGACCTCAGGAACCAAAAGTGGGGAGAGCAGATGCGTCGTCCGAAAGCCACACGAGGAGAACGGGGACATCTCGGCATAGATCTTCTTGGACGAAATAAAGCGAGACAATTGTGTACAATAACGGGCCACGCGAACTGAGAGAAGGGACACACCGCGCAGGAACCACAGGCTGGGGCAAACAGAAAAACAATTGGAGGGATGAGGGCACGGAAGAGGGGGACCAGGCCGTGCCCGGAAAAAAAGTCGTCAGCAATTGGCGTCGCGGTGAAGGTAAGAGGTCTGGGAACTCAATTCGCCGAACGCGCCTGAGGGCTAAAGGAGTTTTTGCTACCGGCACCGCGAGTCGGTCGAAAATAGGGCAAATCGAGGGTAAGGGGAACGTACCCTGGGGGAATGACGCGGTCATCCACGCCGGCGGGAGGGGGTAGAAGAGCAGGAAACCAGAGACGAGGGGAAGGAGAGGGACGACTCTAATTACAAGGGGGGGGAACAATGGAGTCCGCCGATCTTTTTCGGACGCAAGTCAACGCTCGGCTGAGCGTGTAGAAAGAGGACATTAGCGGGCTACAAGGCGAAAAGCGCGTAGGAGGAAGGAATCGAAGGTTTCAAAAAGTCCTGCAAGAAGCCACGGGGAACCGACATGTTCTACGGGGAACGGACGGTTGTTAACGGGATCAGAGAGGGCGGGTGTCGAAGGAACCTTAACAACCAGCTTATTGAAGCGGAACAAATTAACAGGCATCAAGGAAAACGAAAGGGGAGGGCACGCTGTGGGCGGTGGGGGGACGTCAGAACGGACCGGAAAGTGGAAGAAGCAAGTACACCAGGTTTGCACCCGGAAAAATAAGGGGCTGCCGGGGGAGAGTTACCAAGAGCAAATGAAGAATTGGGAAGCAAGCAAATAATAAGGGCTGTCTCAGAGGGCAAAAACACGCCGCTGAAGGCCCAACGTGGGGGAAGAGGTCCAGGGAAGTGGCGGAATAGCCTCTCTGCAGCAGCGTCAAAAGGAAGCAGCCGGAGAAAGAATGTAAAGAGGGGAGGTGATTAGTGCGCGCTTAAGGGGAGATTTCAACATCCCCTAAAAACTAGGAAAGGGGAACCCCGACGCAGAAGACGCAGAAGAAACCGCAAAGGTGGACCACTCTCGAAGAGGTCAGGAGACCTAGGGGAGGGGGGGGCGGGCTCAAAGCGCTCGGTGGAAAAAAGCGTTGTGCGTCTGATCACGTTCCGAGCTCCGCACTCAGGAGGCATTAGAAGTCGCATGGTGGTAGGGAAAATGGGAACTAAAGGCCAGGTCGCGAATAAAACTGGTTCCAAAAGTCCGGTTAGGCTAACGAAAAAAACGAAAAAAACACTTGAACCACCTAGGCGGGGAAGGATGGGGCAAGGCAACTACTGCAGATCCTCGGAGAAGCGCGACTCAGGAAAAATACCGCTAGGGGAAAAGCACCGGCGAAAAAGGTGCCGATTTAGAGACTAAAAGCGGAGGGGGGGAAGAGCGGGGGCGCATGACAACTGGAGGGGGGGGGTTCAAGAAATAAAAAAAAGGCAACACATCGAAAAAAATGTTCAGTGGAACCAGGGCACCTGAAAGTTCAAAGTGGTCCGAAGTCTGCGGAAGCACCTGCTTCTCAGAGCTGCTCAGCTCTCAGGAACCACCTGGATCGAACGGGGGCAGGGACCAAAATGAACCGTGTCACTTAAAGCTCTAAGGGATCAGCGCGAATGAAACCATCGGCGTCAAGGGAAGAGCACGAACCACCGATCGAGAAAAGGTCAAAAAATTCCCCCCTGTTAAGTGAGGGGCAAAGTGGGCGATAAGCCGTTGGGAAAGATCCTATTTAAATGCTGCGAACAACCGGAAAAGATAGATAAAAAAAACAAGGGGAGGAAAAGAAGAGGGGGGCCGTTTGTTGTTCGCGAACCTGACTAAGGAGAAACGGGAAAGTATCCGCCAACAACAAAACCGACTTTAACAAAAAGGGACGGACGGGTTGCAGGGATAGACAATCGGTCGTGCGGGGAGGCCGTTTACAACGGAATAGGGACAAGGCCGAGCTTAAATAGGAGCAGGGGGTCGCAACCAACGGCAGGGAGGTGCAACGGTCGGCCGGCGAGCATACTGCCTGAAACTCAAGAGGGGTAAGGATAGCATTTGACTCCTTCAGCACTTCTAGAGACAAAGACCATGATACCGTGCTCGGGTATCGAAAAAATCCTATGGAAACGGGCGAAAAGAGGAGGAGAAACCCCACCGGAAAAACAGTCTGAGGAATAAACTCCACGAACCGTCCAACCGCCCGAGGAAGAGGAACGCATCAACCTCCCGGAGCGGGTAAAAATGGAATTTGAGAGGGGACGGCGGAACCAAGGGGAAGGACAACGCTCGCCGAGGAAAAAGTGAGGGGTCAGGGGACAATCCGGGGTCAACGGAGAGGGTGCGAAGTAACAGTTAATTGTTCGGAAAAAGAGAGGCAAGGAAGCACAGGCCACGGGGTGGTAAAATTGGGACGAAAAGACGAAAGGCAAAATGAGCGGACCATCACCATGGACTGCGACCTTCCTAGGCTGGCGAGACCACCGAGGGAGGCAACTAGCCAATAGGGTTCGCAAGAAAAAAGTCGGGGGGGAGAATCTACCTCACCTCCCATACTCTGAAGGGGAGGGACAAAAACTGTATAGCGGGCAGGATCCCGGAGGGGGAAATGAGTGTGTGTCGAAGTCATAACCGGGGATGGGCCGCGCCCGAAAGAGGGCAGCAAAGTACGACAACGGGGGGAAAGACCGGGGCGCATGTTCGAAAACTTAAAACACACAGGAGGGGAAGACAACCGCTCTGATCAGGCCGGGGGGACTACTAGGGACGATTAAAAACGGACACAAACGAAAAACGCGAGGAAACGACAGGGAGTTCTTGGCAAAGACATCCGATCCGACTGAAAACTACGGATGGGGATGAGAACCAATTGCGGGTTCGGGCTTGGAAACCTGTCCAGAACCGGCAAAAAAGGGACTTGTTCAGTCGACCCAAAGATTCGTACTGCTGGGGCTTTGGAAAAAAGAAAGGAAGGCTACCCTAAGACGCATGGAGAACGAAAGTACGGTGGGCTGGGGGGATAGACTGGGGAAAGAGTAAAAGTAGGAAAAAGGAATTTTCTGAAATGGTCATGAACCAGGCACGAAGATAATCTGAAACCGTTACTTGTTAAACTCCCTAACATAGGTTCGGCGCAAATCTTCGGTTTTCCATTCAAGAGGAACAGTCTGAACGCAGGAACGCTATTCGGCCGGAGATGACGTCGGGACGCAGAACGGGATCGGGCGTAGCAGAGGGAGATGCCAGGGAAAAGCGGGTCCGATTACATCAGACAGGGGGCGAGAGTAGAAAGAACCGATCGCTGAAGCACAGGGGAAAAGGTGAATGCAACGGGCAAACGAACGGAGGGGGGGGGAGAGAAATGAGAAACCTAACCAACTACCGGATCCCGTGGATTTCAGAAGCTGGTACAATGTGACCAGAGTGGAAGTCCCTTCCCTCTCATGTGCAAAGGGAAAAAAAAAAAAAAAAAAAAAGAAAAAATACCGACAAATCGAGTCTTAAGGTGGACCAAGCTGAGATAAGGAGAGGTACCTTCTACAGCTACCAGATGGAGATTACGCCGATAAAAAAAACGGAAAAAAGAATATGACGACGGTCCGAGGGGAACTATCCAGGTGCATCTCGGCTCAATCGCCAATTTTGACTAGAAAAAGAAAAACTGGTGGGAGATATCTGAACTTTCCAGTGACCGGGGGAGAGAAAAGTGCAAGCGCCAGAGTGCAAAAATGTTCCTTGCACAAGAAAACCCGGGGGGGCGAGCTGGTTAGGGAAGAATTGACGGTAATCAACGCGAGGGGGGGACACTATAAATCGGTTGTAATCGGCCGAGAAACAGAAGACTTCGGAAACGCTTTAGAGAAGTTGCGGGGACAAGGGGAAAAGGACAACCTGGGCATAATGGCAACTCAGGGAGAAACTCCTGTAATGCGCAGGAGCCGATAAAGGACCATCAAAAGCTGTGGGGAAGCCCAGTTGGGGACAGTAAACAACGTGAGGGGGAAAAACCGGCCGGGGAAAAAGTCGAAAGTAACATAGAGACGGAGAGAGAGCAAAAACACACGGAGGAGGGAAAAGAAGAAGAGAAGCCGTCGGAATGTTAGACCGGCCCCCGCGGTGGCCGCACGGGGCGTACAACGGGCTCCACAAAGTATCTGGGGCTGAATCGTGATCGCGAGGGAAAAAATCGACATGGGGGGGAGACGAAGCCGCGAATCGACCGGGGTCTCAAAACAGGGGGGCCCGGACAATGGGGACGAGGGCGAGATGCGCGTCCAGGTGAAATCCAAAGTTATGTCCTCTGCAATCAGGAGAAACATCGTAGACTTCAAAAACGCGCGAAACATGGTCAGAACTGTTCCACGAGCATGATGGATTCCTCGTTGGCGCGCATTACACACACAAGGTACGTGTTCTATAAACACCGTTCTGAAAGACGACGGAACCGGGCGTCAAAAGTGCCCTCGAGAAGACGGTCAGCTGATGGGCTCGAGGAGTATCCATATTAGTAGGGAATTTAGGGACTGCAGCTACCAAACAGAAGAAGCGCAGTGGGGGAGACAACTAAACTGAGATCATCAGAGGAGGATGTGGTCAATATCGACGGCCTGGGGGGGAAATGGAACACAGTCTACAGCTAGGGCGATGGTAGGGTGAAACAAGACGAAGAGATCGTCCGGTCGGCTAGCTGACAAATTGCCCACTTGAGAAAAGTGAAGAAAAACAAGATATCTTCGTGAACTCCTCGCGCTTTAGCATATTCGGAAGGGGGGGGGAGAATGAGGCAACTCCCGGAGAGCCAAGATCCTCGCGCCCCGAATAGGCCGCGTTCAGGACCGAGATAAATTCTAACAATCCTAAGGTACGCCGGGGGGGGGGCGAGGATCTGGCACGGACCCCGATTTGGGCGGATAAGAGAGACAGGGGGGAGACCAGCACAACATCGTCTTGGGGTCGAGCTGAGGGGGGGAGAAAACGCAGCACTCTCGAAGAAGAAGGGGGTTCGTTCTAATCGGTGTGAGGGAGGAGGAAAGAAAAGGTGCAAAGACCCTTTACAAGTGGCCAGCCTTTTCAGCCTTATCACAAATTAGGGAAGGAGAGGAAACAAAATCGTCACCGGAGAGGAAAGTCAGTGGACATCATCCCCACGAAGAAGAGAACGGCAGGGGGCCGCCTTCGCCGGCGGCGCGAGCGAAAAGGGGTGGGGAAGAAATCTGGGGAAGGGATGGAAAAAAAACATAAACCAGGCTGAACGATCAGCACAAGGTCGGCAGAAAGTGAAAAAATGGCGGCTTGGAGGGTAAGGGGGACGATACCAGATGGTCGAACGAGCCAAAGGAAGGCAAGGGGGCACCTGTCAACGGAAACAAGTACTCATCCGGACTAATAAAGACGCGCAAACCGGGGGAAAAAGAAAGATAGAGATTCCGTGGGAAGACGATAGGGGGGGACTAGCTAAGAGTCTCAAACGGGTCGACCCGATAGGGGGGGCGGGCTTGCAGAAACTGGTGACTAAAAAAAAAATGGCGGGAAGGGACGAAGTAAACATGGGGGAAAAGTGGGCAAATGAATTCGTCATCGGGCCCACCAATGTTCCAAGGGCGTGTGAAAAGTCCACGAAGCAAGTGCCAATCCGCACGCAGCCCAGGAAGGTTTCGAGCGCAACGATGAGGGGGCAATCACCCACAAAAAATACTAAAGAAAGAAGGTCTGCCAAAAGTTAAAAAAACAAGAGACATCCATCTCGCAAAACAGCACCGAACAGAAAAGAGGTTGAAAGGAGGGGCACAAAAGGGGTCGGTCGGTGAGAGGAGCATGCCCTCGATGGGTTGGGTAGGGGCGTCGAAGGAAAGAGAGAAAGTTCATCACAACGAAACTCTGAGACAGGGGGGGTGGAGACAAGGGGACAGAACGGAGTATTAGTGAAGGGAAGGAATAAAACCAACTTCCGCTGATATAAAGCCCTCATCAGGAAAAAGGAATTATCGGGGCAGCCCGATAAACAAGGGAACCTGAAACACTGCTCTCGATTCATGTAACGATACAAAGAGAGGGAGGGAGGCCGAAAGGGGGGCTGACACGAAAAAGACCAATTAAATAAAGTCACCCTCCCCCACCGGGGGAAAAAGAGGGATGTGCACGGTGCGGATCGACGTTTTGAACGGAGGACGGGTAAAATAAAAACGACCAAACAAGGAAAAAGAGACTAGCAAAAACAACAAAAGGAGGGGTGAGGGAAAAAAGAGTCGAATTCGGTTGGGGGTTTTAGGAAAATACAGACAGACTCCGGGTCTCTTCAAAGCGATACGGAACTACAAGAGTCAAAAGACGGGTTACATTTCGGAGGGAGTCTGGGGCAGGGGGGGACTGAACAAAAAACGTTCGGGAGAAAAAAGACGACGGGGGGTCACTAGCGAGCATGATACACAGTTCGTCAAACCGGGACTGCCGGCCGAAGGGGAAGGGGGGGCCGGAGCATCCGGGGGAAGTAATACGCGACCGATCTCCGAAGCCTTGTGGTGTCTACTAAAAGAAACTTCTACGAGCCGACGGTACCTTCCACACTGGGAAAGAAAAAGTGAGAGATGAGAACGTGCGCCGCTCGGAAGAAAGGGGGGCACACCGGGAGAAAAGTCAATATAACAAAACGAAACGCCCAGCCTGAGGGGGGGGGGAGAGGTGAAAATCAACAACCTCGACCAGTTGCGGCGGGTGCTGGGGGACAGATCTGTGCAAGAGGGAACTAAGGCCGAATCGAAAGGGAGGAAAAGGGGGGGGGGGCCGGGTTGGGGTGAATGGCCAAAGCCGTCACAAGCAGAAACTCATTTGGGAGAGAGGAAACAGGGAAATGGAGCATTTCCTTAGATAACACAGTAAAGCACACGGCCAGGTTGTAACCAGGTTGACTATAACCTTCCTTGTATGCTGTCCAAGCCAAACCATGTGAACTGACAGAAAGCCATCCAGCTGTCTGAGCGACAGGCCGAATGGCGCAAAATAAAAGGCAAAAAGGGGGAAACCCACAGCGCGGAGAGATCCACTCAAAGGGGAGGAGTACACCCTACCGAGGGCGAATCTTTGACAACGGGCTCTGCTGGGCAAAGCCTCTACAAGGGAACTAGGAGTACTGGGGGGGGCACGTCACCAATACCCAGAGGGAAGACAGCCAGTCGGGGAAGAGGTCGAAAAAAGTCTAAGCACACCGATAAAAGGAAAAAACTATCGAAAACACAGGCGAAAAACGCCCGGCTGCGATTCAGAAGGAAGAGAGCGATTAATCACATTACTAAACCGATAACCACTTGACAGCGAGCACCTGATTGATTACAGAGAAAAGTCAAGACAGGCGACTTGATGGGAATTAAGGTGGATAACAAGGACCGAGGACGTGACGACTGGGTATCAAACGAAGGCGAGGGCCCAGAAGGGGCACAAAAAGGGGAGACTTTAAGAAGGAGGGGGGGCAAAAGGAAAGGAAAAAAGCTGAAGAAAAAAAAAAAACGACAGCAGGGGAACAGCGCGTGTAGTCGGAGCGAAAGGATGGGCGGGGTCTCCGGAAGCAATCGACAAAATTAGGTAAAAACAGGAGAAGGGAGAATCAACGTCCGGTCACTGAAAAGCGTCGGCACGCCATCGGCGGGGGGTGGAAACGCCCTGCATGCTCAAGTAGAAAAAGGGGGCGAAGGAACCGATATGTGACGCAGGAAAGGGGGGAAGATAATCCCGGAAGTTAAGCAGGGGTCCTAAATAATCACGCGGGAGTCACGTAGATCTGCTTGTACTGCACAGGGTCAACGTGAAGAATCCGCGGAAGAGAGTCGACCTATGCATGGAACCCTGCCTGCAACTACTAAAAAAATTGTGGGCCGACCCGCCTGGGGTAACCATAAGCCCCTAACGAGAGAAGGTGCAATAGACGAGAAAAACTAGAGACGCGGGTGAAGGGGGAAAACACAAAAATAAAAATTCGGACGAGGAATGCCGCTAAAAGGATGACAGCCGATGGCTTTAAAGAAAGAGAAAGAAAAGCGGATGGAACCTATCTAATAGTAATGCCATGCTTGCTCCTCAGACAAGGTGGCCTCGACAACCCAAAAACGACCTGTGTGGGACGTCGTGACCTGACCTAGGAAATGGAGAAAGTGGACCCGACGTCATTCAATGTTCTGCAGGGGAGGGGTGGACCGCCCACCCCCTATGGGAAAAGGAACGAGTGGAAACTACGAAAATGTGGAATCTGGCCCTCTACGCGCCTATCAGCCGCGGACAGAGGGAAAAAATTTGGGTCTTACAATTGGTACCACGGTCGAGCGTAGGAAGGCGCGAGTTACATCACCATAATGCAAAAAAGTTCTCCAGAATAACCTAATATCAAGGAGTGGGGGTTGAGAACCTTAATCCAGTGCAGGCCCGGGCGGGGGAAAGGGTCGCACACGTTGACCCAATATAGAAGGA
>Ga0179593_1435384_pt1 | contig 18611 bp, 22 predicted proteins | sample CZODoug2_1_08_16_FD_185931 | JGI IMG/M metagenome (GOLD analysis project Ga0179593, IMG submission 185931) | Vadose zone soil fungal communities from Angelo Coast Range Reserve, California, USA - CZODoug2_1_08_16fungal (PacBio error correction) | ecosystem: Environmental > Terrestrial > Soil >...
CTTGGTCGTCAACGGACGGAAAGGTCGACAGGGGGAGGAGAAACGAAGGCCAAAATGTCAATAGAGGCCCGGAGGGAGCCGCTGACAGGGTTGAGGGGCTGGGAACAATTCAGCGGGGAACAGAAAGTGGCAAAACGACAAGGGACCTTAGACCTGGGGCAACCGGATAAAGGGAATGTCTAATCGATAAATACGGGTCAGCAAATTCCGGAGAACGAAGAACACCAGAAAGGGGGGCAGGGTATAGGCAAGAGGCTCTCTTTCAAATCTGAGAGGGGCCGATATCATTTAGAGGGCGAAAAAGTAAATGGGCCTTAGGTACTGTCGTTTAACGTTAAGAGTCATCAGGCATCATGACCCACGACGATAACGTAAAACCTGGCCGCGCTAAAAAGGAAGAGATCCTGAAATCGCATCCTCGCAGGGGAAAAGGAGGTCTGTCATACCGCGAAAAGAAGTGCAAGGGAAAGGACCGTAAAAACATTCAACTCCAGAAGGTTCTTCGAAGATAACAAAAAAGCGGATTGACTTGGAAAACAAGGCAAGAAAAAAGAGATGAAATGAGGCCAAGGAAAAAGACATGAGAATAAAAAGGCCAAACGCTATCGGCAAAACAACAAGAAGGACCGAAAGAAGGATCTGGGGCACGTTAAAGCAGCTGTAAGTCATGGCAAGAAGGAAATAGACGAACAAAGAAGACGCCACAAAGCAAAGACCTACAACAGGAGTGACCTCTTTGGGAATAGAGGATGCATCTCAAGCGAAGAAAAAGAATAGCGAGCTGGAAAAAAAGAACAGCTTCATAAAGGCCGGAGAAGGCTTCTGGACGGGCGAAGGGACGAGATAACAACTGTTGACGGGCAAGCCTGGAGACGTTTAGGTCAAGAAACAAAAAGGTAAGAAGACAGCCAGAAAAAGACCTTTGCAAAGAACGGGGAGGAGGAGGCGCGAGCGGGAAGTCAAAGAACAAGGGGAAAATTGTGCTCTCCGACGAAAAAATGGGAGAGAACAAAACGGAGGTGAAAAAATAGAAAGAAAAGAGAGGGTGAGTACAAGGAAAGACTAGTCATCCGGAAAAAGGAGACACCTGGCTCAAACGGATCGGAATGGGGAAAGGGAACCGAGAAAGGTGGGGGTTTTACAGGAAAGACAGACAGAGGAAAGCAAAACTTTGGGTGAAAGAAGACGAGAGTTGATCTTGGGCACGCATGATGCAAAGAGGACGATGAAAGGAAATATACGTCGAAAAGGCCAGCCCGATTGTAACGCGGACGGTCGAAAGGAGGAGGAGTCGGCATGAGCGAAGGTAAAACTAAAAGAAGGCAGGGGGGAAAAGTCACTGATCTACAGAGCGGAGGCAAAAAATCTGCTTCGATGAGAACCTGGCTTCAAGAAGACTACAAAAAGATCTAGAAGGCAGTCCAGGCTGGTTTTGGAGGAGGCTAGAAGTAGGATCAAGAGAATCTTGTAGGGCTCGAGAGAAATCGGACCGCCCACCGTACAAGGACAGAAAAATACAGAAGCTAGCAGGAAGCAGCGTGCGCGAAGAACTTCTCCGAAAACATGAGAGTTGTCGAAGGCTGGCCAGGGGGAGGGACATCCCAAAACCCGGGAAGCGGCGCAGTGAATCAGCGGCACAATGAATACGGACGCAGGAAGAAGGTAAGTAGCGGCTGCAATCAAGGGACGGGCTGGCATAGGGTCCAGTTACCTTTTTCCCAAGGCAGGCTACAAAACATCCTCGTAAAAAAGGAAGTGACACAATTCTGCTTGGACTGGGGGAGACTCGCCGCCTTTCGAAAGGGGAAAGACTCGGAAAGAAATCGTGGGGAAAAAGGTCGGGCAGAAAGGAAATTCGAAGAGACCAAAGGGGCAGAAAGTGAGGGTGGTAGGGGGGGGGGGGAAAGGAAATAAGAGTACGGTAGGGGATAAAGGGCAGATCATAAGGGGGGACATTGTTAGGAGGAAAGGGGAGAGAGCGAGGAGAAAGTAGGTAAAAGCTGTGACAGTTATAGAGGGGAACGTGAGAGATGAGGGAATAGTGTGCAGGGAGAAACACAGAGCAGATGAAGGGGGGGTGGCGGGGGGGGGGCGAACCAGAATTCTAAAGGAGGCAGAGACAGAGTCGGAGGCAAGAGTGCGGGGGGGGTAGGAGGCGGTGAGGAGTAGGAAAGAGGAAGACTCGGCACTTGTAAGGGGGTGAGAGGGGGGAGGGGGAAGAGAGGTGGAAAAAATTGGGGCGGTTGATGTGGAACGAAGAGGATATAGGGGAAGGGGGAAGAGAGGAGAAGGGGGGGCCGGTGGAGTGGAGGGGAGTGGGGAAATCCAGAAAGAGGGGGATGGCCTAGAATTGGACGTGGGTATGAGGAGTGAGTAGGGGGGGGGAGTGAAAGCGATAGATGGGAGGGCGAGGGAGGGTAGGAGGGGGGGGATCAGTGAGGGGAGAGTGCAAGGGGGAGAGGGTAGGGGAAGAACGGGGAAGGGAGGTAATAAATGAAAACGTGAGAGGGGGGATGTGGGGGAACGCACATGGAGAGGACAGGACGGAGCACAAGAGAGGTGAGGCTAGGGGAGGAAGCGGGGGGAGCTAAGGAGAAAATAATAGAAGAAGGGAGAGAAGGGTTGAGTGTTAAGTGGGGGGTTGCCACGCGTTTGGCTAAAAGGTAGAGGAGGTATGAGGGGTCAATGACCAGGGATAGGGGGGAGATATAATTGAGCAAATCGCGTGGCTGGGGGAGTGATTGAGAAGAGGCGGGTGTGGGTGTGGGAGGACGACTGTGTGAAGCAGAGGGGGGGAGATAAAGGGGTAAAAAGGGCGATGGGGGAGTGGAAGGGGAAGGTAGGGTAAAAAATGATGAGTGTTAACTGGCATGGTGGGGGGGGGGGGGGGAGGGGCACATGGAGAGTTAATAGGGTAAAGAGAGTATAGGAAGAGCGAGGACGACGAGGGGGGGTTGAAGGCGAAAAAGGTAAAGGGTCAGGAAAAGGGGGGAGGGGTGGGGTGGGGAGGGCGGCGGATGGGGAATGCGAGAGGAGAATAGTTGAGGGGGGGGAGGAGGGGGAGGAAGGCGATGGAAGGGCAGGTAGGGAATCAGAAAGAGGAGAAGTTGGAGGAGGGCGAAGCGGGGGGTCCTAAGAGGGTAATGCAGGAGGGGGGAAGAGGGAAAAGGGGTTATGGAAAACAGCTCTTGGGAGGAGAACAAGAGTGGAGTGGAGGTGTAACAACGATGGGGGGGGTGAAGAGCAAAGGGGGGTAGTGGAAAGATGCAGAGGGGGTGAGGAATGAGGGGAGGGATAGAAACGTGAGTGTTGGGTGGGAAAAAAGACACGAAGGAGAGGAGGGAATATAGAAAGGACAAGAGGGGGGGGGCTGGGTAGTGGATGTGGGGTGGAGGAATCGGATAAAAGGGGCAGAGAGGGGGTTAGAGGGAGCGTGGGGGGGCGGGGGAGGGTGGGTAAGAAGAGGGGTGGGGAAAGGACACCAGTGGGTTTGGGGAAAAGGGGACTCGGGGGAGGTGGGGTGAGTGCGTTGGATAGGGGTGGGCTGGGGGGATGAGAGAGAGGGATAAGGCGGGTGGGGAGGTGAGGGTTTGGGTGGTATGGGTGAGGTGTAGGGCTAGCAGCTTGTGTAATGGGAATGTCATAGTAGTTGAGAGAGGAAGTGGGGGGGTGGGGAGTGAAGTATCATGGAGGAGGGGTAGGGGGAGGAAGGGTGGGAAGAGATTCGTGGGGAGGAGAGGGGATGAGGGAGAGAGGGGGTGGAGCGAGAGTGAGGTAAGAAAGACGGAGAGAGGGATTTAATAGGCGGGTAGGAGGGGAAAGGGGAAATGAGAAAGGGGTGGGGTCGGTCCGGGTGGGAGAGAAGGTAGCGAAAGTTGGTGTAGTGGAGGTGAGAACGGGAGGGGAGGGATAGTGGCTGGGGGGGGGGATGGGGGGGAGAAGGCCGGTTAGTGAGGATAGTAGAGAGGAAAGTGAAGTGGGAGAAACGTGTAGGGGGGCACATAGTGTGGTGGGTAGGAGTTGGAGGGGTGTAAAGCAACCGGAGATGGGAAAAGGGCGATGGGGGGGGAGAGGATCGAATGGGCAAGAAGCTGGGGAACGGATCTAGTGGAATATGTGAGGGAAAGGAAAAAAAGTAGGGGAACAGAACAGTCGGATAGGGTAGTGGGGAATAGGGGGACTTGTGGAGGTGGGATAACGATTGGGGGGGAATTGGTAAGAGGGGGTGCGGTAGGTGGGCGTAACAAAAGACCAGGATGGGGGACTGCGGGGTGGCAGGGAGTGGAGCGAAGGGGAAGGGGAGGAAGTTTGAGGGCCTTGAGTGGTAAGCGGCGGAAACATGATAGTGGTAATGGGAGAAGGTGAAAATGTGGTGAGGCCATGATGGTGGAAATGGTTGGGGGAGGGGAAAGAAACACTGGGGGGGGTGAAGTGGGTGGAGGTTGAAAGGAATGGGGGAGGAAGTGGTGGAAAGGGAATGTTGGGATTAGGGGATGTGGGGGAGTAAAAAGGTGCGGGAGGGGAAGGGCTAGAAGGAAGAGGGGGGGCGTGGTTAGAAAATTGGGGACGATTTAGGGAGGGAGGGGGGGTGGAGATGGTGATGGAGTGGGGAGGAGGGACCTATGATGGGAGCTGGGGGGGCAGCGGAGAACCTCGGCGCTATGCCTCCCCGCGAAAAAGCCTCAGGGGAAAACACCTCTTGCGAGTACGTTACATTTCACGCTACAATGGTGGCAAAAAAAATTTTCCAACAACACCCTCAGGCACTGACTATCCAGGGGGAAAACTTTGAAATGCTCCCGGAGCTGGCAAAAAAAAGCTACATCAATACTAAGGGGAAAAGGGGAGCGGCCATAATTGATGTGGCTTCCTTCGCTCGAGCGATTAAGGAGGGAGGTGGGCACAGAAGTAGAGGGGGACACGGCAGATCCATTGCAGGGCATAAAATGGGGTTGGAGCAGGAAAAATGGAGATCTCAGAAATTTTCACGCGAGGTCCTGATAAAAGGGAAAAGAGTGACGGGGGGGTGTTCAAAACGGGAAGAAGGAAAGCTAAAGGGGTCAGAGGGAAGATAGCGAAGAGGTTCAGGCATGACTAAACATCTGCTCGAAACGCCCGACAGGATTTCAACCCAAACGCGAACATTAACAACCCTCCAGACCGATACGAGGAAGGAGGGGGAGCGTCAATCGGCTCTGGCGAGGACTACTAACGCAAGGGAGGGATGGTAGCGGACGGCTGAGGTATATCAAGGAAGGAAGAAAAAAAGAAAGCACGGGCCAGAGCGCTAAGGAGGGGCGGAGGGAAGAAGAGACCTTTCCAAGCAAGGGAGCGTTAGTGCCCTCGTTGCTGGTTACTTATAGGAAGGGCAAGGGGGGCCAAATTAGAGAAGAGGGGAAGGTTAACTGTGCTGTCTGAATTAAGGGTCAGCCGATCATCCCTACGTGTCAAGCGACACCTACGGTAGCGACATGAAAGGTTGATCTTCGAAGGAGGGGGGCCTAGACAGCCAGGGTAAATGGTGTGAGTAAAGGGAACGCAACAAAAATTCTAAAACCTGGGGGAATTCGTGCCGGGATGACGTCAATCGCTGGACCGCTTCAAAGGTAGGCGAAGCACAGTGGGCCGAAAAAGTCTTTCAACGACCTCCCGGAGCCGACCCGGTCGCGCCGCCCCGAAAAAAGGAAGCAGAAAGGCTCGATCCCGTCTAAGGGAAAAGGAAAGACAAATCTATAAAAAAAAAGTATTCTTGAAAGGAGAGATCTCAAAAACTTCATGAGCCGGGAGAAGCCAGAGGAGAAGGACGAACTAACAGAAGCAAAAAGAGGGAGGTAAGCCGGTGGAGAAGGAGTTCGAAAGGGGAAAGAAGAAGAGGGTAGCGATCTAAGGTTCAGACTTCACGAACTTGAGTTTGACGAATGGCCTGCCGGTGTGAACTCCGCACACACACCTTGATCCTGGGCGCGCGCGACAGAGAAAATAAAATTCAGGTTAAAGCAAAGAAGGTGTCGCTAACGTGATGATTCCCGACAGTAACAACAAATCAGCCAGCTCGTAGGGCGCAAGTCAATCTAATCTTCATCGATCGGCAGAAAAAGGGAGGGGAAAAGAAAGAAAAAAGCAGGAAAAGTTCGGCAGGACCGCACACACTTAGAAAAAGGAAAGGGGGGATGCGGGGGTTGGAAGTCAGATGAAAAACGCAGAAAGAATAGGGAGTTCAGCTCCCCTCAGGGCGCATAAGAGAAAGAGCGCCGCGAAGCCGGTCGGGCGCAGCGGACACATCGCGGAACTCACGGTGAAAAAGAAAAGGAAAACAAAATAGAATTAGGGAGTTCTGAAATAACATGCCGTCAGGAATAAAGCCCAACATTTTCGCTCCCGTAAGCTGACGGATTTAAGAAAGGGACGAACAACAGGCAGCATAAACAAAAAGAAGTACGCGTGATAAGTATCAGCTTCGAGGTCGGGAGTACATGGGAAGCAAGTCGAAAGGAACGAATAGCAACACAAGCTTACCGGAAGCCCCTGGTAAAAAACAAAACGAATGTGTCGCGACCAACCGAAGCAACGATCATCTACATAACCGCTCTAAATTAGCGCAAAGAAGTCGAAACGGGAATAAGGGGATTACTTATGAAGCGCTGAAGCCGCCTGTCCGTGTTCGAAAGACACGAGATGATTGGTAAAAACATCACCGGAATAACGACGATGCCGGGGGGTGGAAATAGAGGAGACCACCAGCGTCCGCAAACATAGAGTCAGCGAAAAGTTGAAACGAGGAGGAAATGGAATGTTGTCGGGGAGACTACCGCTAAAGGCAAACAGGAACACAGAAAAACATGGATAGAGATCGCCCTGAGTACTGCACGAAATGAAACGATCATCTTGCCTAGATGCAGCGGTGGGGGGGGGGGTGGGGGGGGGGGGGGGGACGTCAGGCAATATCACTCGCAATGTCACCCATAAAGAAACAGAAGACGGGCAAGTGTTGGCTTGGAGAGAGCTGGCTGGAGGTGGGGGAAAAATTAAACTAAACAACCGATGACCATCATAAATCCGTAACAAAAGGAGAAAAAGCAAGCACTATACCGAACGACTGCCCGGGAACAAAAAGAAGTTCATGTTAAGAAAGGGAGAAGCGGCGAGACGCTCCCTCCTAAAATGGCAAAGGGGAGGAATGACTTAAGCCGAACGACAGAGGGAGGCAAAGAGGCGGAGAATTCAGGCGTAAAAGGAGAGACCTGGGACGCGATGCGGCTGGCGGTGGTAAGGGGTCAGGAAAAATGTGGGGGGGGGCGAAAAAGACATTCGGTCTCATATTAAAGACATAAAGTGGGATCCGAACAAACCGCTTCATAAGGCGCAAAAAAGAAGCCAAAGAGGAGAGAAGCTTGTTGAGGGAACGTCGAGCCAGAACGACCTGCGCAAATGGAGAGAGAAACCAGCCTCATCCAAAAGTTCGGGAAGGGAGAAAGCTCATACAACCAGCAGGAAAGATCCGAGGGGAAAACTGGACATTGGCCTAAAACAAAAGATTGGTTCGACGCGTCCGAGACATCTGGATCAACTTTACGTGCGCATCAAAAGTGTCGAGGACATCGAATACAATTGGAGGGACAAGCGCAGATACGAATAAACGGATTCTCCTGAAAAAGAACAGCGCCTGCCCTACTTGACCGGAAGGAGACCGCAGCAAAAAACAACATCCTTAGTCTTAAGCTCAGAGCAAATTAGATCAGTTTTGATCGGAGCTTACTCTCCGGGTACCAATCATTGGTCCGGAACGGGGAAGCGATTGAGGAGATGGGACGAAAAACCCTGGGACCGTTTCGGGGAAAAAAACTTTACATAGAGGGAATCAACCGAAACACGCTGTCGACCGGTCGCTGCTGGCTGGCATCCGGTCAAGACTCGAACGGAGAGGGGGGAAGGGAGAAAGAAAGGGCCTCATGCCGGGAAAAGACTTGCCAAGGGAGGCCTGTGGACTAAACGTCAATCAAAGGCATGCCAGTCAAAAAAATTGGAGAAGCATGCTAACACGAAAACAAGAATTTAAGGCTTGTGCGAGGCGCGGATTACACCTATGCCAAAGGGAAACGAAAGAAGAGCGAAAGCAAAGAGGAATTGTCCAAAAAAACTCTCTATTGAGAATCAACTGGAAACGTCAGCTTGGTGGGTTGGAGTCTGAGTATTATTTGGAGGCGCTGACAGGAAGTAGAGCTCGAAAAAAACAAAAACCTTCGCCGCATACGAAAAGGTCAACACATCAGTCTAAGGAAGGACAAAGAGGGTGGTTGGAAGAATATCGAAACGGAGGAGATAAGACGCAGGTCGGCCATAACCTGTATCTTATTACTGAGCCTGATAGGGACGAAGAATGAAACACTGAGGGGCCGAGTCTGAGACGAATAACCTTCAGGTAGGGGAGGGAATGGTCATAGGGAAGGCCTTTGAAAAAACTTCCAGAACGTCACACTAACTCAGGGATAAGAGACGGGAAACGCTTGTTGGGGCGAGAAAGACACGAAGACGTCGGGGGGGGGGAAGATGACTCGATAACATGGGGAACGAGACAAAAATAACAGCGCAGGGGCAAAACGGGAGAGGCCCGTCAATAATGGATCTCGGTAAAAGAACATGTATGAAGGTCAAAGTGCCGCGAAGAAGAAAAAGGACTGAGGAACAGAATGGATGCCCCAATCTTGAGACGGGAGAGAAAGCCTTGTCGTAGATTCCCGGAAACCTTGGCCTGATAGAAACAAAAAATGTCAGAAAGGAAAAAGAAGGTGAAAGGGGGGGGGGAAAAAGGGAACCTAGCGGCGGCATGCGGGGAGCAAAAGTCGAGAGCATTAATATGTCAAAAAAGGAGGACTACAAGCAGGAGCCTTCAGCCATCGGCGAATAGTGAGAAGCGGACGATCTCTCAGCCGAGAGAGGAGGTTGAAATAGGGAGGCAGAAAATTAATTAAAAAAAAAACCAAATGGAGGGGAAGAAATCGCTTGGACTCCGCGTAAAGAAACGGGGGGGAAAAATGGGACGGCAGGGAAGCGCTTACGGAAGAAAGCATAAGAGGGACAAAATTGGCAGCCCTGGGGAAAGGCGTCGGATGCTTCAGAGTCGCCGCAGGGGACCGACATTCCACCGACCAAAGGTCCACAGCTGAGCAGGGCGGAGAGAGCGCAAAGAACATCGAAGACAAGGCTCGCGACGTCACCAAAGAGGGAGAAAAGGATGTACAGAGGAGGCTCGAGAGCATTACGTCACACGAGAAGTAGAAGTGATGAAAGGGGCCGAGAAGGTACTCTGGGTGACCGGGGCAGATCGGAACTGAGATCTACGATCATTACCCAGGAAGTAGGGCCATGGCACGCGAAAAAAACAAGGCATCGAGCCTGAGACCCAGGGAGAGTCACGAATTGAAATGAGAGGGAGACGACAGAGATTAAAGCCAGTAATACCATAAGAAAAGAGCCAGAAGTTATCTGGGCCCCCGAAGAATCAGGGAAAATTAGGGAGGCTGTACTAAAGGAAGAAGAAAATCAGCGCAAAGGATTATTCTTTAATGACAGCCCGTAAAGCGGACTAACGGTGGAGCCTATCGCAAAAAAAACAAATATAAGGACCTAAAAATTTAATGTGGGGTGAAACTTTCTTGATGACTTCGCGGGTCTTGGATCCATAATACAGAAGTGATCCGTCTCCCATCCAAGACTCATAATTCAAAAACCCATATGAAAGGGGAATAGCGGGCCTTCGCAATAGATTCTCAATGATAAATTATTGGGGCAGGACGGCAAAGGCTGGAAGCGTGTCCACCTAACTAATCAGAAAAGACTACACTTCTGGGTAAAGGGAGCCGATCCAAGGGGTGGAATGTGCCTTTGTAGCCGTTTCGTACGGCTCGCGGGGGAAGGACCGAGCACCACCTTTTGAAAGGAGAAGAAGTTAGATGGGGACAGGGGAGATTACCACAGCTCGTGAGGAATCTGACAGGGGGAGGACTAAAAACGCCGAAAATTTGCTCAGAACGGAAAAGCGAAGGGCTTCCTCAATAGAAAAGCACATCGAGGAAGGTGAGTGGCTGACCCTTACTCATCAGATGACGGTCCGAAAAAGAAAAAACTGATCGCACAAGAATAGGGAGCAGAAGGAAAGGGACAAGGTGGTGCGCGGCAGTTCAGAGCGGGCAAGAGGCCCTTGCGGTGTGTAATGACCGATTTATTGCGTGCGCGGAAGTCCCAATTGAAGCCTGCCTGGCCGACTTAAAAAAGCAAAACCAAAACGATGGACGACCGCGACTAGGAGTTCGGCCTGCGGATCAAAGGAGTTTTCCAAAGGGAGGAAGTTGGGCGGGAATGAATCGAAAAGTTAAGCGAAGACCGAGCGCGTAGAAGCCCAAGCTGCTGAGATGGAAGGAAACCAATCGGCCGAGCTCCTAATGAAACTCCACATCTCATACTAAGAAGATGGTGGAAGCTTGTGGGGGGCGCATGCTGAAAAAAAGGGTCGTGACGCAACTAGCAGTCTTAGGCAGATTTCTCGCCGAACCGTATCAGAGAATGACGCCAACACCCGGCCACAGGGTTTAGGACCCTTAACTACATCGCAGCCTCGCGACCTCAGATCGGAGAAAACAAATTCGCCGCCATATCCGGCGAGGGTCAAAGGCTTGCGAGGCTCCCCTTCCATTGGCGGTTAGTAGCATCGTGCAGCCGAAATTCTAAGGTGTTCATGAGGAGAGCGGCGACCGCGGCTTCGGACAGGGCACTGGGAGAGACGGGATAGGATGCCCGTATTGAAAGGGGCCGGACCTTTTCCAAGCTAGATAATCACGTAACCATCATGAAAACGGACAACCGTCAAGGGGGCGTGCTTATTGTCTTGGGGACCTACGAGGGGCGGCACTTTCAGCACCTCTCCCCGGGAACAGCTGATAGCGTGAAATGTTCAGGGGCATATCCTCGAATCATGAATATCATCAAGTTTTTAAAGACTGGGAAGTTGAAGGTGGCAAATGTCTAAGCATCGACCCGATACTCAGCCAGGGGAATCACACCAAGTAGCTAAATCTGCGCTGAAGAGGGGGTCGAACTATTCCCCATTAAAAAAAAACTAGGCCACGAGCAAAGATCGGGCTTGAAATTAAAGTGGAAGGAGAGCTCAGTCTGAGAGGGAACTCATCACTCAGATCCCCGGTAGAAAGAAGTCTTGGGCCCGGTCGAGCGGGATGAGGATCGGGACGGGGGGAAAGTCCGTGAACCGTTTCTGTAGGAAGAAGGGAAAGTACCGGGCTGGCGAAACTGATATCATGGAATAAGGCCGAGATAACCCGCACCATGTTCGAAACTCCTGATACAAGGGAAGTGACAGGGAGGGGAAGGTTTGGAGCTATGGGCGCACTTGCTGCACTGAAAGCTGCAAAGGCGGGATAGGGGAGGCTGAAGGGAAGGATGACAAACCCGCTTAATATTATGAAGGCAGGTCCCGCACAGAGACGAAAAAAGAGACGATTCGGGCAGAAGTTGCCTTTACGGCGGAGATAGCGCCTGAAAAAGCTGAAAAAAGACATTGGTGAGCGCGGCGAAGTCGTCTATGCCCGGCCTTCATCAACCAAATAAAGGTAAAAGAGCGACGGGGAAGTGGGGCGTCGCCGTCATCGGACCCCAAGGCAAGCGGGATTCGTTGAGGCCCATACCGGGTCTAAGATCGAGGAGACTCCGTGGCGAGACGGAGTCGAAGGATGCTTTGCTGCTGAGGACAATCAGAAGTCAGCAACTATCGGTTTAAGCGACCAAAGGAGGTTGAGCCCGCAAGAGCTCAGCCCGCGAAAGCGCACCTAGGCATACGGATGGTGCTATGCAAGCCACCGGCACAAATGAGAAAGGAAAAAGTTAAAAAGTGCAGGTGAAAAAAAGAGCGCTGGAACAGAAAAAGAAGGAGGTCAAGCGCACAAAGAGAACAAGTCCCGAACGAGGAACTGAACCCGGGTCGACGCAAAACAAACGAAAAAAGCCGAACTGGTAGCTCATCCCGGCGAGTGCAGGAAGACCCTAAAAAAAGAAAAGGAGGAGAGGAGAAGATCTTCCCTGCATCAGGAAAGGAGAAAAAGGGCCGGGCGGGCGAGCGCAACAGGGGTCCAGGGCGCCCCGGAGAGGGATCTAAAAATGTGCGCAGGAAAGTCGACCGAAGGAAAGATCGGTCCCGATTTACCAAGAAGGGTATGGAAACTTCCCTGCGCCTAAAAGGAGAACATCCTGACGAGCATGGCGCCGAGGGAGAACTGAAAATCAGTCGCGTAAAGGTTGTCTATGAAAGATAATGTCGCAAGTCGTCAGTAAAAGACAAGAAACAGCACAGCGCGATCCGCGCCAGCAAGCGGAGCTTCAAAGACGATGATTCACCCATAACCATGAAAAAAGGAAAAAAAAAAAAAAAAAAAAAAAAAAAAAAAAAAAAAAGGAAAAAAAAAAAAAACAAAAAAAAAAAAAAAAAAAAAGAACAAAAAAAAAAAAAAAAAAAAAAAAAAAAGAAAAAAAAAAAAAAAAAAAAAAAAAAAAAAAAAAAAAAAAAAAAAAAAAAAAAAAAAAAAAAAAAAAAAAAAAAAAAAAGACATAAAAAAAAAAAAAAAAAAAAAAAAAAAAAAAAAAAAAAAAAAAAAAAAGAAAAAAAAAAAAAAAAAAAAAAAAAGAAAAAAAAAAAAAAAAAAAAAAAAAAAAAAAAAAAAAAAAAAAAAAAACAAAAAAAAAAAAAATATGCACATAACTATCCAGCATCCATGAAAATATCCGGCAGCACGAAGCTTCACTCTGTAACTTTTATTTTTGAGATACGTTTTATACTACTCAACTGATCCAGCCGGAGGATCACTCCCCTCATCTCTCCTATCAACAGAAAACAGCCTCTAATCCGGATCGAACCCTTCTTCCAAGGGAAAGCATCTCGGCGCATTCCCTGATGACTATGAAGGCTGCAGGTCATCGGCAGTTTCCTGATCTCATCCCCTAGGAGATCTATAATAGTACGATCGGAAAAGGCGAAAATAAGCCAATCAACGCGTCAGTTGACAGGAACACTGAGGCGACTCGCGGAAGAAGACAGGGGTAATCCTTATCCCATGAGTCAGGGCCACCCTGACGACCGGCAGTCCCCAAACCATATCGGGGCGAAACACCAAGAAAGAGCGCAAGACCGAAAAGAAAAATCTAAAAAGAGGGGAAGCGCACGGGGGAGCCGGATCTTCTTACGTCAGGAAGAAGACGGGTCTTATCATAAGAAGGAAATAATTCAAGCCAAGATCGACGCTGGCGCAGTAAAGAGGTGGGAAAATAATATCACAACGGAACAGCGAGGCACAAAAAAAAGGCTGGTTGCTTCACAGGGAATGATTATAAACGGCGACCGACAAGAGAAAACTGACAACAGCAACCGCTATGGAAAAAGCAGTCTCGCTCGGCGCTCGGCATCTAACATGAAAAGCTAGACAAACGAAGGAGAAAGGGCCGCGAGAATTCATCTTCAACACACCATAACGCACAGCAAAAGAACTGCCCGTTGTTGAAAGGGGACATGGAGACATAATCGAGCTTGGGAAAGGGAACTAGAGGAAAAAAAGAGAATACGGGGGGGACCAAAGAAGAAAACTATGCAGACGAAAAAGGGGCCGCATCCTTATGTAAAAGGGAAGCTACTGCGCAGCGGCTTCACGATTCTACCTAAAAGCCGACATGGAGGAGACCTAGGCCAGCAGGGTCGCCATTCTCGTAAGAATTTGGAGGGCGGAGCGAAGACAAAAGCCTAAAGAGGAGTGGTCCAAGGGGGTCCTGAAAGGTGGCAGGTGCAAATGACGATGACAAGGGTCAGGAGAAGGCAATCATAGAGAGTTGCGCAGACCGTCGTCAGCAGGGAGAGACCACACGCCAGACCAATAGTCCGGCTTGTTGCGAGGGAAAAAGAGAGAGCACTCCGAATGTCCATCAAAAAGCACAAAAGTGGGCATGATAAAAAAAAAAGGGCAATAGGAAACAAGAATATTTGCATCCCGAAGAAAGACTCAGCAGGAATGCCGGATATCCGAAAGCAGCGTTCAGTAGCTGTCAGAGACCAAAATCTTGCATCCCGTCCTGGAGACGACGTTCAAACGTCAGACAGGAAAGTGGAATCGACTCGAGCCAACGTGAACTCGTCATAAAACAAAACCTCAAGATGCCATCGGGACGATCGAGTACTTTTCCGCCACAACAAAAAACGGAAGTCGTAACGGCAGTCTCAATGGACATTGTGAAAAGGAAGGCATACAGAATAGTAAGGGGCAGAAAACTCACAGCCGCCGCGGTGGTGGAGGGGGGAAGAAATCCCGCTAGCCAGTGAGGGGAGGAAAAAAAAAATTAAGAAAAGACGAAAAAAGGCGGCCGAGATCCAAGGTCGCAACTCCGCGCCCCACAGTAGAAATCTCCTCGGCGAAAAAAGGGCGTGACCAAAATTGAATTTCCGGTAGTACTCTTAAAAGACTTGAGTCCGAAAATAAACGTTCCCATCAAAGGCATTTGCATTAACCTTGGGGTCTAGCAGGCGCCCCGAACATGAAGGAGCTCTAGGATCGCGGTGAATGACCCAAACTGAAAGAATTTGACCGCATCTCCCCATCAAGAGCAGGGTTCTCCTTACTCTTCTCGATTGAGGCGAGAGGGGTGACCGGTGGGGGGGGGTGGTCGGCAACTGATGAAGTGATGGGGGGCGCACGATGAAGGAATGTATCGCACAGCCTTAAGCGAGCCTTCAACGACGTTGAAAAAAATCATAAGGTTAGGGCAAGCATCTAATCGTGGTGAGATCGGAGGAAAACGTAGGGCGGAGAAGAGGGCGGGGGAGCATGAAAATGAATTCCACCTTCGAACGTAGGGTAAGTGGGGGGCGAAGGAAGAGGTCGGACGAAGGAAAGACATGCAGGGACCGCAGTTCTGACTTCTAAAGTGGAGGACAGGTTAGGGTGTAGGGCCGATAGTCACTGGTGGAGCCGGAGGGGGTCGCCAGGAAGGACACCTGCTGACGCTAGAAGGATCCTGCGAGAAAGGACACTGCTGAAGCGAGGAACATAATAAAGTCTTCGGGGGCATGGCCACTGGCGATCGGCCTTTAAGATTAGCCATAACCACGGAAGGCATGTTCGCGGATTCAATGACCTGTATAGACGTGACCATGAGGAAGTAAAAAAAAAAAAAAACCAAGCTCATACCATTTAGGGCGAAACAATCGGAGGGGGACGTCGAGCCGGACTTGTAGGTAGAGCCGTGTCAGGCCTTAAATATAAGCAAGAGAGATGTTCGAAAAAAGTGAGGAAGGCACTGCGGCAAAATGCGGCAGCAATCCTAATTACAGACGAAAGCCCTCAAAAGCGGTAAGTAAATGTCAGGGGAAAAGAGGTTTCCAGGACATCGGCACTAATACTTCCGGTCCAACTCTCGTCACGGGGAATGTCCAGGTTCGAATTTTAATAAGTGAAAAGAGAGAGATAGCCAAAACACACAATGAAATATAGGATCATCTTGGTTCAAGTCAACGACTGGAAAAGGAGACTTAAAAGCTGCCCTAACGGGGATGTAACCGATGGCCCGCCATAGTTCACCCTAAGGAGTAAGCCCTGTTTTAAAACCGCGTTCTGAGCTCAAAGTTTCACGCATTGGAAGCCAGACCAGACTTCAAACAGCTGTTGAAGAAAGATTAGCATGGGCTCTGACTATCATGCAAAGATAACTGGAGGAAAGCCGGTCGCGCGGTCAACAGAAGAGGGGGAGGCACAAAATGGTACGACAGAGGCGGCTCGAGGGCGAGAACTTCATCGGCTACGAATTAAGCTGAGGCAGCTAACTAAGCAGCTGGGGAAGGTTGGACGGAAGACGATCGTCAAATGTCTATCTCAGGGCCCCAAACGACGTAGCGGTCTGACTCGAGAACAAAAGGCAGGAAACGATCCTTATCAGAGCTTCTACTGTGTACGGAGAAGAGCAAAAACTAAGGCATCAAATGACCAAGATCCGTTGCCAGACACAATAAGAACCTTTACAGTTCGCAAGAGAGACCGGCGGCAAACCAGCGCTTATCAAGGCGTGCCATAATGAGCAGAAGCAAAAAAAGAATGGTGGAAGTAACGAATGACTCGCCGAAGGAAGCTATCCGCCCGGACGAATAAAGTATCGCACCAAAGAAAATATGATTGCATAGAAAAAGCAGGAAAGGGTAAACGTTAGTTACTTCTTACTCTGGGGAAAAGGCGCGATCTGAAGGTCCGGAGCCCGCCACTCACTCAGAATAAGGACAAAAAAAAAGAATCGTACAATCGCAATGGAAGAGGGACCAGAAATTAGAAATGTCAGGTAGGAGGATTCTAAAACGGGCATCGTACACCGCCGAAGCGCTAAACACCTCCACTGCTTTGGTCAAAAATCGCGAACTGCGAGATACAAAGGTAACTTCACAGCTTTGAAACAGGTCAGAACGAAGGGTCGGTGACAGTACCGGGCCCATAAAAAAATTGGGCCAAAACTTAGGTAGGGAGCTTAGAAGACAAAAGCCTATAGTGAAACCGCCGGGCCGTGGTCTCTCACGCCGAGAAAAAGGTGTCTAACGCACCTCGTGGATGGGCTCCACTACCGAAAAAAGGCGGAAAGGTGAGTTTCAGAAACTATGTCGGACAAAGGCTTTCACAAAAGCTGGTCAAAAAAAAACATCAGCCAATTGGTCGCGCCGTCAGAAGTCGGCTGTGTGTTGAGGAGGGCGTTCGCGAGATCTGCACTTCAAGAAGTTTAGGTTGGGGGGTCCATAACCAAAGCGAAGTGGGCGCGAGTCGAATGGAAAAAAGTAATTGCTTCCTGAGGGACGCGCAGGAAAGCGACAATTGAATCCCCGATGGTAGAAGGGACACGATCGACCGCGGCGTACGGAGCATTCTAATGCTTGTACCGCGGAATCGGAAAAAAGATATGCGGGTCTCGAGCCACGCGCTGTGAAGCCCCAGCGGCAGCTTTATGACGATCCGGGAGGAGCGAGAGAAATTCAAAACCAGCAACAAGCTAAAGATCGGGTAAGCTTCGAGGGCTGACGAGGGGGGGACTAACGTCAAAAGAAGAATGGAGAAGCAAGCAGAAAAAGATCGCGGCATGGCCGGGCCACCCGGACCATTGGCATTACCCGACAGAGGACCAAAAAGAAGATCTCTTTCGCGACGCAATTCGCCCGCCTATTCCGAGAATGCGGAGAACTTCTTGCCTGCAGAAACCTTCCATTGGAGGAGGGCTCCTGATGCAAAGCGAAGGCATACATGGTCTCGGACCTTCCGGAGAGGGCACGTATAAAAATGAATGGACGGATTCAAGGCGGGAACGTCAAGGGGACGTTTTCCCCAAGCCTAGCATATCTTCACCAGCCGAGGAACACAGCAAAGAAGGGGTGCGGGACGCGTATGTGTTAGCAGAGTGAAACGCTACCGGGAACGTCGGGAAGAAGTAATCAACGAAACGCTATCGCGTTCAATCTGAGACCATCGTCGAGTCACCTGTTGAACCTAGAGGTAGGATTTCAGGAAGAACGGTAGCGAACGCCCCAGCATACATAATAACTCGTGAAGAACCATCTTGCAGGAGAACAGAGGCGATCTGCGTAAAAGATGAAAGTTCAAAACCCCCCGGCCCTCCGCGTCAGAAACGGGCTTGCAAGAGTCTTTCCTGGAATTAAAAAGCGCCATAACAATAACGGGCTCTCAAGAGAAGGATAACTGAGAGTAGGGCCTGCGAAGTGAGAAGGCCGCGACGCGTGGTCCGACGATTCAAGGGCGGGTGGAAGAAAAAAGGGCGTCCGGGAAGGCTAGACACTGGATTAAGGGATGCCCAGGAGAACTCGCGTTAGACGCCTTTTCCTGTCACAGGAACGAGGGACGTTGGGGGGAAAAAAGGGGGCAAAAGGTCGAAAAGCTGCACTGGACGGCAGAGGCGTAGGGCGTAAACATGACGCCAAAGGCTGAGAATAAACGCCGGGCCGAATCTGACTCCGGAGTGAAAGCAGAACGATGCGGAGAAAGATGTCTATGCCGTAGCTTCTTAGGGAATTGAGTCAAACAAGAGGCAGGCGAGCATGGAAGAGAGGATGCTCAGGATTAGGAGGGATATCCCGACGATATCAACCCATAAGAACACCAGGTCAAAAGCTAATAAGGTCGAGGTCAGGAATAGAAAGAAGCCGCGAATGATCTAACCCCGGTGCTGTCACGATGAAGAGACTTGACGTCCGCCATAGCGAACGGGGCTGAAAGATTTCTGACGGGAAGAACGAACTGTCTGAGCATATGTTCAAGCGACAACAAAATTAGGGGCACCGCGGGGTGATTTCAAAGGAGGGGAAGTCAAACGGCAGCCGCGGGGTTATGCCGCGGGCGCCACCGCACTGCACAAGGGGGGGAGGGGACACCGGGACAAGGGGAGGGGAACTCGGCGATCGAAGGAACAAGAGGCAGTCAAAGGTCGAACCTCGCATCTCTTCAAAGACCGAAAGAGCCTTACAGCTGGAAAGCGCTTCGCAAACTCGGAGACCGACCGACCCTGGTACGAGAGATCCGGCTGTA
>Ga0179593_1386742_pt1 | contig 18610 bp, 15 predicted proteins | sample CZODoug2_1_08_16_FD_185931 | JGI IMG/M metagenome (GOLD analysis project Ga0179593, IMG submission 185931) | Vadose zone soil fungal communities from Angelo Coast Range Reserve, California, USA - CZODoug2_1_08_16fungal (PacBio error correction) | ecosystem: Environmental > Terrestrial > Soil >...
GCAACACACGATCCATACTGCCTCGCGGCTGGGAAACCAGCCTTCGCGTAAGTCAACCGCGGTGCCACTGCCAAGCGTTACAGGGAACGGGAATAAGTCGGGGAGGAGGCAGATGGTTTCCGTGCGGAACAGCGCCCGGCGTGAGACCAAAGGTGAAATCGGCCCCCTGCAACCCGGCCTGAGGGGGAGCGGGCCAAAAGCTTTCACACAAAAACGACAGCGCCAAGTCCTGTGTTCCTCGCTGGACGGGGGGGGTGCCCTTAGGTCGGCACTATAAAAAAACGTACAGGGTGGCCAACTTTCAAGCAAGGAGAAAATGGAAACATGAGGCCAAGGGGGTCTTTTGTCGCCTGGGGCCAAAAAAAAACGGGGGAAACAGCGGGGGGCCAGACGGCAAAAAACCAAAGGCAAAGAAGGAAGGAAGACTGTACGGGCCCAAGAAAGACCCAAAAGGGCACGGCGGTTTAATATGGGACAGTGCGTGCAATGACCAAACCACCACGGAAAGGTCCTGGGACCTGGGGATACAAGCGAAAGGGTAAGCAATGTGTCAATACAGAAAAATCTCATAAAATTAGCAGGTGTCCACGTGGTCCACGGGTGAACAAACGCGGGACCACGCTGGAACGCCGGGGAAGGGCCCCATCGGAGTGTGGGAGAAAAGGCGGAAGGAAGAGACCACTGTTGTTGGTTTTCCAGGGGGGACGGCTCCAAACGCTTGGGAACTAGACCAAGTAACGAGAAATTATTTAAATCGGGGGGACATGTAGCGGAGACGGGAAATCACTTATCCATACCAAAGAAGAAACCATCCCGACAGGTCCTCTACTAGACCCTCTAAAACGGGGGAACAGCATGTGACCTTTCCGTCTTCCCTGAAGAAAGGGAAAAAGCAGCAACCCAGACTCCGGCCCAGGGACTGGGCGGGGAAAACACTGCTTCCAGCAGAACCGGGGAAAAAAACCAGCGGGGGTCAAGCCCACCCGGCAAGGGGCCTTAGCACATCTTTTTTTGGGGAAGGAAAACCGACGTCAGAGATGCAAAAAACCTCAAAAAAAAAAACAACAAGCATCAAAGCAGAATTTTCTTTTTTCCAAACGTAGGCCCCGCACTTATTACACACTTTGAAAGAGTAGGTTACTGGAACCTGCCTGAACCAAGACTCTCGCCCTGACAAAAAGAAGAGGACGAGATATTTGGAAGAACAACCCTCGGCCACATTGCGAACTGGGGACAACACCAGAAAAAACTGGCTGGAGCCAGGAAATTAATGCATCCACCTTAAGAAAAACTAGGTGGGAACGGCGTTGGGACGAGAAGGTCGGGACCTGTGTTTGGAAAATGTCCTCGTGGACCAGCTAAGGGTCCATGTGAAAGGGTCAAACAATTTTCACGGGGAAACCTGGGCTGAAGGGAAACCAAAACCAATGAGTGAAAGCCCGGGGGGCCGTTTTAAGCTAAGGGGGGGGAGCCAAATTGAAGAAAAAAAAAGGGACGTCCCACTGAATAGTCACTAAAAAAATCAAGCGCAAGGGATCAGGGTAAAAAGGCAAGGGGGGCCCTAGGAAAGGCCTCCCTTTTACGCGTGAACTGGTGGGGCACCCCCGAAAAACCCAGACTCCCGGGAAGCAGGGACGGAAGGAAAGCACGACCTTCCAGGCAGAGGGGTTTCAACCGGGTTGGGGGGAAAGGGGGCTTTTTAAACAGGAGGGACAGGCCCACACCGGAAAGATAGGATACCATTCAAGGGCATCTGGCTGTAAAGGGGAAACCCCGAGTGGTTATCAGTTGAAAAAAAGGTGACCCGTACTGACCTTCTGTAACTTTTTCCGAAAAAAACGGGAGGGGCCACTCTGGGAGATGACCACTAAGAAAAGTAATAACCGTGTCAAAATTTCAGTCCAGCACTGGGCGTGGAAACGGTGGGAATCACCCATACTTCCGGAAGTCAGCACAATTACAAAAAAGGGGTGCCCTGAAAACAGAACCTCCTGCAAGGGACCTCAGTTGGGGGGAAATGGTACAAAAAAAAAAAACGAAAACGGGGTTCATTGCGGGGGGACCGGGTCGACCATCAATCCCACGGACCATCATGCTCGTTAAAATCTGCAGGGGGGAAGCCAATACCAGGACGCTGGGGGGAGGGGCCTGCTGGAGTACTGTCAGCGTCCCAAAGGACATGAGGGTAACTTCGATGTAAAAAGGGGTTCCCAATCACAAATGTTTAATCTCGGGTACTGAAGGAAGGAACAAGTAACCCTGGGTTTGAGCCATTGGTGATCCCACACTGGGCACAGGGGCACTTCAAAACACCGGAACTCCAAAATCGCTCAGAAAGGGCCAACCCGGGACAGGTCCCAAACTTGGACGCGATCCTCCATAAAACGTAAAAGGGGTTTCACAGTGAAAAGAGGAACAAGTCTACGACACAAAAAAAAAAGAAAGAAGCCAGATATTCATCAAGAAAAGACCGGTGAAGGGCTGCCGCCGGGCCAAAAACGGCAAAAAAAAACTGGTCTTCAAAAGAAATCACCACAGGCCATTGTCTTTCACAGTGGGGCAAACGAACCAAGGTAGGCCCACATCACCAAAGCAGGCACATCGGAGATCACAAACGCCACCCACTCAATCAACTTTTTTCCGGGTGAACCTGGCCCCGGGGGTTGCGGAGTCAATCGGGAAAATTGGAAAAACCGGGGGGGGGGCAACTAGTTGGAGGATTGACAGTAACCCATGGGCAGGGGACCGTCCGGAAAAAAAGAACAACCCAGGCCCCACCGAGGGCGGCCTGCCAAGCCCAGAAGGGGGACAAATCCAGATTTAACCAACACTTTCCGTGACCGTGCCTCAAAAAAAAAGAATGCCACCCTTCAAAAATTAAAACCTTGCCCAACGCAAGAACAAAGGGGTCCTCGGAGTCCAGTAGAGTCCCCACTTAGAACACTAGTGGGTCTCAAACGGAAACGGGAATCCTGCATTACCAAACTGGGGGACACGATGAAGATTCCAAAATCCTCTTTCATGTGGTAATGGTCAATCTTGTTTGCGCACAAAAGGAAAAAGGTCAACTATCCGGCAATACCTTTCTTATCAAAGAGGGGCCACCAAGGGGGGGGGTGCGGATTGGTACACGTCCAAAACCGATGAATTGTGGGTCATAATACTTTTGCAAGAAAAAAATAAAAGGGGTTCAAAAAAAATAGGTGGACTTCAAAGAAGCAGGGAGGGCCCCACATGTACAACCGTACAAAACGGTCACCAGGGTTAATAAATTGCAAACGTCACTGGGTATAAAAACCGCCACCCAACACTCCCGAGGGGTGATGTGAACAAGGGAAAAAAAAACCTCTTGAACCGACCCAACAACTTGCACTCGAACTTGAAGTCTACGGCGTGGTGGGGTATACATTAAAAATCAGATGGTTGTGCTAGAGTCAACCCAACCCTCAGACAAACAGAACAACTTCAACACGAAACCTTGTCCATTTCAATACTGGACCACAAAGGGGACACGTAAAAAAAACAGTCCAATCCAACAAGTCCACGGAAATTCTACCACACCTGGGGGGGAAGATCCACCTCATAAGGCCCCCCGTTCAGGGCATTGGGTGAAGGTTACACCTGAGTTCATCGTTCGGAACCTGAAATGAATTGGAGAAAAACGGAAGGAGACGGCCCGTTGCATTTACCTTCACACCAATTGCCCACAGGCAGAGGGAAACTCGACCTAAATAATACAAAGGACTAAGGGGCCAAAGGCATTAAAAAGAGAGTAAAATAACCGCAGGGGGGGAACAGAGACTGGGAGGGGGGGGGGGCGGGGAACTCCACGGCCCACCGAGGCCAACGGACAAAGCAACAGAACAAAGCAACACCCCGTGCCGATGTCAAGCTCAGACACGCGGAGAACGCCTCGGGAAAGCTGGGCAAGGTGACAGCGGGGAGGGGTAACCAAGCGCTACGCAACTGGTAAAAAAGTCCCCAGAAAGTCTCCTGTGGACCACCTGTTGGAAACAACAGAACGGGGCGGACTCCGAAAGCCAACCGAAAGACAGAGGGACACCAACACGGAAAGAGGTTTGCCCTGGGATGTCCGGTGTCAATAAAAACCGGAAGAAGGAATATCAGCGGGGGGGGGGCGTGATTTCGGGCTACACGGGGCCGTGACAACGAAGGGGACGGGGGCCTGGTGGGCTCGAGGGGGGGCCTCAAAAGGCCCCACAGGGGACTCTTCGACCGGGGAACCGCCTGAAAAAAGATCAAAGCCCCCCGTTAAAAAAGGGGCCCGGGAAGGGACCGGACTACGTGAACGGAGACGGGGCTGGCTCAAGAAAATATCCTGCAAGAGCAATGATGGCAAAAGGGGGGAACAAAGTTCCCATGCGGAAAAAGAACCGTAACGGGGGCCATCGCGTGCAAAAGGCAAGGTCTGTCTCAAGATGGACCGTTGGAAAAAGGGAACGTAAGAGAGACAAAAAACGAAGGGCCCTTCCGGAAGGCCCGGGAAGGAAGCACACGGGGGTAACCTTGCTGGGAAATCAGGGACAACCAGGCGACCTCAAACAACACAACAAACTTTATGAAGGGAGGAAAATTAATATTTTTAATGATCCAAAAGTTCAAAACAGTTCGTAATAAGAGACTTGGAGAGGCTGCAGGGGCAAGAGGTCATCTCTTGGTCACCCTCCCCCGGACAGGGGGGTGGCAAGGACGCCCATGAGCATTTACGTCGTCCGCTATGACCTTGCTAAAAAGACTCGAAGGAGTGCTCACAGGAAGCTCTCCGGAGCACCAGAACTTAGGTCAGTCCAAACGCGTCCCCAAGGGGCAAAGAAAGGGACCGAAGGTTCCCTAAAAAAAAGAGGGGGGTCATGGGCCTTCGACCGAAGAGACACCATGTGAAACTTGGGGAATGCCCCAAGGAAAACAGCCCGGAAACAAGTGGCAAACGGGGCACCCTTTAAGCACAAACTCAGACCAGGACACTGAGGGGGAAAAACCAGAGGAGAGCAACGCCGGGGGAACAAAGGGAATTTTTGAACAGCTGGTCAGGGTCCAAGTCGGTGGAAATTCGGACCCTTCCAAAATGTTTGACGGAAAGGGAAAGGCGCAAAATGTGCGAAAACGCCCGGGTAATGGGTGTTGAACATCCCGCAAGAAACAAAAAAAAAGACCAAATCATTAAAAGAAAGCGGCGGGCAAGGCGCAACGCTCGTGTCGGAAATGGGGGGGTTGCCGTGGGTCGGTTGTGACAGGGTTCCAAAAAAAGGGTTCGGGAAAAAGCCTGGCCAAGGGGTTTGGATTGGGAAGCCACCAGAAAGGTATAGCCCCGAATGGGCGCTGATGTCTGTGAATGCAAAGGACACAAAAAAGGGGGAGGCGAACGCGCCTTCGAGAACGGGGGGGGCAGGGAGCTTTGGACGTTAAAAAGGAAGGGAAAGCCCCTTGCCGGCGACAGGAGTTTCAGTTTGCAGATCTTCCAAACGAACAGGAACCAGAAACAAGGCCTAGTCAGGAGGCCGGGGGGGGAAAAAAAAGAAAAAAAAAATATTGGGGGACTCAGCAACGAAAGGAGGGCCCGTTGGGAAAACCTGGGCAGCTTGGGATAGAAGCCCCAAGGGGGGGGGTGCCAGGGGGGGGTAAAGGGGGGGTGACCGTGAGCCAAAGTCGCAACCGTTTGGCCAGGGGTCAAGTAGAACAAGTCGTTAGAAAAAAAGGACCTGCCGGGGGGGGGAGTTCCATCTAAACAAGGGGGAACCCGCGGAAAAAGTCACTGAACGTCGGACAGGCTGGTCGACATCCCGGTGGAGAACGGGCCGGTCAAATTCACCAAGTCCCGGGAAAATGGGGGGGCCGAAGAATTTAAAACGTCAGAGCCGAGCACGGCCACAGGGTGGTTGGTGGGACAGGGGCCAAAACAGAAGGACCTGCCGTCAGAGTGTAAAGAGGACAATTTGGGGGAAGTTTCGGGCCCACGGGAGGCAGGGACCGGTCTTGCCAGGTGAGCTGCAATGGGTTGCAGCGGGGTACAGGAACCGGAACCGTGGCTGGCTTGAAAGTGGACCGGGGGGAAGAATTCCCACGTTTGTCGTTTTGAAGAACCATCGCGTAAAATATCAGCAAGGCCCTGCCCCCCGCCGTTGAACCGTGCAGTTTCTGCGCAGTGTGGAGGCGGGCAGAAAAAAGTAGTCGGAGGGTACTGGCCCGTGGACAATCAGGTTTGTTCATGAAAACTTTAAAAATTGCCACACAAGTCCTATCGCCGCCCTGTCATTCGACACCCTGGGGAATTTTCAAGTGAGGAAAGAAAGCCTCTCCGACTAGGAAAAAAAAAAAGTCTCATTGGACAAAAGGGAAAATAGGGTAAATTTTCACCCTCAACATTGGGGTAAAACAGTTGGGACCCGGCACTCAAGTTGAAGATCAAAAAAAAAAAAAAAGATTTGACGGGGGCCCAGGCAATTACCGTGGCCCGGGGCGTAAACCATGCCGAATTGTGACAGGAAGGTCCGGCCCCACAAAACTGGAGATGACTGACCTAACTTCCGGAGTGGGTCACGGGCCACGTCAAAAAAAGGGCCAGCGCGGCTCAAAACTGGTAATGGTGGTTCAGAATGGAATACGCGGCCAAGAATTACAAAATCCCTCCGAAACTAGGGGGGGGTAGGGACGGGTGGGGAAGACACATAGAAAAAGGAGCACTCCGGCAAAACTTGTTAAGCGCAATGTCGTTCCCTTCTTACAAAATGAAAGTGAGAGTAACCAACAGTTTTGTGGGCTGGCCCCCCAGTCAAGGAAAATGATACAAATCCTGAAGTGAGGGCAAACATGCAGGAAGTGGCACGAACAGGAGCACACGCCCTAGGTAAACTCAAAACTTCTCTCAGGAAAAGGAAGCAAAGGGGGAAAGGGCGTGCGGTCTCAAAGTGCCAAAACCCGAGACTGAAAAGTAGTGGTTTTTTGGACTCACAAAGAGCCCGGGGCCTTATGGTCAAAAAATGATGGGAAGGCCGTAAACAAAGAAGGGGGGAGCGTGTAAAACGTGACTCAAAAGGGGGTAGCACCCAAGACATTGAACAGGGCCGTGAGTGCGGTGGCTTTCGGGGAAACAGCCTAGGAACTTGGGGAAAATTTTTGTTGAAAAAAATGGAACAAACAACAGTAAAACTCCAGCCGGCAAGAGACGGGTCACTGCGAACGAGGGGACGTGGAAACGGCGCTGGAAGGGGGGGAAATAGTTCGTGGGTTTTGAACTGGGGGGGGCCAAAGGGAAATAAAAACGGTGGGGTACGCGCATTAAAAAAATTCGTTTGGGGCCCGGGGGTGAGAAAACATACAAATGAACCAGGCGGCGTGGGACGGCCACCCAGCCAAACCCGTCAAATTAGGTCCCCAGGGGGAAACCTTTGGGCAAAGAGAGGATGATGTCCTTAAGGTTGAAAAATGAAAAAGGACAAAGTTTAACAAGAAAAAGGCAGCCTGTTTTTCATGGGGGGGGGGGGGTGGGCCAGGGCTACTTAAAACGAACAGTGGGGTCAAAGGGAATTGACCCGGAGGGTAGAAGGGGGTAAGCTCCTTTTAAATAAAAAAACCGACATAGAAAGCAAACCCGACAAAGGGTGGGTCAACCACAGAACTAACTGGGTTTGAAGAACGTGGAGTGGGGGAGGAAAGAAAAGAGGGCAAAGAAACTGTGGAATTGGTGTGGGGGGGCAAACTTAGAACCAAACTGTCCGAAGGTGGTTATTTCCCCATACGAACTCAGAACGTTCTTGTCAAATCTCGAGGCATTGGGTCGCAAGGGTCCGACCAAAGAGTTTTGAAAAACGCCTTCCTGCATGGAAAAACAAAAGAACCGGGGGAGGGCATTGCTGGGGTGGTGGTGAAGGTGGGGGGCAAAGACTCTTCACTACTTAGCAACAAAAGGGATGTTGGAGAGAAAGTAAAACCAATTCAAAGGGGACCGAGGGTACCTTAAGGGGACCTAAGTGGTTACGAAAAACTAGTCCGGGGGGGGAGCCGAAACTTTGAACTCATTCTGAGACGCAATCAAGCTCATTTTTTGGACTAAGGAAAAGACGACGCGTGAAGGGGGAAAAAAAACCTGGAGCAGACATGTGTCCCGCCATCAAGACAAAAAAGCACAAAGGGGAAAACATTTTAACCTAAAAGGTGAATCAGGTCACACAGGACCTATTCCAAAGCTGGACAAACTTCCAGAACCTCAAAAAGAAAAAAGGCTCGCGGCCTGAAATCCCCGCGACAGGACAGTAGGCGTGAAGACCCGTGGGCAGACACCTTACAGGACAATCTCTTTTTTTCACGGAGAAGGCCTGAACTGACCAAAGAAAAATGCAACTAAGTGTCGCAAAACAGGGCAAAAACTTTTGGAGGGGGTGTGAAAAAAGGGGCCAGCACGGTCCAGACTCACCAGCAAAAGAAGGGAGGGTTCAAGAAAACTTTGAAGGAAAGGATTCAAAAAAAACCTGCACAAAGGGGGGGAAAAAGGGGCCCCAGCTTGGAAAAACAGTCGGGTTGGTTGCCCAAAACCGGACGAGACCAACGGAAAGAGGTTGGTCATCGAAGTGGGCTGAACACAGCTAAAAGGGACGGTCAAAAAAAAAATGTGGAAAAAAAAAAGAAATGCGGCCGTGCATCGTCGAGAAACACAGCCGTGGCGCAAGGAGGGTTGTTTAAGGCATGAAAAAAAGATCAACCCGAGGGAGGTTGGAACGGGAAGGGTTCTGAGAAGGGGACTTGGACTCCGCGGGAAAGCAAGAAACCGAAGGCCGCGGAAAAACCATGAGACGGGAAAGGGCAGAAAAAGACGAAAATAAAAAAAAAGGAAAGGGACGAGCCAAAATGGGAAAGGAAAGAAGAGAAGGGCCCACGAATGCGCGGGGGGCCAGCAAGTCAACAAAAAAACGGGGGGGAAAGGAAATGAATGGGGATATTCTCCCATGCAACACTAGGCGGAATCGTGGAACGCGCGTCCCAAAGGGCACTCCTGCCGACGTCTTCCAGTAGAAAAAACTGGTGGCAGCTATCCCCACAAATGGGAGGGACAAAAACATGAATTGGCGGCTACAAAGCGAGCAAAGTCTGGGGAAAGGCAGGAATCAACCGTGGAAACGGGGGTTGACAAACCCAAAAAAAAAAAACAGAAAGAAGTGAAGGGGAGATGCCAAAAACATTCGTCATAAAAACCACCTGAAAGCGAACACTAGGTTGTGTGGCGAAACAAGATGCCCCTGGGATTAATTGTTCGCTTAAAAAAACCTTTTCCTGGAAAAAAAACGGGGTGTTCAGGAAGTCCACTATGAAACACAGATGGAACCGGGACTTCGCAAGGGGTCAACAAAGGACGTCTTGGTTGGTAACTTTGGCAGTAAGTCAACCCCAACCACGAAGACGGAACTAATCGGGACTGTTCCGAAAGGGCCCTCCGTCGTTAACCCAGGGGAGAGTGCCACTTTCCCCAGACCACCAAAGGGAAGGCCTGTGGGGGTGGACCCAAAACCAAAAAAAAAAAAACTCTCCACGTGGAAAAAAATGGTCAGAAGAAAATCCCCTCCCAAATTGAAAATGCCATTCAAGTTTTGCAAGCTGAACAACAGGGACCCAACTTTGAAAAAAAGCCGACTGACCAGATTAGGGCTTGGAAAGAGAGAAGAGACACGTTCTTCCTTTGCAAACTGGTAAGAAACGGAGGCCACACCAGCCATTGGACTAGCGAAAGTAGAAAAGGAATGAGTTAAACGGAACAAAGAACTGAGCCCAAAACGGAGCACCTCTACCACAAATACCGCCGAGAAAGGCGGCTCGTAAAAACTGAAACGCCACCATGGAAGGTCCTCGGCCATGGAATCGCTCACGCAAAAAAAGGCAGAGTAAAAAACCAAAAAGAGGGACGTCAGCCGCCCCGGGGGTTAAACCCGACTGGAAAATAACAAAGAAAGTTGGCCGCTAACCCATCGGGGGTTGAGAAAAAGAGTCAGGCTAATGGGGCAAAAGGAAAAAAAAACCATGGAAAGCAAAAGGTCTTTGGGGCCCCCTCCTCAGGAGAACCAATTAAAAAAGGCCGGGTGACAACTTAGGGAAAAACTGCTTTAACAGAAAAAAGAGACTGAAAAATAAAAAACCATGAGGGGCGACAGGCAGGGCTTTTTAAAAAAAAAGACTGGACCATTTTGTGCGAAGACGGGCACAAAAAAAAAAATCAACCTGATGGCGACCGTGATTCCCCAAGTTATCAAACTTGGAGAGCAAAAGGGTTTACTGTCGGGTTTGCTAAAAAGGGGGCGGCCCGGGTGAAACATTGGTCAATCTTAAAACCAGAAGGTCCAAAAGGGGGTAAAAAAAAAAAGGGGGCCCCTTTGGGAAAGTTTGAAAAAAATTTTCGTTTTAAACTGGGAAGAAACAACAAATAACAACGAACAGAAGGGGGAAGATGGGCTGTTAACTAGGCGACTAAGAAAGGGGCTTACACGAAAGACGGCTACCAATCAAGCTCCTGGAGAAACGTAGCCAAATCCCCAAAGGAAAAAACTAACCATTATGACTGAACCTTTTTTTCAATTGTGGGCCTGGGGAAGAAAAACACCTCAATGGGGAAAAAAGTGAAAATCACACAACTAATGTACAAGGAAGTTTAAAGGTTTTTATGTCAGTCAAAAAATTTACACTAATATTGGACAACCTCCATCCTCTTCACATGAAACTTTAGCAGTGACGTAGGACCGGCCGGCGGCTTTGCCAGGGGAAAAAAAACCGATGGCCAAAACGCCTTCTATTTTCACCAAAACTAAACCGAAAGAGAAACTTTGGAACCCATGGACCCAACGTGTTCAGGGGGAAAAGGGTACCCCAAGAGAAAAACAGTCCCAGTGCAACGTAAGCAAAGATGAAAAACAGTCCAGGAAATGCGATTAAAAATGGTGGTAAAAAAAAAACTAACTGTAATCAAAGGAAAGGAACCCTGTTTTTCCGAAATCCGCCGGCCTGACCAAAAATGCCCTAAAAGTGAATTAGGGACCCGTAAGTTAAAAAAGAATCAAGGGCTCCACATAGAACTTCAGCAAGTTCCAAGAAAAAAACACGGAACTTGTTCTGTGGAATTAAAACAGAAGGGGGTTAACCATCAAAAAAAGGTTGAATCCTTCGTAACTTCTCAGAAAGGAAACCTAACAGACGAGACCCAATGTGGGAAGTGGGACCTTCACCGGGGAAGTAAAACCTACCACTAAACAAACATCGGGAGAGGAGGACCTTTCCGTGCGCCGACCAAAATCCAATATGCAAAAAAAACCGTGTTTCCAGTGATCCAAAACTCGTCATGTTCTACTACAAAAAAGGCAAGAATAGTTAGACCAAAGATCAAACTGGAGCTGGACGCTCCCTGACTTACGGGCATTTCCATGAAATAAAAAAGAAAAGGGCACACAGTTCCATTGAAAATTGTTCCACGAAAAAAAAACCGGAAAGCCAAGCCCCTGACGCAAAGGAGGACTGAAAAGCAAACCGAAGGAACAAAAAACGGTTGCGGGTGGTAACCTTCCACTGGGGCGAAGAAAAGAGGCAAAATGCTCCAGGGTGGCCGAGTGGGATTGAAAAAAGGAAAAAGGAAAAAAAAGGACGGTAAAAGAAAGCCATCACAACACAATTACACGCTTCAGCCCGTGGAAAAGACTAATAACCTAAAGGGAAAAACTGGAACACACCGCAATCTGGAACCGGAAAATCCTCCTCCTGTCACGCAGAAAAATGAAAAACCAGGAAAGTCCCCTACAGCAAAAAATTTTCCGAGGGCGAAAAAGACTAAAGCCTCCACCCCATGAGAAGCCATTTTTCGAAAAAGGAAAAGAAAGGGGCATCCGACTGGCAAGTCAAAACGCTTCATGGAAAATCCATCCCACGTTGAAAGGGTTAAAATAAATCTAAAAGAAAACAGTGTATGGGCCACGAAAGAAATACATGGAGAAGCTTCTTAGGAGCCGAAAAACACGTTTTTCAAAACTGCGGACCTACGTAACCTTCCGCCTAAGGGGGAAGAAGAAAAAAAAATGAAAAAAAATGCTAAAGGGAAGAATAGTTTTACGGAACGAACTGCACTTAACCCCCAGAAAAAGTAGCAAACTGGTAAGGGTGAAATCCACTGGTATGGTCCGGGGATACAATGCTACCCTGGACAACCCTCGGTGTTCCCCATTAATTGAAACAAAAACTTTTCTCCATGAAAAAGAACAATCTTCCACGGTGAAATTTGGGGTTTAACAAAGCGAGGGCTAATACTTTGGAGACGTCCAACCCGCAAACCGGCCAACAAACTCACAAAAAGGGTCAAAAGATGTTACGCATGCAAGAAAGGCCCATCAGGAAACAAAGATCCAGGCACACCGGTCTAAAAAAAACTCCCTTTGGCAACAGAGGAAATAATCAGGACCCCCAAAAAAAGAGGACTCACTTTTTTTGAGTTGACACACAGTTACGTGTGAAGAAGGCAACTTAACTAAGAGCACGAAAAGTAAAGACTTCACTTGTTTTCAAGGGTACCAATACTCACTCCTCCAAGGAAAAAGAGAACCTGACGACGATCACAGCGGGGAGGGAAAGTTAACGGTCAAAAGCCGGCTCTCTGGACCAGAGCAGCCCGGATCAGAAAAAGGGGGTTGGGGTCTTACAGAAAAAGAGCAAATCTCTTCAACAAGGAAAAGGAAACCAACGATAACCACCCCAGGTGCCGAAAGAATCCATATAGGAAAGAAAAAGGCACCGGCACCGCCGAAAGAGGTACGGGGTTGGAGAAAAGTCACAGAGGGCTTTTACCAGGTCACCAGGGAAAGCTAAGGGTTTCAAAAAAAAAAACAAACGGATGGGAAAAACGGTCCCCAGGGGCCCAGGGAGGAAAAAAAGTCAACTTTCCCAGATCTGCAAAGAAAAACTATTGACCATGAAAGCGGGACAAAAGACAGTTTCAAAGGTTTTTGGTCCAACACTGGTGGGAACGTAAACACGTGGGTAACTCCAAAAGGAAAGCTATCACGAAAAATTATTGTCAAAGGGCACGCTCCCGTGAAACAACATTAAAGAGGGCACCTGGTTACTACCGATTGGGGACCAAACTCAAATGTTTTATTCTAAGGAGACGGAAAAGGAGTAAACCCAAAAAAATGAAAAAAAAAAGAAAAAGAATCCAACGTCAAGGCAAGAACCCCGGGAAAGTTAAGGTCTGAAAAGAGACCCGTCTTGTTGAGACAAGTAGAGACGAGAAGATCACATGCCGAAAAACAATGTGAGAAAAAGGCAATCTCTAACGCGGCCGCTATCAAAACTTAATTAAAGGTCTCAAAGTAGCTTTTAAGGGGAAACAAAGAGGAATGACCACGCCAAAACGGATTCCTAGGAAGACAACTTTAAAAACCGGGTCCTTAACAACAACATCGGAAGGTCGAGACCAAAAAAACAAAGGAGTGATTAATTAAGAGAAGGGGGTTGGGATGAGAAGGGACCATTGGGGGGCAAAACGGAAGAAAGGCCAAGTCGGACGCGGTCAGCACCTGGTTTGGGAAAATCTCACGGGGGACATCGATGGTTCACCCTTTGGGCCACGGTAGGGAAAAAAAACTGGGGAGAACGAACCAATGCGCAAATCCAAGGGGCTGTCAGACTCGAATCAAAGAGGCAAAAGAAAAAAGCGGTAATCTGGTCAAAAAATCGGAGAGAGGAACTTAGAAAAAAAAATCCCCTGAGGAAAAAAGAAACAGGAGCAGCACGTACGACTTGTAAACTGTGGGGGGGGAAAGCGGTTGAAAAAGAAAAACAGCAAAACTAACCATGGGCCGGTTGGGGTATTCCCCCAGGGGAAAAAAAGAAAAAATGGAAGAATGGTTTCAAGGGCCCGAGAAAAAAAGGAATAAGCCCCCGCTTTCTACTTCCAAAAGAGGCAACTGGGGAGCCAGAGGCAAAGCTTAAACAGGAAATGGTAGTCGGTAAGGACACAGGGGGGTGATTTGGCTATCTTGGCCAACCGCCGTGGTATGAACCACCCCAGGGGAACGGAGAAAGGGGGCTCAACAGCTCAACGGGGTTGGGACAGATCCCTAAAAGAAAAAAGAAAGAAAAAGAAAGAACCCAGCTGAAAGACGTAAAAACGAGGGCCTGCGAGATCGAGTTAGAAGCGCACGTTTTTGCTGGGGGTTCTATTTTTTCAGAGCCAGGTTTACCTGATTCTGTCCAAGTTGGGTGAAGACAAACACATCAACTTATATCCGGCGGGGGGTCAGCAACGCGTCTTGGGAAGGCAGCAAATCACAAAAGAAATAGTACTCATTTCAAAAGGGGGGCTCCTGCCGGAGAGTTGACGTTCACGGTGAAGATCCAAATTGCCGGAGAAATCCTGTGCCTGGGCAAAGCACGGAAGGAAACGGTGTTACCTAACAAAAAGAGATGAAAAAAAAAAAAGGATTTAAGTGTGACTCCAAAAAGGGGGTAAGGTAATACAATGTATGACTGCCTGGGCCGTCGTGACACCAATGTGGAAAAGCTGGGGACCTGAAAACCTTGTGCAAGGAAGGGGGGGGGGTGGGGTGGCCACGGTCTAAAGAAAGAGACGATTTTGGGGGAGCGTTTGGGTAGGAAACACGCGTAGAACGCAGGCAGGGGTAAGAAAAAAACCACCCAAGGGGTACCTGCAAGCCCAAAAAAAAAAAAAAGGAATTGCACACACGGTACTCCGGGGCAAGGAAAAAAGAAAGGCTTCAAAAACGTTAAACTGGTCCTGGGGGAGCGGCTGTGAGAACGAGGAGGAAAAGTTGAAGTGGGGTCTTGCCCCAGGCGTTAACCAAAGTTCTATGGCAGAAACGACCCGGGGTGGAAAAAAGGGCAAAAAAAGGGAAAACTGCCGTGATAGTGACTCCAGGGGGGGGGGAAAAAGGGACCTGAACCGGCCGCCTGGGGCAGGGGTAAGAAGACGGTTCAAAAAACGGTGCAGATGAAAAGTTGGATTTTGGCACCGACCCGCAGAGAAACAAAAGAGGACGAAACAAATCAAAAAGCGAACCCCAGGTGCGTTGGGGGGAAAATGGGACAGGGGGAAGGGGCTGCGGAAAACGGGAAGATGGGACGGAAAAAGGGGAGTGAGACTTCTTTTCGAAAAACCGCAGGGAATGATTGCTCAAAAAAAAAAAAGGACCTGGGCAGTGTTTGAGTAAACAAGAAACCGAACAACTAGTAGGACACAATCGCAACACGATGGACTGAGCAAACCATGCGGCCATTTTTCAAACAGAAAAGGGGTGGAGCGGGGTGGAGTGAAAATTTCAAAAGAGCGGGTGCCGAAGGTGGGGACGGGGCCAGGAAATGAATGGAAACCAGGGGAGGGTACAATGCAAGTCACGAATGCAAAAAAGCAAAAGAAAATACCGGGAGAAGGGCACTGGCCTAGAAAAGAGAACGGCCTTGGGGTGTTCAGAAACGAAAACGGCGCGGATCAAACTGGGGTACCGGTGGAAGAGGGAGAGGAGGGCAACCGGAACATGCAATCCCCGGCAGGAAGGGGGGGAAAGGGCCACGGGTTTTTAATCCGTCGGCAGGAGAAAGAGCCAAACGGGGTGGAAAACTGTCGTCCTTTGACGGGATCTGGGGGTAACGATTCCCAAGGGTTGGGGCGGCAAAAGTTCATGGAAGGCGAAAAAAAAACCAGGGTGAGGGTCATGCTTATGGGGTCAAAAAAAAAAAAAAAACAGCGAACGAACTGAAAACAGTTCGCAGCTTTAACGAGCCAAAAGGCGTGGCAGTGCAAGGGGAAGGGGGACACACCGGGTTCCCTAAAAAAAATTCCCGGAGTGGTTTTTAAACAAAAAGGCAGCGGGAAAGGAAACCCGGGGAAAGGCCATGATGTTTCCAGCGAAGCCGTTCGAGAAAGGACACCAGTTGACGACCAGGGGGAGAAGGAAAACAATGGGGGGGAAAACGCTTCTTGAAGGTGTCGGTAAAAAAGGGACCAAAAGATCGATCCCTTTAAACCAGACGGGGGAGCCCCAGGGGAACAAAAAGACCTAAAACGAAACTGAAAAAGGCCAAACGAGGGGTCAAAGAAAAACCAAGCGGGAGAGGGGAAGGTGAAAATAAAGAGTTTTTAACGTGATAAAGAAAGGGGCATAAACGTTAAAAAAAAGCAAAAGGGGTTGGAAGTTTCTGGGTGTTGAACGTGGGGAGGACAGGATGCCCTTCAGGCGGGAAGGCACCCCAAGTCCCATAACGACAAAGACAATGTGAGGGGGCCATGAGCGAGAACGGAGAGATTTGACCCTATCGGTGAGCACTTTGGTAAAGGGAACCAACGTAACCAAGAAAAACAGGCGGGGAAAAGAAGCACTGGGACTTGTGGGGGGTCAACGGAGAAAGTGCCTAAAATGTTTAATAAACAAAAAAATCAATTAAAGGACGGAGAGGGGTAAAAAGAGCATGGGGGAACAAAAAAACCAGCAAAATCAAAAACAAAATCAAAAACAGACGTTCCACACGGCCAGTTGAGAAGTGGAGGCCGGAGGTCAAGCTTCACATACAGGTAGGGTGGTGCAAGGACAAAAGGGGCCAAACCTGGCCTAGGTGTGTGGGAAAAAAAAAAAGGACCCCAGCCAGAAGAGCAGCGTACAAAAAAGGCTGGGTCCAGAAGGGGTCTTCAGGGGTCCAGGGCCAGGAAGGTCAGTGGGGGGGGGCAAAAACAAGACCAGCGCAAACAGAAATGGTGGGGTGGGTTAGTTTCCCCCAGGCAAAAAAGAAATTGTGTAGCAACCAAAGATCGGACCAGTCCACGGGGGTGAGGCCGCAGGTAACCGGGAGGGGAAGGAAAACTAGAACTCCACCAATCGGTCTTTTTACGCGGGAGACCCGGTAGGGAAAGAAAGGAAGTGGGTCATAGCACACTCTTTGGTATCTCCTCTTCTGTGGAAACAAAGCGGGGGAATGGGGCAGGGTTGGAGATCAATAAAAACAGAGGTTTCAGTGCCACACATTCCTGGGAAGAGGGAGGACCAAATGGGAAACTACGGCCGAAAGCCCATCCAAAAAACGGGAGAACGCCAGACTAACCCAGAGCATGAGGGCCTTCTTCGTGGAAAGCAACTTTTGGAAAAACTTCACACAACTGACATTTACTGGGTAAGAGGAAGGGGAATCGTTAAAGGGGGGAAAAACTAACCTGGCTCCAGGTGTACAAAAAAAAAAACAGTACAGGGAAAAAAAAACAAAAAAAAGGTCCTGGTGGGGACCAAGGGCCACATAACGTACCAAGAAAAACTGACACACGGTTGGCCACTCAGGACGCCGGGGCACGAGGGGGGGACCATAACGGGCAGCAACGCAGAGGGGGTGGGGGTGAACACTGAAGAACCCAATAGTGGAACAAAAAAAAAAAAAGAATGGGTTGGCACCACGGGAAGGAAGAAAAAAAGGCCAATAGGGGTCCCATAGAGATTCAAGTCGCTAACACTGGACTTTGAGTGTAAAAGGTAAAAAAGAGCAAGCCAAAGGTAGGAAACAAAAGAAATTTGGGTCTCGGTTTGTAGGTGGGGGGGGGACACAGGAGGCCATCCAAATAAAGGCTGGGGGGGGGGGACGCCACCAAAAAGGGTACCATGAGCCAAGGGCCGTACGGGAAGCGGGGAACGCAGGGTCAAAAAGGGGGAAAGACGGGGGGGAAAGAAAAGTTGATCTCGTAAAGAAACAAAGCATAAAAGGAAAAAGAAGCGAAAAAAATCTGGCCACCAACGAAGGCACGATGCGAAGTTGCCTTACCAAAATAACTCACACAAAAAAAGGGATGAAAGAAGAAGGAGATTTTCGCATTAAACCACAAGGAAAGCGTCACCTCAGGAGGTCCGCCGGAAAAAAAAAAACCTCCCGACGTGACGTTGAAAAACGAAGGGGTGCTGGCCCGCCGAAAAAAAGCCCTGTGCGGTCAAAACACCGCGCCAATTGGGGGATGAAGAAAAGCACTACCTGGGAAATCCTGCGAAAGCCCAAGAAAGGGGGAGAGACGGGGGGTTAAAAAAGGGAAGGAGGAGCTGGGCCGAGAAGAAAAAACAACCAACGACAAGTCCACAGCGTGTGGAAGAGACAAGAGGCATTTCTTCTTAAGCTAAAAAGAAAACAAGGAAAGTGGGAAACCTGTTGGCAATCTCAAGTGACCAAAATCAGTTCGCTCCGGGGGGAAAAACAACGAAGTGGCCAGCAAATTGGGAGAAAAAGAACCCAAAAAAAAAAGGACCTGAAAGCAGGGAATTTTCAACAAAAAGCGGTTTGCCCGCCGAAAAGGGGGGAAAAACCCGGGGAGATGAAAGTTGCTGTGACAAGAAAAACAACGGCAAGGTTGAAAGGGGCCTGGGGGCACTAACCAAAGGAGCCGGGAAACTTGGGGGCAGACAGCAAAAAGGAAGTCTTGGTGAACCTGTCCCCGTGGGGGAAAAAAAGTCCCAAAAAGGGCTTTCAAAATCCAAGGCGGGCCATACCGGCCGGGGGGATATCAGACGCCTAAGAACGTCCGGTCCGGGGAACAAGGTAACAAAAGCTAAAGGGTGGAAATAAGCAAGAAAAACGAAGACATGATACA
>Ga0179593_1575417_pt1 | contig 18610 bp, 12 predicted proteins | sample CZODoug2_1_08_16_FD_185931 | JGI IMG/M metagenome (GOLD analysis project Ga0179593, IMG submission 185931) | Vadose zone soil fungal communities from Angelo Coast Range Reserve, California, USA - CZODoug2_1_08_16fungal (PacBio error correction) | ecosystem: Environmental > Terrestrial > Soil >...
AGGAATCCAAGGGATCTATGCCTTTACAGGTAGTCTTTGTAAAAAGATGAAATAAGAATAACAGAAAAACTCATAAGGAAAAAAGTAAGATTAGATCCGACAGGGGAGCGATGGAGTGAAAGGAATTAGAGGGAGAGTGTGAGACCTTGAAAACAAAAAAGGGACCTCTTAACTTAGGGCACCGGGGGCGAGTGCGGAGTATGACCATTAAAAGCAAGAGGACTTAACAAGGACAGGAGTGTGAAGTTGGGCTTTCACAGAAAAAAAAGATTCAGTATTCGGATTCCATGTCTACTAGAAACGGAGAACGAAAGGAAAGCCCGCTCGTAAAGAGGGAAGGAGGTTAAAACGTACCGTCAACTAAAAGGAGGGGCAGTATAGCGCGATAAGCCGCGTCTGGTCTAAGTAAGGGGGGGGGGGAGGGAGGGGTTTCTGGCCTTTAGGGTTGATAAAAGAGAAAATCCGCTGCGGGTGGAAATAAATTGGGGGACCAAAGGAAACTACCCCCTTTTAAAGTATGAAGATGTCTGGAGGAAGAAATATACGGGGACAAGGAAACCGAGGACGCTCAAATATGGGACCAGTAAAGGGAAGGGAGGGGGTGGATACCTCAGTAGAGGCTGGGGGAGAAGGACTTGAGTAGACGGGGGATGGGCCTCAGTTCGGCACTGCAATCCCGACGGGATAAATCTTACCAACTTCAACAAGTGGGGAAAAAAGAAGGGGGCGCTGAATCATCGGAAAGACGGAGCATAAACCAGGTTAACACTTAATACAGATGGTAAAATCAATATTTCTGGGGGTTGGAACACGGGAGAGGATCAACTTTGTGTCCACGGGGAAATCAGGGAGAGGGAGGGGACTAAGGGTTTGGTCCGGAAACAGGCAAGTCCAACAGGAAGGTTGGAACGGGTGACGCAAGAGATATACCTGACCTGGGGAGTAAGGCACGACTGTAATTGTTTAAATTTCTCGGAGGAAGGGGTTGAGAAAGAGGAGGAGCGCCGTCTTGGCATCCCCCTTTGGGGAGAGCTCAACCTAACTCAACCAGCTATCCAGGAGGGAGAATGGGGGGGTCGGACTTCAGCAGGCTTCGGGAAAGAAAAAAACAAAGGAGAAAAAAGGACACCACCTAAACTCCTCATGGTGCTCTGGAGTGGGTCAGAAGAAAGATAAGAAAAGATGGGGGGATTGCCATCCGGTCTGAGGTCCCGAATAAGAAAGCTAGTAATCCCCTTGGCCTAAGCATACTGTGGTTCGTGGCCGTTGCGGGGGAAGAGAGAAAGACTTGTAAGTCGAGGATGAAGAGCCACCACGCACCAAAATCACACTAATTTCTGACAAGGTCGTTCTATTGAGGGCTCATTTCTGGGGGGATTCTGGATGGAATCTTCGAAAAGTAGGCTTCTGCAGACGTGCCAAAAGAAATTGCGGCCGTGCCTAGGCTGCATAGGGGTGCAGTCTCACCTGAAATGAAGCGACAGGGCAGTGGCGCCGTCAACATTGCACTTCACGTGTTGTCCGACTAATCATCCACAAGAAGGACATTTCTTTACCTAAACCGCATCCGGTTATTGTTGGGGCGGATGAGTTCCACCTGAGAAAGGCAGGGGGGGGAAAGAAGCAAAACTGGTTCTTTTAGACTGGCCTGAGTCGAATCACGAGACATCTCGCCGAACAACAACTTCAGGAGAAGGGGGGAGATAGACCTACAGATTACCCAGGGGGAGGACGAGAAAACATTCGCTCTCGTACCAACCTTCGAGAGAGGAGGGCATGTAGGCGACTTCGGAAAGCTTTCATATAAGGAGGGGGTCGGAAAGTTACCCGGGTCCCCGAACTGAGTACTGGAATGAGAGAATGAGATAGCGCACACAAGTGGAGGGGAAGGGGGGACGTTCTCTCTGGGGACGGACATAGCAAAAGCACCAAGAGGAGCAGGAGACATGAATTCGTGGGGGGGAAAGACAGAGAGGGAACAGGCGAGCCTTGGGACACTATCCAGAAACGAGAAAAAAAGGAGGACAATAGAAAGACAAATCATAGAGCTTGGCGGAGGCATTAGAATAATCGTCTTCCATCATAAAGAAAAAAGAAAACTGAGTCCTTCTACTAGGGAGGCTGCGGGAAAGGGGGGGAATGGAGGGGGGAAGAAAGGGGGGGAGGGGGCCATATCCGAAAATGGCCTTTTGACAGGTTGTAGAACTCTTAAATGAAGGAAGCCAAAGAAGTAAGTTAGGTGTTTCCTCGAAGGCTCAGGGCCAGGCGCGGGAATACTACGCTAAGCCGAAACCCTGTCAAACGGAATTACGCGGGGGGGTGATGGGCGGTCTCTTCCTATACTGTCGAAGAAAGGGAAAAGCCAAGACTGCTCTATGGCCGTTCTTATAAAAAAAGAAATGTCAGAGGGGGGCGAAGACGAAAGGAGACATTTACGGTGTAATATCGCCGTGAACCGAATCAGGAGGGAGAGTTCGGGACAACCTAATGTCAAGCCCCTTAGGAAAAAGGGAGCAGCAACTGTAAGTAGAAAACAATTGATGTCCAGCTCGGGGAAAAGAAAAAAATTTTGCGGAAAAAAAAGGTGTCCGTAAGGGGGTTGTTAGAGGATCGCCGGTAGTCAGAAGGGAAACGTCTCTCGAGGAAAACGTGAAGATGATATCTTTAGGGCCAAGGGGGGGGGGGTGGGGGAGACCTGATACCATCACTCTGTACGAAGAAGAAGGGAAAGATGATGAGGTATGCAACAAGGAAAAAAGCATAAAAGGGGGGGTACTTGGCTAACTCGTTCTCAGATATTAGGGCTCGGGAATCATCAGGAGCTATCAAAGAAAGGGGAAGGGAAAACTCTGAAATGGAGGGTCAACTCCTCAGCGGAAAACGCTTTGTAACGCCGAAACAAACCACTCCTACAAAAAAAGGGGGGGAAAAAGACCGCTCAAAGGCGGCTTAGGAAGGCTAATGAAGAGGAGAGGGGGAAAGGTTTTTCCCTTCCTTTTAGCTGGGGGGGGAATTCTACATTATCTCTTTTCGTCTCTTCGTAATGGAAAACCTCCTAAGATGTGAGGGTCCCAAATAACTGCTTCTGGGCTAGGGATTAAAGTTACAAAAACCAGAAGTCAAATCTTCAAGGCCGATCTACCATCATTTCATAATCCGAAGAGAGAAAGAGGCCAAAGACGAGGGGGAGGTGAAGACTTGAGTGCCTTGACGCCGTCTGCGGAAAAGGGAAGCGGTGGGGAAAAGGAGCGATCGAGACGTGATCCTTTAGTCCAAGAGGAGAGCATCAGGATCCAAGAGAGAAGCAAAGAAGCTAAACGAAAGGGCAGTCAGAAGCAAACAGGCTCAGGAAAAAAAAGGTCCACCAAGAGAAGGGCAAGTTCAGGACTGCCGTGCGGTAGCATAGAGTCCGTGACCGCAAAGGACTTTTACCGAGGAACGTGAGGGCCAGGGGTGGACTTCCGTATGACCAGGCAGAAAAAGTCCCAGCAGTTTGGGGAAAAGTTGGTGAGGCACTCCAACGCAATTTACGGGCTAGTATCTCGACGAGAAACGGAGAAACTCACTTTTACGAGGGGACGTCGCGGGACGAGTAAATGTACGGGAACTCCATTACATCTCAAGAGTGCAGTAGGAAACCGGCTAATAATACGCCATTTGACGGTTAAGAATACTCGGGGTCGGGTAGGCTTGGTCGGAGGGGACGGGGGAGGAAAAGGGTGCAAGTACGGGGAGTTTGCCCAGAGGGGGGGGATCCCCGTAACACGACCCTCCTTTGAAAAAGAGATGAACTGGTCAATACAGGTCCAGACTTACGGGAGTAGAGGTAAAAAATGGAAAGATAAGTGAAAGATAAGGACAAAATACTCATAGGAGGCTGAGGTCAGAAAGGAAAAAGAAAAGCGGGGGAAGAAGGTGTCCAACCACTTTCCACTTTGGAGAAATCGTAAAGCTGCCAAACGCCCAATGGTGCGCCTCATAGGACGGAAGAAATCATAGGAAAAAAAGGTTAAGTCATAATGCTCGTACTGAGGTGTTATGTCGTTGGGAGGGGAACAGGAAGGCACACCTTGTGTTTAGAGAGACCAGGGGAGAAGAAAAAATAACTGCGACGGTCTTGCCGCTTCGTGGGGTGGTCCCAGAGGAGAAAGCGACCGGTTTTAACTGGTTCGAGACGAGGAAATAATCGGGTAAACTGAGGTTTGAGTTTCTCTAACACAGTCGGTGGGGAAGCCCATAGGCGCCGTCAGGGCCTGGTAAAAAAGGTGGCCAATGCTTGCAAGGGTGTTACGGTATACCCACTCCTCGACCCGAAGGAATCCGTGTGAGTTTTCTTAAGTCTTCATGAAGGAAACATCTGGAAAATATCAAAAATATGCCACACGGGCATGGGGAAAAGCTTAGCTCTGTCCGCGTCACTAGTGCGGGGGTAGAAAAGTCAGGCGAAGACCAAAAAAAACAAAAGAGCCCGTTAGGGAGAATGCGCCTAATCCAAAAAATAAAATGGGACGAAATAACGTTTGCCTAAAAACTCCTCCTATTCGAAGGAGTTAAAGTTCCGTGAGTGTGAAGAGGGAGATGGAAGGAAATGCGGATCAACAAACGCAAAAATATTTCCCACTTAAAAGATAAATTTTTCGGGAGCCTCCTTTTCTTTAGAGGGCAGGGGGTTAAAAATGCTACTTCTGAAAAATCAAGAGATTAGGGATCTTCGCTTCCAGTATGTTGGAGGGAAGAAAAGGACATTGCAGCCGGCCGTCCCCATTGCCCTTCACGAAAGAGGGGGGTACTCATCCAGCTCAAGCAATTGATTACAGGTCCGTGTAAAACTGGTCCAGATCGTATTGGAAGATTCGATAGTGGCTCTCGAAAGGTGGCCACTAGGAAGACGTCCTTCGACGGTGGGGCGAGAAAGCAAATCCCTGGGAAGGAATGGGGGCGGATCCTCTTCACTCTCAGACAAAGAAAAAATTCCGAACAGATTTCGCGACCAGAGGCAAGAAAGGAAAAAGTCGCTGCTCGTCACCCCATCCAGAAAACGGAAGACGGCAGAAGCACTTCATCCCGCCCCTATCGTCGTCCAAAAACGGAAGACTGCAGGAGGTCCCCGACATTGTAAGGAATATTGAGCAGGGAAGAAAGGGGGAGTAACCGCAACAGAGCAGGAGGCGCGCGTTTACTTTACAAAGGGGAAGGGGGAAACCCGAGAAGCAGAGCGATAACCTTAATCGTTGGGGGTGCCCTGAATGCAGCGTAGCCTTGGAGGCGAGAACAATCAGCAAAGGGGGGGAGGAAGGAAAAGACAATCATATTGGGCGGCAGTGGTGGAGAGGGTAGCAACATTTCGCCTCAAAACGAATCCCAAAGAAGGCCTGCGACGCCGTAGCGGCTCAGACTGAGGAAGTGGAGAATAGAGGGGGTTGGCGGGCCAATCCGAAAAAGATGGGCCAGGGACCTTCTGGGAGAGGACTGGGAGCCTCATTCTACTGACAGAGCTAGGAAGAGTGAGGGGTTTGCCCTATTTTTTTGCTCTTAAGGGAAGGGGGGAGGGGTCAAAAACCGACCCGGTCAGAGCAAAGGGGAGACGCTGGGGGGAGGTTTTTCTAGAAGTCAACTACATACTCCCGCGTGGGAAAAGAGGCCAAGAGACTATGGCCGCTTATGACGACTGGTTTCAGAAAAACTTCAGTCGTTCGGGGGGGAGGTACGGTATCCGTGCGAACTTCAAACCAGGGGAAGGCCTTTGGAAAAAAGAAAGGGGAAGCGTCAGTTCTCGTGATCAGAATGAAAGGGCAGGGGAATCTCAGGTTCACACGCAAACAGAAATATGGGGGGGAAGCAGAGCGAGCATTATGAAGGGGTAACCGTGGTAAGACTGAGGAAGAGTGGGCGGGCGATCGAAGCTTCACCCAAGTAAAAAAAGGGAGAAAGGGAAGGTGGCATGGGGTTTGATGCGAGACCAGCCAGAGAAGCAGGGAACAGACAAGAGATGCGACAAGAGGGAGGGATAAACTTATCGGAAGCATGTCACTAAGTCAGAGAGGCGCGGAGAAGGAAGGGCTTAAGGCGTGCTCGTCACATAAAAAATTTAAGGGGTCGTTACCTGGGGGAATACGAGGAAAAAAAGGGAGGCAAACGCCAAAAGAGGATTCACTCGCCTAACGCCGACCAGCAGACAGCCAGGAAAACCCCTGATGTGAGGCGGAACCTCAACTTCACTTAAAGGGAACTAATTCGCACATCTTTCGAGGGGGACTGTAAAGGGGGGTTCCGGAGAAAGCGGAGCAGAGGGCGTTTAATTCGGACAGTGAAGAGTTTCCGTAGGAACAAAACAATATCCCGTAAGTTTTTTAGTGGGAAAAATAATCTGGGAAGTAGCGATGAAGTTTGGAAGAGAAAAGGACAGGTGAACTAATCGATCGAAAGGTGTGAGGGGAAGGACAAAGAGACGATCGCTTAAGACCCCATAGCGTCGAGAAAAAAAAAACGAAAGAGATTCTGTGTTGAGATGCTTAGGACTGGAGACTGTTTGAAAGGGTGCAAAGGTTTTCCGAAAGAAGACGTTACGGCTCATATCAAGGGGGAAGATGAGAAGGGGGTGAGAAAGATGGATATCAATTATCAGCGCGATGCAAAAGCGGGAAAACCGACGATGGCAAGGACAGGAACCATCAGAGATAACAAAGAAACGAAGCATGAAACAGGAGGAGGAGTGGCACGTGCACGGTTAGCAGGGGAAATGCAAGGAAAAGGGGGGCGATATTCGGGGTCCCTCCCAACAAGGCCGAGGGGTTGCACCGTTTTTCGATTACTTCCTTGAGGACAATTCATAAGAGGGGAAAAAACAGAAGGTTTGGGAAGTTGGCACAACTCCCAAACATTACTGCTGGGAAACATTCGATAAGAGAAACTCGCGGACTGGGAAGGGGACTCGCGAAGATGCGAGTACAATCCCGGTACCAAAAATAACACGTAAAATCAAAGAAAGGGGGACGTCAGCGGGAAGCCGCAGTTGGGAAGCGGGGCGAAACAAATTGAAAAATAAGAAAGTGGGTCCGGGAGGAAAACGGAGGGTGCCAGTCGCTTCGAGGTTTTGCCCAATCCTGGTAAGAAGGGTACCCACAGAGGAGGAACTACCTGCTGACCCCGAGCAAATACCGAAATGGTAAGATGAAGAGTGATTCTTAACCCGATGCCTAAATATTAGCTGTATGACGAATGATGTCACCGGCTCCTGCGGAGAACCAAGTTCGTCCACCCTCACCTGGAAAAGTATCAATCTAAAGACAAAAGGGTGGCGCGATATCTACATCAATCAGGATACCGGAAGCGAAACCCACGGTTACGACCAGATAAGGCTCTGTAGGAGGGATGAAAAAAAAAAAAAAGATGTCGTTTGCGTGGGGCGGATATGGAAGAATCCCGAGCTGAATAAAGAGGAAAAAAACTTAATTGGCTTCGCAGGTCCTCCAACATCCGATTCCGGGTGGTGAACTGGTGTGGATGCACGGGGCCCGGAACGGAGGAGGGGGGAAGACTGGTCGAGTTCTCGAAAGATTTTGAAAAAAAAAGAAAAACAACTTGGACGGTGAATTTGAATTCCGACAGGTGAACAGAACCCGCCCTACCGAAACAAAGAAGCCAGGGGGCACCGTGACCTGGTTCACTAGGGGCTGGATTCAAACCAGGGTTAAGAGCAAAAAATCTCAACAGAGGGCTAGCTCTGTCGCGTCTAAGAGTGGGGAGGAAAAACATAATGGAAGAGCAATACCAACAACGGGCGATTGGAACGCGAATCCAAAAATACCTCCAGTTGAATCTATCATCAGACGAAAAGCCCTAGGTTGTGATTTGCCCGGGGCTCATGTGAGGCGACAGGCAGAATGGCTAAAGGGGCGGCAAACCAAAAAGCTCTTCCACTTATATAGAGATGGATTTTGGCTTGTCTAGGAAAATAAGTCTGTTGGGCCGTCGCTTGAAGCATTGGAGAAAAGAACGCTTGGCATTCAGGTACGCAAAAGAAAAGGAAAAGAAGGCATTAGCTTAAAAAAGGGTCGCACGGAAGTCGCTCTGTAAAAGAAAGCGCGGGTCCCCATGCGCGTCAAGAGGGGGAGGGGAAGTCAAAATGCCCATCATCCATGGTACTTAATAGGTCCAAGAAGACCCAGGCGGCGGGACCATCGTGGAAGATTCCAGTTGGCGGGAAAAGGAGACCCGTCTTCGCGTGGTTAATACATGCGGGGAGAGGAAAGGAGGGGGAAGAGGCTCGAGCCTCTGTTCATTCTAAGGAAATATAGATATGCCGATTCATATTCGGGGAAAAAAAAGGCTAAGGGAAACAAGGGGAGGCTGCTCTTCCAAAACCGGCAGAAAGAGAGAATGCATCAGAAGGAAAGAACGACTCAAGGCGCAACTCCTCCTGTCGGAAGGGGAAGACATGTACTTATTGAGCTTTAGGGGGTTGATGAGAAACTCACAACAAACGGGAAGGAGCAAAAAAAGGGGCGACGCTTTTAATTTCAGAATCGAAGTGAAGGAAAAGCACCAAAAGGGGAAAACGAAGAAGTCCTAGAAACTTTGCAGGCCACCTGAGAAAAACTAGCCTTGGAGTCAAAGAATCCACTAAGGGAAAAGACTTGGGGGGGAAGAAAAAATAATCGTCAGTTAATTTGGCTCTTGGGCATCAGTTCATTAACAGCATGTCCTGCCTCGAAGCCTTCATCACGGGAAGAAGCCTTCAACCCGGAGAGGCAGCTTAGGCCAAAGTGGGTAGTGGAGTATAGTAGGGGAGAGGTCCTTGGGGGTATGTTGCCGTTCTGGGTTCTCTCGCGGACTAACTCGCAGAGCTATGTACCCATTCGAAGGGGGGGGGGGGAGAGCTAGGGCCAGGCGCTGTGTCAGATCAATGCTAAGAAAAAACCCAAGTCAGTAAGGCTCGCTTGGATTAGTATGTGGAGAAGAGTACTTCAATACTGCCCGCTTGGCAATCCAAGGGACAAGTGCCAGACGGACGAGGGGGGAAACGGAGAAAAAAATCGAAACCCTTCCGTCGTAGAAGAAGATGGAAAAGGAGGAGCTCCTGGCGGGAACAGGCGGGGGATGTTTTGGCGTCCTTTGGTCCAACCGCCAGCGATTCTCGGACTCCATCAGTAAAAGAAAAAAAACAGGAAACTCAGGAAAAAAGAAAAACAGCATATGTGCGGTAGAAACAGAAAGCATTATAAGTGGAGAAAGGGGGGGGTAGGACAAAACGGTATTTCATCTGAGGGAAAAAACCCCCCCCCACCCCCACCAAAAAAAAACCCCCAAAACCCATCACACCCCTGGGCGTGGGGGGAAAGGGGGTCGGGAGGATGCAATGGCCATTTTGAGGAGACATCCTCGCTCACGCCCTACAGGCGACGACAAGCCTAAGGGGGAACATTATCGTAAATCAGGTCAGAGGGAGTTAAGGTTGAAGGGGGGGAGAAAAGCGGTAACATTCTTTCCCTTATTAATGAAGGAGAAGTCAGCAAATCATCTCGTTCCCAGGGTCTTGTAAGGGGGAGAACCAGGAAATGCAAAAAAACGCAGACATGGGCACCCTCAGCTTTTACACTCTCATACAGCCAAAAGAAAGGAAACACGCCGTATTTACCTTGAACGAAAAACGGCGTGCTTTGACGCGAATTCGCACAGCGGGGCAGAGTAGGGACCGGAAGGTGACCTCGCATCTTGGGCGAGCGAGGGGGAGAGAAAATTCTCGGGGAATGAAAAGTACCCCGAATCCTTAAATGGGGAGGGCAACTTCCCAATAGAGGGGGAAGGGAAGTAGCAGGATGAAAGGATATCAAAAAAACGGTGCCACATCATCCCATTCAGGGTAGAAGATACCAAGGCGGGCTCATTAACCTACAGCCAAGCAAGCGTCGGACCACTCTACTCTACTGAGGTTTAAGGGAGAGTGAGAGGGGAAGAGCGCCTTTCAAAGGTTGGATGACGGTTTTTTCCCGCACCTCACCTTAACGAGAGAAGGGATCCTGGGAGTAAAAACAAAAAGAGGAAGATAGATATCTAAAATGATCACGGGGGGGAGTGCGTAAAACCGACGAGCATGAAAGGGAAGGGAGAGAGATCCCACAACCCAGAAGTAGATTAAAGAGGGGACACGAAGAAAAGCAGGGATGGAGGGGGGGGGCGGCTATTTTTTTAATTCCATGAACAATGAAGTTGCCGATGACCTTAAACACGGGGGGTGGGATTACTTAAAAGCAAGATACTTTCCCACCCGTTAGGGGGGGGGGGGTTCAAAACTCGGAGGGCTATTCGGAAATTCCCATTCGCAAAAAAAAAAGTGTTAGGGAAGTCGCTCGCCGAAAGAGAGTCATGGAAGGGGGAAAAACTATACCGGGGAAAGGGAAAGACGAAAGCGGCTAATAAGGCGTGGAGCAGAAGCCTAAGGAAGAGAAGGGTAGGAGGCTTCTGCTGTACGGCGGTAGGAGGAAGTGGGAAAAGACTGCGAGGAGTTTTTGACATGTGAAAGAGGGGGGAGCCAGGGAAGGACTAGAGGGAGAACCGAGCAAGACATACGGGCAACTTACCAAAAGCAAAAAAAACCGGCTTTCCTATCTGTGAAGACAAGTCGAAGTCGGGCGTCGGGAGCGGAGGGGCAAGTCACAAACGACATCCCGACATCAGGACAAACACGCCCAAGGGGGGTGACCCTGGAGCGACAAAAAGAAGGGGAAATAACGGAACAAGTATCACAAATGAGGGCTCAATATGTCTGTTTGCGGGGGGAAGGACATATGGGGGTTTGAGAAGACGCTTACTCGGAAATGAAACTTCTAGGGGTCTAAAGCAGGTCGGTTTGGTAGAACAGGCCACAAAACACCAACACAACACACAAAAAAAAAAAAAAAAAAAAAAAAAAAAAAACACACAAACACACAAAAAAAAAAAAAACCCCCAAAAAAAACAAAAAAAAAAACCACCAACACGAAAAAAAAACAAAAACCCAACAAAAAAAAAAAACAAAAAAAAAAAAAAGGGGGGGGCTAAGGAATTCGCACGATATTCCTAACTTCTGAATAGGCGTCCCTTGACGCCGACTGAGACCAAGGGGAGTCATAAGCGGCCATAGCGTAATGGCAGAAGGTAATGGGTGGTGTGATTACGGAAACTCCCAAACTACTCAAAGCAAATCCTTTGCTAAGTACCGTGGGAGCGGCGTCAGGGAAAACCAACGGAACAATTAATAGCAATAAAATAATATGTCAATAAAAGACTTAGAATGGGTTCGGACTCGTCGCGAGAAGAGGAGTTCGACAAGTAAAGGAGCACAGCAAAAGAAACTACCAAAGGGATAGGGGACCTCCTAATACCTCAACAACGAAAAAGAAACTTGGGGAAGCTCGAAAAGTCGGGATGCCGTGCAGTAGAGGAGAAAGGCTGGAATGCGGGAGGAAGCCCAGCGTGACACCCCTGGGGTGATTTGAGGCGAGATGAATAATTCAGTGTTTCCCAGTTGAGGGGTGAACCAAGGCGAGCGCTGCAGTCACAGGGAGGACACTAAAGAATTACGGGGCTAAATCCCGTATTTGGATTCTCAAGAAGAAGACGCGTCAGGAAAGAGAGAAGTTCCGAGACTTCACGCACAAAGGGGGGTACTCATAAAGTCCGCTCAATCAAGTAACTACACATGTTCGGGGAAAAAACGGGTCCACAGACCGGGGGAAGAAGGGGGAATTAGAATAGTTTCGGGATTAAGTAAAACTGCAAAGAAGGGGGAAGGGGTGGTGTAGATCAGCTAACTGTCGTCTTCGCCTCGGCAAGCAGTCTCGGCAGCTCTCTCAAAACAACAAAGGAAGTGCAGCAAAATTCGCCCCTATCGAAATTACTTAAAAAAAAAACTCGCGGAGAGGAAAAACGTCGAACTGCTGAATTCAGACTTAAAAAGCCAATCGAATCTTCAAACGCAACGCAGAAGGGGGGAGCGGACCGGGGGAAAAGGGTACTTGGGGAAAAGCCACTTAGGCATTGATGCAGTCACAACAGAAGTAAATGGGGAGCATAGCCGAGTGTGGTGATCATCACCCTAAAGGGAAAAGACTATAATTCGTGCGTCCCTCACTGAATGAAGAAGTCCGCCGGGAAACTAAGAAAGCCCTCGCTTGGAAAAATAAATGATGAAAAGAACAAAAGGTGTAGGGGACTAGCTTGGCGTGGGATTTTATAAAGCATTCCAGCGCCCAGACACTCAAAGGGGGGGGACACGAAGTCTGCGCTGGGCGAAAACTTATTCCAAAGGGGGGGGCGCGGTTATGGGCTGATCCGAACGGACTTGGTGCCGGCTGGGCTCTTATACTTGCGACCTCAAAGTGGAAAAAAAAGAGGCTTGAAGAGTGTGTGGAAGAGGTTTCTGAATTTTCCGAAAAACTGGGTCATCAGTTCCGCGAAAAAGGGGAGGGGAAAGAAAACGGAAGCCGTCGTCTGGTTGTATTGGAGAAGATCACTACTACTTTCATCCAAAGGGACGGGGAAGACGGCTAGTGGCCCTTATGGACTGGGGAGGGAACTCGAAAAACTGGGCAGGCGTGCGAGACGAGGGTCAGACCGTGGAATCTTACGTGCGAGGAAAAAAAATGGGGAATTTGTAGTACGCCTGTGAACAAAACCAATGGGGGCGGGAAGGGCTGGATGGAAGGGTCTCAGCAGTGACTGTAACATTTGGGGGGAAGCTCATTTCAACTCACATAAGTGATGTTTCACCTCAGAAGAGATGTGAGGGAAGGGTTTAGAGGACTACGGTACTTTCCGGGGGGGGGATTAAAAGTCACCTTGGTCGGGTTTTGCCCCCAGAGATTGCCAGGGGTGGGAACCATTAGCCACTGCCGCGCTCAGGGACGCAAAGGAGAACAGCCTGAGATGAGGTATTGCACCACTTAGGAAAGCAGAAAGGGAGCTGACACGAGAAGAGGTCTGCATGTCTTTGACTGAATACACTAGGGTCCCAGGGGTCCCTGTGGAGAACAAAAGGGGCAAAACCTCGGGATCACTACGATAACGCCGACCAAAAAAAGTACCCGAAAAAAGGAAGGAAGGGGAATTGAGCGACCGCTCAACTGCTTATTAAAGAAAGAGAAGTAAAGACTTTCGAGTGGACGGAATGGTGGGACCGTACAGTGACCGCATCTTTAGAGAGGGGGAAAAGAAGCGGGAAAAAAACTCCGTTTCTTCGTTGGGAATTAGAAGAGAAGCTTTTGGGGGCCCAACTTCAAAATACGGCTTGGGAAAGTAGTGAGGAATGAAGTAAACACAACGGTCCATAAGGAAGGAATGCCCAAGGGGGCAAAGGAAGAATCGCGAGCGCATACACTAACAACGTCGCTAACAGGAATCGGGCCTCTACGGTCGTGTGATATGCTTGCCTTGATTGAATCGGTTTGTTTCCCGCAAGACGAACGTAGATCAGAGCAGTGGATGATAACGGAAAGGGAGGAGGAGAGATATCTATCAGGATCCACGATATCGCACCAGGGGGGATGAAAGAACAGAAGAAAAAAGGAAAAAAGAACAGCGCTCATTCAGCTCGAAAGAAGTTCAGTGCACTGCGAATTATCGCGGAGGCTGGGAAAGAGAGGGTCAAACGCAACCGATGGAGCCTATTCAAATCGGGGAGAAATGGCACGAAAAAACAAAAAAATAGGACAGTCAATATGAAGAAGCCCTGTTAAGTGGGGAAGTGGGAAATTCACACTAAAAAGAGTCGGTAACCCATTTCGACGAAAGGAAAGGATGTATTAAATCGCGCGCGAAAGAGAGGACAATGTAGGAAACCCACCGTCGAAAAAGTGTGAAAAAAAGACTATCGGCAACGGCTAAAAGTTCCTCAGTGAAGGATACGAGGGAAGGGAATCGGGGGGGGTAAGTGCTTGTTGGCTGGTGAGAGTGGAGCTGAGGGTGCCATTCTCAAGGAGGAGTTGGACCTCCATTGAGAGTAGGTGTATCAAAAAAAATAAAACGACCCCTTGAACGAAGAAGAGAGACTGTAAGGAACCGACCAAGAACTCCGTACCAACTTAAGTCCCAAAAAATGACCTGCTTTCGATGAATTTGTGCAATACGAATAAGGAGTCAAGTCGGGCTTAAAGAAGTTTCGAGGGGCGGGTCGTCCAAAACATAGGCGTATCCATCTGACAAAACGCCCAAGGGGGTGACGGAGGAGAGCTACGAACTCAAGTAAGAAAGTCCGAAAAGGGGGAAACACCTGCCAAGGCTCGTAGCTTATTTGAAAGAAAGAGGGGGTTGCGTGAAACCGAGATGGGGACAAAACTGTGTTTTCTCTAACGTCTTAAGAAAAGAAAGGGGAGTTGCCGCTGGAGGGGGGAAAAGGCCTTCCTCCCAACGGGAGTTTGAACGGGGTTCGCACGATATAAAAGTAGGGGTCGTCTTCGCACGAGTTCGATTGCTACGACCAGGGTTTGCGGAACCCAGTCGGCCTGTCCTTTGAATTACAGGGGAAGGATGAAAAAAGGGGAGAACCACAAAGTACTCCCATCCAAGGGTCGGAAACAATGAACCGGGTGTACGGGAGGGGGAGACGGCAATTCACAACGGTATCAAAAAATATAGCAAAGAAAAGTTATAACAGTTAGCTCTGTCTTCCGGGAGGTGCGGGAACGAAGAGAAAAGCCGTAAACAGCAAAGATGGAGGGACCGCCTACCCCGCGACGGCAAATAAAACCAATTAATTTGGCCTAGCGCGGAGAAAGGCGTTCCAGAGGGATTGAAGGGGGAGTGCTAGGGATAAGTCAGACAATAAGAGGGGTGCGGTCAACGGAGGGTGATGGGGGGGCAGAGGGGGTGGGTGGGGGGTGATCGCGCGTCGGGTGGCGTAGTGTTCCACTCTAGGGGCTCATTTTTCTTTGGGGCCAGGAAGCGGAGTGAAGAAAAAAAAAAAGGGCTCTTCAGGGAAAGGAGGAGTTACTGGAAAAGGAGAGAATTGTGGGGCTTGGGCTTCACGCCTGTAAAGGGGACCCTGGCGCTTCACGCACGATTGGGTTGCGGTATAAAAGGCCGCCAAGAGAAAGGAAATGGCCCGTGTCCATCCTAGGACCCTTCTGGGGGGCAGCGTCGGGGAGGGGGAATGAAAGGCTCACTAATTCATTGAAATCGAAACTCAAAGGGGGAATACTCGCCGCCTAAAGTCTGTCTCGGGAATCTCCTCAGGAGGAAGAGAGATTTCAGAGCGAGAAGGGGGGTCTCAGCGAGACTTCTCCCATCCTCAGAACCTTAGACTTCGTCGAAGTGAAGGCAACTTAATCGAACGCCCAAAGGGAAAAAGCAAAAAAACTGTGTCCCTGACCCCGGGTCCAAAGTACATGGTGGTAATGGGAAACGTTAAAGGCAGGGGGGGAGGAAAGGAAGGGGCACCAATCGTGGTCGCAATTGGTAGTGCGAAGAAGAAGGAGTCAGCAATACTAGAAAGCGAACGTCCTGGATTGGAAAATCCGCCCTGAATGGAACGTCAAACTCCTGGTTTGGGGGGGAAAAGCCCCTCAAAAAAAAACAAGAAGACAGAAATAAGACAATCATAAATGGGGATAGCTGTGGCGTGGTGGGATCGCCGCATTGGAAGTGCAATCTAGCCCCACGCCCCCGGCAATCCCGAAAAAATTCCGCACTCCTTAGTCGACTGTCTAGAAGGGGGAAAGGAGTTCCGTCTGGGTATTAGGGCCAGATCGGAGGGGGGAATTGGGGTGTTGACAGCTGGTGTCCATCATGAAGGTAAGAAGACGCGTCAGAAGTGGGGTTTGGGGGTTGCCTATTTGAAAATCAAAGGGTCCGGGGGTTGAAAAAAAAAGACTTCATCCGACGGTCAGCACGGAATGAAGGGGGGGGAGCTGGGTATTGCGGGTTTGTCAGGTACGAGGGTCAAAAATACGCCGAACCAAGGCAGACGCTCTAAGGGAAGCCTGGAGGAAGCACTTGTGGAGAAAAGAAAGAAACTGAGGAAGAAGGGAAACTGAGGGATCCGTGGCGAACCATTTACAACCCGGAAGGGCCTGAAAGGACCAAACGAAGCGGTGAACCCGTCGAAGTTCTAAAGACAGGAGAGCCAGGACATCTACAGTTCAAACGAAAACACGACAAAGATTTGTGGATACCACCTAGTAAAGCATTAGGAATGGTAAAAGAAAAATCATCGATTACGTTCGAGCCATCGACGTGAAAAGGGGGGGGGCGTGGGGAATGGATACGCGGGATGCAAAAGGTGGCCAGTTTGGGAAAAAAAAAACGCCAAAGAAAATGCCAGGAACTAAGCCTGTGATTTATTGCCAAGGTCAACGCGGAACATTTTCGGCTACGCGGTAAGTCTGAAAAGTCAAAGGGCTCATCAGAGAGCTCGTTCCCGGTGGGGAAAGGGGGGGAGAAAAAAACCTCTAGGATGGGGGAGAAACTGGGGTACTGGGCACCTCAGCATTTTATCACTCGAATAAACCCGACCCCCTGATTATTTGGATTTCGGAGACGCTCACACTGAGCTATTGCAATTAGGGTTCGAGTGGACGTATAGTGGGTTTCCCTTACATTGGAAAAAGAAGGGGGTCTCGGGGGAGGCGAATCGCGTTTCTCCGTGTCGTCTAAAGGAAGCCAGTAGTGGGAGTGTGAAGCCCAACTTTCAAATAACTGGCTCTGAAGGGTAGGAATGTGGTCATAAAGACGGTGCCCTAAAAGTCATCGGAAAAGAAAAAAAAAAGGGGACGCAAGGGGAAAGAATGCAAAGACGAATTTCCTAGCCATCAGGCTCGAAAATCTGTGTGAAGGTGAGATGATTAGGTGAAGGGGGGGCGCAGGTTCTGCTCGAAGGTGAAAAACACCGAAAGCCTCCTAGCCTCGATCGCGAAGGGAAAGGGATATCTCTCTAAAAAAAGCGTTTAAAAGGAGAGAAAGTCGAGGCCGTTTACGGAGATTGAGGAACCTCCGAAAGGCAAGTCAAGGAAAGCAGAAAGAAAAAGAAGGGGAAACTTCAAATACTTAAGAACGGTTTAAACTTTAAAAGAACGCTGGGAAGAGAAAGAGGATGTTCTAGAGTCCGTGACGCCACCCGATGGAAGGGGGGTATGGCAGTTTTTGGGAGATTACTGGGAACGGAGGGAAAGATCCTGAGAAACAGAAACCACATTTAGGGGGGTCTCACACTCAGGAAGGGGATAGGAGGGCAGTAACCCGGGACTAGAAGTAGAAAACGAGAAGGAAAAGGGGGCAAAGAGCCGAGTCAAATGGGGGAACCCTCATAACCGTCCACTCAAGATGAAGGAAAAGCCGTTGAGGCGGGACTAACGAATCAATTGTGAACTCCGAGGGGGGAGGGGGAGCTTGGGGGTCCAATGGTTCGTCGTTGAACGATGAAGGTCCAGTCGCTACGAGGTTAGTTGAACCTCCATTTCAGAGTAGAAAAAACCCAAGGAACGAGATAACTACCTGCTGAGGTCCAAGCAACAAGGGCCAGACACCAAAGAAGTGACCTGCTGCGATAAGGGTGGGAATCAAGGGAAGGGAGTCGGGGGGTCAGCCAAAAGGCGTCGAAGCGGAAACGGAACACGGCCACCTTTGCATAACCCTCTATCCTGACAAAAACAAGAGGGGAGCGACGATCCCATGTGAGGGGACTGAACAAGGTTAAACTTGTACTGGAAACAAGGCATTGTTGGCGTTTTAACCGATGGTGACATCCTGTGTTTTATACAGGGGGACTTCGTCGAGAGGAAGGCTACGGGCTTAAAACGCATCTGGGGGTGTCAAAAGTTCCAACCATCCGGCGGTGGTTCCGACGGAGAATAATGCAAGAAACGCTGAAATTGGTAGTCGGAGCACGGGTCAAAGTCGTTTTGCGTAATAATCTTACAATAGGAAAGGGAAGGGAAGGTGGAATGGGGGGGGGAAAGGCCAGGGACTATTAGAGTGAGGTCCTATAGAACCCGCACACTCAACCAGCGACACCACGGTGCGGACCGGTTTTTCGTGTCTCGAAAGTACTTAAAAGACGGAAAAAGTAAAAAGCAGAAAAGGATGCAACACAAAAAGGGGGGGATCTTAGATCGCCTGTCGAAGAGTGGGGGTCGACATTATGCGAAGAAGAAAGACCGAAACCTACCGGTGGCCAAAGGACCAAAAAACAAATCCTAAATTGCCGCTACGGCGTTCAAGGCTTCGTATGGAGTGGTAGGGAGAGGCAAGACCTGTTTAATGGCTAAACTGCAAAAACAGCTATTCCACTTAACATATAGATGATTGGGGAGGAAGGGATTCAACCTTTAGGGAAGAAGTGGGATGCCCAAGTCGATGAATCAGTAGGGACCAAAAGAATACAGTGGATTGGAATGCGTCGCGGTCCTCGTGGGAAAAATCCTTCAGGACTCAGTAAAGTAAAGCGCGCCTTCCAAGGGAAGAAACACGAACATGGGAAGCATAAAAAGCTCAAGATCAATCAAAGACTGGGCGGGGTCCAGGCCGAACACAGGCGGCGTTTCGACTTGGGGGAGATAGGGGGGGGAGGGCTATGCAGCCAGCTAACTTCGAGAGTGGGAGGAGAGGGTTTGGGGGAACGCTTCAAAAGGGTGCCGGG
>Ga0179593_1401602_pt1 | contig 18608 bp, 22 predicted proteins | sample CZODoug2_1_08_16_FD_185931 | JGI IMG/M metagenome (GOLD analysis project Ga0179593, IMG submission 185931) | Vadose zone soil fungal communities from Angelo Coast Range Reserve, California, USA - CZODoug2_1_08_16fungal (PacBio error correction) | ecosystem: Environmental > Terrestrial > Soil >...
CCGACCGCTAGGAACGCTTCGAAAACTGCGAGACAGGGGCTTGTCTTGCTCGAGGGAGAGAGGGGGTTTTTGCGAGGAGAATAAGACGGATGTCTTAGGGGGGAGCGGAAGGGAAGCAGATAAAATAGAGATGCGCCGGTCTAAACCGAGTGCTGGGAGAGAACCCGACCAATCACTTTCAAGGCGGCAAATTAAAGATAGAACCGCAAATTAAGATTATGGCAACGAAGCAAGCGCACGACACCAAAAATGCAGACAAGGGAACTACTGGGCTCCCCAGCGGGATGTCAGCGTCATGCGATCTCGTTGTGAATCAGGTGGGGTCAAGGAGGAGAGTAATAATCTCGACGCCCATGAGGCATGGGGGGGGGGGGGGGTGGGTGGGGGGGGGCTAAAAACCAAAAAAAGGATCTGGAGGAAAAGGACTCATGGACAGTCGAAAAAAGTAAAAAAACGGGGTTTCCAATCAAAGTTTGAAAAACCGAAACTGGACATCAAAAGAAAAACGCTCGCGGCACGCCGACCGTAAACTTGGGTAGAGGTTAGAAAAAGCGGAGAGCATCCAACCCATTTGCGTGAAACAAAATCCTGAAAAGAAAAAAGGCCCTTGTCAAAATCGAAAAGAGGTAATGGAGGAAACTGTTGCGGAAAGGAGTCCGAAAAAAAGCACAATGATTAGAAGGAGAAATCCACGGTGTCTGAAACCGAACGTCCCAGGTTGAGGGGAAAGGAGGGAAAAATCACGAAGAACCGGAAAAGCGGGGAGTAAAAAAGAGTAACCGGTAGGGAGAGAAGGGGAGTGGGGGTATGTCAATCCCTCAGAGCGGTGCGAATTCGCACCACTCCGCCTAAAAAAGGGAAGGAGGGGTGCCAATAAAGAGCGGAGTCGGACCTTGATGAAAGCATGGGGGAAATTCAGCGAGGTATACAAGAAAAAAAGACGTTTGCCCGCCCACGACGTCGCGGAACAGAAGGAGAGGCGCTCAACGGGCAGGGGTAAAGAGAAGCCACACTAAGCGCGAAAAAACAGGAAAGTCGTTAAGTCCTCGAAATGGAGGAGAAAAGAAGAAGACGCCGAAGAATGAAAAGGAACTCTCAACCAAGAGTTAAAGTGTAGTAAGGGGAAGAGGAAAGATAGTATTGAAAAAAAGGCACCTGCGGTGAGGAATGTGGTATTGCTATAACAGACCGGGGATCGAGGTCGGGAGCGCTAAAAACATAGCCTATTGGGAAAAGGAAGAAAAAAGGAAAAACCCCTGCCCGGGAAAAGACCAGGAGAAAAACAGAAAAAAGAAGAATTGAGCAGACCATCAATGAATAAGCCGATCATGAGATTTGACTCAAAGAGGAAAGAAAGTGAATGCGGGGGCTTTGGGAGTTACAGCGTCGAGAATCAATTCGAAAAACGACCCCCGTTTGGGTAAAGAGACCGTCAGTGATCTCGATTCGACCAAAGAGAACCAAGCGGAAAGGGGAGGATTTGCAAAACGTCCAAGGCAAGGGGCGAGAGCACTATCTGGTCGTTACCCATTTGGAAGGAGACTGCTCGACACAGTCACAGAGCTTCCGGTCCAGGGGTGATTAAACCTCGCGAAAAAGTTTCCTTCCGCAACCCAGGGAAGATGGGAGGATGCGGAGTATGGAGCCGCGTTTAAAGGTCTCTCCATCATTGGGAGGATAGAGAAAAGGGGAAAAAAGTCCGTGACAACTCGATTAGATAAATCTAGAAGCCGCGCTGGGGAAGGGGGAATAGCTCAAGGTAAATAGAGGCAGACCGCACAGAGAAAACCCAAAAAGCCGCAGGAGAAGCACAGGACTCCCGGGAGCGCGCTCAACGGGGCCGTGACGAACTAACCCGAGACAAGAGAGAGACGCCTTCGGTGCCTTCCAGCACTAAAATAAGAATGAGGGGGCTTCGGTGGCTCTCGAGGGAAAGACACACAATAACAGGAGCAAGTAAGCCGGCACGGGACAAAGGCAAAACAAGCTTGATTGGACTATGCAAGCGGGAGGAGACCCTTGGAAGCCGTGAGAGGCGCGCTTACAGTCTAAACTTCCGGGAAAGAACAAAAACCATTATTTAATGGCGGAGGAGGGGGGCGTTTCGACGCGGCCTTCAAGTCAAACGCATCGAGACGACGACAGGGGGGAGGACCGAGGAGTAATCCTGAAAACAAAGGGGCCCTTACCAAATTCCTAGAGGGGAGAAAAAACGTCAAAAAGAAAACGGCAAAACGTAAACACAGGCTTTGGGCAGCGCCGGGGTTACACGCTGACCGAAAAGGAGAGGACGTCGTAAGCTCACCCGACATAGGAAGGCAGATAAGCCGCCCATGAAGAAGGAGGAGTGTCAGGGTCTATGGGGAGGCCCAGCGGGGTGGGATGAAGAGAAAAAGATTTTTCCTCGATAAAAGAAGTTGAGAGGTCATCGAGGGTGGGTCGCCGGCATTTGAGGGGATCCTCGAACAGCACGGCGGCACAGCTGGGCTAGACCGCGAAAAGAAGAATAAAAATGCGGAAATGTTTCTGGGGGGACGGGCCAGCGCGTTCAGGCCCGGACAGGGATCAGCCTCTAACAAAAAAAGTGACAAAAAAAAAGGAAGAAGGGGGTCTGACGAATGGCCGAACTCCGTCTACAAACAGAAAACCATCCGCGGAAAGGGGGAAAGAAGGAGTCGTCCAAAAAAAGTCAACGCGTTACTTCGGGAGAAACTAAGAAGCGTGACAAGAGAATTGATGAAACCGGTCAGAAGAGGGAACAGATGAATTCGACAACAAAGACTCCGAAAAAAGGGAGGAGGGAGGGAAAGTGTGAAAAAAACCTATGAGGGGGAAAAACGAATGCGTCGTTAAGGTTACAGGCCGGCAAGAGGAAAAAAAGCATGGGGAAAGAAAAGGTAGGTTAGGAAAAAGTCGCAAAAAGAATCGGCACCGGTTGTCCGGGAAAGCAAAAGGGAAAGTAGAGAGAACCGAAAGAGGGGAGAAGCAGGTCAAAGGCAATTCACTACACGGGAGAAAAAAAAAATCAAAACAGGCTGAAGGGCAGGGAAGAAGGGGGACACGGATGAAGCGCATCGACGGCCACCGTTGAAAAACAGGAAAAGCGTATCTTTCGGCGCTCAAAAGCCCAACGCCGGTTAGGAAAAAACCATTAAAGGGCGCAAAAAAGCAAAGGCCGTTGAGAGAAGGGAAAGAGAGCGTTAGAGTAGTATAGGAGGGGGGGAGAGGTGGAGGAGGGTCGCAAGGAAGCGCAGGGTAAGCGGTGAGGGGGAGATTAGATGAGGGGGGAGAAGTAGTATGGGGAGAAGAAGGGAGGGAAGGGCTGGAAAAGGATATGGGGGACCGAAGAGGGTGAGAGGGGAGAGGTAAGCAGATGAGTGAAGAGTGAAGGGGTATGGGGGAGGGAGGATAATTGGGGTAAAGGAAGAAGGAGGGCGGAGGGGAAGTGGTGAGAGGAAGGTAGAAGAGAGCGAGGAAGGTTGGTGAGAATGGAGAAAAGTGGCAAGCAAAGGGAAGAAGGCGGGGGAATGAGAGGAAAAGAATAAAGGGGTGAGAGAGGAGAAGAGCGAGGGGGAAAGGAAGGCCTGGGACAGATCGGGGGCGAAGAATGGGGGTGATTGTGACATCGAGCGGAAAATCTCCCTCCCTTCGGGAGGGGGCTGCCGGCACCCGCATTAAAACGAGATGAGGGGGGAGCAGGGAGCCGTAAAGCAAGGAGACTGCTCGATAACGGAGGATGTTAAAGCCGGTATATAGGGGAGGAAAAGTCGGCTGGGTGTTGGCGATTCGGAGCGCCTTCTTGAACCAGAGAGCGGAGCCAAGGGCAAGCGGTCAACTGAGGCGGGTAGCCTATCGTAGTGGGGGAACCGTCCACGTCCCGGGTGATCAATAGCCAAAAATGGGAGGGAAACGAACCGTGGAGGATAAGAAGCTAACTGGTGCCAAAAACTAGGGGGGGTAGGGAGGCCGTACAAAATGGGGAGAGTAGAAAAACCCACTGGATCCTGTGTTGACCGGTGGTGAGCAAACCGCAAGGGACACGAAAAGGGAAAAAAATGCTTATCGAACAGGGCGCGACGTTTGACAAAGCAAAAGGTAACTTATTCACGCGCGGACGTCGCAAGAGAGGAGAAGGGAGGTCTCAAACGACAAGGGGGTGAGGAGACGAGAAAAATGCCGAAAGGGAAGTCACTGCAGCCGTCTCATGAATACGGCCGGAGAAATTGGTGAGGACAAGGATCGCGAGGGAGAAGGGGAGGGTGCCTGCAAAAGCAATGATGGCGGGGGGGGACGGGGGGGATAGCAAAAGGACTTTTCTGTGGAAAGCCGGGGTCAGATCGCTGAAAACTCTCTCTTAAAGGCCAAACCTATAAGAGAAACCCATGAATCTTTTAGAAAGGACTACAGTCAAACAAAGGGAGGGGATCAGGTCAAAAAAGGTACCATGACGACTTCTAAATACTGGCCCAGGAAAATTGGAGTGAACGCGTTGAAGGGAGTCGCGTCTCAGTAACGCTAAATCATCTTCACAGGGAAAGGAAAAAGCTAATTTCTCGGGCTCCGGAGGTTGCTGGAATTCAATAACAACGCTGGTCAAAAGAAGCGGCGTGACCCGAAACGGGGGAAGGATGGCAACCGGTCGTGTCATGGGGAGAGAATATGCAAAAATCATCCCCAGGGATAAGAAAAAAACAAATGGCAACCCTCCCGACCAAACGGAGATGCCAAAATCACGGAAGGCGTTCAAACAAGGCGGTGGCGTGGAAGATTCTCCAAAGGGAAACCACTGAACGCAAATAAAACCATCATCCTCATCAGAACCGGTTGGCAGACTAAGGAAGAAGCTTGGAAATGCGGCAATTCTTTCCCCCCCCCACCACAGGCAGCACGGGACGGAACAAAAAGGTTCGGGTGGTTCGGAAGACGAATTCTGGTGGCCTTAATCTGTGGCGACGTACAAAAAAGGGACGATATCAAACAATGGTTTTCAAAATGAAGGAGAAAAGGGCAACTAACAAACCACTTGGGGTGACTAATGTAAGAGGGGAGCAAGATCGAAATGGGAACCTGATGAAAAGGGGGAAGGGAATGACGAGCTAAAAGGAGTTAAGTCGAGGGACGGAAATTGCGATGCAAAAGGTGGAACAATGTCTTAATTGGTCAGACAAGGGTGCTAATCAAGATATGGCGGAAGACCTTAAAAAAAAGGGGTCGAGAGGCCTTCACGGACGAAAACTTAGAACAAAACAAAGATAGCAGGATAGAAAAAGATCAACCGAGGTAGATTCATTTCATGAGAAAAAGAAAAACTTGAACAAATCTTGTTCCTGTTCCTGGGACAGGGGGATCTCGTTGGAAGAAGAATGTTTGCAGAGTTATCCTGATGGGGGAAAGGGTGAAATCATTAAAGGGTATTTCAATGTGGATCGACATCAGAGGCTCGCGGATCCGCGATTGCTATCGGAGAAAAAGGATAAAGGCCCGGACAGAATCGAGAAAGATCAAAAACATCATCGAACGCACCTGCCCGACAGCCGCCAGGGAAGGGGAATGAAATCTGGCCAAAAAGAGAGGGGTAGGAGCCTCACGAACAACACGAGGATTAGTGGGGCAAGAGAGATACCGACCTCGAGTGGACCGCGTACGATCAGGAAGGAGGAGCGCGGAAGGTTCCGGACGGGGGAGGAGGTCGAGGTTTTGGGGGCGAAGAAAAAAGATCAGGAACGAGGCGCCGTCGTCACAAATCGCAAGGGCTGGGAGTCAAAAAAAAGCGAATCAAGGAGGAAAGCCAACAAACACAAATGGGAATGCGGGGGCAACATTCCCTAAGAAAAAAAAAACATTATGATGGCCCCTAGAGCAAACTAACAAAAACAGGTAAAAGGCAGACTATTCGAGAAAGAAAAGATAGCCGGCGAATCTTTTCATGCGTAGAGAGCGCGTGTGTGTGAATCAGTGGTGAAAGTCTAGACAGGAAGAATCGAAAAGACCCCTTCGCAGGACGAAAAAATCTCGAGGGAGAAAGGTTGACACTGGGGGGCATAGAAGTCAAGCGCATTGGGGACCTAAACTGTGCGGAAAAATGCAGAAAATCGCGACCCGCCCTCCCAAGTTGTCGCTCAGTATGCTCAAAAACCGGGAACGGTCGATGCACGCGCCACATCATTACAAGGAACCGGGACGTGAAAAGGTTGAGCCTGCAGAAGGAATCATTCAAGGCTGGTACGTCAGCGTCGCGCAACTGGGGAAAGGAATTTCAGAAAAACACGTGATGAAAGCCTGCTTCCATTGGGAGCTGCCGTGGCTGGGAACAAGAAACCCTTGGGGCAAGACGGGTATTACCATAAAAAAGACCTTTCGGGTGAGGATTAGGGGTGGGGTTGCTGGGCAAAAAGACAGAAGAAAAGGTTATACTGAAGGCAAACGCCCAAACTCCTGGTGGCATGTAGCGGGTGGTCCCCGACGCATGAGAGGGAAGAGTAGGAAAGGGATTATCCTTGGAGAATACGTATTAAGACAAGACACGCCTTGCCGGAAGGGAAAACAAAAGTCGTGCGGCAGAACAGGTCCATCTTTGGCGGCGCGCGGTCGGTGAAGATTTCCTCCAAAAACAAGTCCCCGTAATTCGGTGCAGGAAAAAAGAAACAAAGCAGAGGTAGACGAATGACGACCTTAACCGCCTCGGGACACTACATAATTTGGGCCAATTTATCAAAAGGAAGAGTCAAGCAGAGCGGTAACGGTATCCACGATCACCGAGGGGGCTTTACAGGGGAGAGGTATCAATGACCGGGGGATCGGGAGTTCTTGAAATAGGGACAGGAAGCCGATTTTTGGACAGCGAAGGAACCCCGAAGTGAAAAACGGCAAGTCAAGCCCAAAAGCATCAGGGGCGGCAGACCAGTCAGCAATACTATCAGGAGTTCGCCCCGGAGTCTCCTTGAGGGCCTGAATTGCTGGGGAACAGCGTCAAGACCGGGAAGCAAAAAACGAACCAAATTGGGGGGTCGTCTTCAAATAAAAGGGAAAAGGATCAGAGAAGGAAAGGGTCACGGGCGCAAACCCTCTTCACTGCGCGCGGTTCAAACAAAATCTAATTGTAGGGATAAGGAAACGGAGGGCGTTCCCACACAAACGCCGCTGAATTGCGTCAGGCAGAGGACACAGTGAAAAAGAGCTTCCGTTCCATGGTGCATTGAACTGCAAATCAGGGGACTGGGAATACAAAAAAACTGAGAGGGGGCAATTGACGATTCTGAGAAACCGGTTGGCAGAGCAAAAGAAAAATTTCGGCTAGATCAACGTGACCTCCGGTGAACAGCTCGGGATAACCAGCTAAAAAAGAAGGGAAAGGCAATTGAAAACTCAGATCAGGGAAGAAACGTCCGCGAAAGACTGCACAAAAACTCCCAGAACGACTCGTGATCCGCGATCCGACAGGACATCACAGGGGAGATGCGAAGGAAAATTCCGGGGGACGGCTACCCTCTCAACACGATCTCAGCCAAATGGCGGTGCCGGCCAGCTACGTAATCACAGCCGGATGTAGTTCGCTCGAAGGAAGACCCAAATCGAACAGAGAGTCTCGGCGACGCGAGACCATTTCAATAAGGGATTGCCGATTTAAATCGGGGTTCGGTAGGCATTGAGCTTCACGAAAAGATGGAGTCCGGAGGAAAGCTGGAACATGCAAATGTCCGGATATGGGGAGCAAAGATGTACACTTATGACAAAGCCGGTAGTGTCCGGGGGACGAACAGCATGAAAACTTCGTAACGCAGAGAAAAAACGCTTTGCGGCGATCAAGGCGGAAATTAACTGAACGCCCTGAAAAAAAGTTGAAGTCTGACGAGGCCACCAAATCGGTAACTGAACACCTGATTGGGGGGGGGAGCGGGTGCATGCTGACCGGAACGAAAAAGGAAGTCGGCCAGCTCACCCTCCTAACGGAGGGAAAACAAGAAACCATATCCTTCTTCGTAGGAGATTGACACGGGGATAAAATCTGGTGGATAAAAATCGGGGATTTTTCCATCGATCACCGACAAAACTTCGAAAGGGCTCATCGCTTTCCGGACTGGGATCAAAAAAACACTGATTCAGGAGAGGAGCGAAAACGACATAGGACCTAAAAACGGCGGGGGCCGGGAACGATACTAGGTTCGGGAAAAAAGTCGTAGAGAAAGACAACAACAAAAAAATTAAGTAGGAAAAGAGTGTCCGGACGGGGATGTCCGACGAATAAAAAAGAAACACAAAATAAAAAAATCCGCGGGGAAGGAATAGGGGGGGGGAGAGGGGGAAGCAGGAAAAAGAAGACGTGACTAGTCGATAAGCTCCGGACTCACGTGAAAAAGGGGAAGGTATTCGAGGAAAACATATTCGAATCGAAAAAACGAAAAGGACCCCCACACTCCCGGACGCGAGAGGAGGTACGATTGGGGACTAGGCCAGCTATTAAGTGAGCAGGACGACGAAGCCGGGGGTAAGGTTAACGCCGGAGATGAAAAAAAAAAGGGTGGGGAACATACCTGAGGTGTGCAGGAGGCGAACCGTAGGACCTTTGTCACGGCACAGGGGGGAAAAAAACACGTTTAAACAAAAAAAAGGAGCCACGCCCGGGGAACAGCAATTAGCGCTGAGTTTCAGAAGAGGCAGAGGAAAGCGATCACACCGGGCGCCATTTCCATAGAAAGGCTGATGCGCATCTGACAAAAGAGACTTGTTGAACAAGAAACCACCATATCTGGGAGCGCAAAAAGGCCATCCAAAAACGCAAGCAGCGGCAAGCAAGCGGTTAAACTTCTCCTGGAGAATAGCGGTGATGCAAGGTTGAAGGGAGGGAAGAGAGCGACCCAAAAATCCTGCTGGTGGGAGCGACGGAAAGGGAGACTTCGAAAGGTGGACGCACGTTAAGCCTGTCAACGCAGGCGGAACGGGCTCCAAGGAGGGAAAAAAGGGACTGTTTCAAAAATAGGTCGAGACGACTTCGTGGAATGTTGGGCCGATACGATGCGAAAGAGAGGTACCCGGCGAGCTAGGACAAAAGGAAGAGGCAAAGCTTAGCCGTTATACAGCGAGTTTCAAAAAGGCAACGTCAACACGTTGTAAGCTCCGCACTGATGCGGAATAAAAAAAGAGCAAAAAAAAAATAAGTGGACCAATAAGCCGGACGAGTGGGTGGGGTTTTCGGCCGACCGGTATGGCGGACGGGAGAAATCACCACTGGGGAAACAACTCCGGGGGGGGACACGAGGGGGGGGGCGTAAGAAGGTAGGGAACGAAAAGGCTGGTCGAGAACTACATCAGAAATGGGGGAAACGACAAAATGTTAAGGAAAACCAAGGGAGCGGGACGTTTGAAACTGAAGAATGTAGTGGAAAAACCGGCGGCAAGTTCTCAAGGAGATCAGGGGATCGCTGAAACGACAATGTGTCGAAGACGTCAAACTTCACTGAGGACGCTCCAATATGAAAGGGAATCTCAGCATTGACTTGACGCAGGGGGAAATCGCAACGCGGCGGGACATTGGAAAAGGGAGACCCGAACTAAAAATGAATCCAGGCGGTTTGGTAAACGTGGATACGGGGGGAAAAAAAAAATGAAAAACTCTGCGCTGGAAAGCGTATTAACGATAAACGATCCCTGTACGACTGGGGAGAAAAGACTAAGGCAAGCAAAATTTAATCATCAAGTTACCTAGCAAGACTTGACGAAAATGCACAGAAAGCCAAACACAAAAGCAAAGTTCTTGCAAGCAGGGTTGGAAAAGACGTCTGCTAGGAGAGAAACATCAATCGGGGCGGGGTAAAACCAAATACTGCGCTCGACGAGGGCGGGATATCTAAACAAGCAGCCGCGTCTCAGCCCGGCCGAGGGTGTACTCTACTCGGGGGGTCCTGATGAAAACCCTGGCTTTGGCTGTTGAAGGATAAGCTAAAAAAAATAAGAAAACACTGGAAAAAGAAACCGATCAATCATGAAGTTGGACCCGCTAAAGGACATTAATTCGAATTGTCGGTTTGACGAGAGAAAGCTTCGGCTGCAGTCGAAAAAGACCAAACAAAGAAGAGAGGGAGAAAAAAACCGGTGAAATCGCGTAAGAAAAAGGCGTGCCAAGGGGCAACTATCTTGGCCCGCAAAGAAAAGTTACTTCGGCGGAAAAAAGTGGTTTTTCTTCGAATTAAGGGGAAGGGGGGAAAACGAGGGGGTACGTCAAAACCGTTCTATCGAGCAAAGATTGACCTGAGTCGACAAGTCACAGCCTTCTGAGGATTGAGGAGGGAAGCGAGGGGAAGTAGAAGCCGGGACTACCTGGAAACGGGAGGGCGAGTATTCGAGGAGGCAATCGCGCACGTTCAAACGAAAAAGGCAAATTTACGTGGAGCGCAAGGGAGGGGGAGGGAAAGAAACCGATGATCAGCCCTGACAGAAGATATTTTCAACGGTCTGGCAATGGAAAAAACCGATTCAAACGCGATCGATACGAGGGGAAAAAAGAAAGGGATAACACAAGAGCATGGGAGAGAACTCGGAAAAATCGGGTCACCTGATTTGCTTAGTGTAAAAGTGCCATTCTTGGAGGTAGTATCATGGGGAAGCATACAGGGATGGCAGGGGGGGGAAAAATCATGAGGGGGTTCAAACAGGACACGCGCGGATTGCGAAGAGGGCGAAATGCGCTACTCGAAAAGTAAATCGGGAAGCGCACAACCAGATAGAACAGCAAAATACAAAAAGAAGGGAAGTCGAAGATCGAACAGAAAGCGGAGGTCGGTTAAGCTCATCGCACAAAAACAAAAAAGAAGGAGGAAACAGACCAACCTCAGGGGGAGGAAAAAAATTGGAGAAGGACTCGGGCGGCGGTCTGGGGAGGGGGGTCTTGCGCGTTGGACGAGAAGGGGTGTGAAAGAAAAAGTGCTAGATCGGAATGCCGGGGCATCATTGAGAACGTTCATAGCGGGAAAAAAATTCCGTAAAAAGAAGACAGGATGAAGCGAGCCAAATGACCATCACTGGACATTGAAAAAAATCATGATCCACCGGCAAGTAGGGCCACGAGGATAAGAAGACTGCAACAACTTCAAGGAAAGAGTGGGCCAAGACGAAAGGCCCGGTGAAGTTGGGGAAAAGTCTCAGTCGCGGTGGGGGGAAAAAAGTGAAGTCGTAGACCGAATAATCGAAGAACTTCAAAAGAGAAAATATGCGAGAAAGGTCACTCAAAAACGGGAGAAAACGGAATTGCGAAACGGGAGGGGTCTCAATCAAAGAAAACTCGCAAAAAACCCCGTTGAGCGTAAAAGAGAGAAGACGCCCATTAAGCTCGAGCCACAATCAAGTAAGGAAAGGTAACTTGTCGACCCTTTGTCAGACAAGACTTGAGGAAGAGTGGGGACGGAACCGCGTCCGCGCAAAAGGGAATCGAAAGAAACAAAGGAAAGGAACGCCTATCCAGTTGGTCGTGCACACGGACCAGCAAGATGCGCAACAGGGGGCAAGCTTGATTAAAAAAAAAGAGAGGTAACAAAGGAAGGACAAGAGGTGGGTGTATGGGCGGGGCCGCAACAGCCAGATAGGGTCGAATGAGACCAAAAAAATCCTCCTTAGAATCAGGTATGGGGTAATAATGCAGAAGGAGGTCTAACGGTTTTCTCGAGGAAGCATCGCAATTGACCCACCCAAGGGGAAGGGTTCAATCAAAGCAAACGGAGGAGAAAGGCCAAAGGCTTGCGCAGGAAAAAGTAATGCGGAGAAAATATTCCAGCACAAGAAAAAAGGCAAGAACGCAGGCCGTCCTCGAGATGATGTAAGGAAAAAGACGAGAAAGCAGGCGGACCGAAAAGGGGTTTTGGCACAGTGGGAAAGGCCGGAGGCAAGTGGGGACTTTAGCAAACGAGTCAAAACTGCTGGTGCGGGGCAAAAAAACTTTTTCGGGGTAAAAGAACGATGGAAGGGGGAGGATTAAGAGGGGGGGATCCACAGCCAGCCATTACAGCTAATACAAAAAAGGAAACACGGCCAAAAAACCTAGGAAGAGAAAAAAAAAGTTTGGCGGGGTCAGGAACCATCAATGGAAAAAATAAACAAACAAAGTGCTCAAATGCGTCAAGTCAAAAAAATTGAAGCGGCCTGGAAATGGTCTGTCAGCGTCGAGAAGGAAAAATGGAGGCGAAAGAAAAGGTTGTGGAATCAAAAGCTAGAAATCCTTTATCGAGGGGAGACAGGAAGAAAGCGCGCCCAAGCGTCAGAAGAGGGGTTACGTCCCGCGCCCGTGGCGAGAGCACTATCTGTCGGAAAACCTTGGGAGAGGGGAAGCAAAGATAAAGAAAGAAAAAGGAAGGAACGTTCAATTGTGATTTAGCCGGAAGAAATGGCCGAAAAAGAAAAACCTCAGGTCAGATGGGGGGGAAATATTTCACAAAGACAAAAACACGGTTAGGGCTCTCCAATCAAGGGAAGATATATAAAAAACTTGTTGCCGTGAAACCGAGGAAGGAGGAGAAAGTCAAAGAACGGCAGTGGGAAGGGCTTCGAGAAGGGGAGGCGCCTCCTAAGACAGAACCACACCCAGACAAGTTTTATACCAGAAGAAAAAAGGAACAGGGACATATACCGTTATCGGAAGCGAATACAGGGGGACACTGCTACCCAAAAACAGAGCGCCGAGAAGGCGGTGCAAGGCCAGCTCAACGCGGGAGGAGGGGCGGGTGCGAAGAGGGGAAAGGGCCCCAGACCGTAGAACCGAGATTCACGAAAGGCACTGGGGCAGGTCGAGGACAAAGTCAAGTTGTGCAACGATACACTTTCGGGGAGGGGAAGTGAGAAAAAGAAAAGAAAAGGAGAAGTCTGAGTTGACAGTCTAGAGGGGAGAGGGGGCCCATCCATGCCCTTATGGACGACTATCCTGGGGGGGAAAGGGGGAGACGCGTAGCAAAAATTCGAAAACGTCATATACGATTGGGGTCTTTTCTTCCATCAAATCCTGACTGGCAAACAGGGGGTACGGACAACGGGGAAAAAGGGACAAAGAAAACCGAGGTCTGAACACCGCGTGGGGGGGGGGGCAGGCTTTACCGGCGCTCCTTAACCGAAATAATCTTAAAGGAATAGAACCAAGCCGAAAAATTTAAAGCCCCCCCTCGGAAGACAGAGGATGGATAAAGATATGGGGTCAGGAAAAAAAATCTTGTGGCAAAAAAAATAGAATACTGGGAGGGGTCTTCCCATCCAAGGAGCGGTCATCGCTTCGAGCGGGGAATCCTAGGCATCGAAGTCGGTCCTGAGAAGCGGGAATTAACCGATGTTTTCCGGGGGACGCAGAAGTTCGGCAAGCAGCCGGATCAGATCTCTCACAACACGAGAAAAAAAAAGGACCTACGGACCAAAACGACTAACGCAGGAGGCGCGCCCAACATCCTGCAGTACTATATCGTAGGGACAAAGAGAAAGACGTAGCTCGGCAAAAGAAGCGATGACGCAGGATGGGATCGTAGGAAAAGCAGATTCTAGAGGGGGGAACCAATCAAATACGAAAAACTCGAAGCAAAGAAATACCGAAGAGCTATTGGGATTTAATATCGCCCGTCTTAGGGGGAGGAGGGACAAGAGCGTCGGGGGGGGGGGGGACGTTTCACGAAACGGCAACGGCAAAAAAAGGTTTACAAAAAGCAAAGGTTAGGTAAGGGTCGCACCCGAGGGAAAAGGGGGGTTACCAGAAGTTAACCGGGAAAGGAAAGAACGAGCGCCGCACAGGCGTACTGGGCTAGGGTTGAAAAAGAATGGGCTGAAACGACAGAGGGCCGAAAAAATACAAAGGATCGATAACAGAAAGTGACGCGGTGATGACAGATACCGGAACGCTCCTTGGAAACGCCTCGGAAAAGAGAGGACGGCGCGCAATAAACAACGCCGGGGTCAATCGTGCAAGAACCCCGAAAGGCTAAAACTGCCCTTGGAGAATCTCGGGGCGAAGGATGGGGTTATTGCAAAGACGCAAAGATCAATCAACCAGTTGTGAGACTGGGTCCGCACCACGATGAGTATGGAGATGTTATCCGGGGCAAAGCATAAAAAGAACGTGGGGATCAAGGCGATTAAGGGAAGGAGAGAGGATCACACGGCGGGATTGGGGCCGGTGGGAAATTTGGACGCGTTCCTGATACGAGCAGAAAAAGAAAAACAATTCATTGCTTCGCGGGGAGGAAGACTCAGGGATGGGTACACCGGCAACGAACATAAAGGAAAACGTAGGGGGGGTGGGGGATACACCGAACAGTCATAGAAAATATCGAATTGCCAACAGACAGGGAAGGAGGTGGGGGTGGTCAGAAATTGAAAAGAGCAATCAACACTTGGGAACGGAAAGCCTCATGTGTTCTAGCAAGAAAAAACTCAGAAAATACTAGTGTTGCCCAGGGACAGATCGTGGGCTTCGGAGAGGAAAAGTCGGACGTTTTTTCACAGCCAAGCCTGAAAGACTGTGACCCCTAAAAAGCTCAGAGAATCAATGAAGTTCCTAAGGAGAAAAAAAAACGTACAAGAAATTCTCACCGAGAATGGAAAGGCGGAACGGGAAAAAAGGCGAAATCCGGCAAAATCAATGAAAAGGATAAAGAGAGGATCAAAGGAAGTAGGTCTGGGAGCCCGCAAAAGTCTTCTGTCGTGAAGAAAGGGGGGGAGAAACTTATCAATGGGAGGGCGCTGAAAAATCGAAGGACCATTACACAACAAATACCCATCCATCATTTTATGGAAGGAGAAAGTCAAAGGTGATCGAGATCAAGTTAAAAAAAAAAAAAAAAAAAGGACATCAAGGGGAGACGGGCAAATGAACACGTGCCAAAATCGAAAGGTAGGCGGAGCTGTACTTCAGGAACTCTCATACAACAGAGGGACTAAATCAACTAGAGACGTCAAACAGAGAGCTGGGCGCGCTCGCGGTTGTAAAAGAGACTCAAAGAAAAAAGAAAAAAAAAAAGCCATCCTTCGTTACGACGAAGCGGGACGGGCAAAAAGGGGGACAGGGTGCTGAACTATCACTAGGCAAGGGCAAAAAAGGGTCCAAGGAGAAGCACTTGGCAAGGAACAAGATCCAGGAAAACATGCTTTGACCATAAGAGAGAGTATCCAAAGAAGCACTAAGAAAAAAAGGAAGGCTTATTCAACAAAAACAACAGACATCCTCGATAAAAAACCGGGAAAGCGAGGGGACGTTGAAGACCAGAGGGTACCGGTGCGAAGATGCGGAAGGGACTGCAAAAAAAAGGACGGAGCGTGAAAAAACCGGGGAGGTTGGGCGATAACCGTGACATTTTGCGCGGCATGAGAAATCCTTTCAAGACTCTCTCAAAGAATTGTACGGGAAAAAGTTGAACTCCAGAAGGGATGTGAGGGCAAGAGAAAGGACCGTGAGATCGCCTGGAAACTAAACGAAAAACGGATGGCGAGTGAGAGGGGGATTAATAGAAAAAAAGTTGCAGTGACAAAGCCTTGAATTAATCACAATTGAAAGTGCGCCGCGAAGATATTGGCGTACAGCAAGAAGGGGCATTCGAAGGATTAGGTCCCGGTCAGAGGAAAAGGGAAAACAAAAAGATGAAAAAAAAGGGGAGAAGGGTCAAAACGGACTAATAACCAGAAAGAGGCGAGCAGAGGGTCCCGGCGGCACTCGTACGAAATCGTTTTTAAGGGGGGCAATGTTGCGTAGTGGCTCAGACGGGGGCCAAACTGGAAAAAAAGTAGAATGTGGCCTAGGGGTCCGCCAGAAGTCTAAATTGGGGGGGGGGGGGGGGAGAACATCATTAGGGTGATCTTCGGGCACGCGATGTGCGATCGGAGGAAAGTAGCGACATTAGGGAATCGGGAATGATAGCGAAACGCCACAATCTCGGGAAAGTCTCACAAACGGAAAAGGGGAAAACCCGAAGGAAAGTGGGCGAAGAGCAAATCTATCTTTAGACCTACATCTCAAAAAACAAACCATTAGGAAAAGAGTTAGCCGGAATTCGCGGAAACCGGGGGGAACTCGCATGATCCGAGGAGGGCTTTCTTTCGGAGGGGACAAAACGCTTCGTAGGGTGGAGCTGTGCTCGATCATAAGGAAGGGGGGCGCCGTAGACGGGCAGCACGGGGAGGGGAAAATCGACGAGGGTTAAAAAACGGGACGAACTAAAAGGAATCCAGGGAACAACTGGGGCAGGGAGCCCAGAAAAAAGTCTACCGAAAGCAAATTATATTAGGGTCAAGAGAAAGACGAACCTGCAACCCCAGGAAAATGTCAACGATTTACAAGGATGCACTCTCAAGAGGGGGGCAGGGTAGGGGGTCTGTTGCCACAGCGTCGATAAGGGCGGTGGGGGGAGAAGGGAACGGTAGGGGGGTAACCTAATAAGAAGAGGATCAAACCTGCGGCAGGCTGACGGACCAGAGAGGGGGAGGAAGCGCCTGCACATGGTCAGATAAGGCAAGCGCATGTTGCACAAAAAACAAAATGGGCAGAAATTCCCGGGGCGAAAAGAAAGACCTCGCCAACCATAGCTCGGGAAGGCATCGGCGCTCATAGGAACATTGCAAGATACAGGCTCCAAAATCCTTCAGAAGGAAACTGATTGCAAAAAGGCAGACAAGGCGAAAAAAGAATTTGATAGAGCTAAGAGTTTACTGAACCGCGGAACCATACAAAAGTTCGGAAGCAATACAAGAAAAAGGGGTTGCACAAAAGTGCCATTTTGCTGGGACTCTTACCGCGCAGAAATGAAGCTGGAATGACGAGCTGAACCGGGGGATTATCTAGGATGATGGGGTGATGAGGGGAAATCAACGAAGCCGCACGGAGCACCGCCCAAGAGCTCAGTTAGGTCCCTTATCGTATGGTAAAAAAGACCTTCAGGGAGTAGGACGGGAGGTCCGGACTGGCAGCCAAATTGAACCAAAGAATGGGTTAAAATATAAGTCCCAGATACTGCGCTAACATCAGGCAGGGGGGGAAGCTGTTCGAGCGGAAGTGCGGGGAAAGGAAGCACACCTATCTCTGGCAGCAAGAGTCGGGGAAGTCACATCGAAAGGGTGGGGCAAATGAAAGCCGTTAAATGAAAATCAAGAACTACACGAGGGGGGAAACCTTTATCCCTGCGTCAGTAAATAATTACCCAGTGAGAAAGTCAACAGGCGGGGGAGGGAACCTTTGGGAAATTAGAAAACGTGACCATGGATAGAATGTCGTGAATCGCGGTCCCAAAGGTGACAGCGTCATACACGAGCAAATAAAAAAAAACCTCAAGGGCAGACAAAAACAGGGTGGAAGGGAAAACAGGACCGGGAAGCGGCGTCATTGAGAAAGGTATCCCTTCGGAAAGGAACCTTGAGAGAGCTTGAGATTGCTTTTCCTCTGACCAGAGAAGGGAAAAGTTCGAAAAGGAAGAAGAACAAAAAAATTGTGAGTTGGCACGAGCCCTTAAATAGCTCGGGAAGACCGTCAAAAGACGCCAACTTCAAAACTGAGACGGGGTTACAAAAAAAGGCCCGCGAAAAAAAGGGTCGCTGAATCAGATCTGGAGGGGAAAAACTGTCAGAATGAAGGAACGCTCAGACCGTGAAAAAAGGAAGTTCCGGAAGGGGAGCACGGTCCTAAAAACATTGCCCAGTGGAAGGCAGAAAAACCTCCAAGATGGGGAGGCCCGATTCAGGGATCCGCAAACGGTTAACGGGTATCCGCCATAAGGGGCCGGATATATAAACGAGGTCCGTGGGGGGAAAACGAGAAAGGGGGGGAAAACGCGATCCAAAGGGCCTTGTGTAATAAGATATCAGTTAATATCAAGCTCCAGACATCGTAAAAAAACCCACAGACGACTTAGGATCCGCGATCATAACAAAATGGAAGACAACATTCCGTTGACTTAGCCAAATCCCCTAACATCGCCGTCCTGGCTGGTGAAACAAGCGAAAAGGCAGTCGAAACGGCGAGCTATTTCAAGAAGAACAAATCAAGAAACTCTATATGCTAACAAGGCGAAAGCACCTTGAAAAAAAAAGGTTGCAGGGGTCCCGGTCAAATGAGGACAATTGAAGACCAGAAAAAGGGGGGAATAATTCTAAACGCGGCAGGAAAGGATCGTAAAGGACGCATAACACTGGACAAGTATGGAACAGGGAGCCGTTAATTAATTTTCAACGCGACGCGGTGAGATGAAGCACGGGAAAAGAGGGGAACACGACTGAGGGAGGAAATGGCTGGAAGAAAGGTGCCAGGGTCCAAAAAAAAGTGCCAGGGGCGAAGGTTCCCTCAACGCTGACTTAACACCAGCATGGGGGGGTGACAGATTGGAAAGGAAGCCCTTTAAAAAAAGCAGAGGCGAAGTGAAAAATCATACGAGATAGTCCAGCCCCAGCGAATCCTTCTCGGTAGCGACATGTTTCGGCATTGAGGAACCCGGGTGAATAGAACGTTTTTCATCGATACAAAAAAACCTGCGGGATCATCTCCGTGCCTGAATTGACGAAGAAATCAGGAGAGAAAAGAGTCTCTCTGCGGGAAAAACGACATTTCCTTAAACGGCGGATGGTTTTCTTGGGGAGGAAGCTGGGGTATTCGAAAGCCGTCCGGAGCA
>Ga0179593_1324027_pt1 | contig 18604 bp, 33 predicted proteins | sample CZODoug2_1_08_16_FD_185931 | JGI IMG/M metagenome (GOLD analysis project Ga0179593, IMG submission 185931) | Vadose zone soil fungal communities from Angelo Coast Range Reserve, California, USA - CZODoug2_1_08_16fungal (PacBio error correction) | ecosystem: Environmental > Terrestrial > Soil >...
CCTCCAAGTAGTATGAAAAAAGAGAGAACACATCCCCGGATGAACTCCAAGGAAGCTCAAATAAGGGAGGAAAAAAAAGGAGGTTGAAAAAAGGCCTCTACAACCGAATGGGGGGGGGAATGAAGGGGGGAAGAAAGGTCCGAAACGTTAAGGCCTGGGGCACGGTTTAATAGTGGAAAAGGACGAAAAAAAAAACCTCAATACGGAAGGGGGATTAAGGAAACAAAGGGTACGAAAATGAAACTCCATAAATGGACAAAAAAACAAAGGGAAAAAAGTGTCCAAAATTGCACAGAAACTGGTGGGTGGGATTTACGGGCTAAAACAAATTCACTCAACGAAAGGAAAAAAGTTCGAGGGGCAAAAAGGGGGAAAAGGGGAACCGGAAAACCCTCAGCAGTTCAATATGCAAGGGAAATATAACATAGTTCTGGGGGGAACACGTGGACGACTAAAAAAAATTGAAAAAGGGAAATAGGGTCCGAAAATGAGTTTTGACCTCGGCCTTGCAGGGAAAGTTGGGGGTGAAAACTTGGTTTCACAAAAAGATTATCATCGGACAGGAAAGGGGGGGGTAGAAACTAAGATTGTTCTGGAGAGAATGGGGGCACTGTATTCCAAAGGGAAAAAAAGATTGGGGAGGGATCGAAAATAAGTGACTTTTGGGGAAACTCCTCTGGGGTACAATTTGGGAGTTAACGGGGGGTGACAGCCCAAAAAAAATGTCAAAAGGGCCAGGGCACACAACCTTGGGCAAAGGGAACAAATGGGTAGTTGATGAATAAGGAATTCCCAAAAGATGAACCATGTGACTGAACGAAGCAAAGAGGGGGCCGGGAAAAATTTGGAAAGGGGGTCAAAACCAACAAAAAGGGGAAAACGCAATGTAAAATACAATCCAGTAAAAAAAGTTCACGGTGCGAAAACAAAACGGGGGAAAACCCAACAAACGGAACACAGGCAAGTGGGAACCTCATATTTCCCGGGACCCATAAAGTTCTCGAAGAAAAAAAAAACAACAAAAGACAGGGAGAAATCGAGAGTGGAAATGGGTCCAACAGATGGTGGGGGACCTAAATGGGAGCAAATTGGGCGGAGAATGGAACTATACCCACCGGGGGGGGAAGAGGGCTGTGGTAGAAGTAGGATCGTTGGAGGAGATGAAACCTTAAAGTGGGGGGGGGTTTGACCAAAAAAAAAAGAAAGGTCGGACCGCGCCTGGAAAATGTCAATAGTGTAAGTAATAGGAAAGTATAGGGTTTGCCACGAAAAAAAAACTGGGGGTTTGGAAGGAAAAACAGGTGGCCAGGTCTGGGGTTGCAATGTGGGTTACCATGTTAGTTTGTGGGGGGGGGGGTTGGGTGGGGCAAAATTAGGGGAAAGTGTGGGATGTCAATGGTTGGGGGAAAATAGAACTCAGGTTCCTCCTGTTTGGAGCAAACGGCTTTTTGGCACGGGAGTAGGTACTAGTTCGGTAGGGAAAGGGAGGGGGGGGTACTCAAAGGGAAAAACCCAAAAGACCGTGGGGGGGATTTTTATGTGTGGGAAATTCGGGGAGAAAATGTCCGGGAAACGGGGGTAGCGTTGAAGGCTAAGTCTTCTGATGCCCTTGTGGGAAGTGGGGGGGGGGGGGGACAGGATTCAAAGTGCAAGAATACGGTGGTAGGAAAAAACGGGGGAAAAGAAGGCGGGAAAAGGGGGGGTAAAAAAATCAACTTGTTGTAAACAGGAAAACCAAATTGAACCTCCACTGACAGGTTGGAAAAGTTATGCCTGTTTTATAATCAAAAAGGGGGGCGAAAAACTCACAGCCTAGACAGCTAGAGGAAATGGCAAGTTGAGGGTAAGGACAACCAGGAATCCAACGTAACTAAGGAGGAAAAAAAAAGTAAAAAAAAAGGAGTAAGTCTACTGGGGCCAAAAAAAGCCCAAAATCGAAAAGCAGAAAGAAAAAAAAACGGCCCCTAAACGACGGGCCCAATGGTGGAACATAGACCGGTGGCGGGGGAACAGAAGAAAAAAGGGGCCGCCAGCGACGAAAGACGGGGCAGGCATGGTTTTTCTCACCGGGGGGGAGAAAAAGTGGTAAAAGAGGGGGGTTGCCAAGTCAAGGCCCGCAAAAAAAAATGAACCGGATCTGACACCGGGGAAAGGGGAAAACACTGGGGGCCCTTGCAAAGACTAAACCAATGGTGGTGGGGGGGGGAAAAGCACGGCACGGAAGGGGGAATAGTCCAGAACAAACAGAAAACGCAAATCTGGGGCATTGAAAAAGAATGCCCGTCGGGGGGGGGGAGGGTTGGGTGGCTCATGACCAACCCCCCCAGGGGTTGTGTTCCTGGGAATACTCGAAAAGAAAAGAAAAAAAAAAAAAAAACAAGGACGGGGGCGGGAGGAAAAACATCTTGGGCACTCCATACACGGCAGTGACCCGTGTTCATCCCAAAGCAACGCACATATCAAAGGAAACTCACCAGCAACCAAAAATCGGGACGGAGGTGCGGTTTCTCCCCGATGCCGGGCCGGGAAAAAATGGTTGAAAAAAAACAAAATCTAAAAAAAAAACAAAAGTAAAAATATTGTAACCTTACAGACCCCTTAGGAGGGGTAAAAACCACCGCCTCTCCTGGGTTAGTTCTGTGCAAAGCACTTTCCCGGGGAACTGTTAAAAAAAAAAGATGGGTGAGGGATTGATCTTGCGGGCAACTACAGCGGGCCAAGAAAAGTTCCCAAGCAAAAAAAAAGAAAGTAACAGTAAAAAAAGAATGGCACCTGCCTCGGGCCACCATCCCCGGGAGATTGGGAAAGGGGGGTGGGTGGGTGGGACGCACGGGGTGTAAAAACGACAGCAGTGTGGTTGGGGGGGGTTAGGAAGCCTGTGTTACTGACAGATTGTTGGTTTGCCTCAACTTTGACGAAATCTCTGTATTGAGGGAACGAAAACCCAAAAAAACGCCCAGGGGTGAGGGAATGAACAGGTAATACGGTGGAACAGGCTTTTTGTGTTCGGACTGGTCCTGGCCATAAAGGCGGGTGTAAGAGTTCGTAAAACGTGACTGTTTGAGTGGCAAAGTAGCACTGTTGGACGTTTGGCAAACCAAAAAAAGGGAAGGATGGGGGGAAGGGGGGGGGGAGTAGAAAAAAACGGAAGGGGAGAAATTGTTGGGGGCCTGGGGTGGAAGAGTGGGCACGGGGAATGGGAGGGGGTCCTTTTGGGGTAAAAAAGGTGGGGCGGGGGGCAGGACACGAAAAGTGGGCGAGAAAAACGGGGAAAGGGGGAAGCACCGGGACATGGCGGGCCAGTCCACGTGTGTTGGAAAAAACCAGGGGAAAGGGAGACCGCTCCACTTGCCCTCATGTGACAGGGGTTGCCGTGGGAGGACATGGCTAGGAAGGAAGGTTGGAAAGGGTGTTGTTGGGGGTAACCTTACACAGAGGGAACTCTAATGGAGGGGTAACGGAAACGGAAAGGTTACAGGTAAGTGGGAGGACCAGGAAGTCGTTTGTTGTGGGCACTGGATCTTCAAGGGTCAATTAAGACGATCTTCTTTCCGGACCCGGAAGGGGTTTGCAAAAAACTAACGGTCACCAACAACCAACCCAGGGGGAGCTAAAAAAGAAGAAGAATAAAAAAGGGCTTTCGCCCTCGCCCGGGAGGGGGGTGCCTGTTCTGGGGGGGTGGGACAAAAAGAGGGGTACAACCAGGAGATCGAGGTGCCCTGAAATCTGCGACCCCAACCCCCCACAAAAATCCTGAAGAAAAAAAACCTTGGAAGATATATCAGGAGTAAGAAAAACCAAAAGTGGGGTGCTCTGTCACGCTCGCGGGTGGGGGTCCTTTTGGGGAAGGGGAAAAAAAAACATCACACTTCTTCTGGCTGGCGTGGTTTGGAAGGTATTTGCAAGTTTGGTTTTCAGACCTGGGGGGACGTAGGGGTCCGGCAAGTCAGGTCAAAAAACAAACCGAAGCGAACTTTCACCGCCGGGACAGGGATCAGAAAAAAGTGCAGAAAAGGCCGGAAAATACCGCCCTCAGTAAGGGAAAGAATGTGACCGGTGTCCTTATTGGGAGGGGGGGGGCCGGCAGAAAAACCCTGAGCAAGGAACCAGACGTCAGATCCAAGTTGGGCTAAGAGGGAGGGGAAAAGGGGACCCAGAGCGTAGGCCGTCGGAAAATAATTGTGAACGACAGAGTGTTTTAAAAACAGGAGGGAAAAGGTATTGAAAGCTAAGGCAGGGGCGTTGTGACTGCTAGACGTTGAAAAGGAATCACGGCCTTCTTGTGTACGGGTGCCTAAAGAAGGGTCGCTTGCGACATGCGCCAGGGGACGGAGTGAGACCACTGTTTGTCGGAAGACAGGGAAGGGGCAAAGGGACCGGCAGACGAACTATAGGAGTGGGTATCTGGGGGAAGGGGGCTGCGTGCTCCGGCTACCGGGGACACTTGGAGACCACTGGATCCTGAAAAAAACGAAATGTTGAGGTAAATGGTCCTGGGAAACTGTCCCTGGGGAAAACAGGGGAAGAGGGAGGGGAAGGAGGGCCCTGGTTCGTCACTGGCCCGTGAAACTTAAAACTAAGGACATTGAGGGATTACGGAAAAAGAAGAAAAAAACCCAAACTGGTGGGACCTGGCGCCTGAAATCGCCCAATGCAAAAAAACCAAAAACGAGGGATTATACCCAGGTAAATAGAATCCGGTCGACACACGCCAAGAAATGTGGTCTCTTCACGGACGACAAGGAAGGCTTGTTGGACCCAACGTTTTTGACAGTTGACGGAGCCCACACCGGCCCAGGGGCACCACAAAAAAAGATCCCGCCCGAGACAAATTGCCCCACTGTGAAAGGAGGAAGGAGAAGGCTGGTTATCAACCCACCCTTGGTTGTGGCCCGGTGAAAAATCCCTGAGAAACAGGAAAAAGACGTAAGAAAAGAACCACCAACTGGGTTCATAGGACCTCCCTGGCGGAGGGGTACCCGTGGACGGTACGGGAGGATAACCTTCGAGCTCTCAAAAAAAAAAAGCATGGACGTCAAGTAGAAGCAAGGCAACTTGCCACTATACAGATTGAAACACACGGATAATCCAATCCCTACCCAAATAGAAAGAATATACGGAACCCGGGCGCAATACTCATTGCTTTTAATGGCTTATGTACCACAATCAGGAAGAAAAAAAACAAATGGGAAAGGAAAAGAAAATGCAATCCCAAGACGGCCCCAAGGGTAAAATGGGACCAGAACGGACAATCAGAGAGGGCGGGGAAGGAAAGAACAAATAAGGCAAACAATAAGTGATTGGCCCGCCAGACTGGGGGGGCAGAGCATCGGAACCCGGGAAAGGGTCGGGGGGAGGTGTAGGCCGTAACACGTCTGGGCCATTGATGCAGGCGAGAGACTTGAGAGGCGCCGAAAAAAAAACCAAGTCGGCGCAACCAAAAACCGGTGACCAGCAAAAAAAAACCTCCCAATTAAAACAAACCAAATCTGGCAGAAGTTGGGGAATGGCCTCAAGCAGGCACGGGGCCTGGTGTCATATCCCGAGGGGAAGACGGGGGTGGCGACGAAAGCGGATGCAGTCAAAGTTGTCGAGTTGGGGTGCTCAGAGGAAACCCAGGAAAGCAGGTTACGGGGTACCGGGTCACAAAACAAAAGACAAAAGCACGCCGGCTTTGAAAAGGGAGACCGTGTATATGTTGAGCCCTGAATGGTGGGTGGGAAAAAAGGCTCACAAAGTGACCCTCAGGCCCAGGAACAATCCTAAGGACCACTTGCCCAGTTGACAACCAGAAAGCAGTCAAAACCAAAACCCTATAAAAAACGGGTAACGGCCAGTGTTAGATGGAACCCCTTCCCACAAAAAAAAAAAAAAGGGAGAAGGTTAGCGGGAAAAAAAAAAGCAAAAGAGGGAGGAGGGAGAGGGACTCAAGGGCTTCCAACGAAAAGCGTGGGGGAAAACACATGAGTGTACGAAAAAAAAAAAAAAAACAAAAAAAGGTCAACTTTTCTTTTGGCCGAAAAGTACAAGTAGTCAACCACCCTTCTTCCCTCAGTCACCAGTGGTCATAAACCCACCTTCAGGAAGAAAGGGCCACAGAAGATTTGTTGAAAAACAGGCAAAAAAAGTGTTCACTGCCACATAGGCGTGACTCTAAAAGGGTGAAAACCCAGCACGCACACTAACGCAAGGGCGGACAAAAAAACTACGTAAAGAAAGAATGACAAAATTCCCTGGGGTATTAGGATATCTAATGAGAAAAAACAAAATAGGAGTTCAAAGGGAGTGTCCAACACCTAAAACAGAGGAATGCTGGACTACACTGGGTAAAACTTCTCTAGTAAAGGATTAACATGGAAGAACTGAAAAAAATGCAATGATTACAAACTATGTTGCATTAGGTAAAGGTTCATACTCCCAATAAAGAAACAATAGGAGAAATTAGTGCAGGGGCACTTGAGGGGTGTGTTTGTTTGGTTGTAATTCCTGGAAAATTTTGTGTCCTGGGTGTGCTCTTGGGGGCACAGGTCCAGCTACGAACACTCCAAATGAAGGAAGAGGGAAAAAAAGGAGGGGTCCTGAGCTCATTTGGCTTGGATACATTGCCAAGAAGGAAGTGATAGAGAGCAATAGACTACCGTGGAGGGGGGCCCTTAGTTGATAAAGTAGAAAACAAAACGGAGGTTTTGTTCGTGAATCGCGAAACTTAAGAGGAATCTTTAAAATGGGTCAATGTAGGTGTGAAAAAAGGGCCTCCGCAGGGAGAACCAAAAAAAGGTCGCATGGGGGGGGGGGGGTACAGCCCCGTGACACGGACGGAGATCATGAAAGGGTTTTGAGGGCCATTGAAAAAACTTCCAAACTCAAAGAAAAGGGGGGGGGCAAGGGGGGAAGGGGGAGAAAAAAAGAAAAGCCAAAAAGGTCTTGAGCACATGCCGATGTTACAACAAGGCGGGATTGCCCTCATGTGGGACGGGAGGGAGGGGGGAAGGGGGGGGGTTAAGAAAGCTTTGGGGACAACGAGTGGGGGGGGGGGACCCCTTAGGAATACTGGTTTTTGTTGAAGGTCCAGACGGTAAAGGTTTAGACGGGGGGGGGGGGGGTCGTGCAGAAAAAAACCAAAGAACAGTTGGAGGTGTGCCTACAAGGATTGAGGGGATATCGGGGGGTGGGCTTTCAGACCTGTCCAACCACCTCTAAACAGGGTCCAATAAAGTGAACAGGGTGGGCGGGGGGGGCAGTTGGGGGGAAGGGAAACGTGGTGACAGAAAAAGACTCCGGTTGCAGTGGGCGATAAGATATTGTGAGGGGGTGTAATCACTGTACAACGTCCAATGGAAAAGGCTTGTGAAACCCGGGAAAGGAAGGAAAAGAAGAGCGAAAAAAAGAAAAAAGCGTAAGTCTGAAAACCACCGTTCCCAGAAAAGAAAGATCTGCAGTTCAATACAAAGGGTAATCCCAAAATGAAAAAAAAATCGCCATGGAAAAAAGACGATAACTGAAACAAAAAAAACACCAAAAAGAAGGGGGAAAAGGCAAGGAAAGGGGTCCATCCAAAACCCCAACAGGAAGTTCGCTAGGCACCCAGTTTGATACCGGAGTAATACAATAAAAGTTGAGAAAGAGGGGGGAAAAAGAGAAAGACGGAGGAGAAACATAAATGGGAAGGGCGTCAAAGGTTCCAGGAGACTGGGGAAAAAGTGCCCAGAGATGAAGAGGCGGACCGAAGAGGGGGGGGGGGAGAACAAAATACGGGGTGGGGGTGACCCATTCAATCCGAGCTAACAATGTTCTTGGGGGGGGGGGGAACTATCAGGGAAAAAAAAAAAGGGCGTAAAGATTAGGAAAGGAAGTTTTTGGGACAGTGTTGGACCGCACAAAAAGTGGAACTCGCGTTTAGAAGGAGGGGGAGTTTTGGGGGAGGGAAGTGGACAGGTGCAGGGGGCTGAGTGGTTCCGTGAATAGTTGTTCCTTTACAGGAAACAACATGGGGAAGGGGAAAAAAAAACGAGGGGGGGGGGGGAAAAAGGAGCGCACGTGTAATAAAAAATCGGATCAAAGGAGAAAGTCCACATGTTGTTCTCGAATAAATGAGGAAGACAAGACCAGTCGAGACAAAAGAGGGGGGGGAGGGAAAACTTTAAAAGGAAGAAAAAAGAAAGGGGAAAAAAAAAAGTGTAAGAAAAAAAAAAGCGAGTCCAAACTCAAAGGGCCCCAACCGGAATTATGTTCACCCCGGGAGCCATTGCTTCCGGGATACGGGGGAAAAAGGGACGACGGGGGAGTCAGTGGGGGAAAGCTAAGTAAAGAGGGACAACTCTACGACTATCGTCCGTGGGGGAAATTGCGAGGGGCCCGAAGACTGTTTGGCCAAAGATTACCAAGTAAGGGGGGGAAAAAGAGATGAAGGGGAAGGGGATGGTAATTTGGTGGGGGGGAAGGATAATACGTATAAAATACAGAAATTCGGCCACCGTTGAAGGCCTCACTGTAGAAATAGAATCAATCAAAAGGTCGTGGGGGGAGAAAGGAGGAAAAACCAAAGAAGAGGAAACAAGACGGTTGGATCCAGGCCAGTGAAGACTTTCCACCATAGGAAACGAGTCGATGCAAAATGGGGGGAGTGAGGGGGAAGGAAGAAGAAGGAGACTCGGAAGGGGATGAAAAAAAAAGGAGACGAACAAAAAAGCCCTTCAAAACCTAACTCCAACGAAGACTCATAGGTTGAAGATGAGTGGGGGGGAGGAAAAGACTTACCCCCCCGAAGGTTGACAAAAAACAGTGGCCTTCCACAAAATTTATAACGATGGTCTGACGTCCAAAATAAGGTATATAAGAAGACCTCCCCAAAGGAAAGAAAAGGAAACTCCAATCCTGGTCCAAAAATTTGGGGGTGACTAAGGGCAGTAGAAAAGAAGAGTACCGGGGAACAGCATAAAACGACTAAAAATAGAGAGGGGGGCCCGAGGGGGGGGGTAAAAATCCACAGAAAAAGAAGGGGGGGGAAACTGAAAAAGACGGGGGTGATACGAAAAGGTCAGGACGGCCAAAGAACATAAGGAAGCAGTGAGTGGTGTGGACCTCTCTTTCGGGAACAGGGGGGGGACTGGAAAAGTGAGCGTGCAGAAGGGGGGTGAAGGAATTTGTTGGAGGTGAAAAACTGGGGACTGTATGGGACGAGATCTTTTAAGTTGAACTCGAAAAAAGGAGGGGGGGGGGCTCAGGGGACCTTTACTCACTTTACAATAGAAAGAATTTTTTTTTAAGCACAGGGGCAAAGGCCAGAGGATCGTCACACCCACGTGACCATGTGTGAGAGTAAAATGAAAAATAAACCAGATAGCAGCTGAAAAACAATGCGGGCCAAAGGGCACTCACCAACTTGGGGACTCCCCTTCCCTTCTCCACAAGAAACAGCACATTAACCACATAAACACGCGAGAACCCCGGTCGGGGCCTGGGGGGTACCCATTTAATTCACAAACGAGCCGGGAGACAAAGAAAGTTTCCGGAAACAGGACGAGAATGTGCGCAGTGTTCTAAAAAAGGAAGTCCTAGACCAAGGGGAAAAACAAACCATTTGGTGGGGGGGGGGGGGGGGGGGGGGGGGGTGAGCAAGGGAAAGGGGGGCGACGAATTGGTGGTCGTTCCCAGTTTCAAAGAAATTTTAGCAGCTTTTTCACGGGGGAAAAGTCAGTGACACAGGGGGGGGGAAAAGCGGGGCGGGCTGGGGGGAGTAGCGTTTGGAATACACATTATGGTCGGGTGAACGACACCTCTTTGATCGCAAAACACACAAGTTTGAAGAGCGGCAAGGGAGGGGGGTAATTAGAAGAGGCCGAAAAAGGGGGCAAGAAGGGCGAAAGAAAGGGGGGGGGTTTGGGTTACTCAATGTCCGATGTTTGTTTGCAAAAAGGGGGGGCCACTTGGGGATGGGGGGGGGGGGTTTTTGGTGGAAACCTAGTGGACGGGAAAAGTGATATATGGGGAATCCACAACAACTGTCATTGGAAAGGGGCCCGGAAGAAGAAGGGGGTAGGCTGACGGGGGAACCGCATGTTGAGCTTACTGGTGCTTCGAGATGGAATTGTCAAGAAGGTGGGCAAAGGCCCCACTGCAAAAAGTTGATGGGTGGGACAGTGATTTAAACTGCGAGATGACAACATGTAATGGGGGGGGGGAAAGGAAAAAAAGTTGGGAACGGGACAGTAAAGTGGAAAAGGGACCTCAGGGGGTTCACTTTGATGGGGAAACCGGGGGAAAAGACGAGGGGAAAAAAAGGCTCAAACACAGACAGAAAGGGAGGAAACGGTGGAAATTAAATTGGCGGGGGTGGAAAAGCAAAAAACCAAGGAAGTCAACGGGAAGAGGAGAGGGGAAGGGAAAAAAAAAAGCGGACGGTTTCAGAAGGCTCGGGCCACAAAAAAATTAGGGACAAAAAAGATCCATCAGAAAAAAAAAAAAGGGGAAACGGGAAGGGGGGAGCGTGGTACATGCAGGCGGGGGTCTTGGAAAAAAGCTCCTGGCGCCGCAAGGAAAAAAGGAACTTCTTTGCAGATTGGCGTTTTTAAGTCAAAACGCTAGAAGTTACCCACCTTCCGGGATGTGGACGTCACCGACCGCCCAAAAAAAAAAAGTCACCTGAGTATACCTCTGGGGCACAAGGGTGGAAGAGGGAAACTTTTGGGTAGCACTTGGGGACTTGCTGTTGTCCAGACAAAACCGAAAACAGGGAAAGAATTACCAGGTAAAGAGGCAACGATGGTTCTCGGAACCAACAATCCATGGTGGGTTGGAAAAAAAAACTGGAGAAACATACCAAAAAAACCAGTCAAACGGAGGGGGGGGAGAAGCGGGAAAGAAAAATAATACAAAGTCTAGGACGTCTGGGTCAATCCCCTTCGGACCCTGGGGAAGACTTCTGCAAATTGAAATCCATCAAAGTAGGGCGATTGCGTGGGCAAAAAAACCCTAGTGGGACGGGGAGAAGGGTCAAAGAGAGTGAAAATTCCACAGGCAAGATAAACGCATGTAACACTAACCAACTGGAGGCCGACTTTTCCAAAAAGCAAAAAAGGGATAAAGAAATGTGGGGCAGGGGAGGAATGGCGGGGGTAGACCGAAACCTACCCGGTCAAAAAAAAAAAATCAACTTGTCAGATTCAAAAGTCGGAAAATTGCACAAAACACATGGAAAAAATCGGACCCTTCAAGACGTAATGACCGGGTGCCCCCGGGCCGCCAGCCGAGGGGGGGGTTAACAGTTTTGGGGGGGGGGGGAAAGGGAAGGAGGGGGAGCAGGAAAGTGTGGGGTTTTTGCGGCTTTCGGGGATCCCGAGGACCGGGCCCAAAAAAAGTGGTCCCTGCGAAGGATTTTGGGTGGGCGACGGAAAAAGTGGCCTCGGAACCCAGGGGGGGGAAAAAGAAAAAAAAAGGACGAAAAAAAAACAACGAGGGGGGAAATTCACAAGGGTGACTGTTGGGCAACAAAATCAAAAGAAAGCGGGGGTTTTCCTTTAATTGGAAGTGAGTTTTTGCAAACGGGGGGGAAAGGGTTTTACTGGGGCCCAGGGAAGGTGGGTCGGGCCCTTGTGGTGGTACTACTGGGGGTGACGGGGTCGCGGACACACAAGGCAAAGGGTAATTTGGCCCGAGAGAACGGCTTGGAACGGGGGGAAATTGGCGGACAGGACGTGGGGGGGGTGCCACTGCTCAGAAACCCACGAGGAGGGAAGGGGAAAGGGGATGGGGAAGGGGGTGGCTGTAAACGGATTCCCAGGGGAAAGGTTGTTGTACTGACCAGGGTTGAAAACTAGTAAAATGGCGGGTGTAACAAGGGGGGGGGGGAACGGGGGGGGGAAATGCCGGGCTCGGGTTGGTTTGACTTAGGATGGGCACCTAGAGGGGGAAAAAAACTGGGAGCCGGCGCTTTTCGGGGGCCGGGGTGGGAGGAAAATCCAAAACAAAACAAAATTGGGCGGGAATCCCTTTGGAATAGGGGGAGGGTTCAGGTGAAACCGAGCCTTGAGTCAATGTGGCTTGGTCGTGTTGGAACACCTGGTGGTCAAAAAGAAAATCGCCCAGGGGCGTCAGAACCAGACGAAAGAAAAAGATTTTCCGTCATCCGCGGGGGAAAAAGGACGAAACCCACAACAAAAGGAGGGGGGGAACCTGAGGGGATCGTTGAAAAGAGGGCTTTTGGAGAGGCCACCCCAGAGGTCTGCTCGCGGAGGGGTGTTGCCAATTTTTACTTTGTGTGCGGCAAGGGTGCGCCGAAAGGGCGATGGGTGCTGCAAAAAGGCATCACGCGACCAAGCAGAGAAAGGGACACATACCGTCCAGAATAACCGGGCCGGGGGGAAGGCAGGCAAAGCACCCTGCTCACGTGGGCGAAAGGACCCTACTTCAGTGAAAAACTGAAATTGTCAAAATGGGCCAGGGAAGGAAACCCAAAAAGCGACGTCCAGGTCAGTTGTGTTTGGGTCAGAACAACTACCTTGGGGGGGGGGGAAGGAAAAAGAAAGGGGGGGGTAGACAAGAAAGAGGGGGCAAATGGCTTCGGCAAATGGGGTTTTGTGTGGGAAAAAAAAAAGAAAAAAAAACCGCCAAAGCCAGGGGTCCAACCAACCCAAACACACAACAAAAAAAAAGACCAAAGGGGGAAGTTGTAAAGGGGATTGTTACGCGGGGGAGGAAGGTGCTGACCGTTGGACATGGGTCTGGGAATCCCAAAAAAAAAAAATGGGGGAGACTTTCTCGCCGGGGGAGGCGTAGTCAGGGGGGGGGGAAATTCAGGAACAAAGAGGTTGGACTAAGACCTTTCAGCGACGGGTTTGCACGTCAAGCAAGAAAGAGGACGAGTAGTGAGGTTGGTAGCGGGGGGGGCGGGCGGGGTAAAAAACGTAACTAATACCGGAACGGGGGTGGGACGACCCTGTGGACGTCCCAGCACTCAGGTGGGGGGGGATGCTGTGATGGGGGACCAAAAAAAGAAAGGTTGTCCCGCTGAGCACCTGGAAAGGCAAGGCCAAGTTGTTGCCCCGTCAACTGGGGGGGGGGGGGAAAAAGGGAAAACTTAACACAGTGCCAAAAAAAGGAGACATCCCCCGGGGTACGGTTATGGTGGTCGCCCAACAAGGAAAAAGCGATGAGCACGAACAACGAAGGAAGAAATCTATATAAAAATCAGGGGCCAACAACGCCCATTCCGGGGTAGAAAGGAAAGGAAGACAGCGGGACGGTAAGGGGTTTGGTTGTTTTTGTGGCAAAAAGTGAAGAAAAACCATTCCGCCGGAAGAAAAAAACAGTCCAACAGTAGCCCCACAGGTGCCCCATACCAGGACCATCACCCTAACGGACTGTACAGAATACTTGTCACAACCCAGGGGGGCCCACACGTAAAAAAACAAAAAAAAAAAAGCCAATCAATGACAGAGAAAAAAAACAGAACTCATCGACTACCTGCCAGGGGACGCATTGAACGACCAGTGAAAAACGAACGGGCGATGGGACCCCGACCGGACAAACGAATGGCTCAAAAGGGGAAGGGGAAGAGGGAAAAGTCAAAGTACAGCCCCACCTTTGAAGAAGAAAAAGGACAAGAACAAAACGGAAACAAAAACACTCCAAAATGCGTAAGCAATACTCAATTGAATGTGGGGCGGTGTCCAAAGAGGAACTACTCACCCCTGGGAAAAGCAAGGGTTCAGTGGGGGGGGAAAGACCAAAGAAAAGACCCAAAAGGTGGACCAGGGGAACTTAAAGAACACCGGGAAGTAACTCCCATAAATCAAAGAAAAATGAAAAGTAAGGGCCCCATCCTGCATTAAAGTAAAAAAAACATCCATAATACAGCAGGGATTGGTCCGGGTGATGAATCGGGAAAAACCTCGGTGCCGGGGGGGGGACCTAATGCGTGTCGGAAAGGAAAACTTTCCGAAAAAAATCGAAGGGCGGGGAGGGAAAAAAAACACCAAAAAAAATAAAATAACCGACACAGCCCTAAGCAAAAAGATGGTGGGGGGACAACATCACCACCGCACACAGGCTGGGGTGAAGGATCAAAGGCAAACCCCCCCCCACGGTGGGTTTTCAAGCGCAAAGAAGGGGTATCAACGGTTTGTGACTCAGGGGGGGGGCCCGACCCCGCTTCATGGACCGAGGGGGGGGGGAAAAAAAAAAAAAAAGCAAATCTTGCAAAACGGAAACGGAAGGGGGGGGGGAAAGGGAATCCAATATGGGCACAGGGCATCCCGCCAGCGGGGGGGGGGGTTGGGGGGGAAGTTCAACGTAAGCCAAAGCAGAGCAACCTCGGTGGGACATCCGAGTCAATGTCCCGACCAAAAACACAACAAACCCCAGAGCACAGGCTGGAAGACCAGGGGTCGAGGACCGAGGTGAAGTACAAAAAAACTTCATCCCAGGGTAGAAAAACGGCAAAAAAAGACAAAATTGCGAAGCAGAAAAAAAGGCCGTGTTTAAACGGGGGGGGGCCAAAACGGGGGACAGGCAATGTAAATCCTGAACAACGCCAAGGGCAAAAGTAAAGAACGGGGGGAAAGAAAAAAACGGCCCTGAACGTAACGCAAAGGGGGGTACAAAAAAAAAAGGGGGTACCAATGGGGGGGGGAAAGAAACGGACTCATCAGCGAAACACAAAACAAACAGGATAAAATCAGGTCACGAAAACCAACGCCAAAGCGGCTTGTTGAACACGGCTGAATTGGAAGCAAAAACAAGATGAATCTTCAACAAAAAAAAAGCCACAGGAAACTCAAAAAGAAACAAGGTTCCGAACAAAAAAGAGGCCGGCAGGGGAATGTCAGTTCAAACTCGAGAAGAGCTGGAAAAAAGGGGTAAGAGGAAGAAAAAAGAACTACAAACCACCGGGGAAGGGAAATCCCAAAGGGGGGGAACCTCGGGGTAAAACGGACAAGTCCAATCCGTACCAGGACGTGGACCTACTGGTTAAAAAGGGACAGACGGGGTTAATCTCAGGAAACGGAGTGCACGGAAAAACGGGTATTAAAAGCAAAGAGCACCACGGGACTAAAGGCGGCAAACATGGAAAAACGTCGCGAAAAAAAAACGGGAAGGTGGTGTGGGGGGACCGTTAAAGGGGGTGTCAAGGGGGGTGACAAGGGGGGGGGGCCTGTTGGAAAAACTTGGACCACAGCAATGCGGGGGAACACACGCACCTCACGACAGTTGTTGAAGGGGGGGACCGGACCATGCGCATGGGAAGGACTACCAACGAGCAGTGGAAGGGCCCCGACAACGCGAAAAGTTTTTCTGGGGTAAGAGGGAATCCAAGCGGGGACCAACCAATGTCTGGGGGGACAAAAACAAATCACGCCGGCATCAAGGAAAAAATGGTCAAGACTGCGGGGGAAGGGGTTTCTGGCATCCAGGGGGAAAGGTTGGGTCCCCCAAATTGGTGCCAAAGGCAAAGGGGGGGAAAACCCCCCCCCCCAACAAAAAACGGAGATCAAGGGAAAAAAAATTGGGGGGGGGGTGAGGGGCCTTGAAAACGAAAAGCAAGAAAGGGGGGGTGCAATGAACTATCAAAAAAACATTGCACCGCTTCAAAACCAAATAGGAAAAGTCACGAGGGGGGCGAAGGGGGAGATGTTTGAAACAACTGAGTAGGGCCAAAAAGCATTCCGTGACAGTATTACAAGGTTGTGGTTCTTAGGGTGGGGCTGGTTGTTTTACAGGAGAGTGGGGGGAACGCGGAGGAAGTACGACGATGTTTTTCTTTACCGGAGGGTACGTGTGGGGGGGATCATTGGGGGTACGGGGGGACAAAAAAGACAAAAGGTAAGTTTGAATAAAGGCAGAGGGATATCAGGGGGTTGAACATTGGTCCAGAACACCGGGGAAAAGTAACAGGTTTCATAGTGAACGTTGTAAGAAGTGTAACAAAATTTGTCCCGTCACGAATTTGAAAAAAGGGGGAAAAAGAAAGAACGCATGAGATCTGATGAAGGGTGAAGGCAAAAATGTAACCAACCAAGACAAGGGACGAAAAGACGCGGAAAAAGACTGAACAAAAGGGGAAAAAAACGAAAAACAACAGAAAACAAAGGAATAGGGGGAAAAATCATAAAAAAACGACTCTAGCAAAAAACAAATACCAGTGGATAAACCAAGAGTTCAACTGGGACGGGCATTAATCGGGGGAGGGTACACAAAAAAAAAAAAAAATACAGTGACTGCGAACAGGCCAGTCCCTCAAAAAACAACAAAAAAGTTTTCTTAAAAAAAAAAGAAAGGCCAACCCTTGGTACACCAAATTAGGAAAACTTGGGAAAGCGGACAGGAAACGAGGACGAAAGAGGAAAAATAAAAAAATTAAGGGTAAATCCAAGGACAGAAACCGAAGAAAGCACCGGTTATAGTACATAAAGTTCAAAAAAAAAAAAAAAGACGCTGAAATGGGGGGTGCACTGGGGAACGACCACCCAGCGGGGGTTTGGACCCAGAAAGAGACTTCTTTGGGGGTGAGGTACAGAGAACGTGGGGGGGACGGAAATAAGAAAGAGGTTTTGTAAAGGGGGCGCAAAGGAAAGGTGATCGAGTAGTAGGAGGGCCACCTTGTGTCGGAGGGCATGGGGGGCAACCGCCTTCCAAGAAAAAGGGGGGGGGGGAGGTGGGTCAGATGAGAAAATTGTGGGAAAGGGTTAAAATCACATGCGGGAACTGAAAAAATTGTGGGACTGGGAGCCCCATGGGGGGGAATCTGAACACAGGTAAAACAAGGAAAAAAAAAAAGGGACAGGGGGAAAAAGTAAGAACTTTTGGGGGGAGGTCCTCAGACCAGGATCTATTGAAAAGAAAAAAAAAAAAGTCACAGGCGCGAAAACAATGATAGTTGGCAGAACAATTATCAAAAAAATTAAACAGTGTAGCAAAACGTGAAAGCAGGAGGACAAACCAATCGGGACCATTGGTTGACAGGAATCATTCGTCAGGGGCAAAGGTATCCCCCACTGAACGTTTTAATAGCAACAGAAGTGGGGGAAAAGGAGAGTGTACCCAAGGTACGAAAGAACAAAGAGGGCGTGGAAAGGGCGGTTGGTAAGGGACCACTGTGGCAATATAAAAAAAAAAATGACGGGGGGAAATGGGAGTTTGACTTGGAAAGACGTTATGAGGATATATATAAGGGGGGGAGGAAGATCAAAAAGGGACGGTTACAGACTTGAAGATAAAAAGTTTTCTGACCTGGGCTTTCCTACACTGGTCGGGAGAGGAAAACCAACTCAATAAAAAAAAAAAAAAAAGCCAAAAACATTTCCCGTTGGATTTCAAAAAAGCAGGAGGGGGGTGAAGAGAAAGAGCCGTCACTGAAAAAAAAAAAAAACAGGAGGGAAGAGAGGAAGACTCGTATGAATGAAGTCTCAGAAACAAAACCAAAAACAACACTACAAAACTGCACTGACTCAAAAACAAAGGAATGGCCAGCGGAGGACCTTTGGTGATGGCAAGGGGAAGCGGGGAACACCGAAAGGGTGTTCAGTAACAGGGGGAAAGAGGGGTAGAAAAAGCTGGAAAAAAGGTTCATAAAAATGGGTATAGCAAAAAAGAAAAAAAAACAACCAGGGAAGCCAAGACATTCAAGATCCCTGTTTCACCCTAATAGGGGGCAACAGGGAAACCTTTACGGGACGGGAAAAATCGCCAGTCAAACGAAGGGGGGGGGTCGAGGAAAAAAAAAGCGGAGGGGAGGGTACCTCAAGTGTAAATGTCCCGCTCTACCATAAACAAATAAACAATACCTACCTAATGGGGATTCCTGGAAGAAATAAAAGGGGGGGAAAAGTGCGGGGGGAAAATCGCGGGGGGAGAAACATGGGGGAACACTTGGTGGGGTTTCAAAAGGGGGGAGCTTAAAGGGGGTTCCTAATCCGGGGGGTGCCTCACGACGGTTGGGAACTGTATTGGACGGAGGAAAAAGAGGGGGGGAGGATGACAAAAAAATGGAAAAAAAATAAACTCCTGTTTGAAACAAAAAGCACACAATTTATTAAAATGGTTCAGCCGGGTAAAAACCGTAATTGCCTCGACAACAAACGCCACGTGTGAAAAAACAGGAAATGTTTTGATTTCAGTAAGAAATAGAGCGACCATTCATCCAAAAGCCGCAGAAGGGGACGAAAACAAAACCCTTCCATGAAAAACAAAGGGAAAAAAACGAGTGGAGGTAATATAAGAAAAAAACTTCGAGACCAACGGGGTGAAAGTGGTTGGCGGACAAACAACCTTTATTCAAAAAAAAACAAATCACGCAGCTCAAGAGGGGGCATACCTGACAGACCCAAGACAAGGTGGGGGAAGGGATCGAGATTGAATGTGGGAAAAAACCATCCCCTGGTGGTTCTGGCACGGCAATAAGGGCATTCGGGGGGAGGGAAAATTTGTTCTAGCAGGAGAGGTCAAATTCGTCGTTAGGGGTCAAGTAAGGTGGGACTAGAAAAGTGGAAGGGAGTTAAAAAACCTCGGGCCAAAATCCTGCGAAGGGTCCGTTCTTCAAACAAGGAAGGGGGGGAAGGTAAAGCGTACTAAATGGGTAGAAAGAAAGAATGGGTGGGGGTTGGACGTT
>Ga0179593_1381810_pt1 | contig 18604 bp, 21 predicted proteins | sample CZODoug2_1_08_16_FD_185931 | JGI IMG/M metagenome (GOLD analysis project Ga0179593, IMG submission 185931) | Vadose zone soil fungal communities from Angelo Coast Range Reserve, California, USA - CZODoug2_1_08_16fungal (PacBio error correction) | ecosystem: Environmental > Terrestrial > Soil >...
TAGAAGCAGGAGAAGGGAACCAGGAGGGAGACAGAATTGATGGCGAGGTAAAGCCCAAAGAGCGGGCTTGGGGGACTTGTGCTGATGGGACAGGACAGTCTTTGACAGGGTCGAAAAAAAGTGGCAAAATCGAGGAGTAAGGTTCATCTCGAAGAGAGTGTTGGGAATAGCGCATAAAGGAAGAAGGCGTTGGGGGTGAAAAAACGATCACAGCCAGACCAGGGCGATCCACGAAAAACATAATGGAGAAGCGGATTTTCAGTATCAAGCACTGAAATCCCAAGGAGAAACGGTTTCGTCTTGCAGAAAAGTTGCGAACGATGATTTGAGAGAGGCCAGGGGACACCAAGGAAAAGAAGCGAAAAAAGAAAAGGAAGGAAAGGGGGCCGGAGCCGAGGAAAAGGGCTTGTTACGGCAACAACTACAAAGGCTCTGGGTTGGTTGGAACTGACTCTCTTCCTCGGAGCATCATGTTGAGTTGACGAGCAAAACGTCGAAACGAGGGTGGGACTGTGAGGCGCGGGAACGTTTCAACAGAAGAAAGCAAGAACGCGCAACCGGCAAAGGGAAAACACTGCAAAAACGGAGGACCTATCTTAAAAAGCAAAGAACCGACGAAAAGACTCCGCGGCAGGCGGCAAGGGAATCGCAGGTTAACCACTTCGGGAAGAGACGATATCGAAAAAGCGAAAATCCAAGCAAAATTGTAGGTTCCTAGAAGTAAGCGCACGACATCCATGTTTGACAAGTAATTTGTCCACGTCCCAATAGGAAAAAACACAAGAGAGGGGGGAGAGTTCCCCGCCGTCGCTAGGTAAATGGGGCGCAATACGAAATCCCAGGAGCTTCGTGAATGGCAAAAAATCCGTGTCTCCAATGTGCAAAAAGAAGGTCATTGAAAACCAGGGAATTCTTCCGCGACAAGGAAGCTCGACAAGCTGGGATAGACTAAGGAGGACGAGAAAAAAAAAGGGGTTAAAGAGCGAACCACGAACAACAAGGGGGTGACATAGAAAAACAGGACAGCGTGACGAAATAGAAGTCAACTAAACCTTCACCGCAATGCCAACGAGAGGGTAGGGCTTTAAGAAAGAGACGGTAACCGAGAAACCAACCTCGGACGGAGACAATCCAGAAGAAAAGGAGAACACTATCTCAAAAGACTGGGTCAATCGCCCTCATCATGTGCCTTAGAGTGCTACTGCCCAAAAGAAAAAAGAAACAGTCAGACCGTTCCTGATAGATGCATTGGGAAAAGCAAGGTCCCCGAAGATATCAAGAAGAGGCGATAATGAGGGGGGAGTTCTCCTGTCAAACCGAAGAACTGAAGCGAACAGAATGTACTAAAGCCGTGCGGCATTGTTGAATTTCAAAGGAAGGTTATGGGGGACTTGAAGCGCATCAAGGATTCACGCTTCGCCGCAAAAGTAATAATGACTATGAGGGGGATCAAGGGGGAGGGCACGGCGTCTCGGGGACGACAAAACCACGGGGGGGGGTCTAGGGTGCCAAACGGCTGGCCTGCTAAGGGGGTTCAGATACACACTCTCTTCTTCAGACGAGCAGCAGAAGAGGACACGTCGTCGCCCGCGTAGGGTTGGGAGGGTCGAAGAGTTAGAGCCTCGAGAGGGATCACGGCGAAAAAATGGGTTGGAGTACCTGGACAAATGAGAGAAGAACTGTGTAATCTGGGCTGGGAGAGAACGTGTTCGAGGGTAAGGGGCAAAAAGCGCCACGCAGCCGCCAACAAAAAAAGAAAGCGGGGGGGGAGTCAAAATTTTGAACCCGCAGACGGCAGAGGCGCCCTAACGCCAGCAGGGTCACACAAAAAACCAGATGGAACGAACCAAATTCGCGTCGGGTGCGAAGCATCTGGGAAGAGGGTAGGAAGGACGTGGCAGCCGCGGATGTGATTCTGAAAAGTGAAAACTACAGAGGGACCTGGCGGGAGTGGGGGCGCCCTCGCAGGGGGAATGTAGTGGATGCAAAGAACTTCACGTTGCCACGGATGCCAAGGGTGTCTAAGCTGTTGTCCGCGACCAGTTCGACAAGAAAGAGAGAATGCGAGAGTCCGAGAGAAGAACGAAGCAACGCATTTCTCAGAGAGGGGGAAAACCGCCGTTTGAGTAAAGCATACCACTGACCGAAACCGCAAAGCGCGGCGGAAAAGGAGGGCGGCCCGGTAGCTAGTGCTCGAAAAAGGAGGAGCGCAACGAATGATCGGCCGGATGGGGAAGAACTCTCGGAATCAGCTTAAATAGCAGGGATCTGACCCATCCAAAGATGTCAGGCCCGCAGTTGACCATCGCGGTCCAGGAAAAAAAAACCCCGCAATGCCCACGAAGCAAGGGAGTCGAAGATAGGGCTTTAAGGAAATCGGCTGCGAAGGTCAAAGTTCCAAGGTATCCATGACGAGGAAAAAAACACCAGGCGAATCTAATAAAGGTTCTGAATCCTCCACAAGAAAGAGAGAAACACCCTCCGGATCGTGCAAGGGTCCAAAAAGGAGAGAAAAATCGCGCGGCAAGTAAGACTCCTGAGGGGACAGGCACGACGTGGTCGGGCCCTTAGGCTTCGTGCTCACCCGAATCCCAAACTCACTCTTTCCCGGTCTGAAATCTCGAATACGCCGGTAGGGAAACGACTGATTTTCTGGAAAAGGAAGATACAAGCCAGCTACTAGTCGCGCCGAAAGGGGGTAACGATCGGAGGAAAGCGACAAAAGGGCTGGACCCGGCGCCACTAATCGCGCAGTGCTTTGTGGCGTTGCCGGATGTGCGGTCGGCCTGCGTGCCCAGAAAAAGCGAGAAAAAAGGCGAATCTTACGTGGCAGAACTCGGGTGAAACACGTTAGAGAGAGGAAAAAGAAAAAAACATGGTGTGGAACAGCGGGGTCAACAGAAAAGGAGGGTCGGAGGCTGAACACGTCAGGGAAGCGAGAAGGCCGCAGGGAGCGAATCGCTTTCGTTAAACACCTCGAGCAAGTTATCCGGTGTAGGATCCCCTCCAAGAACAGTCCGCCGGGCGCCAGGCAACCCGCGGGTTGGAGAGGTCAATCGGGAAAGGGCTCGCGGCGCTGGCAATCGAAAAGAACGAACTTAGGGGCGAAAAGAACTCTGGCCCAGGGCAAGCTTTGGGAGGGGGGGAACGAGTCACACTGCGCGCAAGGGCGAAGCAGCAGAAAAGGGGCTCACGACGGTCGGCCAATCGGGGGGCCCATCCCCTTCAGCGTGGTGACGACTGGGCATTTCAACTTTTCACCAGGTTGCGGAAAGGGGCGTGCAGAGAGATGACTGAATGCACGAATCTGAAAAAACGGCTTGGGAGGTGGTCGCCGTCCGCAGAAATCGCCCGGTTCAAAAGTTCCTCCACTATTGCCGAGAAAAGGAGTTGTAGAGATCGTCATGGAAGATACGTGGGAGGTCAGGGGCGTACAAGTCCTGGGGGCGCGGTTGATGTTGAAAAGACTAGACAGATACCACAGATCAGAAAAAGTTGAGAGGCGGATACGCGTTGTGTCGAATCGAGATCGAAAAGGCCAACCAGTCGCTGGCAGGGGGTCGACCTCAAAGTGAAATAAAAATCAAATCGTGTCTATTTCTAATGGAGAAGATCGCCCCTCGGAAGAGACTGGGAGAAGAAATATCGAGGACGCATTGAGTGTCCCGGTGGAGGAAGTTCGGCTACGCTGCTAGTGGACTCCGGGATGTGCCGGTTAAAGGAAAGTGACGGTAGCTCTGCAAAATGGCGAAAGTTGTAGCGGGCCGTCAGGAGAGGGGAGGATGACATCACGGACAGTGATTAGATAGTACATAATGATAATTCGACCGTGCGACACCAAGGTCTAACAGAAACGGGACCCGATAACGGAAGTATATTGGTAACAGTTCAGAAGGGAGAATACGCCTGTGCTAGAAACGAACTTCCATGAAGGTAAATGCGCAGGGGCTGGTAACAGGACCTCTGACGACTCCCGGAGAAGAAACCGTGCTTCTTCAAACACCAGGGAAATGACGGAGAGCTACTTAATCAACAGTTCGTATTCGAAGAGAGAGACATACAAGCCCCACGAATGCCTCGCGGTAGGATCGGGTTGAAAAAAACTCAAAAAAAAGAGCAGCCGGGATGAAAGTCGTGAGAAGGCAAAAACCGTCGTGTGTCGGCCGAAGTCGATTTGTCCGGATTAAGGACAAAGCGACTGAGATGGTACGCAAAAGGGAGAGGCTGAGAGAGGGTTTATGGCCACGTCGAAGGAAGGTCTGCCGAAGAAGAGACGAAAGGCAGGAAGAAAGACAATTGACGACTCGGGTAGAGACTACCGCTTCTCACCTTGGGAAAGACGAGGGGGTCAACCTGCTCTCCAGGAGCAACCGGGAGGATAGAATCAAGATAGTCAAGGCAAAAACATGGAAAAAAGGTCTAGGACGAACGAGCGTTTCACCGGGCGAATGTCCTTCCCACCCCGACAGGGGCTGCAATCGTTGGGGGTCAACGAAAGAACAAGTGCAAACAGGCCAAGAAATAGGGTCGACATAAAAGAGAAAGACTGGCGTCTGCTCTACCAGGGTAGTAGGTGGCGCGGGAATATCCAGATCAATGACGCATAACACAAAAAAGAGGAGAGGAAACGATAAAGATTGTAGGGAATCTCAAGCAAAAACCTCGCAAAGTTAAAAGGAAACGTGTCAAAAAGGAGCGGGACTGTTCTAACGTGGAGGGAGGGGAATTCATAGCTTATACAAATGGGGAAGAAAAGGTCGGTGGGAAGAAGCAAAAGGGTGCAAGGAGAATGGGCGCGTAAAATGTGTGTAGAACATTAAGGGCAACGAAATACATGAGGCAGGACCGTCAAACTAGGGAGGCAGGGTTCAGAAAGGGAGGAAGAGGCTAGAGGCGTCGCTCACTGGAGGTTGAAAGAAAAACAGGTGAACTAACTCAGGAAGAAAAAGGGGGAATTCGACGGAAAACCTTAGGCCTTCTGAATGCGAGTGACAACAGCAAAGTACCAGCGAAGGAGACATCGGCGAGATGAATTTACACAATACTGAACGGAACTACCGACTAAAAAGACGACTGGGGCGCCAACGAAGGGGGAAGCAGCAACCGAATCGGAAATCATCAAGAGATCGGGGGGGGGGCTCGGCATGCGACAAAAACCTACTACGAGGTACTCTTCAGTACTTGTCGTACGCCTATGAAGAAGGATAGTACCTGACCACATCGATCGTCTATGAGAAATGGTTGGGAACGCACGGCTAAGGCTGAAACTCTACCTCTCAAGCGAACCAGAAAAAGGCGAGAAAAAACCGAAAAGGAAACGGGTCCGGGACGCCGCACCTCTATGACAGAATACGCCAAACGGGCACTAGCCGGAAGGGGCGCTGGACCAGTTGGTTCCGAAAACGGTTGGCGGGGTGAACAGCCAAAGGAGTTAAGCAGGATGACGAACAAAGAACCTCTACCACAGAGCGGAGAAACGACACCGCCTCGAAGGGCAGCGAAAAAAGGTATACACAGGGGGACTCACTATAGACCAAACCACCTCGTATCGACAAAGCTATAGGAAGCCGAGTACGCTCGGGAACAAGGCCGCGAAACTATCGAGGATGATAGTCGGTAGAGGCAAAGCAGGGGAGCTCCTGCGAGACGTATCCCTCTACCGAGTGACAAAAAAAATAGAGGGGGCACAGCATGAATCACCGATGAGGGAACACCTTGCGAAAGAGAAGCGGAAACGCGACAAAAGGAAGAGCACTATCGAGGAAGGCCACCTGGATTTTGATTCAAACATCACATCAAAGAGCTTGAAGGGAAACACCACACTCTGGAAAGGAAGATAGGGAGAGAGAACACGACGTAGGGAGACCCTTTGATAATTATGAGCAAGGAGAAATACGATGGCACACAGACCATACTGGACATAAGAGGTATGGAAAGGTAGAAAGGTCCTACGCGAAGCCTCAACAGGTTTCTGAACCTTAGTTTTTCAAGGAGATAAGGTCTGGAAAAATCTACTAGGGGGAGGGGAAACGTGGAACGAAGGATACAACAAGAGGTTCTAGGAAAAAGATTCTCGAAATGGGTACATAGGAAAAACAGCCCTTCTCAGGGTGAATAAAAAGGGCAAATAAGATCGACAGCGCCGCGAGAACGGAGTGGAAAACGCTAACAACTCTGGGTGAACACGGAGAAAGGTTCTAATGTTTCTGGGGGGTTTGGGTGCGAGCTACCAGGAAAACTAAAATCTGAAACATAACTAGATTCTAACGATGACAGGAGCGCGGGAAAAAATTTACGCGCCGTACGGAAATGTACTGTGGGAAACTAAACAAAAAAGGGGATGGGACTCAAGAGGGGCCACCGAGTGAGGAAAGTAGAGAAAGGGGATCTCTTTTGATCGGGTCAAATTCCTACCTCCCTCATCAAAAAGACGGCTAGGGTTCTCATCGACAGGCCCATGCGGTCTGGAAGACGTAGCCCACAAGCGGGAGAGAAAAAAGAGTATTTAAAAATAGGGGATCGCCTTTGAACACCGTCTGAATGAGAGGAGGAAATAACTTTAATCACTAGGGATTCGGGGGGCACAAGACGCCACAGGGCCAAAAAAAACGTCGTTAGAAAAGAGGAAGGGACGGAAATCTCAGGCTCGGGTGTGAAGGAACTATACTTATGGGGGGGAGAAGATAGGTGGGGGGAGGGGGGCAATAAGAGTTAGGAGGAGACCAGTCACTTCAGGGGCAGATCAGAAAGGATCCCCTGCGCAACGGAGAACTCTGCAAGTGAGAGGTCCTTAAAAGATGAGAAAAAAAAAAGGCTGCTTTTTGACTGGAGGGCATACGTCGTGGAAGACGAAGAATGCACACCTACGAATAAAGCGCAGGAATGGGGAGGGTGTCGAAAGGAAGTGGAGACTGGAGAAAGTAAAATCTCAGTATTTTCCGACGTTTTCTCAGAAAAGTCGACGGGAAGAAGGACAATCAGACTTAATTCAGGTGGAATGATTCTGAATCCTAAACGGCGGGGGGACACTCGCGAGAACTGGGGAGGAAAAAGGGGGGGGGGGGGGGAAACTGATCCTTTTACATCCGAATACAATGGGAAAGAGGGCTCTAGGTTTGACTACTAACAACATAAAAATAGAGAAAATATCAGAAAGTACAACGAACGGAAGGGAAGGTGCGAAAACTGCTAGAAAGCTCCGAGCAAATTCTTGGATTCCGCAAATCCAAATCCACTAGGAAAAATGAAGATTGGCTGAAAGGAGACGGGGGAGACGACATATGGAAAAAGAACTTTAGAACGGTCTCCAGTCGGCAAATGGCTTAGAACCAAGTTTATCCCCTAAAGCTGGTGAGGAGTAGGGGGGGCAGTGCACCGTAAAGAAAAAACGTGATCCGAACTGCTGTCAGAAGCAAGACATTCCTGAAGAAAGGGTGAGGGGGAGGACTTCGCGTATCTATTCTATCAAAGGTGGGATGAAGAAATACCTCAGGCGGGAGAACGAAAGGTATGTGAAGGGAGGGAGGATTTAAGCACGGGGGTATACTTTATAAAATTCTCTCAATAGGGAGGGGTCTGTGAAATCTAGATCAAGGGAAACACTCACCAGAAAAAGACGGACGACGGCGAAAAGGAAGAAGGGAGGCGCTGAAAGAGAAAAAACTTTACCGACGGGGGACTCAAAGGGATCTCTGGCTTGTACTGGGGCGAGTCGCTGCACGTGGGGGACTGAACTCCATATTTATCGAGGAAGAAATTCGGAAGCTTGTTGAACCCCCAGGCACAGAAAGCACGGAAGGCCTACTCCAATCTTTCAAATGGCGGAGATTCGAATGTCCTGAAGTGGGGGGGGGAGAGATAAACCAAGGGGGGTTGGAGTCAGGGTGGGCACAGGACCGATAGAAGGGGAAAAAGAACGGGGGAGGAGACGAGGCGTTGGAATTCGCCCCGACAAGCTCCGTTTGGTTCTGCATAAAGCAATCCGCCTCAGTCTGTTCCAGCTAGCAAATACACAGTCAACGGGCGGGACGAACAGACGGGGCCAAAAATTTGGGGGACTAGAGGAAGGGGGGGGAAAGAGGAGAAAAGGTATTGGAGGAAAGAAGCGCGGGAACGAAGTAGGGGCAAAACATCCAAAAAGAGATGGAGCGAAGACAAATGAAAAAAGGAGCTGGGAAGGTGCAAAGAAGAGGAGGAGGAAAGAAAGACGGGAGGAGAGGGGGAAATGGATGGCGGCTGGCAAAAAGGGAAGGAGTGGGGGGAAGAATTTGCAGTGGGAAAGGGGTCGAAATCGGGAAGGTAGGAAACCCCGCAACACCCGCCGCCACGGGGCAACAAAGAGCGGAAGACCGGAGAGTGTCCGCGGGTGGGAACACACTGACTACAAAGAAAGTACGTGAGCGAAGGGGGTAGTTTAGGAAAATTAACCACTCATCGCCGGCCGCAAGGTGCGAGTCCGTTGTATGCGGCTGGTGCTATACAGACAGAGGCCCAGAAAGGGAGCGCGGGGAGAATAGGTGAGGGGGCGGAAGAGAAGTAACGCGAGGAAGAAAAACAAACGTGCACAGGCCTCAAACAGGAAACGATTGTGCGCCCGTGGGGTGTGCCGTGAGAGGAATACGGTACGAGCGAAAAAAAAGAGGAGAAACAGTGAGCTGAAAGGGGGGAAACGCCGAAAAGAGAGCGAGCGCGACTCCAGAGGGCAACAATTCGAACAAGGCCTGAGTGGGACTGTGGTGGGAATGACGCATCCGTCGAAACAGGGGAGAGAAGAAAAGGCGGGACTGGGGGAGGGACTAGTAAAAGTGGAGAGAGAACCACGCTGATAAATGAGGGAAAAAACATTTGGGTCGGAAGGCCGGCTTCTACGGTGGCAGGAAGCGGGTCCTTAGGATCGTGAAAAAAACGAAAGTTAGAATGGGAAAGAAAAGAGTACAGAGAGAAACGCTAAAGAAGAAGATCAGGTTGAAAAAGAACACAATGAGACGGCGCACGATACAACGCCGAAACCTCGGAGAGGCATCTATACTCAATGCCTGCTTTCTAACGGTCTTTGCCAGGGGGGACGCCTGCAAGGATGAACACGATGTCTCTCAAAAAAACTTAGGGAAAAAGAATGCAGGTGAGAGGAACAAAAGGGGAAGAGGACAAGGAAACAGGGAAATTGATGCATAGAGCAGTATAAAGACAGGGGAGTACACTTTTCGCATGAAGGAACTTGCACGTGGTTTAGGCGGATAGCGTACTGGCCGGGGGGGATCGTGTGACATACTAGAAAGAAAAAAAAGAGGGGGTTTGGAAAAAACAAAAAGACGGCGAAGAAGAAAAAGGACAGCAATGGAGGCGTGAAAACGTCATACCAGAAAGGGGAAAAAAGGGGAGCGGGTCTCGTAAGTAACAGTTGTGCGACGAGCGAAGGAAAAAAAGACCGCGAGGAGAAACTAAGCAAAGATGAACAAGACGGAGAAGGAAGGGGGAAGGCTTGTAGAAAATAACGAAATCTCGGGGGGATGGGGAGAATCTTCTTACAGAGAGAGAATTTGGGGGAGTGAAAAAACGAGATCAGGGGGGGAATGCGGCGAGGGGGAACAGGGGGAAGCGTACGTAAAAAAAGGAAACCGGGAAAAATAAAAAGAAACCAAGTCGTGCTTTAAAGCGCTTAAACTACGCACACCTCCGAAGAACCCCAACGAAACAAAGCGGCTTGGGGTAAAGGCGAAAGCAAGGAAAGACACGGAAAAATCTCTCAAGCGGTTAACTCAGTCCAAGGAAACATGGTAGGAAGAAAGTGGCGTATCAGGGGAACTACAGAACATGCATGAGAACCAAGCCCAGAGGAAAAAACCAGGATCAGTAGACGTTTTGGTGGGGGGAAACAAATCCGATCGAGGGAGTAAATGATCGCCAAGAGCGTGAGGGGGAAGCCCTCTACTAAGGAAAAGGGAAGAAATGTCAACCTTGAGAACCGAAGGATCGGGGAAAAAGGGGCGAAGAAAGAGAGGGGGAAGACCCAAAATTGGGCATATCTAGACAAAACGTACACAATTGTTACATATCCCACAAATCACGAAAGGCGAGAACCCGGGACTCCTGGAAGGTAAGTAACTTCCACTAGAGGGGGAAAAAAGGGGGATGGAAATAACGGAGAACTAAAAGAGAAGAAAAAAAGAGGGCAGGAATAAAAAAGAAAAAGATCGCGGCCACACTAAGCTAAAAATCCTTAAAAGACTAGAAATTTTCCATTTACATTCAAGAAGGGGGGGCAAAGGGGAAACACGGGGATGATAGATGGCTGGAAAAACCAGGGAAAAGGAAGAAGAAGAAAAGAGATGGAATTCGGGAAAACCTCAATCCCTAAAGAGGGAACCGTACAATACCAGTCTAGGGTGGCCTCAAGTGAACTGGGCATGAATTTAGCAAAACGAGAAGAGGGGAAAATTCCGCTAAAAGGCCTGATGAGTAGGAAGGGAGGTACCGTGCTTCTTCCTCTATGGCCAAACGCTCTCAAGGGATAGAAAAGTGAATAGGAGGAATCACGGCTTAAGAAGAGAAGACTACATCCACATGATAGGAAAAAAACAGGGGGAGGTGTGAGGGGCGGAGGTAAGGTGGGAATCAATCTATCTCGTACATTCAAAAAAAAAACTCCAGGGGCAGACCTTAATTTTAAAGGAGACTTGGGAAGAAAAAAAAGGCACTTGGGGGGGGTTCTCTGTCCCCATGGGGGACGCGAAACACGGGAAAGAAAGCCTTCATAGGTGAGCAATTGTGCACCGAAGCGCTTCCCCAAGAATCCAAATGAACAAGGGGGATCATCCAGTATCATCGAGAAGAAGCGGAAAGCGGGGGCGAAAGGGTCGAACGAGGGGGGATGAGCGGAATCAAACCTACGTTGACGGAAGCGCATTGGCAAAGTGGAGGTGCACGGTCAATTCAGGAAGGGGGAAGGGCATACTGCGGTTTGGGGAAAGCCGGCGCCACAATAGGAGGACAGAGTGACACAGGAGGTATTTCCGAGAGGAAAAAAAGGAAGAAAAGGGATTCGCATGGGGCTCGTAGGCGTGTCAAAATTGAATAAACGGGGAACCTAAGGGAGGAGCAGTGGGCCCTCAGACAAAGGATTTCTCGGAAACCGAGCTTCTAGAACGCCTGAGAGGGCCGGCTTAGTGGAGAAAAAGAGAAATAGGTAGGGGAAGGAGCACAATCAAGAGATGGCATTGGAAAAAAGGTGTGGCCATTCGCTTTCAGGAAGAATTGCCAAAAAGCGCCTTGCGGCGAGCACGTTGCTTGGTTAGGAAGGGAGAGGAGAGGGAGAAGGAAAGGTAGGAAAAAGGAAGAAGAAGTCGCCGAGAGGGGGGGCTATCGGAACTAAGTGGACTTGGGGAAAATAGCGGCTGCGGGATCACCTCCGATGCTGGCATTAAAAACGACTCCGCTGGATGATCTGAGAGGCGGGCAGGGGCCAAGGAAGGAAGGGCGTCAGAAAAAAGAAGGGATACGTAAGAGTTACAGGGAAATCCGGAACAACGAAGAAAAAGCGAGGGGTCAAACGAGCCAGAAGATACAACAGTTCCAGTCACCGTCGTTCAGAAACGAGGAAACACTAAGTGAGGAACTCGGGACCAGCCAGTGGGGGGTGGACAAGAGGAGAGAAGTAACGAGGAACAGAAACTGAAGATGCAAAAAAAAAAAGCCGTGGAACTTTTCGGGGTGCCGGGCGTCGTAAAAAAAACCCGCCCGAAAAAGATCTAAAAACTAAAGGGGAAAGCAAAAGGAGGGAGGGTCCTGGAAATCGGGGGGAATCAGTAGGTGATCAAAAAAGCGGACGCTCCTGTATTGTCCTCGGTCAGGACATAACTTGAGTCGGGCTCGGAAAGAAAAAACGGTCCCGCGAGGGGAAGACATCGTGAAGAAGGGAGGGGAGTAGTGTGGTTCCGAGAAGAGACGGGATTAGAGGCGAAGAAAACACTGTAGATAAAAATACTAGATGATGGGCAAAACTCTGTAAAAAGCCGTTCTACCTGAAAAACGGTGTTCAGCCACGTGGAGAGACTTCTGCGGGTGCGTGTCGGGAGACCTGTACGAAAAAGGGGGGAAAAGCGGAAATCAGGGGCGAATGTCAATGGGAAGAAACAGAAAAGAGAAGCGCCCGGAAAAGGGTTTAACGCGAACAAATAAAAAAACGACCCAGCCACAGCAAGATCGAGGCATCAAGGGACTAAGCAAGGAAGAGGGAGAAAAACATACCAAACTTGAGAAGTGGGGAAAGATGTGAAAAAAAGAAAGGCGGGGGAAAAACGACACAGGGGGGGACGCCAGGGAGGATCACGCGCTAAGGGAGGCCGGATTCAGAATCTGGGGGTCCTGGGAAAGAGCGAAGTGACGCCCGGGGTCAGGAAGTATCAGATATCGAACACGGGATACGCAGAAATCGTGACACGCAGCGTGTCGTACTTAGCGCCCTGACGAGCGGGTGGGAGTTGTCGTCAACGGTCCCTCAGGCGCAAGGGGGACCTAATACTAAATACATATCGGTTGGAGAGTAAAAGAAGGAAGAGGGGGAGGGAAGAGGGGTAGATAGCAAAAAACGGGAACAAAGGAAATCGGAAGAACATTATAACCGAAAAAGGGACGATCAGGTTAGAGGGCAAAAGGGGCCAAAGAAAGGAAGAGAACTTTCCTCATGGAGATAAAAGCTGAGTATCTGCAATGTCTTAGGGGCCACGAGAAACTCTCGGGAGGTACTCTATCGGTTTTGAGAATCAGAGAAGGGAAAAGGAGTAGGGAGAATGAGGAGTGGCTGCAGTATGAGATGGGGTTGACGTGGGGCAAATTAGGGCGGGAAGGGAATATCGGTCGATCGAAGAAAGAGGTGTCTAGGGTGGAGGCAAAAAAATCTAGAAGGGACAGGAATGTCACACCAGCGTGGGCTACAAAAAAAAAAACCATCCCGTATTCAACCACGCTTAACCAAAAACGAGCGCGTTAGGGGCGACTGGCTCTTAGGGACAAATAGCCGACGGGGGTAAGAGAGGAAAGGAAGGAAAAGGTCGCGAAGGTGCTTTTCAGCGACTACTGGGTAATCACGAGGAAAAACAGGTCAAACCAGGACACTAAGGTGAGGAAAAAAGGGGGGAAGGGCTTTCGGGAAAAATAAGAGAGAGAAAAATGAACTCAAAAGAAAAAGAGAAAAATTACGCGCCGCGGGCTGAAAAAATGTTCGCAACAAGAACGAGGGGGAAAAGCCTGGAGGGGAACGTAGGGAGAGAAAAGCAGGGGGATCAGGAATCAAGGCCTTTGTCCTTCCAGAAAGGGGAAGGGGAAAGGAGTTCGTCCGCGTGACGGGACTCGAAAAGAGGAGATCGCTAGGATGGCGGCGAAATGGTCCGTGCGTGTGGAAAGGCGGGTAATTTGGCACACGAGGGTTCTCCGAACACGAGTGAACCAGAAGTTTATGTTTTCTGCATGGATGGACCTTTGGACACGGAGGTACGGGTCCAAGTCAAGGGACCAAAAATCTAAGAGTCTGAAAAAGGGAACGAGTCAGAAAGGGGAGAACAGGAAGCTTGGTATACTACAGATTAGAACCAGTTTCCCGATTTCGACCACCTTCGGAAAAATGGAAAAGAGTAACCACGGATTCGAAAAGTCATGACGACACAGGGGAATGCGAAACGTCGAGCATCGGAAAAAAAAGTGATATCGTCTGTTCACCGACCTTGAGTCAAAGAGGGGGGTGAGACTTAAAGAAAATGCTCACAAGAGGGGCCAGAAATCACGAAACCAGTCAACTGAAACCGACAAAAATGGCGAAGGATGAGAAGGCGGCAGGGGCGAGGGGGACGAGTGAGATCAATCCTTATCGGAAAGAAGAACAACAAACGGGAGTGGAAGAATAAAAGGCGTTCAAACCGTAAAAAAAAACACAACAATCTTACAAGGTCGAGACAAAAGCAGCACACGTCTCTTTGCTGAAATCTGTTCAGCAGTCATCGATGAAGAAAGAGGGCAACCCGATGTCCTCAAAAAAAAGGTGGCGGAGTGCGCGAAGAACCAAAAGGGGCACAAAGCAAGAAGTTGCGTGACGCAGCAAGGTGTCCACGAGCTTGGATATTTCACAGACACCACACGACGGGGAGGGTAGACAGAGAGGGACAAGAGGGAAAAAAAGCAAGCTTACAGCACACGAAACAAACAGACCAGATGAGGGAAGAAAAAACTAGGGTAAGGGGGTAAGCAGGGTCACAGATACATCGACACAGTACGCGTCTGGGAAAGGTCAGTCTGAAAAACTCGCGCGCAGCCACTGACACGGGAAAAGCGAAAAGGGCGAAGGGAGTTAGGGGGAAAAGGAGCCGGGATAACCACGAAGAAAGTGACGGCCTCCAACGACGACAGCGCTCAAATACTAACTCGATCGTTGGATCGGAAGCCGAAAAAAACAGAAAAAGACGGGAAGAACAGGGACGGATATGCTGGTTGACTGGATAGTAACACGTAAATCGAAAATAGAAGGGTCATCTGCGGGCGTCGCATCAGTGGCTAAGGGTTACTATATCTACGGGGGAGGGGCGTAGGGGAGAGAGACAAAGAAAACATTAGCTACCCGGATTAAGGCGGTAAACCGCACCGCGATTCAGACTAAGCGAAAAAGAAACTACACTAAAGGACAACATCCGATACACGGGCAATAAGACGGGGGGCACGCACGGGTCTCACAAAACAAAAAAAAGGAAAAAACAAAAAAAAAAAAAAAAAAAAAAAAAAAAAAAAAAAAAAAAAAGAAAAAAAAAAAAAAAAAAAAAAAAAAAAAAAAGAGAAAAAAAAAAAAAAAAAAAAAAAAAAAAAAAAAAAAAAAAACATTGTTACTACCTGTGATGGGTGGACGCGAAAAGTGGAGCCAAAGGAAGATCAGCTTGAGCACGGAAAAAGGGAAACAAAAAAACATCGGCTCAAAAAAGAAACAAAATTACGAAAAAAAGAAAAAAGAAGTGAACAAAGGACGACAACGCCTCACGAGATACAACCTCACTGCACACCGCCTCTGGTGCGTCAAAATAAGTAGGGGGAGATGGGGGGAACTATCAAGAGGGGGAAAAAATCGGGAACACATCCAGAAAAAGCAGTGAAAAGAGGAAGGGGGATACGTCACAGACACACGAGGACACAGAAGGGGAGAATGTCGACAGCAAAAGCCTATCTCTGAACAGAATAAAATAAAGGGTTAACCTAGGCAATGGGAGTCAAAAAAGATAGACTCCAAAAAGCACGACTAAGACAAAAGGGGAAGGCGGACGAGTAAGGGGGGGTGTACACGACTAAACGGGAGACCGGAACCTGGAACTGCACAAGAGTCTAACCACAAACTCAGCCGAAGACCGAATCCAGAAACACGCCACCCATCAAAAGGGCGGCCAGACAGGAGAAGAGAGGCGAAACTGAAACAATGATTAATATAGCGATACAAAAACTCTCGAAAAAGGGAACCCACAGTAGTGGAGCAATGTATTAATTGAAAAAATGCTCACAACGAAAAATAAGTGCAACGAACAGAAGATGATATCTGGTCGAGGTAGCAGGGACATTTGGTTAAAGCCCTGTCCAGGGTAACACCGCACTCGCGGGGACGAAGAAAGACGGCTCCGGAAAAAAAAGGCTATTGCGGGCAAAAAACGCAAGCGCGTTGAGGTGTGCTGGAAGAGGAGGGAGGTGAAGTCACATGGGTGTGTGGAAGAGTCAATATAACACTGAACTCTATTCTCGTAAACACAACCAGGAGAACACGAGTCAGCTCCGAGGGAATAACGGTCTGTGACCGTCTAAGCAAACGGAAGCTAAAGAGTAAAAGCAATTAGAGATAGACCAGTGGGCAAAAGTAGTTCGAGACTCAAGGGTATGTGACACCGATATCTGTTATCTGGGAATGACGAACGCCAACAGGGCCCAACAGGGTCTACGCAACGGGGAAACAAGGTACCCTCCATCCATACGAAAAAAAGTAGAGGGGAAAATGGGAAAAGAAGGTGCGAAAGGGGTCTTTTTCGAAGAGGACGACCGTAATCGGACTTGGATAAGAGGCCAAGGGCCCTAACAGGCGGGCATGAGACGGAAAAAACTTAAAACCTCGTGAGAATGGTTTAAAAGGGGAAAGAGCAGTGGGGGTTGGGTCAGGAAGCGGGTGTGGAGTAGGAAGAAAGACGTCAGGAGGATCGCCCCTGACTATTTGTGCATGACTACCACATCGGAGACCCGTCAGAAAAAAGCAAGAAAATTGACTTAAAATTAAGCTAGAAAGCAATGAAAAAGAAACTTGCGGAAACGTCTGGAAATGGAAGAGAAGGTGGAAACAGGCAGGAGGAATAGCAGGGGATTTAAAGACCTGGTCAAAGCGCAAGATCAGCAGAAAGGGGACGCGAAGTGCTCAAACGCGACAGAAGGGTCGCGCCGCGCCGTAAGGTTGTACGGCCAGTGGGATGAGAATAAAACGGCGGGAAAAAACCGAGCAAGGTGGAAACAGGAACGGGGGGGGTGCTCAAATCCTAAAATCACTAGTGCAGGGCGAACTGGACTCTTGTAAGTTGTGGACTTACAACTAAAAAAGCAGGGGGGAAACGACTGGAGAGTGAGTAAGGGAAGTTCTGCTGTGCGTTGTCACGGAAGAATGGGGTCCAGAACGGCTCATAGAAATGGGGCACCTCCGCAGGGGTCGTGCACACAGAAATGATCATGTTGCCTGAGGAGTAAATCGCAAAGGGTATGGATATGGTGGAAAGAAGGAGGGAGAGGAAGGAAGTGCGGAGGGGGGAATACTTCGTTTAACAAGAGTGTAAAGGCGTAGGAGCACTCGTTTTTGTCGGGTTTCTGGGCGTGCACAAAAAACCAACGAGAGAAATTCATCAGAGCATAGCAACATTCCGGCTACAAGTTGCAAAAAGGTAAAGACGGCGTCAACTGGTCACCAAAAGAGGCGGAGAACGACGTGGAGGTCGGGCTTGGCGAGTGGAAGCAGGCGTGTACTAATCGCTGACCCGCGGGAGTTGGTGGGTTCACCATCGACGAAAGAACGGCCAGGTAAGACACTGAGCCAGCACCGGAAATAAGGGAGCAAACTTGCGTGTATAGAGGAAACTACCTAGCCGTAAAAAAAACTTGGGCGTCGGGCGCGTGTCGAGGGGGGGGGAAATTAAACAATGGGGGGGGGGGTGTGGGGGGTGGGGTGATGTACGAGGTCAGGAAACTGGATGGGGGGGGGGGTGGGAAGGCGGGGGGGACGGGGGGGGGACCAAAAGCAAAATGGAAAAGGCGAAAAATGCGGGGGGGGGGAACGACGCCAGCATTGAGGGGGGGGGGAATCTTCGACCGGCTTGGTTGGGAAAAAATGAAAAAAAAAAAAGAGACATTGGAAAACGGCGGCCGGCGACACTTCATGGCAAAAGGGAAAAGGCGTGGGGGTCCCCCCACGCAGACCCACCCACGCGGCCACCACCGCCACCCCCCCCCCAAACAACAACCCCCCCCACACCACCACCCCCCCCCCCACCCCAACCCCCCACCACCAAAAAGAGCTCGGGTGAGCACAGAGCTCGGAGGGAGACGGTCACTATATGGGGTTAGGGGAAAGGAGAAGGGTACTAGACAAAAGGACCAACACAGTTTGGGAAGTGACGGAAGGAAAATGCGTGAGTAAACGTCGCTACCTTATGAGGGTGCCGGCATCTTAGTGTACACACTTGTCGGAGGGGGGAAGTCGAGATGCAGTTCTGCTCGGAGAGTCCAGAAGTGGAAGAAGGCTGAAGAGGTGAAGACAAAATGCAAGGAAGGAAGAAAAGAACCCAATATTGGGAATAATATGAGCACGGACTACCTGTTGGCTCTGTACACGACACCTTGAACGTACGGAGGTTCAAAGGATCGATTCTTTTGGGTAGGGTGACGGGAAATCAGTAGGAAAACAGGGGGAGTGGTAAAGGGAAACCTAGAAAATGTGCGGACCCGTGGAGGGCAGAATGAGTCAATTCCCTTGGCGCTATCGTCGTCTGCGGGGAAAATTCCCAGGCCGTCGGAAGCAAAAGCTGGGGAGTAGATGGGAAAAGGTGATAGGCCAGAAAGTTGTGGGCGACAGGGAGGAGAGGTGAAGGTTTGCAGGAAGAGATGAAACAAATCCGCGCCGGGGTCCAGAGAAAAAATGATTAGAAGTTGAGGGAAGACATTGCCAGGGAACTTGAAAAGTAAAAACGCAGTTGAGCGTACAAGAATGGTGGGAGAGGCTCCGTGGAACACAGACAGAGTGGCATGAGTTCAAGCCATGAGATGCATTGCACTGGCCACAATAACGAGACAACTGACTAAAACGAAACCGGGCAAAGGGAGGAAGCAGGGGAAGTGACGTGAGCCATGCTGATCATTTTCCGGGAATCGGGCAGGCTCAAATCATCTCTGTCAAACTTGGTAAATGGTCAGAGAGGCAACGAAGCTCGAAGAAAGGACGAAATAAGAGCACCTATGTGTAAAAAACAAAAAGAAAAGTCACGGAAGAGACAGATCAAAAAGCTCTCGTCTGCTAACATCATATGCCATAAAAGGACTGCTCGACAACATTCCGGTA
>Ga0179593_1365447_pt1 | contig 18601 bp, 26 predicted proteins | sample CZODoug2_1_08_16_FD_185931 | JGI IMG/M metagenome (GOLD analysis project Ga0179593, IMG submission 185931) | Vadose zone soil fungal communities from Angelo Coast Range Reserve, California, USA - CZODoug2_1_08_16fungal (PacBio error correction) | ecosystem: Environmental > Terrestrial > Soil >...
GCGCAGAACGCTTGACTAGGGGAAAAGCATCATTGATTGGGGATGAAACTCTTTAACGTGAACAGAAATTACAATGACGTTCTTGGGCAAAAAGGAGGAGAGACGCGAAAGAACAAGTTCGAGGGGGGTTTTTTGGGAAAGCTATCGGAACTATCTGTCAAAAGTGCAAATGAGACCGTCAATCAGTGATCTGTCGGCAGCAGTTTCAACCGCAGACAAAGTAAGAGGACAGCGCGACAACAAGTTATAAGGCGAGGGTCCCGAAAGAGGACTAACTGCATCAAAGAGGAAAGGGGGGGGGTCAAGGGCAGAAAAACCGGGGTGGGGGCTGTGTAAGCCTGGAAAGTTCCGATATGCTGGGAGAGGGGGGAATAATGGGACGATAAAAGGGGGACCATAAAAAGACGTACGGGATAATGGGACAGCCCTAACCTGTGGGGAGAGAAGGTAAAGATCATTGTTTCCAGTCAAGGGAAATATGAAACGGGTGGCTAGGAACGTCGTCCGCCATGGAAGGTGGGCAAAAAAGGGGGTAGGTTGGCACCCAATCTCAAAAAAAAAAAAAAAACACACCACAATTCCACCAGGTGGAAACTAGAGCTTGTGATGAAGGAGGTGGAAAAGGGGACGGTCCCTGCGCAGAAGGGGGGCATTGCAGGTTAAAAAGGATAACTTTATAGAGTGCAGCAACGGATCATTTAAATACACCGCACCCGTAGGGGGGGACTGAAACCTGAAAGCTTGGGGGTGCAAAACGAGTAATTTCTACAAGCTGGGGGGAACGAAATTGGTGGGGGAGAATAACCGGTGGAGCTATTTAATACGGGATATCAAAGACTTCCGGGGGATGTCATGAATTGCTAATGGATCGGCCCAGGCAGGAAGCAGAGCGTAATCTTGGTCTTTCAAAAAAAGGCACGTTACGTAAAAATGCGATCCGTCTCACCTCTCTTTTGAAGGGGGCGGTACTCTAGGGAGAATGAACACCTGTGCGCGTAACGAGTTCACGCATAGTGAGCTGAGACATATCACATCTTAATCGAGACAGAGGGGTGGGGGGAAAATAATGAAGGACTTTGCCACAAACAGTTTAGACGAGAATCCTAAGTATACCAAAGAAATGTCAGACATCGGGGGTCCAAGAAAAAAAAGAAGTGATCAGCGCAGGTGATGAAAGGAGTGGAATATGATTTGATAAAAGATGGCAAGGGTGGGGTGACTGAGTGGTGATTGCCCTGATTCGTATTCTGCCGGTGGAGACGACTGTTTCGCCGGGTTCGGGGGAGCGCCGCATGCAAAGAAGGCCGATTTTTGGTGACAAGGGCATATGGCCTTTTATCGGGAAAGATGGTTTACGCACGCAAAGACCATAGGTTTTGGGAGGCAACTTACAAGAAAAAGTCTGACACACTGGGAGGGTAGGGTGAAATCGGCTTATGTATTCCCCGAAAGAGAAGAAGGGTGTCTGCGCGCTAAAACTATAGTATTGGGTTTAATGCTTCAGGTCAGAATTGCGTAGACTTTGCGGCAAGTTAAGGTGTGCTGGCGGAGAAGGAGAGCGCCGGGCAAAAGCGGCACGGGTAAGGGTAATGAAAACCTAGACACTTAGATTGTAGGGGCCTATGGGAAGAGTTGTTATCAAGTAGTACAATTGAAATCTTCAACACGCCTGAACAGTCTGTTTGACAGGTTACGGGAAAAAAACGATCCAACGTGGAGAGGAGGGGATATCTTAATTTGAGCGGGCTGGGGGCCAAGGTGAAGGGGAAAGAAATTAATGAAATGATCGAATCTCTGGAGAACGCGGGCAAGAGTCTTCAGATACCACTAGGAGAAGAAGCGCTTCCATCCTGTTATACAGGGGGGTTGTGTGGTCTTTTTTAGGAAAAACAGAACAACCTCAAAGGGAACTAAAAATGAACCTGTTTATGGGACAAGGGGGGCGAAAAGTGTGGGGGAAAACTTGCATCTTGAGAAAGAATTTCTCTGAATCTTGACACTAGAATGCCGACAAAAGGAGGAGGCAACGAGAAACGGACAAATGGAGGAAAATGGGGGAATCGGTGAACTCTAAATACAGCCTGCTTACCAACGAGGTGGGGGCTTCAGAGGGACCAACAGTAAGAGGGTAAAAGAGAAAACCTGTGGAACCAGCAGCAGACTAAGGGGTGAACGGGTTCTCCTAAAAGGCCCTTCCGAAAGGGCGGGTTGTCAGGGATGGTTTGCGGAATGAGGCTAAAAAAGTCTCTAGGTGCCCCCCGATTACCCACCAGCGCAGAAAAGCAGGAACTGGTGTCAGTAGAAGCAGGGAAAAGGCAAATGGAGAGAAAGGGGATCGAGAAAAAGCAACACGGAGGAGTAGGGTAAAAAGAGTATAATAATCTGAAGATTCCTGCGAACTCTCGAGTCCAGAGTCCATGGAGCGAACTAGGTGGTGGGAATAAGGAGAAACAAATATGAGGCCCTGCCAGCAGTGGGGGGAAAATAAAGACAGGAAAAATATATGAAGGGAACAATTTAATGCGCAAAACGGAGGGTCAAGTATGTAAAAGAGCTAGCGAAGTAGTCGGCTTCCGGCTGACATTGTCATCGAAAAAGGTGGTTAGATTGGGTACCCGCTTTCCGGAACGAAGTGCCTCCTAACAGATATACAGAAACTTAAGCTTAAAGGGGAGGCGGATATTAGAAGGGAAAGTGGGGGGGGGAGGGGAAGGGAGGAGGCAAGATCCGGAACCTCTTCGTGCTCCGAGGACCAAGGTTTTACCGCGCCAATGACAGGAAAGGGGTCAATTGGGGCGTAGAAAGGGGTGTTGAATGGGGGTAAAACAAGGAAGACAAAAACTCAGTATAAAGCAAGGGTGGAGAGAATATAACGACCGGAGAGGGGTAGAGAGCCTCTGCCCCAGAGATGTCAAGAGGATCTCAGGATTTCTTCATGTTTCATTGGGGGAGGGGGGAGATGAACCCTGCACGAGAAAAGGGACGGGAGAAAAATTAGCACTTGTAGATTGTTGGGTAGAAGACACTCAGGATAAAAAATGGCTTTGTGGAAGTAGGGGACTTGTCATAGAAAACTTAACTCCAAATCGAAACGACACTGTCTAAAGGGGGAGTTGATAAAAGAACGTCCGACAGCGCGAGTTCGAAGGCCCGGGTTCGAATAGGGGGGATAACAGTGAAAACTACCTAAAAAGAAGAATCGGGGCTAACATCTCCATAAATTAACAACTCCTACAGGGGAGAATATGGTCCCAGCACCGAAGAGTAGGTCTGGGTCGGGAATAGAGATGAAATCAGGAAAATTGAAGTAGAGAATGTGAAACTCAAAAAGATTGGTAAAAATGGGATTTACACCATCTCAAATAAAAGGCATCATTCAAAAAAAAACCAAGTCTAAAAAAATAGGGAACTATGCATGAAGAGAAAGAAAAAAACACGGCGAACCTCGAGACAACGTTCCGAAGAACAAATAAGCCATCCCCATCACTCACGTCAAAAAAGGGAAAAAAATCGAGAGCTTATCATCAGAGCAATACTACACGAAAAATGTCCTCACCCACGGAAGAGCAAGAACTCAGTCTGGGGCGAAGGAATCAATGGAACAAAGAATACAATTCAGGGCAAAGAACTTATTCTCGAAAGAGGCGTTGGGTGCCTAAGGGAGGACGGAAAACAAAACTTAGGAAGAAAGTGAGGTGGAAAAACCATCCGTTTCGAGGCGGGAAAATGGGGTCGGGTCGTGTAAGCAATCAACGTCGGGGAAACTGGTTGAAAGTTGTTTCCGTTCCTTAAGAGGGGGAAAAGCTACCGGGAAGCAAAAGGGAGAATACGTCCGTTTCACCTCTCCATGAGAAGCAGGACAAAATGAAGAATGGAGTACTCCAGACTGATAAAGCTTCCACAATCTTCTTCACAAGGAAGCATTTTCAAAGGGACACCGAGAAGGGAGTCCAGAACGGAGGGGTGAAGGCCGACCCCGGCGAGTCGACAACTCTCGACCTGTTAGAAGCGACACGACGAAAAAAAGAGAGTCTCAAGGGAAAGTTCCTCAACTCCATGTAAACAAAGAGAGGGGCGGGGGTGGGGGATTGTGTTGGGGGGAGTGGTGGTTGAAATTCACCTTCCCAAATAAAGAGTTGAAAATAATTGTCGGGGATACGAAGCCGAGAACCCAGAAGAAGAAAAAAGGACCGGACAGGAGTTGTAAACGGATTGGAAGATAAAAAGGAGGGCAAAAGGGTATGTCATTAAGGCGTATGGCACCGTTCTGTCACCGTATTAAAGAAACGCATTGGAAATTCCCAGGGGAATTAAAAGACCACAAAAGGGGGGAACAGACCTTTCAACAGGAACAGGGGGATCTTGAATTTCGGGAACACGAAACTATAACTTTGGGGTCGCAAAGAGATGGAAAAAGGGGGGTGCCTTGGTACCGGCCAAGAAAGTGATCACCGTATTTCGGGGGAGCATGTAACGATCAATATCGCAAAGAAAACGAGGCCCAAAAAAAAAACCTAGCGCCGGGAATTGAGCGTCTCGGAGCCGAATGGCGACGCCAGAATGGGGGAGAAAGGTAAGAGGAAAGGAAAAAGATTCATACAAATAAAAAGGGTAATGCTGGGGATAATAAGCAGTGGGCGATAGCGAGCACAACAACAAAAACGGAGGAAAGAGAGATAGGAAAAAGACGCCACTGAGGGGGAGGAAAGCAGGAGAGCAGGGGTGAGTGGAAAGGGAGAAAAAGGGAATCACGAAGGGATCAACAGGTCGGGAGGCGCAAAGTAGGATAAAACGAAGAAGGAAACATCGAGGTTGTGTTTCAAGCAGGCGCGCGTGTTAAGGATGGAGGGGAAACGTATAAGGGGGGGAAATACGTAACTTTAGGAAGCTTAAAAAAAGGAACCCAATAAGTAGGCTGCAAGCCGGGTGAAAGTTATCGATTCTTCGCAGAAAAAAAATTCATCCTAGAGACTGGGGTGGCAAAGGTGGCGGTCCAAAGGTGGATTTGGACGTCACAGATAATTCGTTGAGCGGGGTACGGAAACGACACATTTTCTCATACGACAAAACGGCATCAACTTGGTTGCAAAAAAGGACAAACCGGGGGGGATACCGTTACAGAATAGTGTTGACACGGGGAAACGGGAAGAACGCGGGTTAAACAAGGCCCGGAGACCCGGCCCGTAGGAAAAAAAAAAGATTGGTGGAATGAAAGCCCCAAGTCCACCACCCAAGTTCAAAACAACAACGAGGAACGCTAAAAAAAGGGAAACAGGGATTTGGAGTCCCTGCCCTCCGAGGTGTGGGGGAAATGTCAGGGGAGATTCACGTAGAGAAGTCGATAGGGTTGGGGTGACTGAAAGAAAAGAAGGGGAGCAAATGACCCTAACAGGCGGGCAGAAAAAAGGAAGGAGTTTGGGCACGGGGAAGAATGACGCAATTGTGAAGAACCTAGAGATGCAACTAAGCAATATGAACAGGCATTCCTGGGTTTCTGCAGTCTACTGTAAGACCAACAAAGAGACTCGTATAAGAAACGGGGATCTGTTCCCTCATATCCGGACGGAAAAACTAAATAGTCCAGCACAGCGGAGGACAAGGCAGGAAAAGGGAGCGACAGGAGGAGTCAAAGGGGGGGAAGGATGAAGATAGCAAGGACACCGGAGGTTTCTAAGTCCTGACCAGTAACCGAGGGGATACGCGAATAAGAAGAAAGGTAACAAAGGGTACTGGACAGCGTAGTGAGACCGAGCACGAAGAGATGTGAGCAAACATGTGGAAAGGTGGGAATAAGCGACTCGAAGGATTGTGGTTGTGGCAAGGAAAGGGTCTTGGTGATGCCAGGATCAGGAGGATCAGTAGATGTGTGTTCGAAAAGGTGCTTGGGGGTTAATCCTCCATGCAAAAAGAATTGGGAACCCGAAGGTGCAAAAAAGTGTCTCTTTGAGATGTGGACCACTCCAAAGCTTTGGGGATGAGAAAACTTCAGAAACTTCATTCACTGAAAGTTCAGGCGCGGCTATGATTACCAAAACGCCTCCAGGGGGAGGAGGGAAATGGGAACCAGGGTTTGAACTAGGGATACGATTTCTGCGGCCCCGGACTCAAGGATTGGGGAAGGGATTGGGATCATCAAGGGTATCAAACCTGATTCACTACACGAAACCGGAAAGAAAAAATCTTAAGGAGGGGGGGAAAAAAATTCAAGCAGGAGGGTGCCGATAGGGGAAATTCTTCAGGTACCAGTCACGGCAGCCAAAATGGAGGATTTGAGGAGGGGAAGACAGGGGGAGGTCAAAAAAAAAAATTACACACAGGGAGAAGGGGGAGCAGCTACTTGAAAGGCAGAAACTTTTCACATGAAAAAGTACTCAAATTTAATTCTAGAATAAGCCGCTGGGGCAGAGTCGGGAACAAAAGGTTCGATATGACGAGAAAAAAGTGTGGAGGGTGGGGGGAGGGTTTACCAAAAACAGTCAACCCACACCTCTGTGAACCACACGACCAAGAAAAGGAACTGGCAGGTGGAGAGGGGGAAAACAGGGCAGAAGAATCAGATGGACGAGCGAAAAATCCTCCTGCTCTTGCAGCCAAACAAAGGAGTGGGGGCACGCAGCAACTTTTACTCGAAAGATGTCGATCTTTATTTGATTCGAAAAAAGCCAGACGTAACAAACTGTAAAAAAAGGGGCGAGAGAAAGGGAAATAAGGAATCAAAGACTACCCGAACCGAAGACCTAAGAGCGTCGACTACTGGAAACGCGGGTGGGGGGCAAACAAATGAGGAATAAGATATAACTGGGGTGGAAGAAGGGAGGGGGATAGGGCCTGTCGGAAGGGGAAGGGCCTATGGGTTCTTCCAAGAGAACAACAGCGCTATAACTACATGAACTGTTTCTTGAGAGCAGGGAGAAGGGCAGAGAATGGGTGAGAGAAACGAAAAAACAAAAAAAAAGTCTGTAAAATAAGGAGGAATAATGGCTTAACCTGCTCTAAAACATCCGGTTCTCCGCGGGGGTGTCAGCTTTTCAGTAAAAGAGCAAGTGCGAGAGATGCCAAACATAACTACAAAGAAAAAACTGAGGGCAGCATTGGCAGAGAAAAGCTTTCACTTGGGCAGCCGCGCTCTTCGGATAATGGAGGAGACCTTGGAAGAAGGTACAGCGGAAAAAAAGTGTAAAACGGTGTACGCGGCGTAATACATGCACCAAAAATATCTACAAGAAGGTTGACAGTTTAGGCGTAGATTAAAAAAATGTGTGGGGGACTGAAGAGAAGGGAGGAGGGGAGTGAGGAAGAAGCAGTCCAAAGAGTGATAAAAAGGGGGTTACCCGCGCCCACTGCCAGACCAAAAGGGGGGAGGGAGATCGTCTTTGTGGGGAACTGTGTTGAGGACAAAAAAACCAACAAAACGAGGATAACCAAAGGATCGGGAAGGGACCTCGCCCTCGGTTGTAAATGGAAAGAGTGAAAAGGAAAGCAAGCTTAAGAGACTTAAAGGAGGGGAAAGAAACGCGGGACCCTTCCCTCTCAGGGAAGGCCTAACACCCAATCTCACTGGGGGTTCAGCTTGGGGAAAAAGACACGTCTCTATACATAAGAAAAAGGCGGGGGGAAGAAGGTACTTGTAGAAAATACCAGAAAGAAAAGACAACAGCGATCGTGGGTAGGTGGAAAAAATTACAGACACGGAGGGTTTCTCACTGATGCGAATCAGGTTGGGAACTTGCAGAAAGAGCACAAAGCATGGAGTAAGTTGGAGGGGGGAGGAGAAAAAAAAAAACAGGAATAACACCACACGCCGGGTCGGGGAACTAGAAGGTCCGCGACTAAGCGAAAATGAAATCCATACCGAGAAAGCATTCCCTGCAGTGCAGAAGTGGCTAGAGATTCAAAAAAAAAAAAGATGGCGTTTGGGTCAGAAAAGGAAAAGAAGAAGGAAACATGCACCGGGGGAACAATCGACCTGCTGCATGCTCGTAAAACCCGTCCGAACACTTCGGAGAAAACAAAGGTCACCACGACCTGTCCATCACCAGCAAAAACCGCAAACCAAACCCTTTAAGCAGACAGACTCGCAGAAAGACAAAAGACGAAAGGACCTCAAATCTGGCGGAAAAGGAAAAAAGTGGCTGTCGGAGATCCTGCACTCCCTGGTCAACATTCTTTGGGCTGAGGAACGGGTCGCGTAAAAGGGGGGCCAAGGGAAAAGAATAACAAAAGGAGGAATAAAATGTATTTTCCGAGGGAAAGAAAGAAGTCTCGCCTGGTCAACGGTCAGTGTTCAGATGTGCAACCACCGCTGTGGTAGAAGAAAGGAAGGGTGCAAGGACGGACTGAGGGAAATCTCCACGGATCCGTCGAAGGAGTAGGGACAATACCTTCATTCCCTTCTCATCAAAGCAAGAAGATTGAAGTAGAAAGTCGCTTAGGGCTAAGAAAAAGGGTCAAAAGAAGGAGCTGAAGAGAAACAGCAGGTAAGCACTAACGGGATTGGGTTATGGAGAAAAAGCGAAGTTCAGAAAAAGCTCGAATTGATACGCAGAGCTACAGCGTACGACACAAACGTTGAGAAAGGAGGGAAAAACGAAACTGGCAAACAAAAAAAAAGAGAGTTCAATAATGTTGGGGGGAGGGTGGGGGGGGGTAGTTTGGGTGGAACATTAACTTCCCCCGAAAGAATGGCGGGACGAAGAAACATCGCAAGAAAAGAGGGCCGACCGGCAACATTGAGAGGGAAACGGATTGAGAGAAGAAGGGGTCTAGGCCTGGGCACAAGGGTGAGGAATTAAAGGGTATCGTAGCACAGGGTTGAGAAACCTTAAGGCACCAAAAACGCTATCGTCCAATTCCATCAAGGCTTCAACAGCACCACAAATAAGAGGGGGACCAAAAAAATACCCTCGATGAATTCTCGTATCAGGAACGACGAAGCGATAGAACGTTGTTGCCAACCACAACACACAAGAATGAGGGAAAAAATATTGTATTGAAAAAAGGAGAAACGCTTCCTAAAGGGCAGAAAAGGCGGTATCGGGACTCGAATATCGTTAAACAGCACGCCTGCTGAAACCAAACACCTAGAAAGAGGAATGAGAGAGATCCTATTTAGTAAAGAACACAAGGGGATCCCGTAAGTCAATGAAATTGGCCGAGAACAAAAAAAAAAAATGAGCGGCCGCTGGCTACCCGAGGTCAATGGTGTCGGAAAGATCAGAAAAAAAAAAGAATCAGACTGCTCCGCCCACTGAATTGAGGGATCAATCGTTGAGGCATTTTGTGGATGGGTTTCACCTCTTCACTTGCACATCTGACTCCTGATCCCAGGTCTTTCTGCAACAGAGAAAAAAAGACGCATCGAGGTTTGTTTTGGGGGAAAGGCTCTCGTTGGAAAGGGATAAAAGGGACCCGATACCGCAATAAGGGGGGGGCTGTAGGCAATCGGGGAACCCAGTATAAAAATAGGAGGTACATAGCAAACAAAGGGTATAGAGTCGGTAGAAAAAAGTGAGAAAAGAATCGTGGAATTCCTGGAAAGGGTCCGGGAAAACGAGGTGTTTTAGCTTGGGAAAAGGGGTTCAGAGAAAAATGCTTTGGCTGGGCATCAGCGGGGGAGGAAAACGGAACGAGGGCCAGAAAAAAGGCCTACTTCAGCAGCAAGGGGAAAAGTACGCGACCACCTTTTGAATAGAAAATAAAAATTTTAAACCGCAAAGTCTCATGGGCGCGAAAGAAAAAACGAAAAAGTCTGGGGGATAGAGCATAAATAGGTAGTGGGCTTCTCGGCAATCTTCCGCGTCCAAGCGTGTCACCACAGATGTTGGGGGGATGGACTTTCAACCGCCAAGTCCCCCAAACCACATGTCAAAATAAATTTTGACTCAGAGCTGTAGAAAACGGCGGGAAAGAACTGTCAATGGACGAAGAACGTGGAAGGCGCGGGGAAAGGAGGAATCCACAGGTCGAGAGTTGGCTGCAATGACAGGGCGAAAGAACAAAATAGGCAAAGGGAGGCGGACCTTCGACTTCAGGTGGTCCAGGAAAGTTGACACGGAAAGGCGGGGACGCCATCTTGTAAAACGGAAGCGGAGGGTACAGATTCAAATCTACAAGAATCCATTAAATTCGGAAAGTGCGAATTGTTAATCTGCACAGAAGCTAGAAAACGCTAAATACCGGGGGGAGCAGGACTCCCGAAGCGCAGACGGACCAAAAAAAAATAACGTCATCAACGGAGGTGAGAAAACGTGACATGCACCAAAAGGGGAAAAACGGCGCGCAGCGGGAGAGCGTCACATCTCCCGCTTCAGCACGAGTAGTATGGGGTTGAGAAGGTCACTTTGACTTGGCCCCACGTTGTGGAGGGGGGGGTGTGTCCGACTCAAACGCTCAGCCCCAACTAAGGGGGTCAACTGGACCAGCGAGCCTTCTCGAAGAAAGAACGAGAGAACAACAGAAAAGGGGAATGAAAGGGCGGAAAGAGGATTAGAAAGACGGAGGGGTGAGGTGTATGGGGACGGATGAGTGGGATGGACCCTTGTAGAAAGGAGGCACGGGTCTAGGGGTGAACGCCGGGGGTGGGTGAAAAAAATCAGCAGCATGCAAGTTGTGACCCGGTGCATTATGCCTGGAAGATTGCGATGGAAAAACTCACAGAACCAGAGTTTTGATTGAGAAAAGGAAAAGATAAAAAGGGAAGGGGGTACTGGGGGTCAGAAGAGGAAAAAACGACTATACGAGGTAGTCGCGGACAGAGGATCAAAAGGGAGGGAGGTTGGTGACTTACTTATTTCAGCGTGTAGCGGAAAAAATCAAGGAGGAAAAGGTGAGAGGAAAGGGGGAAAAAACGAACAGTCGCAAACGAGTAAAAAGAACCAGATAGTGACTGTAAGTCGTTGTTAGAAAACTATCCAAAGGAGCGAGTTCTTTGCCGAGGTAGTCGTGGTAGTAAAAAGGGAGGTCAATAGGAAAAACAGACATTGATGGGGAAAGAGACATGGAAAAAAGAACCCAAACGCGGTCAAAACAGGGGAAAACGATTGGTTAATGCACTACTTTAGAGGCAGGGGCAAATTTTCCTTTGTCAATGATATGAGAAAGGAGAGAGAGAGAAGGACCTCGGCTTGGGGGGAGAGAGGATATACCCAAGATAAGGTATAATGAAATCCTGGGGGGGGGCTACGGAGGGGTGGGGGGGGATTGGGTCTACCCCAAAGGGAAAACAACCCCAAGCCAGTGAACCTACCCATTACCAAAAAAGGGTTAGTAAAGTGAAAAAAAGCCTCGGGACGACAAAAGAGGTCCGAGATTAAACACAACTCCCATGACTTGCAACAAACAAAAAACGAGAAATCATAACTGTAAGCGGAAGGTCGATGTCGAAACTTTAGGGTCGCGAGCATGACCCGCCTTCGGAAACTATACAATGGGTTCGGCGATGACCACAAAAAACGCCGCCCATAAACAAGAAAGAAAGGAAAGAAACGAAAACGTGAACAGTTTTCGCCAAGGAACAGGATGCGAATAGATCTGTTCTTTGGAGGGGGTGGGTTCTGGAGCGGCGCAAGTGAAGGATGTTCTTCCCAAGATGACAAGGAGGGCTAGACTCCGTTACGTCTAGATCGGTAATGTACCCGGCAAGGCAGAATATGAAGAATATATAAAAAGCAAAACACAGCACGGAAAGGGAAAAGAATATATAAAGGAGCGAGGCCAGTAACCTCTCTAATCAAAATTTTCCTTAGTTCGAGACGCGGGGGGTCAGAGGGGTAATAAAAGAAAGGAAGAGAAGGCCAAGAAAAACGACACAGAAACAGATCTCTAGGTAAAATAAACCGCAGATAGAGGGAAGATAGAGGTTCTGGGGTAAGGGCGTAGGACGGACCTACTGGGGGCATCGAAGGCACAACAAATGGAGGGTGTACGCAGCGTTGGACATTAAGGGGCAAAGAAAGATCGACATAACGTATTCAGTGGGTATGCGGGCATAGAGACTGAAGGTGGTGCTGAAGAGCAGGCAGGGAGGAGTGAAGAGCCGGAACATCTGAGGGTGAAACAGAACAGTGTTATCCACTAGCCAAAAAAGAACCATGTCCTGGGGTCGGGGAGTCTGATTTTTTTTTTCAAAGTGTGTAGAACACCGACCACAAACCACAGATAAACAGGAAGGGGAACGAAGATACTAAAAGACGTATAGAAACCGAGCCACATCAAAGAGCTCGCTTAACTTTTAGAAGGGAGTTGAAAGGAAAACTCGCCCCTTGGTCCATGCTCAACTGACAAAGCCGAAACCAATTCGCACTGTGTTGGGAAGGAGTGTGAAACATGGACTCTAAAGAAAGAAATAAAAAATGACGGAGGGATGGACGGTCAGCAGACATACTAAAAAATCAAAAACGAAGCGCTCCGTGGAGAAGGGTTGGGACCGACTTACAGACTCGCGGGGGATTGCTCCGCGAAGGGCATCGGTTTGATACCCTTTCCTGAGAACTACAAGAGAATTTCCGGGGGGGAAGAAAGGGCGGAAAAATCCACAAACAAAGACTATCGGGTTAATATGTCCGCGAACACACTTAGAAGAGGGTAGGGAAACCGTATACAGCGCCACTGGAAGTGAAAATGGCTAAGTTGCAGTCATCAAAAGAGGGAAGGAGGGGTGAAAGAGAAAGTAAAAGGCATCATGCAACAGTGTACTAACAATCGGCCTGCGGAGAGAAAAACACAAGACCCATGTCATACCCAGTCGAAAAAGTGACGAAGACCGCCTCAGGGAAAAAAACGCCGGCCAAACAATGTCAAATCAAAGAGAGCTATCATCCATCGGCACAGCCCTGGTCCAAAACGGCGCTGCAGGACAGTCTTACGAAAGGGCGGAGATCAGGCATACGCTTGGAAAGAAAAGGAGGTGGTAGAACGGAGGGAGTATCAGACAAGCGGTGCTAAGGGTAAGGACTTGCCAAAGACGGATGCAGACTATGAGAGGGTCAGACCCTACGGCTTCGAGCAGTGGAAACTTGTGAAGTTCATCGTTGACCGTCACCGGCGGGGGGGACTGGACGGGCTTGTTGTAAAATCCGCGAGGAAGGCGAAAAGGGAGGACGCGTTAGAGAAGAGATTCGGCTTTTGAAGATTCCAGCAGCCATAAAGCAGGCAAAGGATGAGATTGAAGAGGCAAGACTCGCGGTCCGACAAAGAAATGCGTCAGATACGCGACGGGCAGTCCTAGGGAAACCCTCGAAGGTGAAGGCACAATAACTTGAATGGGTGTGGGCGCCATGGCTAAGTTGCATAAAAGTATCGGACCGGGGGTAAATAAGAGCTACAGCGAAGAAAACAATGAGTCGGCGACCGTCACAGAGTTACAGCAGAACACAAGTGTCTAGAAACTCTCCTAGGGGAAAGACGGGGGGGTGAATGGGTTTTCAGTTTGGTTGCCGCAGGAAAGAAAAATTAAATAGTGGGAGGGTGGGAAGAACGGACTACGAAAAAGACGGAATACGCAGGGGACAGGAGCAATGATCTGTAAAAAAAAAAACTGATTGATCAAAGGCGTCAGGGAAGAGTGGGAGCGTACGGTATGATTTAGGGGGAAACTTACTGTCCGTCCCTTAATGGACAACAAAGAAAATCGGAATTCCTTGCCATGCTTCCAGAACAGATTGGCCCCACGGCCCAGAACCGGATTAGGTGTATTCTAGTGGAAATGACTAAGGAAGAAAAGGGAGGAAAAGGGGGGTCCAATGAAGCAGACTCTTTGGAGTCAATGGGGACTGGCAAATAACATATCAACCGTAGGTGGGGGGGGGGGAAGACAGGGGCAATAGCACTATCGTAACTCGCGAAGTATCACAAAAACAAACCTAGACTGGGGAAGGAGAGGGGAAAAAAAGAATGTGCGAAACAAAAAAAGGGATAAGATGCACAACAAAGAACAAGGCAAAGAGAATCAATGGTAAAAAAGTGGGAGACATCTCTCTCACCAAACAAAAAGATGCTCACCCACTTTAATTGAGTAAAACAAAAAATCCATTGGGTGATGTTGTAGGAAGGCACGGGGGAAAACTGCTAAGGCCAAAGGGAGGAGGAAAGGAAAGAGATACGCGATTCACGCAGGATAGGTTGTGTTTGGGGAAAAGCGCGAGGTTACGATAGGGCGATTGACAAAATACCGAAATAGGGAGAGGAAAGCGGGAAAATGAAGAAAAAAATAAAGTCATCGCGGACACAACGTGAGATCTTAGTACGATCCGAAAGGACGAACCGATCGGTGAAAATGGGGGTCGGAAACCGTGGTGGGGGATGGGGGGAGGAGGATGGGAAAGGATGGGGGGCTGTTTAAGTCATGAATAACGTGGCCAGATACATTACGGACGGAGCAAATGGGAAACGCAAACTGAAAGAGACCGTTGATTATCAAGAAGTTACTGATGTTGCCAGGGGAACTAAGGGCAGGAGGGTGAGAGTCCAGGAGAAACCGCACATTCTTTAAGAGGAAATGTGTAAGAAGGGGGCATGTCACAAAAAAGTCCCAACCCAAAGGAAAACCACAGTATTGACTCTCAGAGGGGGGGAGACCCATGGCGGTGGACTGGGCCAAAAAAGAGCTGTTGCGTCAAAAACTGGAGAAGGGGGGAGAATACTCGAGTTGGTCTGAACCTTCAAAGGAACAATCCACCCGGAACGGCGGGGGGCCTGAACCGTAGAGGGAAATTGCTCACGGAGGGGGAATGGAAGAGTGTGAGACCGAAGAATTACGGAGTCATCTTCCAAAACACGGGAGGGAGTGCTGGCATGGCGAAGTTAATAACAACGAAGCTCGCGCGTATACCAGGAAGGGGACCCCTTACCCGCAAAGCGCATCAGAGAAAAAAGGAAAAGGAGAAAAAGGGTGCTAACCATACAAGGAACCAAGGGGACAACGCGAGCAACGCTTAAGACGAAGTATGCACCGTCTTGGTTTTCCGTGATCCCTGGGCCCAAAGGGGTGACCGAATCACGCAGGAATCAAAAAAAAAGGGAGGAAACCCATTAGGGCCAGTAAGAAGACCCGAAAAAAGAGCTGTCCGAAGCAGGGAAGTGAAATGGAGGACAAGGCTGTAAAGAAGATTATTTATAAGAGACAGAAGCGATTATGGAAGGGTTTGGTGGGTGCCTAAGTAGTGGCCAACGGGAGCGTAGGCTCACGGGTCTCGACGGGTGAACCAGGTGGCTTGGTTAAACTCGAAAGTAAGAGACGATTGGTGACCCTTGCAGGAAGGGATAGATGACAAGCCAGACCAGATTGGGAGGGGAACCAGAGGACAGAAATCTGCACTTCATGGGGGTAATTGTGGGAGTCGTTGTTCAAAGACATCGAACGAGGTCTTCGCGGGGGGACAGAAGGAGAAACGATCGTCGTGGTGTGGTCCGTGAAGTAGGCGATCTGCTGCCCCTCATCAGAGGAGGGGGAAGGGAGAGAGCAAGGGAAGAAGACGGAATTAGAACAGAGGGGAAGGGGGGGAGCACTCCCAGACGAGTCCTGTAAGACCGGGGAAACCTATCAAGGAGCGCTGGCGTGTCCGATTGTAAACAAATGGTATTCTGCGTGAGAAATCAAACATCCACACGAATTGAAAGGATTTAGGAGGGGGCTCAGAACACAAGTGAGAATTGGGGAGCTACGTGAGCGGGCCGGGGCGAGGGGCCTTTTCAGGGGAAACTTACGAAGGAGAGCAGCTTCCGAGCTGGGGCAGAGGACTTAGTACAAACTAGTCAGGAAAGGAGACCTCCTTGTTGGTAGAATGAAGTTTTGGGGGGTCTTGGTTCTACCCCAAAGGGAAAAACCAAAAAACCGATTGACCAAAAGAACAAGGTATGGCGTGCCGCAGGGGAACAGAATCGGGAACTACAAGAACTGGACCGAAAGTGAACTCAAGAAAAAACTAGCTTCTGGCCTGCTCTTCAGAAAAAAAGAAAGCGGTTCACGCATAGGTACGCTAAGGCAGGGGGCGACATCTGGAGGCTGACCAAAACGAGACGGGTGCCAAACCCTCCATGCCAATAAAACGCTACAATGGGAGAGAGGAACGTAAGAAACGGTCCGCCCTAGCCCCCCGCATTCCACCGATCGGTCAAAGACAGTGGCAAGAGGTTTCGCCGAGAAAAGAGATAGAGATCGGGTTCGGTGGAGTGATGGTTCTGGCATTCGGGGGAGAACGGGCTCTATGGTGACAAGTCCATCCGAAACCCCCGAGGACAACACGGAGAGAACTAACGGAGGAAGGGTGGGGCTTAAGGCGGGTTAAGCACCTTTCGAGAAGGTATCTAGAAAAGAAAACTGAGGAGGAAAACTAATATCTAAAGGTCAAAGGTCTGCACCTGTCTGAAACTTCTCGAGTGACTCAGCGATGGTGGGGGAAGCAGTGGGGGGGGAAAACCATAAGCCCTTGCGAGAAAAAGGAAAAAAAAAAAGAAAAGAACCAGTCTCTTATAAACATTGTCGGAGAAACCGCGGTCCGTAGGGAAAAGGGCGGGAGGGCGGAATTCAGGGGGGGGAAGGAATGGAAAATCTAGGAAAAACTGAGGGGAGACCTTGTAACGGTTGGGGAAGCAGGCTGGACTGCTCAGGGCACCCTAAAGACGACATCAGCTTAAGCGACAAGGGGGGGAGGACGTGCATATTAGAAGAAGGGGGGATGAAGCAGAAATGATGAAAAAGGCTACCAACAAATCTGGTCGTCCAGAAAGGTGTTAGAACTCGCCACGCCAGAATGGGTCATGGGTTCGTCAAAGAAAGGTGGGTCAGGGGGGGGTAGAACCAAAGAAAAAAAAAAGAGGAAACAAGGATGTCAGCGAAAGCTACTCGCAAAGGGTATATTAGGGCCTCTGGGAACCTCAAGAAAGGGCACGCTCGCTGGAAGGTCCGTCCGTTGGGACAAGGGGGAAAAAAAAGGAAACAAATGCCCGCTCAAAGAGATAAGAAAAAACTGTAAACTGTGGGTCCGCGGTGGGGGAGAAAAAGTTTCTCTAATAATCATCGGGAGGGTGGGCATGTGCTTGTCACATAAATACAACGAAGAAGAAAACAGCGAAAGGGAAGGGGGGAAAAACGCTTACAGACTCGCGGAGTGGATACAAGATGTTCGAATCATTGGGGTACCATTGACCTGATCACCTATCACATATGAATTCGGAACAGCATGCGCAAAGAAAGCACAACAAACGCCTAAGATGGATAAATAAAATTAACGAGAAGAAGCGTGAGCGTTGGACGTGAAGAAAGAGAAAAATGACATCGGCCACTTGAAGGGCGAAAGGGGACGAAGTGCTCAAGAAATTGGGTATGATGGTACCCTCGGCCAATAAAAGCGAAGCAGACGGTCTACAAACGGCCGAAAAATGAGCGCGTAACCGACCCGGTCCGGAACAAGGAGAACAAAGCACGAGACAAGAAGGGCCACACCAGAAAGAAAAAACCAGGAATCCTCAAAGAGTAAACCTCTTCAACCTACGCCCTTGGGAAGAACCTGCGATGAAAAAGGATCTTCAGAGAAAGAAGAAAGCGGGGTCAGACAAGGGGGCTGAGGAAAGGGATTCGAGTGAGGAAAAGAAAAAAGTGGGCCAAGTCAAAGGACTAGAAACACATACCTTAGGCAAGAAGAGTAAAAAAAAAAAAACTAAGGCTAACTGGAAAAACAAGGGGGGGGGGTCAATTCACGTTCAGATAGGCACGAAAGCGGGAGAATTTGCGTTGGGTCCGTCCTGGGCTATGAGCTCCCGGTATAAGAGAGGTCAGGAAGAATCCTTCGAAATAACAATCAAGAAGGAAAGGCTTGATAGGAAAGTCGCTCGGTCGGGTCAATAGGAACGTCAAAGACGAGCATTCCGAGGGAAAACCGGCGAAGGTGCAGGCCCAGAAAGGGGGGAAGGGTAAAAGGCAGAAGGACAACTCTCGACCTGTAGCAGAAGCGAAAAAAGGGAGAGAGCAGGGACACGTCCTCAAGCCATTGGTCTCACAAGAGATTCAATAATTGGTTGGAATTGTGGGGTGGGAAATCGGGGGTGAGGACAGGAAGGGCATCTTTGAAAAGAGGGAGGGGATAAAGAAGGGAAAGAACAAAAATGATTGCAGGAGGGCAACAATGAGATGCGTAACTGATGGTGATATCAAAAGGGTGGAGGCGGCACACTGGGGATGCAGGGGAAAAGGGGCGGATGGCCCCATGTTTAATAGGGGAAAAGAAGAACCAAGAGCAACAGCAGAAAAGGGAAGGAGGGTCAAAAGCCCAAAATAGGGCAACAAAAACACTTTCCCAGTAAACGATCATGAATGGACGGACGTGCGGAAAACAAGCTATAAAGTTGTTGAGAGAAGGGGGAAAGTCAAATCTTTTGAGGAAGGGGGTACGCTGAATAAAGTACACAAAAGTCCGGTATAGGGGCCATCGAAAGAGCGGGAGAGGAAAGCCTTGCGTGAAAAAAAAAAAACAAACCATTGTAGACCTTCAGGGAGAGGCGAACGACTGTGCGAAGCAGCGACAGGAAACCTTAGTCAATTAAAGGTGGGAAAGGGGGGGGGGAGAAAAAGAAGAGCGTCCGCTGGATACCATTGCGAAAAGGCATG
>Ga0179593_1284082_pt1 | contig 18599 bp, 30 predicted proteins | sample CZODoug2_1_08_16_FD_185931 | JGI IMG/M metagenome (GOLD analysis project Ga0179593, IMG submission 185931) | Vadose zone soil fungal communities from Angelo Coast Range Reserve, California, USA - CZODoug2_1_08_16fungal (PacBio error correction) | ecosystem: Environmental > Terrestrial > Soil >...
TAAAAAAGATGAAAAAAAACCTCGAAAACACCTTGTTGGCAGGGCTCGCGAAAAGGGGGGGGGGGGGAAAAGCGGAGAAGGCTGTAGTTTTAGTATATGGGAGAAGGAGGCCGAAAAAAATGATTCTCAGACCAAGGTGTCAAAAAAAAATCGAAACGGAGTCAGCAGGTCGATCAACTGGGTTCGGAAAATCGAGGAACTCTTGGATATATTTGCGGGAGTCGGTTTGAGGCGCTTCAGGAAAGATTCACAGGTTTGGGGCGGTTAAATCGCGGACAACACGCGCCGCGAGTCTTTACGGAGAAAAACGGGATTCAAAGCACGGAGGTAAAAACTGCTTTCGCGAACGGCGGGAAGCGGCGTGAGGAACCTGGGTAACATGGAAGCACCACAAAAAAGAGAAAAATGCGGACGCTTCATGCATCCTAAACAAGACGCAGAAAATGTTGCCATGGGGGCAAATTCCTTCAAAAAGGAGGACTAGAAAATGGTTGGGGAAGACCTCGATTACGCTCGCGTGCTTGGGAGCTTTGGATGGAGCGGACGTTGGAAATAGCGAAAAAACGAACATTGCAAGGGTCTCGGACACTCAAAAGGGACACCCTCATAAAATATGGGGTTCAGTCCGCAGATTCCGGTCATGGGAGGGATCACAAGGGTAAGAAAGAAGCCAAAGAGTCTAGAGTGTTGCCACCTTAAGCCCGGAGGGACAGTACGGGTCTCGTTTGGCTAGTCTTATAACGGGAGGCGGGGGTGAATGGTAGTTTAAAGAAACTTCCCGGCGAAGGACCGAAAGGATCTACAAGCGAGTGAAGAGGCGGGGGGCAAAGCTCCGGGGCCGTTGTCTGACATGGAGGTAATGAAAAATAGGGGGAGCGGATCAGGCGAAACTCAAGGGGGCGATATCAATGGCGACTGTTTTCTCAGGAGGGGGGGGGTGTGTGTAGCTTAGGGTGCCAGCTTCGTTGAAGGATCACACCAAAAGGACCGAGAATGTTTCGGACGGCAACAAGCAGATGTTCAGAAATGGACCTCCTGGGACCAGGACGCATTAAGGGACGTGAAAGAGAAGAAGGGGGAAGGTTAAGCGGTGGTTGGGTACGGAAAAACACGGCGGCCGCGGACAGGGGTACACTCGATTTTCACTAATGAAATAGAATGTCGCGACACGGATGCAAAGACCGATCAGAAAATTTCTCAAGGGAGCGAGGAAAGTCAAGCCGGGGGGGGCTAAACTCAAAACTAAGGGAAAGACTTCGATTAGCATCTTGGGGAGGCGATAGGGTTTACAGGGACAGGGAACTTACATCCAGTGTCAGCTGGGGCCAGACAGTCGACAAGAATCGGGTGATGGTTGACACATGAATAACCTCTATCGCTCGACACCTCCATGGGGGAGGATCCAGGACAATGCAAGCCGGACGAAAATGTGTTTCGAAATATCAAAGACCCAACGTCATCTATAAAGGAATGAACTGGGAACGAGGGCTGTAATGGGGGGGAAATCTCCAGAAGTCCCGGGTCAAACACGCAGAAAGTCGAAAAATTTGGCATGGGAGTATCACGCGGGAGAAGGTACTTAAGCCGGAAAAGAAAACGGGGGTCCGACTCTTACAACGGGAAAGGAAAGGGAGGAAATAAGACGTCGGGTTCCACTGGAAGTCATCACGAAGCGGAAAACTCGAATGCAAACCGCGGCAGTTTGGGCCGATGAGGAATTGGAAGAACGTCTCTCGTGGTTAGAAAAAAGGCGGGGAAAAAGTGGTGAACAGGATTGATCGGAGCGCCAAAGAGCGTGCGACAGACAGGGAATGACTGATTCATGGCTAGGATCATTCGAAAAAAAGGGGGGGTATAGGAGAAAGACGGAGTAAAGCAGGGAGAACTCCAGATGGCGGTGCGGCGCTCAGCGGTTTGTGCGGGGAACCATCAACAGTATAACCGAAGGTTTGGATTGCAACCGAGACTGAGAGGTAAATTAAGAAGGAGGCAGTCCAAAGGAAAACGAAAGTGAGGAAAGGAGTTGATTAGAACAGAAAGAAAATGGACTTGCGAGGAAATCGGCGACGGCGCACACTTCGGGGAGAGGTTCGCTTGCATCAGGAAAGAGGAGAGTCCCTTAGTGGAAAGACTAGTACAAAGAAAGGAAGGGAAGAGGGTCGGGAGAGTACCACCCGTTGGAAAAGCCAACTGCGCAGGAAACCAGTTGAATCCTACGAGAGATTGGTAGAAGCGTCTAAATGAAAAATATCTCCACGTTCAGGAGAAGGGGGGGGGTGCAGGACGGGACGATAACGAAGATGACACTGAAACACAACGAGGAAAAAAAAAATAAAAGTCGCATGGAGTAATCGAACGGTGGGAGCGGAAAATCGAAAAATCTTTTTACAATTAAGGAAAGGAAGCGCAGGAGAGATTGACGTAATGAAGAAGAGTCGGGGGGGTCAGGGTAGGTATCGTCTGTTATCAAAACTAAAGAAAAAAAAGAAGAGTGAGCAAGGGGGAAAGGTAACAGGGGGCTCGTAAGAGAGACAGTTCTCCTCCTCAAGGGAGGATGTAAGGTGCAAAGGAGAAAGTGGGTGGCAGGGGTAGAAGGGAACTTTGGATGGCAGAAGAAGAGGGGCAAGTGGACTTGAAGACCCGTATAGGGAGGTGTGGGGTGCCGAAAAGGAATTTAAAGTTGTGTGCGCATAGGGAAGCCGGAAGAAAAACGCCAGAGAGGGCGAATGGGGCGCAATGCAAGAGGGTCATAACGGGGGGGTGACGACGGTTTGGGGGACAACCCTTTCGGCGCTTGTTAGGCAGTAAGCGGAAGAATGGGTTGTCCTAAAGCGGTAGTCTTTGGGGATTGGGATTTCGACCCCAGACAAGAAAAGCCGCGAAAAAGTTGGGGAAGCCGGTCTGCATCCGGGAGAAAAACGTAAAAATTAACGCAATACAAGAGACGCGGCAATAAGGGGGGCGCAGAAACTATTTAAAGGAGAAGATCAAGACCAAACCGGAATCTGTCCGAAGTGAAAAAACTCGCGTGAGACGCGACCAAATTCTCCAAGCAGGACCCGCTCGAAGGGAAGGAACCCAGAAATAAGGATGAATGAAATACGAGGGAGAGTTAAATTGGGGATGAGAAAGATGAGAAGGGAATCCTGGAAAAAGTTCATCAAGGACTGCCGAGCGGTTAAACGAACAATCTCAACTCGAGGGAGTACTAAAGGGTGTTGGGTAGGTGTGATTTTCTTCAAATAAGAGAAGGGACAAGAAAAGTCGGCAAATTATCTCAACAAGGGGGGAAAAAGAGAAGATCTGGGCCAATTCGCAATAAAGACTATTGATAATCTAAAAAACTGTGTGGTTAAGCGAGGACAGAGGTGAGAATGGGTCGTGTGTACAGAGATTTGCCTCGGGTAGAGGAAATCTACCATCGCAAAACCACAATGGTGAAAACCTCGACAGAGGGATGTCAATCGAAAAGTAAGGAGGGAGGGTCGGAATCGTCAACACGGGGAGGGTGGGGAAGATGGGAGAAGCGTCAGTTGAAAACTTTTGGGGGAGGAACTAGCGTCTTAAACGGTGGCTGAGAGTAAAAGAGAGCTACAAATCATCCTAGGATCTGTGGAGGGAGGAAAACGGAGTGAAGAAATTCTTTAAAAAACATCGTTTAGCGCCGGGAGGTGCGTCGGTAGGGGAGGACTTACCGGGGACATCCGGCAGCCACAAAAAAACGAATGCGGCCGATAAATGAGGAATAAAAAACGCCGCTTGAGGGTCAAATTCACTGGACCCCACATTTATGAAGCGATAATGGTTGGGGGCACCATAAGGAAAGAAAAGAAAGGTGCGGGCAGCTTTGGGTTACTTTGCGAGGAAAGTGGCACAAGACAGGGACACAATGGAGACTAAACAGAAAGGGAAAAAACACTAACGACGATGTCTCAAATGGTAACCAGAGATCTCCGTAAGTAGTGGGTCCCTTATAAAAAGAGAACGAACGGGGTTTCAAAGGGGGTAACCATTTAAAATGAGGAGAAATGTTAGCTCAACGATCACGGAGAGTCGGAAAACTGAGAGGGTGATCTCCCTGCGCTGGTGTTCATTTGCTTTTTGAAAAACGGGCGGTATTAATTTCATCTACAACGAGTATCGGAAACTGAAAGGATGGATGTAGAGGAATGGAATTAATAAAAAAAGGGAAAATTGACGCTACGTTCGACGAAAAAAAAGATAAAAAACCGTGTCGAAAGGTTCTGTTGTGGGAGTATGGGTCAGCTTCGGGGAGCCGAGCCCAAAAAAGTCATAGATCTTTGGGGGAACGACGGCAAAAGAGATGTGTTGACGAGACGTTTCCGGAAGGTTACAAGACTCGAGCGCGGATTAAGGGGAGTGAACGCCAGTGGGAGGGTGGGACCAAAGAAGTGGTACTTGACGCAAAGACACGGCCGGCCGGACGGAGTTAACTTTAAAGAAGGAACGTCTTCAGAGAGATGCAACGGCAAAACGCCGAAGTGCTCTCCGTAGGGGGGGGGGGGGGCAAAAGGCTACAGCCAATTGTGCCGAGAAAAAAGGATTAATGAGAAAAGCACGGTGAAGACAGCAGGTATGACAGCTACAAGGTCGATAGCGGGGAAAAGGGAAAGAAGTTAGGACAGAGGAGAGGGAGGGAAAAGGGTTCACTTCTTCATAAACACGAACGGAGCAGGAACGAGGATTCAGGAAGGCACCGTCCATTGAGACAGAGTTTGTTCTAAATGATGACACGCATCTATAACGTAAAGGAAAACTCTCAGAGCGGGACACTGCGGGGGGAGAATGCCCAACAAAAGGCACGGTAAAAAAGAAAGAGAATCTCCAAAGTACTGCCTTCCAAAGCTGGGATGACGAGAATATTGAGTGGGAAAGGGATTAAAGAAGAAACTCGTATCGAATAAACAAAAAAAACTTATTAGGAGGAAAGGAGAGAAGGAATCAAAGTTTCGTTTTGGCGGGGGGAACAGACAAGGAGGGTTATAAAGAAAAAAGGGACCAGCGCGTGGTTTGTTAGGAGGGGGTGGAAGTTCGGGGAATGTAGCCTGATGGGGCCTGCAGGAGCGAAAGAAAATCCGACTAGACAACCTGACGGGGGGATGCGGGAATAGGCCGGGGGGAGAAGAAAAATTCCTTACGGCTTCGAGAGAAGGCGAAATATACATGGTGGCGAGAGGACGCGAATGCCTGTTCAGGTTAAAAAAGACACGCGATGACACGCGCACGAGTTCGTCAGTTTGACATGAAAAGAGGGGAAACGGATGGAATAAGTCAAAAGTAAAGGAGGAAAATGAAAGGAGGTTACACAAGTTGGAAGGCGGCAAGAAATGGCTTCGCTTCAGTTGCATCACAAGACGACGGCGGCCATCATTCTAGCGGTTCGATCCGGAGCGTAGGACAGCACGCAGGGAGAAAAATTAATTAGTGTGTAAAACCGACGCACGCCGAAGAGGGGAGTTGTATCAAGAAAACCTGAAGGGGCCACAAACAATGCTGATTACGGTAATAAAGCGCTCAGGAGGGAAGGTGGTAACAGTAAGGAGAAAGAAAAAAAGTCGGGGGGTCCTTCATGAAAACAAGATCTAACGTGTTTTGGCATCCACCTAGGAAAATAGAACGAACAAAACGAATAACAGTTCGAGGGAGTGATGACGAGGTTTTCTAGAAAAAAATGGAGGCAAATATTGGGAGTACTCAAGGTCCGCGAAAGCAGCACGGGGATGTGGGGCAGAGATACGTTGGATATTTGAGCCGGTAATTAGGTACCGTAGCAAAACAAAAGAAAAACAGAACGCTAAACGAGGAAGGGTGATAGAAAAAGGAAAGACGAGTGCTCGGAGGAAATGAAAAGTGCGCGAATTTTGAATCGACGTACGGTGGCAAAACAGACTCTTTAGAGGGGTCCATGGGGAGGGCACAGAATTAAGGAATACGCGCGATGAGGGGAAATTGGAACACAGCGTTGTGAGGGTTTGGAAGGGGAGGGGTTACAGCTGACAATGATGGAGCGCACCAACTCAAGCCAGCCGAAGTATAAAGGGGAATAGAGGTTCAGGAAAAACACCATTCGCGAGTGGAAAAAAGGTGTGAAAAAGTACTGGGGCAAAAAAAGAAAAGTTTCGGATCACTAAAAAAAAGCTCCAGAAGTGGTTTTTCCTAAATTCAGAGGTAGGCAAAAGGGGTGGGTGGGTCCATTCATTCGGACGCAACCTGCCCAAGCCGGCGGAGGGAAAAAAAAACGGTTGGCAAGTAAAAAAACAGACCGGTTTTTCCTCCAAACGTCGGAAAGCAATACAAAGAATCAGAGAGGGGATCGCTCGAGGAAGGTAAAAATCAAGAAAAACACGGGAATGTCTGCCCCCACCAAAACCCACCAAAAAACCGGGGGTGTGTCCGGTACACACACAGGAAAGGAATCTAGACAAGCGCCTCTGGGGAAGTAGTTTCACTCGAATAAAATCTATCGGAGTGAAAGGGTCTAGTTACAAATGTGGACAGAGATCACCGAGGGGGAAGAAAGCCTTCTAATAGGAAGAAAAGAAGGACGAGGATAGAGTACAACGAAACAATCTAAGACAACGGGGGAGGAGGGGAATCTTGACAGCATATCCATTGAGTATGAGGCAAAAGATAGAATAGGAGGAGAAAAGGAGAGAGAATCTTTGGCAGGAATGCCGTCTAAGGGGGTAAAAAGAAAACGGGATAAACACCGGTTGGGGGAGTAAGCTCGCGAGTTGAGATGGGGAGGGGAGATCCAGGAGGTAGGATTAAGATTGGACGGCATGAATCCACATAAAGAGAGAGAACCAAGTTGGAAACGATTTCATAAGGGAGTACGGAGCAGAGGGAGGGTCGAAATCGAGGAAAAGACGGGGGAGAGGGGGGAAAGTGAATAAAAAAAAAAGGTCCGCGTAAGGTTACTGGAGGTGTCGGACTTCAAAAATCGGTTGGGGCTGGGTATCAAGAGCAAGAAGAGGATATTGGTATGTCTTTACTAAGTTGGGAAGAAAAATGCATAATGCTGAGGTAACCAACCGCTGGTCGCTCCGCGTTGGACTAGCTTTGGCGCCGAAGAACAATGCCTTGCCACATAAAGACAGCGAGATGGAACAAAGGAGGCGCTTCAGAAGGCCTAAAAACAGGAAGAAGGGAGGGTTGCAAAAGGAACTGTCAACCTTTAGAAAAGTAGAAATGTTTTGGGCCGTCCCCCAATCAGAAAGCAGACGGTGCTTTCCTCTTGACTACTGGTGCGGCCAAGAGGGAAAAGAAATGCAATGTACACGAACCAGGCAAAAGGCAAAGATACTTATGTTCTCAATGGGACCACATATCGGATGCAGTATGGGAACTCAAAATTGGATAAAAGAGCAAGAAAGTTCTCTGTTGGGTCACTTTCAAAAGGCGCCCGGATGGGACTTGTTGAGAGCGAAGGGAAAGAAAGCTTCTTGCAAGAATAACTGGAGAGGTGATCAGCAGCGTTTCTGGTAGGGTTATGGGCTGAAAAGACTATCTGAAAGTAGGAGGGCGGGACATGGTCAGTAATGAGGATTGGGGATGAATGGAAAAAAAGCACCCGTCTTACGACAGGAGAAAGGTGTTCGCAGGAGTTGTTGGTCGATGATTTAGTAGGGGAGGCAAGGGAAAAAAGGTCTAGAGCTGTTCTGAAGGAAGGGGGACAAAGAAGCTAGGGGCGTTGAGAGGACATCAATTTAACCAATACAGAGAGAGAGGATTAGTAGTCAGAGGAAGTGGGTGGGTGGGTCGGTCCAAGCTTCAGGACCAGGGGAAACGAGCTTGAAATTAAATCAGAATTCTCGGATTCAGAAGCAAACGGCTACAGAGACGAAGAGGGAGGGAGACCTCCTAGGGGATAAGAGACGAAAAACGTCCAATGGAGGGGCCTTGATCAACTACGGGGAAGTCAGGTTGATGCAAAACAGGTGCCTACGGGGGAATGCATGTCTGTACTAGAAGCTCAGTAGAGCGCGGTGTCAAAAAGGACGAAAACTGAGGAGAGGACAGAGGACGTAGGTAAAAAGGGAAAAATGGAGAAACCGCGAGGCGGGGCGAGGAAAGCCGCTGTAGGTAGGACTACACTACAATGGAGAACTTTAAGAAAAAAAAAAGGTTTGAGGGATGAAACAAAGAAAGATACGGAAGGAAAAGGCGGGAATCGAAATTGTCGAAGATGGAAGGGACTCAAATCTCCGGAGAAAAAAAAGGAAATGAAGTCTCAACACGAGAGACGTTCGACAAGGCGCTGTGGACCACGCATTAGGCACGTATCGCAGTGGGGGGCTGCATAACTAAAGGGGGGGTGAGATTACTCCAAAAAGGAGGAAAAAAGAAGAGGATCAAAACCGTTCGTTTACTGCTGGGGCCAAAGACAAGGGTAAGCTGTAAGAGAATGCCGAAGCCTTGCATTCGAACTGGGAAAAAGTCGAGTGTCGGGGAGAAATGTAGGGGAATGGAGATAAGATTTCGTGATGTCATGACTGCGTGGAAATCAGAGAATGCGAGGGGTCATCCGGTAAGAGATGACGGGACGATTGGGATCAGTGAAGAAAAGGTGGCCGTAAACTTCGGGGCGGGCAGAACAAAGATGGAGGAGCGCGTCGCGGGGTGAAGTCCTTGGGTAAAAAAAGAGGGGCCGGGGAAGACGAAGAACAACACCGGTTCAGTAAAGGGGTGTCAACCGCTAGAGGAACTGAGAAGGGTCAGGACATAGAGGAAAATTCGCCGTAACAAGGCTCATCACGAAGGAAATTGAAAAGGGTGAAAGGAACAAGTGAAGGGCGTTGCAAAAGGAGAGGAACTCGAGCGGTGGAGGACCGTTTGGCAGGGCGATTCAGGAAGAGGGTAGAGGAAAAGAGGGCGAACAGGACAGGGGTCAGTGTTTGTATCAAGAAAACGTATTGGAACTACCAAGGACTACGAAGGGTGCAACGACCTGGGTTCCATCGGGAGAGGATGTGGTAAAAAAGAGGAGAACGAAACATATCTTCGTAGTGCAAAAAAAAGGCGGCGACTTTGGGGGTGTGCAGGAGAACGAAAGAAAAGATAAAGAGAGAAAAACGCTTGAGAAGAAAAGCGAAGGGAGGAGAGACAGTTAGGTTTTCGGAAGGCAGATTCAGGAAGTAATTCAAGGGAAGAGATTCAGCCGTAAGAGGTAAATCTGAGACAATGTAGATTTGGAAGGGGAGGGTTTTGAGGACTTGACTTGATCAAACGAAAATAAAAAGCAGCAGCGCTTCCAATCTTGGAAAGGTATCACCGACAAGATGACTCGCGAGTTCCTGGAAATGATATCCGAAGGGTACGGGAATAGAAGAAGGAGGGCTCGGTAGCCAGGTAAAACTTGGGGATTGGGAAAGACTTAACAAATCGGCGCAGCGGGGAAAAGGAGAAAACACCTTATAGGGAAAAGGGTTGTTGGGGGAACTGTGCGTCGAGAAATTTGCAATGTCTGGGTTGTACGCGGTGTCGTAACGCAAAAAGAGGCAAGGAGCCACAACGCCGAAGGGACAGAAAGTCAAAACATGCGAGTTCAGAAGGGGGGAAGTAATTTTGCAAAAGAACAAGAAAGGGAGATGTTTGGAATTCAATGAATCACAGTGGTTTTAATCGAAGAGGGGGATTGGGGGGATGTCCTGGGATGGTAAGTAAACCCCTAAAAGAAGTCTAGTAAAAACGAGGTGGGTAAACCGAATCAGCACTTACAATCCAACTCGGAGTCCAGGGCTAAAAACCAGAAGTGGTCTCTCGAGATTAATAGAAAAAAAAGTGAAGCTGTCCGATTCAGCAAAATAAGCGTGAACTGCGACGCAAATCAACACCACTCCAAAATCGCCCGGGGGGAGGAGTTGAGCGCTTGCAGATAAGGACAAGAGTTTTTACAAATTGGTAGGAAGAAACAAAATAGTGAAAAGGAAAACAATAGGAAAACAGAAAAGAAAGGAAAGAGGAAAACGAACACTCTCAACGAGAGAGACGGCGACGCAGTGTTTATAAGAAGAGGGTTGGTATGGGGATAATGGGAAGGAAAAGATCACAACAACACAACTCTTATTAGGAAAAAGCGAGAAAAGTTCTGAGAGAAAGAGGTGAGGAAGAAACCTTCTAGGCGATAAAAAACACCTTGGGGGGAGAGTCGGGGGATATTTTTTACGGGGGTTAACGATCCGCGAACAGTGGAGGGTTCCGTCAAGGAACCCAAGGAGCAATACCACTTTGGGAAAAAAAAAAAAAAGAGGGCCCCCTGAAAGGATAAGAGGGGAGGGGTCCCGAAGGTCGAAGCGGTGAGAAAATGGGGAATTCGGGTGGCACGCTGAGTTGGGCAGCTGAGAGTCTGGGTGGGGGGGGGGGACTTTGAATCTATAGCGGGAGCCACAGCCAGATCGTGGATGTGCGACAAAGTTTGGAAAGGATGCAAAGGAGCTTAACAGTGAGGAAGGCTGATCTTCTGAGGAACTGACTCACTTCATGAAAAAGACTACAGAACAGAAAAATGAGGCGACTTCAGTAGAAACATCGCACGAAAAAAGGGTTTTGAAAGCCTGTCAAAAACTTTATGAAACTCAGGGTGGAACCTCTAAAGGAGAAAATATATGCGTTCTTGTCTCTTGGGCCCAGGACACTGATGTTGGCAAGAGGGACAGACGTGGAACCATTTCCAGAGAAGCACAGGCCAAACAAGAAAGATACTTGGCTAAATGTCCAAAGCAGACTCTCTCAGAAGGGGTGAAGAAAAAAAGGAACATTTGAGAAAACGGAGAAATACTAGAGGGGGGCACAGTTAAAAAGGAGCAAGGAAAATTTTTCGGCGAAGGGGGAAAGCTCGGACAGGCTCGGTCGGGCGAGTCTTGCCGATGAGGTTGTTGTGGAAAAGCCGAAAGAAGTACCTACAGGGAAAAGAGCAACGCTTATATACATAAGGTCCCGGGCTGGCTGTCGCGTGCCAATTGAAGGTAGGAAAAAAAGCGCTTGATCAGGGTCAGACTAAAACGCTAAGGCTATCATAAATTCGGCAGTGGGGGTGGAGTAAGAGTGTGGAAGTTGATCTTTTCAGAGACAAAAAAGGTAGAAGCTTGTTCGGCCGACGGAGATCGTGTGTAGGGAAGAACAGGAAAGATCCCGGGACCAATAGCATCGAGCGAGAGTACGAGGACAGTTGGGGGGTTTCCAAGAAGGGGGTTTGTACGGGGATAGACAAGGTCCGGCTGTCTGGGAAAACATACAGCTGGCAGGGATGAAAGAGAGATGGAAAGGAGACCGTAGAAAAGTTGACGACGACGTCGACAAGGCAAGTCGCGCAACGCATGTCTTGAACGGCTCAAAGAAGAAAGGCGAATCATACGGACAGAGGAAATTATACAGTCGGGAAAGAAATAGGTCGAATCTCGGGAAACGAGGTGGGGGGACAGGCGGAACAGGTCATCGGAGTGATGGGTTAAAGGAACGGTAAAGCGCGAGCGCGCAGCAAATACATCGCCAGGCAACGAAAGGTCAGAAGCCCTGGACGAAAAAAACATTGTTAGAAGAAGCCCAATCGGGTATAACGGCATTAAAAAGGACTAGAGGTAGGAAGTTCTCAAAAGAAAAAGGGGAGCTCACCCAATGAGAATCAAACAAGAGAGACGTGGAGAAAGGGTCGCCAGTGAAGGACTGGAGGTATAATTTTTTCATTTAACCCAAAAAAAAAGTGGATTACTCTCAACAAAAACGAGGAGAAAGGAGCCAAAAGGGAGGGGAAGGGAGGGGAAGATAATTAGAGTCTATAAATCTGAAAATGACGAGAAGGGGGCGAGAACTTTGTAGAAAAGTAAGAGTAAGGTGGTTGATAAGAGGGGGGGGAGTCCGTAGGGGAGCAACCGGGAAATGAGGAAGGCAGGGGAATGCCGGGGTATATATTTGAGAAGGGGAGGAAAAAGGTCTAATTGACGTTCATCAAGGCAGAAAGAAAGGAGAAGGTGCAAGCGGTTTATGCCGGTTCCCGGGTACAAGTCCAGCCTAGGGAGAATACGGCACCTGTTGAGTCAGGTATGGACCCGGGGAACATTACACGTACGGAACTGATATCGAGACAGTCCCAATTATGAGAAATAAAGCAGGGTATTGGACAGTAGGGGGAGTGCCCGTCAGAAAAAGGGGAAGTGCGCGTACTTAAACAGGAGAAGGAAACTTCTTCTAGAGTTAGAGCCGTTGCAATCTCTATGAAGGATCTAAGTCGGAAAGGAAGTGTAAAAGAACGACGATCATGGTATTGGGGAGAAAAGTACAAAAAGTGTGCCCAAGCCCAAGGAGGCGATTGCACGCCGGTCATTCATGAGGATTGGTGGACTCCCACAGAGCAGGAGGTTTACGGCAGAACAATATCTATACCGGTGGGTGGTCTGAACGCTACTGACAATAAATAAAAAAAACGGAAAAAAAAAAAAGGAATTCACAGTAGATGAGGATAGAAGGTTGACAGTTGTCTGCGAAATATTGTTCATTCAATGTAAAGAAACCAGAAAAGGGATCTGGAAGTCATAAGAGAGAAGGGAGGTAATTAGTCGGAAGTTCAAAACGAAAAAATCAGAGAGTAAAAGTAACACTAAAGAGACCAACGTGCTCGTCAAGCTTAACATGAGGAAGATCAGGAGCACGGGGTAAAAAGGTGCAAACAGACGACAGTCGTGATCGGATCCATGGTAACTTGGGGATGGCAAAATCATGAAATGAATGAGGCTAGAGAGTGGAAATTAACACATCCGAGAGTAAGGGGGTGAATGGAGGTTTACTCTAAATGTTGCAATGTGATGTGGTCGCGATTCAGTAAGGACACCGGTCAGGCAATCTAATCGAGAGTGAGAAAGAGGGTGACCAACCAGGAACGAGTGATAAGGGTTGCAGGAGTTGTTGGGGAAACAGAGAAAAATTTTTTAGGGAGATGGTTTGGTTCATGAAAGCTGCCTCATGGTTTGTACGCAGCATGGGGGGGAGGCCGGCTTTCTGGAACTCCCGACCGAAATCGCGAAAAGGAAGTTGGTTGAAGCAGCATGCTCATAAAGTTTCACTGTCAGAGGTCGGCCTCAGAACAATACCCCGGGAAGTGGGCTCGAGAGCTTTAAGAAAACAAAAGTTAAGGACTGTTAAGAAAAGAGACGACGCGAAACTGAAATACGCAAATTCTCTAAAAAGTATTTCCGAACCGACGGAGAGGGAAAAAAATCTACTGATGAATTCCTCGGGCGATGTTGGATGAAGAAAGCAGGCGAGAGGGGAACCTGCGACTAGTAATCTAGCGGGGATCAGTGCCTGAAAACGAGAGAGAGTCCCAACCATTTTTGGGTTATAGCACGGAGGTTGGGATCTATTCAGGAATGAGGGCAAGATCGATCTCAAAAAAAAAACGTGAGGAGTTACTTGACTAAAATCATGGGGAAGGGAAAAGAGTGCGATCAACCAAATTGTTGGGCGAACGTTGAGATGGGGGACGTTGTACTCGATAAGGCTCGGAAATTATGATTATATTGTCGCAGGAACACGAGGAGACATGGGAAAAAAACGTTAAAAAAAGGGAAAGGCAGTGAGTCGAAGACCGATGGGATGGAAGGAAAGGGCGAGGAAAGAGAATGGGGAGAGAGGTCATTTCACGCTGAGTTTTTTGGCGGACAGCTTCAAAAACGGGGGGGGGGCGTGAAAGCGAGAAGCGTGTCGTGTGTAGAACTAAGTTGTATAAACCTTGAGAATCATTCGTTGGAGAGGCCGGCGTGGTCCGAGTGTACGTCTGAAGAAAAGGCATCAACAAAGAAATAAGCGGCAGTATAAAACAATGCGGAGATCATGGGACCTCCTAAAGTAGGGGGGGGGTGAAACTGTAACCATTAAGGAATCGAGAAAGTGGTGGGAATAAACGAGCGGGAGTGCTGGCGTTCTTACGGGTCGAGGGAATTTTCACGAGAACAATACATTGCACATGGGAGCTTACACAACACAGCCAACCCAAGAGAGTTGTCCACAGAGAGAGAATATTAGGTGAGGATGTGAACTCAAAAGTTAACAAGAATGGGACCGAGAAACGACGTCATCAAGTAACCCGGAGCAGTGGGGAAAAGGAGGGAGACAAGGTTTCAGCTAGGAACGCACGGGCCGACTTCGCTAGATCCCTTAAGAGTGTTTAAAAGGGTTGTAATGTTACAGTTTTGAAAATAAACCGAAAAAACTTAAAGAGGAACACAGAGGATCAAAGGCCAATGAAGGGAGTGGCTGGCGCGCATATAATGGAAAGAGGGGAGATGAGGTAGACGCAACGATAAAAGTCGAATCAGTCCAGTTAGAAGGGTTGTTGGATTTTTCATCGGGTAGGGCGTGAGAAAGCAACAAAGGTAGAGTAGGGGTCTACGACGGAATTTGAGGAAAGACATGGGAAAAATACATAGTCTTGACAAGGGCGGGAAAAATGACGAGGGTGCACAATAAGGTTGTACTGTGGGATTCCCAATACACTGAGGATGAGGAGGGTCCTAAAAATATGAAAATCGCGATTAAAAGAAGAAAACTGGAAGAAGTTCTCGAGTAGACGATGTCAAAGTACGTCTCAAAAGGCAATGTGAGGGGGAAGGAGAATCAAAAGACGGGAAATACTTAGGGGGGATGGATCGCCTGCGATAAAAAATATGAAAGTCAGGTACTTAATATCAGTAGGATCTCTGGAGGAACCAGGGAGGAAGGACACGCCGGCGTGAAGGGGGTTGAAAGGAACAATATCTAAGCGAAGGAAAGAATCTTGGGTTTCTGAGTTCTACAGAGTGGGAGGGGGAGAAACATTTTTAAGGTAGCAATAAAGATAGGAAAGGGAATAATCGCAATCGAGGGAAGACTTTTTTTTGGGCGCAAGTGAAAATGAAAGAAAGGGATAAAAAAAAAAGAGGGAGTTTCAGTCGCCATTGCAAGGCGAGGCATGAGGTACACAGATTTATCAAGGGGATTCATTAAGCCTGGACGAACGGGAAGCATGAATACACAACTTGGAGGAGGAAGAGAGATGAGACCAAAAGGGTTGGTTTTCTTACCTAGGAAGCAGTGAAAAATAAGAGGAAATGACGAGACTGGAGGAGACTTTTGTATGGGGGGAGGGTGAGGGCGAAGGGGAAGCGAATAAGAAGTGTCGATCTTGAAAGAGGCAGAAGGTAGAGGCCGGGGCGATTTGGAAAATTTCGAAAAATGTGAAAAAAAGGCTTTCGAATGGACGTAGGAAAAGAAGAAGAATCAGGGGGCGGCATAGCGTTATGCAGGTGTTGAAACTCCACGCCACTCACTGTAACGAGCAATCACGGGTCTTAAGTTTTCAAGAGATCGACAGGTGGTAAAGAATAAGGAGACGTCCAAGGATGGCTCAAGACAAGAAGAGGCCCGTATTGGAGGCCCGGCAAAAATTGACTAGCGACACTTGGGGGGGGGGGTTGTGGCGTGCAATTCGTCGAGAAGGGGGGAACGAGGGGGGTGCAAAATCGCGGGAGGACAGGCAGCAGAATTTATCCTTCTTGAAAGGGGGAGAGTGTAACTGCAAAAAGCAGGGGGTTTGATACCACTTATTGCAACCAGAAAAGAAGAGGGACTCCCTTTTGATCGATGAGAGAAGGGAAAGGGGGGAAGGGGGCCGGGGATCCCGAAAAAGAGTCTCCTTCTGCAGAAAAGAAGAGAATACTTGGTGGGCAGTCTGAAAGGGATAACAGGGGATGAAAAAGTGGCTACAGGACGATAAGTCGCATTTATTAGGAATTGGAAGACCGTCAATCTCCAAGGTTTGTTTCGAGGGACAACAGCCAGGGAAGGAATGTAAATCTTCACCTCCTATCTAGTTGTAGTTTGCATTCTCGGGCCAGTGGAAGCCGATAAAAAGCTTAAGGTAGAACTCCAGAACGAAGCAGGATTCTCCTACTTTTCCAATCAGGAGGGTCAAGAAGAGGGGAAACGAACGTCGTTACTCATTATTAGAGAAAGTAAAGTTGGGGGGGGGGGGGGCAACACCTTAGGGGGGGTATCTAGGACCTTGATGGACGGTATAACACAAAGTGAGTAGGGGGTGGAACTTTTAAGGAGAAAAAAAAAAGGGAAATTGGCGGGGGTTCGAGATGGAGTCGAGGGACAAATTCAGGCAATCTCCACAACGAGAATACAATAGTGGATAAAAAAAGTCGCGAGTACGAAAGTGTTTGGACAGAAAAAAGTTTTGCAAACACAGAAAATGTCGGGAATTTTAGGAAATTCAAGGAAAACTAAAAAACAAAAAAAAAAAAAAAGAAAATAGGTTGTCCTGGGGCAACTTCCAAAGAGGGGTCGAGATCGTGTAGGGAAGGCGCGAAGATGTTTGGGTTTTGAGCGGGAACAAAGGGGAATAGATGGGGGTGAAGGGCCTTTTTCAGATCCTGAATGAGCAAATGGGGGAGGGGGGTGTCCTGCGAACGTCCTCCAAAAGGAACCGCATTCTCACCGTTTTCCTGGACCCCTTCCAAACGTCGGACAGAAATACAAGGATGAAGAGTCTTGCTTGTGAGCTTCTAAGATTAAAGATAACCTTAATCGAGCTGAAGAGGAAAAAAAGACAGTATAAATTCTCTAAATATCACTAAGCAGGGACGAGGTGGAACGACCATCCGCTTAGGGAAATGACTGCTGAAGGGGGACACACTCTAAGGGTGGACAAAGTGGTCTGAAAATGAGTATCAGTTGAACGGCGAAATAATCTATCCTAGCGATCTATTAAAAGAAACAGATCAACTCGAACTTAAACTTTTAGGAAGAGATTTTAGGGAAGAATCTCATCTTCGAGGAGGAAAAGAGAGAGACAACACAGATGGATAGAGGAAAAGAGGGGGAAGATTTCTAAGCTCCATAAGGCGAAAAAACTGATCCTGTTGGGGGAGGAGGAGAGGAGGGGGGGAGGGGTCTTTTACTCTAGACTTAGGACGTAATATGGAGACGGAGCAACAAGGAGGGGGAAATTATAAGAATCACTTGGGAAAAATACCCGGAATTCATCAAAGTTGACAGAGTGTCGTGAAGGGGAACTTGGATTTCGAAGAGTCATTCAAGCTGGGAGTAGAGAGGACATCTCAGTGGGGGGCGTTGTAATTAGCGCCCACGCAGCCGAGAAAGACTTTGTAGCGGGGGACGACGTTGGAGAAAACAGATGGAAGGAAATGCGTCGTAAAGTTGGAGGGACTTGTGATTCCCCCCCCAGGTTTTTGTGAGGAATGGGAAGCGTACATAAGAAAGAAAAAAATCTCCAGGAGAGGAACAATCGGAATGGAAGGCCTACATAGGAAGAAGAAACGTTGAGGGTTTGCAAATTACTGGACAAACCTGAGAGATGTTGGGGAGCCAGAGAAAAGCGCGTGAGGGGGGGGGGGGGGGGGGGGGGGGGGGGGAGGGGGGGGGGGGGGGGGGGGGGGGGGGGGGGGGGGGGGGGGGGGGGGGGGGGGGGGGGGGGGTGGGGGGGGGGGGGGGGGGGGGGGGGTGGAGAGCTTTCAAAAAGGAACGTTGCGCTGAAATTGGTACATGCAAACAAGAAACAGGAAACATGCAAACAGCAGGAGAGACGGGTTTAGCCCACGAGTCGCGACTTGGGAAAATAAAAAGTGGAAAATGGGAAGAAGAAAGATTCGTCGCGTTGGCAAACGTACAACTGACGCCTGATGTGACAGGACGGACCCACTCTACGGAGGGCAGTTCTGGAGAAAGAAATTAGCGTGACTGTTGGAGTTTCTGGGGGGGGAGAACGGCAAAACAATGAAGGAACTGCAATCAAAAAGATAAGACTGCAAGTGTACGCAAGTACGTCTGGAGAGGAAGAAAGGGAAGGGGAAAAAATTGTGGGGATAGTCAAACCGAAAAAAAAAGGTCAAGAAAAACCTCGAATGCGACTGGGGGGAAAAGCGTATTATTTGTGAGGATCGGGAGACTGCCCCAACACAAGTAGATCTGGGAGGAGAACTGACTACCAAAGGTGGGAGGGGGAAAAAGGCACGAAAACATCAGGGAAGGCGATTACCATTTGAAATCAGACGGGAAGGGGGGGGAGTGGCCAAAGGGGTTTGTACTTTATCAACAAGAAGGGGAACTGCGAACGTCAGGAGGGGGAAAGTCACAAAGGAAGGAGTAGGCCCGAGGTGAAAAATAACCGTCTCTACTAATGTGAGAGCGTAAAGTCGAGGGAACGGAAAAGGGTGAAGGAGAAAACTACTAAAGGACGTCGTGATGGGAAATCCTGAAGGGATTAATCGGTACCGGAATCTCAGTGAGAAGAACCTTTAAAAGGTTTAAACGACAGGCGAGAGGAGGTGGACACCGGAACAGGCAAGACGGCGCGGGGAGGAACCAGAAGTGAGTCTCCTGATGAAAAGGAAATTAAAGAACAAATTTGGTGTACGACTCGGCCATAAAAGAGCATCCTACTATGTCTCAGAGGATGGGACAACGAAGAGGAACCATTCCCGAAATTCTCACCACGGGAAGAAAAGGCGTAAAATCGAAAGGGACAAAGGCGCGCATGGAGATTGTCTCACAGATTGGGTGACAAAGAAAAAAACGGG
>Ga0179593_1630727_pt1 | contig 18598 bp, 22 predicted proteins | sample CZODoug2_1_08_16_FD_185931 | JGI IMG/M metagenome (GOLD analysis project Ga0179593, IMG submission 185931) | Vadose zone soil fungal communities from Angelo Coast Range Reserve, California, USA - CZODoug2_1_08_16fungal (PacBio error correction) | ecosystem: Environmental > Terrestrial > Soil >...
TATAATGAGTCGGGGAAAGAAAATCCAGTCAAAAAAGGGGGGTTGTACGCAACGTTAAACGCAAGTCCTATTTGAACCCCGCTGTAAAAAGCAAAGGAACAAGCCACCGGAGAAGAGTATGAGCCAGGGTAAAGCCGCGGATGAGGAAGGGATCAATCAAGTACGGGCCTCGTATTACGTGGGCGCGCTCACTCTGGTTAGGGGAGGGCAGGGAAGAAGGGGAGAAAGAAAGGAACTGAACGGGTTCAGTCCGAGAAAGAGAGGTGGACTATGAGAACCTTCCATGGAGGGTTCAAGCTAGGAACCTTCGATCCCCCTTGTAAAGCGCAGGGGGAAGAAAACGAAAACGTGCTAAAAGGGCCGTTACTGGGGGAGGCTAGACAAACGAGGTTAAAAACCTAGGGATCTGGATAACAGAGAGAAACCTGTAGATTCTGAGAGGAGGGAAAGGCTGAGGGAAAGAAAAAAAGGAGGTCCGTAAGAGAGAAATTTTCACAAGATTGAAACTCTCATCCAAGAAAGATACCTACTTTGAGAACCTCGTATAGGCACTCCTAATCTAGAGTAACTGAGGCGTCAGCAAAAAGAGAAAGGGGGAACCAGCGGGACAGAAAGTCGTGGACTCAAGAGAGGAGGGAGGGAAGGGCGCAATCAGATTTTGGGTTCTGAGAAAGGACATGTTAGTGATCCTTCCCTCAAAAGCGAAAAGAGGGCGGGAAAAGTCTGGACGGCTTCTTAGAAAGAATAACCCAAGGGGAGAAATATCGCCATAAAGGAAAAGGGGGAAAAGGACAATGAAAGGATATATATCCAACAAAACTAAGTTAAAATTATATCAGTTAAGTGAAGGACACCCACGAGGTCGTGAGAGGAAAAATGACAGGTCAGGGGAGGAGGAGAAGTCCGAAAGAGACTGAAAAATCTAGCGATTCAATGTTCGCTTCGTACCTGGGGGAATTGATCTAAAGAAACCACAAATGCAGTGAAAAAGAGGCAGGAGAGGGGATCAAAACTGGAAGGGTCTGGGGGTTGTTGCCTTGAGATAGTACGAAGGATAGGAGAGGCCTAAACACAGAGGCAGAAAAAAAGGGGGAGGTTAAATTATGGTGGAGGGAGCTCCCCGTTTAAATTTATTTAGTCTTCACTTCATTGGAGTTCGGAGAAGCAGGGACCAGTCAAGAGAAGGGGGAGGGAACATGTCCAGAGATGGATTTTATCGGTAGCGTTTGCCGGGTGCCCTGTGAACGAAGAGAGTTGGGGAAGCAGAGAAAGGTCAAATTTCCAACGTATTGCACTTAGTATTGGCCATTAGGAAATGATCCTCACCTCGGGAGACGACGAAAAGACTGTGAAAAAGAGAAAAAGAGGGGCGCCAAAGCGGAATTGTCAGGATCTCGCCAATCCATCGGAAAAGGTTAAAACGGAGGGGCTCGGGGATGATGAATCAGCAAGAACACTGGGGGAAGGGATCAAAATCGGTCACTTCCGGCGATCCGGACGTAGAGAAAAAGGTGGGACGGAGATGGAAATCATTTAAATTGAACTGCAGAAAAGATCTTCAGGGTCCTGTTTTAAATTTGCTTATTTTTCCCGCGAGGTCGAATCGACAGGGGGCACGTCGAACGGGAATGCTACGGTTAACCACATTTCTGATAACGTGTTGGGAGCCGGTGGGTAGAGAGCGAGGGGGAAGAGAGGAGAGCGGCGTGAGTCACTTACATAAAGGAATATCTTTCTATCGGGCTCTTGCTTGAGGGAAGGGTGGCGAAGGAGGGGGATGAATGATGGACGACTCGCCGGATGGGGAGAGGGGTTGTTTCTTGAGGAAGAGGACCGGTGTAGGGAAGGAGGGTATTTATACCAAGCCCCTAGCCAGCATCATTCAAGGGAAAGGACAGGGAACGTCAGGGGAGTCAGAAGGCAAGATCGAAATTGTATTTTCTTCTCTGACGGGAGACGAAAAGGGACGGCGAAAAAGTTTGAAACACAAAAAGATAGGTTCCCGGGAAAGTCAAAGCTCCTTGATTCCCGCCAGTTGCGCCAGGGGAGGACCATCACGAGAAGTCAAAAAGAGAGATTTAGGAAGGATCATGTAGGAAGGGAAAAAATACCGCACGTCGTTCTGGGAAAGGATCGCTGGTCCTTTCTCGCTTACGCCCAGGGCAAAAGGGAAACTGAACTGGGGAGAGGGGGTCAAACAACCAACCAAATACGGGGGGGGCCCAGAGGAAAGGGAATCGTCGGGACCTTGGCCGCGAGAACGGGCCCCGGACGAAGCCGCAAAAAGGGCGGCAAGGGGGGGTGGGCGCTCTGAGCTGAGCTGGAGGGACGCAACCGGGCGCGGAGAGCGTTAAACAAGGGAGTAAACGACCAGGGGAAAAGAGCGGGAAGGGGGAAGACAAACCTCCCGGCTGCTGAAGGGAGGTCTGAATTACGAAAAACAGCAGTCCAAAAAAAGAAAAAAAAGTCGCGTTGGGGCGGGCAGCAAGGCAAAAAAGGGTGGGAAATCTTATCCATTCGCGTGGCTCTTCTCCTTTCGCTAGCAGGAGAAAATCTCGAAACAAAAAAGGAAGAGGGGTAAAAGGATGGGAAGCTAAGTCCGCAATCCCATGCCGCGTGAACACACGAGAGGGAACTAAGAACGAGGCTTGTCTAATTCATACAACGGCAAAGAGATGGGTGAAGGGGGGGGGGGGGAGGCCTGACAAAGAAAGGGAGAGCCCCTTGGGGAAAGTTCTGTGCAAACGCGATCCCCTTTTGGCCTCTCATCGGGGACAAGGCGGAAGAAGTGAGTAGGAGACGCAAAAAGACCAAAAGGGGAGGGGGGCAAATTCCCGGGCCTTGTCCAAGACTTGTACTGACTTTAGGGGGTCCAAAGAGGTAGGGGTTCCATTGAAGAGCAGCAAAAGGGAAAAGGATGTGAGGAAGGAGGAAGGGGGGAAAGTATCAGTCATTGACAATGGAGAGGGACGACATTGCATTGAAATAGCTGACGAACGGAGGGTCAAGTACGGTGAGTGGGGCACCGGAAAAGATTGTTAAATGGCACGGACCAAAGAAGAGTCCCCTGAAAGGAAGGGAGGCAGAGATTGTCGACACCATTCCCGGGCCGCGATTTACAGACTAAGTGGCAGTGAGCGGGGTTCAGAGAAAGGGAACCAGGAAAAAGTGGAAAGAGTGGAAGGAAGTTCATGAGCCGTAAAAAGGCTGACCTCCGAAAAGTCCGAACCCCCTTACGGCTAACAAAGAAAACACATCTGCAAGGACGAAGAAGGGCCAGAAAGGGAAGGGCCTCGGGAGGAGAAACCTATCAATCAAAGAAAAAGGAAAGACATCTAAGGGGGGAGGGAAAATCCTTCGATTCAGGAATCTAGAGAGTTTGAATAAAAAGACCGGGAAGCAGCAAGGGGGGGGGGGGGACCGCTCTAAAAAGAAGATTTCTCTCACATCCTTCACCCACCACCAGGAAAAGGAACTGCGAAGAGCTGGAGAAGGGTCAGGACCGGAGGCTTCCAGAAGACCGTCCATTTACCTGGGCAGCACTATCGAGTACTTGATCGTGCGGGAAACCTAACCACTAGCGGATGTGGGGGAAAAGAAGGAAATGAGGATGACCGGAAAGACGCGCCAGAGGGGGGGAGGGGGATACGTCGTCATGCGATCTAATCGTCTTTCGAGTATGCTCTATTCGAGACAGAATGTGAAGAAAAGACGGGGGGCAGAATAATGGAGGAATGCTGGGGCGAGTTACATAGGAAAGAGGCCGAAACCGTCCTGGACGGAAATGTCGATCGCGCTGAGGGGAAAAAGCCTTCGTCAACCCAACACAGAAAAGGAAGAAGAACAATTTCAAAGAAAAGGGGAAAGAGCGTGACTCTTCAACAATCTACTCTCTTTCCACCAAGTTTCACAGAGAAGCGTCGAGGAGTCAAAGCCAAGAAGACGGAGACTCGATAAAACCAAACCCTACTATCAACAAGGAAGGGAGGAGGGAAATGAATGTTGAGAAGTAGGTCGAGGGAAAGCGGTGCGGGGTTGTCCGAATCAAATTCCCATGGAAACGAAGAGAGGGGCGACAGAGAAGGCCCGAAATCTAACAGGATTCTGGTCAACGTCGTAATACGTGCTGGTCGTAAACCTGAAAGGAAGAAAAGGGAGTCTCATAGTACTAGGATCCTAAAGAAACCAACAGAGTATTATTAAAATATAGATATCATGGTGTCAGTATCGCCCGAGGCCTCACGTTACTGATGAATTAGCACCTTGGAGGGGAAACTTCATACAATCGAGGAAAGACATCCATGTCTAGCTGCCAAGGGGGGGTGAAAGAGAGGACGACTACGGATGAGAGAAACCAATACGCTGAAAACCGAGGGAAGATTAAGGAAAAGATTTGGATCACAGATTTTTCGTTCTGGTGTTGCTTATCTCTAGAAAAAAGAAAGGGAAAAGCTCGGAAGCCGACGCGCGAGGCGCAGGCAAGGGATGGAAGAGGGAGAAGGGGGTGGTGCTGGGGGTCACAATAAGGCTTTTTTTATCTGGGGGCGCGTTTCGCAACAAAGGAATGTAAAACCTAAAGCGAAGAAAGAGGTCAGCGATGGGCGTTGGGGAGGGGTCAGGGACAGCGGCCTGTGATCTGTTGTCGTCGCAAAGTTCCCTGCCCCTGGGGATTAAAAAAATATCAAGGTAGTGAAAGTGGGGATTACCTTCGTCGGAAAGTCCTGCATCGAAAAGAGGGAGCTACACCAGCGGGGGAGGGGAAAAGAACGCTTGAACTCCGCGCTTAACATGCTGTGATACCAGCTCCAAACGGATCTGATGGACAGGAAACCTGCTCGATTATTGGTTTGCAAGCCGAACAGCTTTGTCCCTGAGAAGACGAGTCAAAGTCGGAGAGGGAAGAGAGGGGAGGGGAAATTGGAGACGCGGCGAGGGATGGAGGCCGGAAACTTGCGAATCAGCGTACAGTGGGGAAGTTTTTATGGGAGATTGCCGGAAAAAAGAAGTTTCGAGACGAGGAACACCGGAGGGATAACTGTTGGAAACGTTCCTGAATCATCGGAAGAAAAGGAGGCTGAGAAGGAGGGGAAAATCCTCGAAGGATCTCGACGGTCTGGAAATCAGTTATTATGTTGACTAATACGGGGAGCGGTGCCTGCTTGCAATAGCCGACTTAAAGGTGTTCTTGAGGGGAGATCGTAAGTGTCCTGGAGGTAAAGCCCTATTCTATTTCATCGGCAACGCGAAACCGGAAAGGGACTCGGCCATGTTTAAAGGCGAATATGGGGACTAAGAAGAAATTGCTTACTGTTAAACCTTTCAGGCTATCCTATGAAGGGCTGGGTAAACATACCATCTTCTTTCCAGGTTACCGTCCCCTTTATCGAAGCGCGGCATTGGAAGTTCAGAAAGAGGTGGAAAGGGCGGGAAAGAAACGGGGAGAAGAGGAACTGTTCTCTGAGATCAGCGACGCGAAAGTATCAGATCTCCTTAAGGAAAGGTGATAGAGGACTCAAAGGAAACAGTGGAAACGTGCAGGGGGTAAAAAACCCATACGCTTTTTGCAAAAGCTCTCGTCGGAGGGGGGCACCGGGCCGCGTCGACGAAAAAGGTGCAAGGCCAGAAGCCAGGAGGACGGGAGAAAAGTAAACAAGCGGGTGCCGAGGATGCTCTCAGGTGATGTCTGGGAAAGGACAGGTAGTCTGACAACGGGCGAGCGGGGTGAAAGGGAAGGAAAGGGAACGAAGCACTAAGGGCGCGCCCTTTCGTTACGACCAAAGGACAATTCGCGGGCAGGGGAGGGCCGGGGTAGGAGGAACCTCTCTTGCTTGGATGGCCCGGGCAAGATAGACAATCTCGGATCACACAAAAAACGGAGAGGAACACGATTTCTTCATCAAAAATTTATCGGAAATGTCAAGGGTTCGCTGTAAAGGAGACTCTGGAAATTGGTACAAACCAAAGATGGAATTGTTGGCTCACTCCATAATACTCCTCAAGCTCGTAGGAGGTACAACTGGCGTAAGGTAAAGGGAAACCTCGAGAAAAGGGTGGAATGATGAGTTGCCAGATCCGGAAAACTCTCACTCTCAGGGGCACCGGGAGACTCTTGAATTAGTAGCGAATCGGAAACTCACAGGGAGGAAGGGTGCACCCTGGAACCTCTATTCCTAAGCAAGACGACTTACTTGATTTGGACTTAAAAGAGTATTGTGGGAAGAGTTTCTAAAGGATTGGGGGTGTCTTCATCTATACCTTTTTTAATCAGTCTATTACTTCAGCAAAGACAATATCTATCCGGGGGATTTACGCCGGCCTAAGAAATGCAAAGGAGGAATGGTCCTTCGGTGGGAAAGGCCAAAGACCCGGCTTCTTGTACCGCTGTCTCTCCCCGGAAACGTACAGGGGAAAAGGGAACAAAGGATGGGTGTGTTAAAAAAGCAGGATCAAGACTCTCGAGGAAGAGAAACGAAAGGGGTTCCTTAGCGTTTTGCTCTAAAATCTAAAAATAATCGAACCTGGAACGTGTGCATTCAGGTCAGGGGGGGGAACCTGAGAGAAAAAAAAAAAAAGGCAGCCCAGATGGAAAAGCTACACCCTCTCCTATGCTCGAACAAAAGATTCAGAACTGGAGAAGTGGGCCATCTAAAAGACGGCTTCAGCAAAACCTAAGAGAAACCAAACCTCGAAAAGAAAGAAGAGAGATCCCTTTAATTATAACGCGGAACTATTCCACTTGTTCAGGAACCGTCTACCCCGTAGAAAGGGCAACCGGGGGGGGGGAGAGGCACACGTTCCTGGAAACGCATACGCGGGGCGGTCAAAGAGAAAAAAGAAGGGAGGACCCAGGGAAAAGTAAACCCTCTTTGCCAGTTTCAAGGTAACGCCGGACTGGCCGAGCGTGCCTACGTCAAAAAAGGGCGCGAAAGGCAAAGTCGGAGGGATAGCTGAAACAAGAACAAGATTTTCGGCAATCACATCCTATCACTAGTCTTCGTTGACGGTCCTCTAGCAAGGGACGGAGGAGAGGAGACTTCAGAAAAAGGACTATTAGCAGTGAGCGTTGTAACAAGCGAGAGGGTGTGATTCTAGTCTATCATTATAAGACTCAAGGGATGCCAGGGAAGTAGGGGAAAAGACGCAGAAATTAAGCATGGGACCCTGACAGCTTGACCTGAAAAAGAATCAAGCATCGTCCTTCAGGGGGGGTAACCTTAAAAACGTTCCTACCAAGGTGCGACGAGACATCCGGTCACCTCCTGACTAGCTTTACATCCTAGTGAAAATAGAAGAAGGAACCGTAACAGACGTATTGCCTCTTCTATTTGCCGCCGAGGCCGCAGGAGGAATAGGGCCGATACAAAAGCAAACTAAAATCAAAAACAGCTTCAAGCAAACGAAAAAGAAGGTGGACCCCCAGGCACTGAAAGAGGAGTCTGTGATATTTCAGGTCTACTAAAAAAGCGAATGGGTCCCTCAAGTCTAAAGATGGAGTAAAGGCTCTAAGAGGAGTCGTCAGGAAGAAGCAAAAAATGAAAGTGCCTCAAATTAAGGTCACAGGCACCAAGTCTCTCTCAAACAATATTATGATTAAAAGAAGAAAATATAGGTAAAAATGGAACGAGCCGTCACTGGAAGGGGCAGACATGAGCGGGTGCATCTTCATTCCGACAAGTCCTTACGAAGCCCTGCGCTAGGGGGGCAGGTCCCATGCGAGGTAAAGCCAATCCCGGCGACAGGACCTGGGGGAATCTCTAACACAAAGAAAAAGAAATGCTTGCCCAGAGGAAGTTCGGTCCACTAGACTTTCCCGAGTTGTGCGGTAGAGGTGGCTTGATCGCGAAAACGAGGAGGCGACTCTAAAGACAGGAAGAAAAAGTCTGGGTCGTATTAGGATGTAGGCACTAAATCGAGGCTGTGGTAGGGGCGGGAGACTTAACAAAGTACGGGCTGTACCCTAAGTGGGAATTTTGGAGAACACGTCCTCACCGGATCGGACTGGAAGGGTCTGGGGGTTTCGGTAGGTCAGCGGCTCTGTAACTTGCTAGAGGGGGGTTGGCGGGGAGAGATAAACAGCGGCCTGAGAAGTTCCTGCTCGCCCTGGGGATCCTAACCTCGGCACCGATTTAAGACCGGAATCGAGGAGATCGACTGGAAAGAAGGTTTCTATCGTCACCCGACGACTCGGAAAGGTCACCCTGAAGAAATAGTGCTAGAGGATGGTACATGCCGCCGGGGAAGCTTGGGTTAGTGAGAAAAAAATCATCTATCGGAGCGTTAACGGTTGAGTGAGGACGCGAAGACGACGTCTTAACCTCCCCTTCTATAGGGAATCCTTTTGGGTAGGGGGGAAAAAGGAGTTTTAATGCGAAAACAAACCGGAATGAACGGGGAAAGGTTTGTTCAACAAAAGGCTAACTTTTGCGGGTCCTGAAGATCGGCGAGGGGACCAGAGGCGCTCGACGGCGGGGGGGCTAACCAGGAAAGAAGATCGGCTATCGTCAGGGCGGAGGAGGTGGGGGGGCTGATACTTCTTTTATTTGCACTCTCTCCGGAACTTGGAGGGGGGGGGGGCTTGAGCTAGTCCGGTTTAGAAGGGAGGGAAATTTGGCCGGGAGAAAAGAGGAACATTCTTGCAGAAACGCTAAACAAAATCGGGCAGCTTATTGGGGAAGGATATATTGCTATCCAGTCCATCAACGGGCGTATGGGGGTTATAAGAAGAGCTCAAAGCGCTGGTTGGGCAAAAAAATGGGGACATGTCGGTCAGCGCAGACAAAAAAAATGCCGGTTCAAGGGGGCTCCATGGAAAAATAAAACCTGAATCGCGTCGCATATTTAGGATATCTCGGGGGATGTAGGGAAGAAGAATCTCGGTGAGCGAAAGGGAGAGGTCCCTCTTAAATCCCCCCAGGGAGGGTCTCGGGGGTCAAAAAGGGAAAAAAGACCTCTTTTGGGGCAGAAGAGAAAGAAGGAAGGCTTGCCAAGGGAAAAGAGTAGTTTAAACTGAGGGCGGCATTCCTGAGAAGAAGGAAGAGGGGAATGCCAGGGAACGTGCTGGGGGAGAGGGAAACGGCAACCTCGAGGTGGGGACCCGTGGGGATGCCTCCGGGGCTTGGAATAGCCGCCAGGGGGAAAGCCAGCAGTAGAGGAAGGCTCTGAGGAAAGGAGTGAAGAAAGAGGGAAGGCTTTTATCGAGGCCTCAGCACCTTAACCTGACCATTTCCGGATGGCTCTGTCTGGCCAAAGAAAAATGAAAGCTTGAAAGCGTAGAGAAAACAAAACAACGAGGATAGGTGGGGGGCAGGATCGTAAATTACTACATTGTCTTAAGTGCCCTCGACCAGAGCGAGCTGGGCGGAAAAGACACACGCCGTGGGGGAGAAACCATTTGGGAACGCCGCCTCTACTTTAAGTGCGTCCCTTCCCTAAAAAAACGCCAACGGGGGCAAAGAACTAGGTAAAAGAGAAGGGATGACCGTGAAAACCTAAAGAGGACCGGGTAGGGATATTTTTAGTCTTCTGTCCTAAGAGTCCCCGGGAGGAACGTGCACGGACGGGGTAGTTAGGGATAACGCCGAAGAAGGGAGGAAGGGGGGATCCAAAGACACGGCTTTGGAAATCCACTGTAAATTACATTTTCGCAAGTCACTATTAGGGGAAATCAGACATAGAGTATGGATTGCGTAAAATCGGACATTACAGAGAGGAGAGGAGGAAGCAAGAAGGCGAAAAGTAGAGGAGGTGGGGATGAGGAAAAATGTCGTCTGTAACTTCCACTGAAGTCAGGAGAAGACCTACTGGGCATGTAAATAAACGCTTTTCAGTACAAAACATTCGAGGAAGAGGGGATCAGAGCCTAGTAATAAAGGACTTGAAAGGGAGGCCTCGATCCTCTACCCTGACTAGTTCTTCATGTAGCGGCCTGTTCAATAATGCGCTCAACGGGCTAAAGCACAAACGAAGAACCCGGAAGAAGAGAGAAATAAAAAAGATTCAAGTCAATTGAAAAACGATCGCCAACCAAACCATAACTCCAAACGGAAAGACATCTGAGATAAGTCGAGGGGAGGAGCTCAAAACGCAGAGGGAGACGACCTCTAAGGAAAGGGGAAGGAACAAGAACCAGGGAGACGCCTTTTGTTTACTCCTTCGACCGTGCACGTTCAGAGAAAGATGGAGAAGCAAGGATACACCGAACCGACTGACAACGGAAGACGCAATTCACCAGTGAAGGACCGCTTCGCTGAAGGGAAGTACCTCAGGAAAGGGTACCGGAAGAAAGACCTACTGGGGATGACTTCTCTCCTTAACGCATCTTTTCTGTAGGAAGGGACATCAAAGAGAAACGTCGGCAACGGGGGGAAAACGGAAGACAAGAGACGATTTTAAAGAGTCAAACCTTCGACCAGCGGAGTTCGACGGCTGGGTCATCGGCTGAAGGAACAAGAGGTGAAGCGAGCCATGGAACTTTCGATACGCCTGGGCATTTAACTGGAAAAGGACAAAGCTATTATCAATTTGAAAAAGCGGGAAGGAAGGACAGGAAGAGGAAGCTGTCTTATCTTTCCTCTTTAACGACAGAAGGGAGGAAACGTAGAAAATGTTTCAACACGCCGGGACGGAGGGGGAAAATAAAAACCTTCTCGTTAATAAAACAAAGCGCGAGAGACGAGGAGCAAGGCAGGCAAGCGCTGAAGAGGATAGCAAAAAGAGAAAGGGGGGGGAAACATCAGGGAGGGGAGAAGAGAAGATCGAGGCAGGAAATTTCGTCTGTTGGGGGGAAAATTCCAGTTTACAAGCGGGGAAAAACAGGGCCCGCAAAAAAGAGAGAGGCGGGAGGGAAGGAGGCCACCCCCGGGAGGAGGGGATCATGCACGAAGGAAAGATCGCCGCCAGAAGTGATGGCAACCGCGTGACTGCACATCGGGAGAGAGCAAAAAAAACACAAACGGGGAGGAGGAAAGAGAGAGAGCGTGTGAAGGGAAAGAGGCCGCAGGGGGGAAGGAAGGAATGGAGGACGAGTAAAGCATACCGGGGTTTGTTCAAGCTTCCTACACGACCTCCTCTTCTGGGAGGGCAAGTTCCAAAAAAAACTCGGGGGGGGAGAAAATGAATGATCGAGAGGAAAAACGACGAACCATCACAGCGTATTAGTTTCGTAAACGGTCTCTGCCTCTGGGGGGGCGGGGGGGGTTTGTTTTCGGAAAATAAAGCGCGGAAAAGGATGAGAGGGAGGGGACCCGCGAAGAGGGAGGAAAACTTGGTCTCTTCTTAAGTGCAAAGGGTGGGAACTGAGGGCCATGAATGGAAAAAAGGGAGGCGGCAGCATGGGGAGGAGAAAAAAAGACCGGAACCTAGATCACTAAAGGATGGAGGTTGAATACGGTCATGGGACAGACCGGGAAGGCTACGCTTTGGAGGGAGAGCCAAAAGGGCAAGGGAGAAGGAAGGGGCCGTCCTCATGTCTCACCCTCGAGCCTAAAATCGGGGGGGGAGAGAAGCGAAAGGAGTTGGACAAGAGAGCTAAGGGTTACGTTCCCAAGTTACTTAGATCCACACGGGGGCTAGAGGTAACCGGAGACACGGAAAAGTAAAGGGAGAGATGATGTAGAACAGATGGTTCTCCGAAAAGCACTCCTCATAGGACTTCGCTAAGGTTGACGTGGGGAGGAGCAAGCGGAAAAGAGACGGCGGTAGGAAAATGGAGAGAGGGTCAAAAAACGTTTGAATGGATTGGGACCTCATGTGTAGGAGGCGACATGGAGAGAACGGACGGTGGCAAGGGACACCAAAAGGGGGCGGGGATGGAAGGGATAGCCGTCGGAGTCGCCCGCGGGTGGCGAATAGCGCATCACGAAAGGGTCTTGCCGTGAGGGAGGGAAAGGGGTTCAAGGAAAGGCGGCGTCCTGAGTAAGTCTCACGGAATTGAAGTCAGTTTGAGTGCGCGTCCGGGGGGGGAAGGAACGGAGGATGGGAGGAAAAAAAAGGAAAAAGAAGGAAAATGGCAAAGGGGAAGGAGAAAGGACATGAACTTCCAGGTAGGGCTATGGTGCTAAACAAAGGAGAAGCAGAGGGGCGGTTGTGGGAAGGAAGAGGAGCGCTTGGTTGGAAGAAAAGACTCTGTTTCTGTAACGGGGAACGCAAAAAAGGTAGAGAGCCGTTTAAGTGACAGGCCCATGGCTCCCGAAAAGGGAAATAAAAAAAGATAGCAGGTCTGCAGGGGGGGGACGGGAACACGAAAGCGAGTGGTTGAAGAAAAGTCGAAAAACAAGTCGCGGAACCTTAACCCATTGGCCCAGGGAGGGGGGGAGAGGGACAAAGAGGGCAAAAAAACTAGCGTTGGAAGAAGAAAGCCGTCAGTTCTCTGCGGAAATTGCCCTACCGAGGTCAACTTAAAAACTGGCGGGGGAAGCGAAGAGAAGACTTGAAAGAGGAGAAAAGGGGGCCGATGCGTACGGATAAAGGGGGGTTGGGGACTCTCAGAGTACATGGAACAAAAGGGCGGCAGGGACTGGTTTCAGGGAAAGAAGGAACAGGTAAGCTGGCTGTCTTCCCAGGGGAATCCCTTGCTGAAGACTCCTCTGCCATTAAGTGAGAGGGACGCATCAGTAGGGACTTCACCTTTCGCTGCTCTTTTTCTTCTTTGGAATTAAAGAGAAAATCGAAAAAACAAAAAAAAGGAAGGAGGGAGGATGAAGGTGAAACAAGCGGGGGGAAAAACGAGGATTTATTCTCGTTCAATCTTCTCATCTTGAGGGACCTAGACTCTCGACGGAGTGCTGGGGAGTCAAGAAAAGGTTCACCAGAACGCTAAGTCTGGGATCCCTGGGACTTCACACCTCTCCCCCGGGGGAAAGAATGCTTTAAAAAGGCGATCAAAAGCGCGACAGTGCACTGAAGAGAAAGAAGAGATTGCAAGTTCGGAATATGGGAGGGGAGCATCCTCCCTCCGCTTTCGCCTTTTCAAACGACGTCCTTTTCGCTAAGCAAACGTCCTGAATCTCAGAACGGCAAGGGCTGACAAAGGGGTTGGGAAGGGCATGGGGACTCGACAACAAAAAAAATGGGAGCATGTGGACTTAGAGGGGAAGGGAAGGGTAAGCAAGGGGGGAAGGAGACAATCAGACAATAAGCGGAGGAATGTTCGTACATGGAGGAATAGGAGACTTTACCTTCGGGGAATTGAGTAAAGCTTGACGCCACAAGCCTTGGCGGGACGTCCACAAGGAGATGAGCTCAAGAGGGGAAAGGGACCTGTATCGAGAGGATTTGGTTCGGGAAAAAGTCACTTCCTCTAATCAGTAACGTAGTACTACAAAAGCGGGGGTCTGGGATGTGATGTCCAAAAAAACAGCTTTCTAAGGGAAATGGGTTCAGTAAAAATGGTAGAAGGTCAGGATGGTCGAATAAGGTTTAAAAAGAAGTCTACATCTCAGACTCTGAATGCAACACCTCAGGAGAAAGGCAATCTTCCGAAAAAGCACACCGCCTTATCGAAACCTAACATCAGGACAGAACAAAAAAGGATAGGATCCGTTGGAATATCTCACTCGGCTAGCTCGCAGTCAGCTCCGATCGGTTAAACGGATCTAACAGTTCTGAAGGACCCGCGGGTGGTGAAAAGGCGAAGGTGAACTCAGTGACCTCGTCCCAACCCTCAAGAAAAAGGACACTGGAACAAGGGGAGGGGAAATTTACCGAAGTTTCCTCTCCCTCAACTTCAACCGTTAGGAACCTATACTCAAGAGCGAGACAGTGAGAGGGGGATTCGCAAATGCGGAATTCAACAGAATCAGGAACGTTACATTGGGGTAATCTCTGGTGGGGGAAGAACGGCCTGCGAAAGAGGAGAGATATTGAGCAGAAACGACCTTTATTCTCTGGGTGGCGTACAGAAATTAAAAAAAAAAAGAGTGCGCAGAAGCGGGGGGGGGGAAAGGGGACTTCAAAAAAAGGAAGGGAGTGGGTATTAGGTGAACATTGGGCAAAGCCCAATGGCCTACCAAAAAACCTCAAAGCAGCGGAACCATGGACGACGGGAGAGATAGGTTAAAAAAAAATTCCTGGCGAACTGTCCTTGAAGGGGGGGGGGAGTGGAATCCTTCATTCACCGCAAGTAAGAGTGTGAACATCAATCGGGGCCAACTCCCAACGAAAAGATCAAGGGGCTGGGGAGCTCCTCTTCTATTGGTCCTGGAATCTAGGGGGCAATCTCTTCCTGATCGCAGAACCCTCTTAAAGAACATCGGGGGAAGAAGATAGTGGACGCAAGCAGAAGAGGCCACGGGCAACATGTTCAAAGGTGGGTCATATAGGCCATTTTCTACTACTTTCGAAAAAATTCTGCCTTGGCCCAAAAGCGGAAGAATTCTTATCGGGGAAAGTTCGGGGAAGATATACGTCACGCCAATGGGAATGAGACGTCACGAGGGAAAGGAAAAGGCAAGGCGGCGCTACGAAAGGGAGCTCTAAACAACAAAGTATTATGGAAGAGGTGAATGGCTCTCAGCAGTGCCCGTCTAGGAGGAGGAGCAGAAGGGGGGGTAGGGTGCTGCGAAATGGGGAGAAGAACGATACAGACGGAAGAACTCCATCTTTCAAGATTGGGGGAAGGAAAAAATGCTGTGAGCCCGCGAAAAGGTGGCTTTGAGGAAAAAACCACTAAAGTCTTCCTCCTCTAGAGGGGGGCTTCACTAGAGGGATCGAAGACTGTGCTTGTAGGTGCCTTGATAGGGAGAAATAGCAGAAGAGGACAGAAACTGGGGCACCTTCTTGTGATAGTGTCTTATTAGAGGGGGGAGGGACACGAAGGCAGTGGGAAAAGATTAGGCGGGACATTCTAGTCCTTGGGGGCGAGGCAGCAAGGAGGGGGTACAAAGAGAGGGATGAAACTTTTAACGCGATGGAGGATACGTTCAGGTCCAAGGGTCCGGTAACGGCTAAAGCGCGTTTAACTCGACGCAAACAGTTTCACTGCACACAAAAAGGAAAAAGGGTCGCGAAAATAGACCTCGACCAAACGGGGGGGAGAGGAACGCCTTTACAGCTCGCGCTCCATAGACTGGGGGGAGGAAGTTCCTCGGTGTCAGTCCACCTAAACGAGCTGAAAAAATTGGTCAAAAGGAAGAAGGAGGGGAGGACGTATGATGGTCCTAAAATCTTGGTTTTCTCCGACGTCATCGATCAGGTGAAAAGGGCGGAAAATGGGGGAAGGGGTGAGGAGGAGAGGGGGGGGACAGAGGAATGATTAAAGCCTGGTAGAAAGAGCAGGCCTTGCAGAATGGTGGGGCCTGAGAGGGTTATTAGGAGACCGGAGAGGAATTGAAATTTCTCTGTACCAAAAGATTGGCGTGAGGGGAAAAAGGGGGGGATCCGTAACAGATTCGGGCCGTTAATGCTGTGATCCTGCCAGGCAGTGATCGTCTTAGGGAGTTCACGGAGATGGATGGGTTGGAGGAGGGGGGGGGGTGGTTTGGCAGGAAAAGATGGGAAGAGGGAAGCTCGGGATTAAAGTTTGTTCTTAAGTAGCTCGTCACTGGTGGGACCAGACAGGAGGTAGGAAGAGCCAACTCGGCCTTCTTTAGAAAGAGAAATCAACCGACCTGAAAGGCGAGAACCCAAACTCTGCGCCAGATATTTTCTTACGAGAGCAGGGAGAGAGCTGGTGAAAACAAACCAAGCTGTTCAACAGGGAAGGTAAGGGAAGAGGGAAGAGAAGAAAAAAGGGAGCGAGGAAAAGCGAAAGGGGACGACACGTCACCGGGGGGGGAACATTCCCTTCAGGAATAGAGATCTATGTAAGAAATACTCACTGCAGAGGTGAAGATGACTAATCGGAAGTGGCAAGGGAATCTCAGGCTGAGACATAGCCCGGAAGAGGAGCTCAAATTCTCCCCACTCTGCCTCCTATCCCTTCTGGTAGGAGGGACGTGTGAAAGGGGGAACGGCCGAACGGGGGTGAACGCACCGCCCGGGCGAAAGGAGGGGGAAAAGACTTGACCGTTGATGAGGAAAAAGTCGGGCAATCTCAGAGTCTGGTACCGCCTGGGTATCACTGCCACACGGGGCCGCAGGGAGGGCTTGCGGAAGGAAAGGACAAAGCACGTAGGATAGCTGCAGGCTTACCCGTAAGTTCTGGAGAGGGGGGCAGCAGCGGCCACAAGGGAAAGCCGGAAGGAGTTGGAGCAAGAATATTAGGGGCACATCTAAAGCAACCACAATCAACGAGAAAGTAAACTAGTAAAAGATGGGTCGCTGCTCAAAGTCAGCACTGCGCACGATGACAGGGCCCGGACGCGATTCTTCACCGAAGACTGTCTTCACGCCTTGAACGAAAACGCCTATCGGGGAGTTCAAGGAAGAATGGAAAAGGGGGCCGCAGAAAAGGGGGAAGGAGACTCTCAGAAGCATCTCGGAAACAATGAGATCAACAAGCACTCTCATGAGCAAAAAGCTAAGGGGGGAGGTCAAGTCTCTGCCGGAAGAAGCCGAAAGCGGGAAGTTGCACCCCGGACTCAGAAAAAAAAGCACCGAAACTTTATAAAAAAAGGCGTAGGGGGTAAAAGGCTTGTGGGACCGTCTCGCCAAAAGGGAAGGGGGGATCAATGGGCGTCAGGACGACGGAAGAAGGGGAACTGGGCAATCAAAAATATCTATCTTCTATGGTAGAGGGGGTACCGGGGGGGGTTAATAGACTACGTCGACGGCCCTGTCGGTGAATGGGGGTCTCAGCCCACGGAACTGCACGCCTCTCTGGTATCCCTTCGACCTGGGCCGGGGATTTAAACAGAGGTAGACCATCTGAGGAAGAAGAGATCGAAAGAGGAATAAGACTACTGTGCGGGTTGGCTCCATGATCTCCAGAACATTTACTATGTTATGTACATGGTCAGCTAAAGGAATGCAGAATGGCCAGGGCGCAAAAAGCAAGTGTCTACAAGACAGCTCCGGAAGAACACAAAGAAGATATACTCAAGGCAGGGGATAGGAAGAAGATCTGGTAGCATTCCAGCTCGCCCTTCACAAAATCGGAATCAAATGAGAGACGAACAAGAGACGGCGAGACTTCCCTCCTAGCGGTTCAGAATCCTCCCAAACATATATAAAGTGGGATACACACCCCTGGGGGGGGGTGAAAAGAAAAAAACGTAACGTTCATCACGGGCTGGGTACAACCTCTCACTCCGGGGGGGGAAAGCAGAGCTTCATGATCGTCAAAAAAGGGTCAGGGAAAAAAGGCCGTAGATGAACGAGATAAGGCAAAACGTAAATCTACTGCCGAAGAGGGAAGGAAACGGGGCGCACCTAACAAATCTTTTAGCGATTGACTCAGCGAAAAGAAGTGAAGCTAAAAAGGGGTTCAGATCGCTTTTGTAGAACCTGCTCTAAAAAAAAAAAAAAAGGCATGGAGTCGAAGTTCAAGGTCTTCACGGGCGAGCCACCGCGGGGAGGAAGAGGGGAATATCGGAAGTCAAGGACTAAAAAAAGATGTGGGTAACTTTTAGCACAACCTGAAAAGTGTCACCCTTACAGAGGAAACTTGACCGGCCTCAAAAACAAACAGAGAAGTCGGCGGAGAGTGAAGGGACCGGTCCTAGGACAGCAAACCGGAAGACGGAACAATCCATTTTCACCGCCAGTGACTATCGTTACAGCCTCTTGGTAACCCATCCCTGACTCACGGTTAAACAAAAAAAAAAGGACAGCGGGCCTAGTAGGGGAGTCGAGAACGCGACAAAAACTACCTAAAATGGCCGAGCCGATCGTGGCATCATCGGGGGGACCGGCAAGGGATAAGTATCAGGGTGACAAGATATCAAGGAAGGGGGAGAGGTAGGCGGGCGAAGACAGGGGAAAAGCCTCGAAGGATACACGGGTCAACGGCTCGGTCTCAGGGGGTCCAAGAATTGCCAAGGTGACGGCACCCTTCTTCGACTAAGTCAAAGAATCTCGCAAAAAAAAGGAGGGAAAAGAATTCCAAGTTCAGGAAAAGCCGAAGGGGTGAAGAAGGGTATGGCGACATGACCGGATGCGGGGAGGTCACCGAGACCTAACGAAGTAGTCCGCCTCTTCGAAGACTGAGGTCACCAGGGGGCAATCTAGTCTAACCTGGTGTCGACCATCACGACGGACAAAACACTTGCAAACGAGGGGAGGTCGACGGGTCAAGAATAGAAAGAGAAAGGCGGGATAGTTTGTCTATCGCGAGACGAAGAGGAGGAGGTCCTCTAGGGACTGCACCGGGGGGGGGGGAACGAGAGTGGGAGGGGGCAAGGGTCATCAAAAGAAAAGTTCTGTGGAAATTATTCTTCAAACTTGACAATGTCTTCAGAATTCATTAAGGTCCAGGGGGCAGCAATCTCTAGGGGAGGGGGGAAAAGGCCGGTAAGGGGGGTCAAGAGGTGCCGGGGAGAAGATGCTGGTTCTACTCACGTCCCTTTCACAGCCGTAGGGGTATCACGTCCGGGGGACATGCCGGTAAGAAAAACGAATCCTCAAAGAGACTCTGAAGAGAGCTCGCGAGACTGTGATCAGGTAAGGTATTCCTCGTCCACCGGAGATACGGACAACTTCACACAGGACTGGTAGTCCAGCC
>Ga0179593_1331059_pt1 | contig 18595 bp, 16 predicted proteins | sample CZODoug2_1_08_16_FD_185931 | JGI IMG/M metagenome (GOLD analysis project Ga0179593, IMG submission 185931) | Vadose zone soil fungal communities from Angelo Coast Range Reserve, California, USA - CZODoug2_1_08_16fungal (PacBio error correction) | ecosystem: Environmental > Terrestrial > Soil >...
AAGGTATGCCTTGGCTCTAGAAACGAAGGGGCAGTTCAATCCACTAACGCAGTGGAGCTAACTGCGTGGGCGTCAAAAAAAAAATCAAGGCTGCGTTTAGGGGGGCGGGAAGTATTGATACCCGATCCGTAAAAGCGCCTCCTCCACACGAGTTAACATGGGAGCGATTTTCCGGGAAAGAAGGGGGCCATAAACGAAACGATACCTACGATTAGAGAAGAACACTCAAATCTTCATCAAGAACCTCGGTGCAGTTAATCATCTACTTCGTTCTTCCATGGAAAAAGGGGCCTGAATATCGGGGAGATTGGACGAAAAGGAAAAGCTCGGTGGCGCAAGGGAGGAACCGTCAAATAAACATCAAATGAATTACCCGCAATGAATACAGGGCCCAAAAAGAAACCCCTCGCAAGTCACCGCCTAAACCTGACTCTTCTATCGCATCAATGGGACTCCGTCAAGATAGGGCAACGGGCAGCAAGGAACGGACAATGAATGGGAAAGGGGGGTACTACCTAGACCAGCCAAATTGGGAAAGAAGTCCTTTCACCGGGAAGCGCAAGGTAGAAGTAAAAGGACCGAGGAGTGCGGCAGAGACGAGTCTAGGTCTCTAACCAAGAGGGGGGCGAACTCTCTTCCAGTCCTTGGAAACTCTCCGACGAAAAAATCAAAAGGCAATAAACGGGAGGGAAGCTATAATTACCGTTGGCAGAAAAAATTAGTCTCACCGTTCAGCAGACGAGGAAGATGCCGTCAATCAAGAGGAGGAATAAAGACTGAACACCCGTTTGATGGGCACCGTGACTGAGGAAAGTTAAAATGGACGAGCTGTGGTCCTTGTCGATCGGGTATGCTCAAATCAATCTCGAACCAAAGGGGTAGTTCAGCCCATCTTGGAAGGGGAGGGGGGTAATGGACAGGGTGGGGTTCTACTCTGAAAAAAATTTGCTCGGGATCCTTAGTAGGGAATCCCCAGTTTTTAGAAGCAGAGAGGTGTGCTGACGCGTTGGAAGATTGGGTGTCGAGGCAATTCAGGGGTAACCTTCTGGAAGAGGCTAGGGGTTTACTGAAGGAAGAGGAAATTTGTCTTTGGGGTGAAGGCGTGGGATGTCAACAGCCATTAGTGTTGCAAGAAAATGACCAACCAGGGTCCGCACTAGAAAGCAACAATCAGCAAAAAGATCTTACCGAGGGAAAAATAAAAGAAACAGATGCGCGGGCGGGAACCCAACGAGAAGGACGCAAGATGCCCTACAGCAAAAAGGGGCCTATCTCGCGCTGCCCGGTCACCAGCGACCAGGGCCAAAGCCAACCACGTACCCTTACACAAGGGGACCAATGGGGGTGAGGACAACGAACTGCGGTAAGTAATTGGTCAGGCTTTAACCTGATCGGGCGACTTGACGGATGAGGTTCCAAGCAGAAACACCCGGTACTAAAGGGTCCGTCGTCGAGAGAGTTTTTTACTAGTCAGTCCCGAGAAAACCGCTAGGATGGCGAGGTCGAGCCGAACCAAAGGCCGGGGCGAAAAAGCGTCCTTCCTCTTAAAAGGGGTGCTTACAGGAATCCAAAAGAGACAATCGGTCTGAGTGCCCGTGGACAGGGGGGGGGGCAAATTCCTGGGGTTGATGGAGAAGCGCCCGGGGGAAAAACTCGAAGGAATGCTCGCTAGCCCTAAAGAATGGGAATCTTCAAATAACACAGGAATGTTGAGACCGCGTTCGGGAAGGTATAATCGGAACTCCGCAGAAGGGGGGACGCCGTCCAGGGCGAGGGGACCACAATGGATTGAACAACAAGATTGAACCGCGAAACCAACTCTCCAATCCTTGAGAGGTTACTCTTGAGTGAGTGACTTCGGTTGCAGACGAGAAAGACTCTTTTGCAACATTAGGGAGGTGGGGTCGTAGGTGGTACGTGAGGAAAAGGGTGAAACCATTCTTTTTTAAACGGGGAGGTCTTAAGTTGACACAAGAGGGAAAAATTAAAGACTACGCTGGCCCGGTTCTCAACCAACCCGAAAGGGAAGACGACTTCTCTGGAGCTTAAACGGTCTAGAAAAAAGAAGCGGGCGTTCTGGGGGCAACGCCAAGGGAAAAACGGGGGGGGGGGAGTCGGAAAAGGAAAGTTTCCGGGGAACTGTATTCAGGTGAGGAACATTGCGTACAAAAGAAGGCCGGTTCCCACCGGGGGTGCGGCTAGAGTCATCCCAACGAACGGGAGAAGACGAGAGAAACTGAGGGGGAGGCCTAAAACAGGGACCCTACTGAGCCGAAGGGGAGGTCTGATATGGGTAGGTCTTCAAAGTTCCGGAGAGCAGTATAGGTGGGGGGTGATTTGAGGCGACTGGGGTGAGGAACATCTTGGTACCATTCTAGGGGGGACGCGGTATAGGTTCGAAGGGAGGAGGACATCCCAAAGAAGTTCTTCCATGAACACTCCACCAACTTCGAAAAGATGGCCGAAACGCTGGGGACACTACACCCGGGTCTTCATCTTCCTCAACCCGCTGCTTGTATGCCGGAAACCACTACCAAATTTTCATGAGGGGAAGAGAGATGCTGGAAGATCCGCGCCTCGCAAAGGCTTGTACTGTCAGGGGACTCACCAGGTCTTAAATGAGAAGTACTCTCCGCAAAGATCTACAACAAAAAAGGAGGGGTATTAAAAGGATTCAGCGGGGGTGAAGATTGATGGGGAAGATCGACTGGTGAGAGTGAAACACCATTTGCTCTCCCGCGGAATGTCAGGCCAGAATAAAAACGCAACTCCCTGCACCAGGGGGGAGGGGTCCACGTGCATAGGGATGGCAACGACGACTTCCTCCTGGGAGGTTGGGTCAGCTTAAGAGAAGATCGGTAATGGGTGGCGGGGTCTTAAAGGCCTGCTCGTGGGTGTCAAGCAAGACGAGCCAAGAGCGAGGGCACAATACCCTCCTTGGGAAAAGGGGGCCCTAAGGGAAAATCACACAAGGCCGACGGTCTTGGAACTCCTAAAAAATGGCCAAAAACACCGCTGGGAGGAGAGTCTGTGACATTTTTTCGGAAGAGGGATAAAGGACACTCCATAGTTCGAACGACGGGGAGCTCCAAGGGCCCAAAAGTTAAGGGGCTCGGCGCAACGCCGGGGGGGGGAAAAAAAAATCAAAGAAGCGTGTCTTGACTGCCTTCAATAAATCCCAGAGAGAAAAGGGAAAGCAGGCTTAAAACAAAGAAGGACACCCTACCTCTAATCTGTTAACCGCGAAACCAGGGTCAGTTCGTTTAGGATCTTGTTTGGCCGGGGGTGTGAGACAAGTTCCAGGGCCGGAGGATGACAGTGGTCGGACAGCGTGGCCAACCTGACGCCGACCCCCTCTAAAAAGCTGGAAGAAAGGGGAATCCAAGGGGGAAGGAAAAGAGACGACCTCCAAGGTCGTTAAAAAGATATGGTCGGAGGAAAGGTAAGATTACAACCTTAGAAATAAAGAAAAAACCGGGCCACTAACCAGGCGGATGGGAAGGGGTCCACTTGGGACCGAACTTTTGTCAAATCCAGCCAAGATACCTTGAACCACTCCCATGGCGGCAGGGGCGTACAAGATACAACTGGAGGAGGGGGGAAGAAGATCTTCACCAAAGATCTAGGCGGCAGGGGGAAAATGCCCAACTCAGCTCGACGGCGTCCAATATTTCCCCTCTATCGGCTTCAGAGACCGGCAGCCCGAGTCCACTATCAAATCAATCAAGCTCCCGGTGAGACGGTTGGTATCAAACCAGGAACGCCCGAGGAACCAGCAGCAGAAGCCGAGGAGGAGGACCTCGCTACAAAGAAGGGGAGGAAACGCGGGTACTTCAAGAGCGAAGGACAAACCGAGGTCGAAAACTCGGAAAAAGGGGAAAGGGCAGGGAAAACGGAAAAGGAGAAATCCAGTCGCATGCAAGTCAAGAAAGGAGGGAGGGGAAAACGTTGAGGGGGAGAGTGGTGGGTCCAGGACGCCCTTCAGGAGGGGGCGGGTCGGCACGGGGGCAGGCCGGCCCCCCCCCCAACAACAACCCCGATTATCGATGAACATCGGCAGGGGGGGAAAAATCGTCAGGAAGACCGGGAACGCGAAAGAAAAGGTGGGCCCGAATCTCCTCAGGGGGGGTGCGATCTTTACGGGTTGCTCGGGGGGGGAGGCCGGGGTTGGCGTCCAAAAGAAACCACGGGTGCGAACCCCAAGGAGGACAGGGGGGCTGCAACGAAATGGGGAGCGGGACTCGACCAAGACACCGCCCTTGCCACCTCCGAACTGGGAGAAAAGAGGAGCATACACGAAGCCAACGCCACACTCCAGGGTAACGTCTAAGGTCGGTACCAAAAAGAAAAAAAGAAAGGCCCCTCTCGGCTCCGCCACCTGGGAAGACGCCCGCCAACCTGGCCGCCAGGAGGGAAGGGGACGTTTCGCTCGTAGCAAAACCATGTCACAAATCGCGCCGCCGGCAAGAGCGACACATTGGGTAAGGAGGGGCATTTATGGGTTCAACTACGACGACCAGTTCCCCAAAGCAGAGTCACAGGAAAATCGGCTCTGCCGCATCACCGGTGGAGGGGGGGAGCACTCACTTGATGCCGAAGCCCTGTCAGGATCGAGTCGCATCGACGTCGTTGGGCGGGCTAACGATGGGGATCTGATAAGAAGGAAAAAGGACTAAACTTGTAGGGGAAACGGCCGTTCAATGAGCGTTCGAATCTTTGGTGAAAAATCACTAGTAAAAAGGAAAAGGTCCTAAATCTGTAACCGCTCGAAAAACTGGCTCAGGGCAAAGGGGGAAAAAGAGTTAACTGGCGGGGAGAGGCGGACACCGTTCCCTCCGGTCAACGTCCGTGCCGGCTTAAGGGAGGCTGTCAAGAAGAAACGCAAAGGCCGATCCGCATCTCGGTGCTAGGGGCCGAAGGGGGGGGGAGGAGGGGGGCTTGTGGGGAGGGGATGGCTAGGGTCCTTTCTCTAGTGCGTGAGAGTGTGGCGAACTTCGAAGTGAAGCGTCTTTGTAGAGTACTATCCGAATGACAAGGCAGGGGAATGGTCCAGAAAGAAGGAGATTAAACTGAAAAACAAAGGCGGCTGGTGCTGGAATGGAAAGGTCGGGAAGAGGGGTGCAAGGAAAAACAATGTAGTCTCGCTACATTGACGGCGTAACCCCCCATTGACCAGGGATCGGGGGACGAGAACCTGCGGAGGTGCTAAAAAACCGATCGGATGGGAAAAAAGAGAGCCAACGAAGACGTTAGGATGGCTGGATGAACTTCCACGAAGAGGGGGTAGTGATGAAAGAAGAGAACAGGGGCTAGGCAAAAGGAGACTCGCTCTCAACCCATTCTCAGGAAGAGAGTTTTGCTGGCGCGACGGGGCAAAACAACAGTTCAAATCAGGAAACGTTCTTGTGGGATTCGCAATGAAGACAAGTCAGAGGGGACTGGTTTCAATTCTATCATTAAAAGGGAAACATCGGGGAGGTGCACGTACCGTCCTCCATCCTCTGGCCCTGGGTGGCAGCGCTGGGTGTTGTGGACAGGCTAAACATCGAGAAGGGGACCGTGGACAAGCCAAACCTCGGACAAGTCAACCGGGCACAACCGTAAAGTGTCAATCAGGTTCAGACTAGCCTGAGGCAGACATTGAAACGCGGTGGAAGGAGCTGATTACTCGACAATATAAAAAAGGGATGCCCTAAACCGACACCTGAATCACACGCACTCGCTAAGGGAAAAGGAACTCATAAAGAACACGGAAAAAAAAATACACTTAGACCTCGTCACAGGGGGGAGGAAAGGGGGGATTCATCGGCGAAGAGCTCAACTGACGCCCTGGTAAAGCCAGGCAAGGAGTTGGAACTGGTCAACACGGTGGCGGACCCTCTCCAAATAGTGGAAGGTTCAAAAAAACGTTTTCAGGGGCTCTTATACTTGCTGGGAAGGACGAGGGGACTGCTCTACAACAAGATGGAGAAAGTCTGACTGGCCTTTACCCCGTCTACGGTTCTGAAGGCGAGAAGCAGGGTAGAAAGAACAACGCCGCGGAGGGCAGAAAGGTCTCAATAGACTGAAGAGAAACGCCGGCGGACAAGCAGAAAGAATTCGCACAAAGAAACACCCGGTGGGGGAAATTCAGTCGGGAAGAAGGGCTTGCCCTGTGTTCTGGAGTGTCTGGGGCACAACGACGATGACCGCCAAAAGAGGACAAAGACCCAACGGGCTTTTAACGATTGCCTGAGGGAGGGACGTGATGGAAATGGGGTGGGGATAACTACTTGCAACAAGAGAAATTCGATTAAGGGGTGGCAGGGCCCATTTTGGACGCGCGAAGGGAACTGAGCGGGCGTGCACGAAAAGGGGCGATTCCGGATCGGTTCCCCTGCTGGGGCGCTGAGGACTGTACTGTCGGGTGACGAAAAGGGAGGGGGGACTCCTGTTGGAAGTGTGCTATTTCACCGCCTAAAAGGTCGTGGGCCGCACCGTAACGAAAAGGTGGGGGGACAGGGGTGACCTAAAGGGGTTTGTGTTTTTCGGCGCAGGAAGGAAAAAACTACCGGAGAACACGGTAACACATATAGGAAACAGATAGTAGGGGAGCTTTCCTCCCCCTGTCGGACGGCGAACCCCTACAAAAAAACTGCCCGCTCGGGGGAAACCCGCAGAAAAGAAGAGAATCTCTACAACACAGAGGAAGAATTCTAAGAAGACAAACCAGGAAACGGGTCACATAACCAACTCGAAACTCACGGTCGACGAAGGGAGGACTTGAACGAAAGTGGACTGTATAGGCACGGCCAGGATCGTGGTATTTTCAAGAGGAGGGGAAAAGGACTAGGTGGCCGTCGTCGACGCTGGGTTGACCGGAACCCTTGCCGCGAGACCACCGGAAAACGAAGCACAGGGGAGAGGAAAAAAAAAAACTATCCGAGAGGAACGGAAGAATAATGTCCTCTGGGGGAGGGGGGGCTGGATAGGGCCGACGTCCACACACAACTTCTGGTGGCCGAAGGAGAGGGGGGGTGCTAAGGCAGGTGTGAAATCGAAAGCCGAGAAGGACCGGGAAATCTTGGACTGGTGAGAAGCCATGAAACTGTCTGGCCGGCAAGCTTGGGCTGCAGATCGCGAACAACAGGAAAGGGGGAAAACCGGTTAACTGAAGGACCTAGGACTCCTTGTCCAAGCGGCTTCTGGCAACACCGGCTGGGGGGGAACCAAGCTGTACACCGGAAAAAAAAACCCTGGAAGCCGGCGGAAGTGGAGGTTTCCCTTATGTCCTTACGTCTCTGTGCACGACGCTATACAAAAAGACTTGTGAAAGGACTGGAGTTCCTTTATTGACGAGGGGGGGGCGGGGAAAAAGGGCGACTCGTGTTTCGAAAGGCGTAAAAAAGGCCCTGGAGCCACGCTAGGGTACAAGGAAAGTGCAAAGAGCCTGGGAAAAGAAACACCCCAGGAAGCAACAAGAGGGGACTACACTGAGGCGGGGAAAGCGACAACGTGTCCGTCTTAACAGATCGAGGGAGGGATGGTCGCTAACCTTCAGGGAATAAGGAGAGAACCGGGAGGAACCAAAACTCTAGTCAAGGATCGGCTGCCCACCGGAGGTCAAAAAAAGGCAAAAAAAGAAATCTTCACCGGGGCCTTTTTTCCTTCTACAGGGCCGGAAAAGGGGAAATGCGACGGACGAGATGTTATTCCGCTTGATCAGACCGCCACCCGTTCCAAACGCATGGGAAAAACGCAGGTGAGGATGGAGAGTTAAGGGGAGGTCCAAGATGAAAAGGAGCGCCGAGCGGAGGGGTGGGTATGTATTTTCCCGTCTTTGCTTCCAAAGAGAACAAGGAGGAGGGAGCCTGAGGCAGGTCGGTCACTCAAACTCGGCTTCGTCCAGCCGGGACTGTCCATTAAAAAAAAAGAAAGTAAAGAAAAAGGGGGGCAAAGAGGGGGGGGGCCAAGGAAGACTGGGAAGGGTTCGGCGAGTACAAAAAGCTCTTCAAAGGTCTCCCACGACCACGTGGAAGGAGGGGAGAGATCTGCTGTCCTATGGGAGAAGCGCTAACAAGGCACAGATTTCGGGTAGGAGTCACCCGGAATAGCTACGACTCAAGACACCTAGATATCGAAAACAAAAAACTAGGTGATTAAAGAGTTTAGATATAGCTGTGGGGGGAGGGAAGTCGGAAAAAGAAGCCAGGATACGAAAGAAAAATACTGGAAAACGTCCTCTCTCAAGGGAGGAAAGAGGAAAGGCCAGAATCCATACATCAAGCAAAGTTTTTTTGGGGGGGGTCGGAAGTTTGATCGACCGGGACCCCTCCATGGGGGGGTGAGGGGTGAAAACGGCAGGAGGGAACCATCTCGTACGTTTGATGGAGTAAAAATCCTTCCTTAAGAAAGGAGGTGGATTTCAGAGAACATAACTGATACACCCGCGCCGGGGGTAAAAGCAGTTAACGACAAAGAAGCACAAAACCCTAGAAAGAGGCGAGAAGGCCAAGCTTTTCCAAGACCTCTGGCCAGACTTTTGCTCGATAGGAGGGGGGCAGGCCTCGCTAGATAAAAGCAAAAAAAAAACTAAAACACAACAAACAAAACATAGCCAATAGCCCAAAAAACATTGGGTCCTAGATCAACGAAACCTCCATTCGTGAACGTCACGGGCGCCAGACTCTAACGGAACAAGGGAGGGGGAGGGGGCGCATAGAGAGCGTAAAAAGACACTTTTTTATCCGATCCAAGGGTGCGGCAGGGCAAGGAATACGCCCACCAAGGTAAACTGACATAAGGAAGCTGCAGGACGGAGTAAAGCCCGACCGCGATGTCCCGGAAAAAAATTGGGAGCGAAAAGCCGCACGTCGTAGAAAAAGGGTTTTAACTTTTTTTTTATAACCATGGGAAGCGTGACCGGAGAAAGGGGGGAAAGCGGGATCCGCGGTGTCAAATAGACAGGGCAAACTCGTCGCCAATTTGCCGAAAAAAGAAAAAAAGCTACGACACTAAAAAAAAAAAACGGACCCAGAGCTGGAAAAATTCGTGCCCACTGAGATCCCGAAAATATCCACGGACAAGGGGGGCCACGTGACCCGGAGGGGTATCTTGGTCAATAAGCGAAAGTGGGCCCGTCCCAGAGTCGCCGATGACCAAGCGGGTCCCTTGCGGAGGGACGTAAACCCGTCGACAAATATACATAAATGGAAACAAACCCTAGCTTCAAGGGAAGGGTCGAGAAGTTTGAAGTCGAGGACAAAAAAGTTGGAAACCGACGAAGTCTTTCTGCTCGAAGAAAAACAAGAAAAGACCCCTAGGGGCACATAGACTCCTGGGGGGGAAAGTTGGTGGGCGCGAGGTCAGAACAAAAAAATCCACCCGAGAAGAAAATGAGGATCACGATCAGGACCACAATTCTCCTACCAGAGGGCGAAATTCGAGGGAAGACGTTAACGGGGGGAGTCAAAAAAAGACTAAAAGGCAAAATCTTTCTTAATGGGGGGAGGAGCTGCACAGAACAGAGACTATCATTCCATAGAATGTAAAAAGTCAAAGTTCTAGGAGGAAAATTGATGGTAGGGGGTCGACCAAAGTCTCCACTGCGGGGTCAGAGGGTGGGGGAGGTTAGGACGCGGCGTCCTTCCGGGAAAGGAATTCGCTTAGATAATGGCCAAAAAGATCAAAGGGCAAATGAAAAATTGTCATCTGGGGGAGGGCCGGCAGCGCATGGGGGAAAGAAAGTTCCATAGGAGGGGGACAGGTACGGGGAGGTGGCTCGGCCGGTTCTCTGGGCGGACTCAAACACACCGTGGTTGAAAACAAAAACCGGTAGGCCCCATTTGCGGTGGAAACACGGCAGCTGAAGAAGGGGGGAAAGTCAAAAATGCCGTCCCCAACTACACCGCCACCTGGGTCTTGAACTAAAAGACGAAGACCGAAGAAAAACGCACGGTAACCGCAGTCCACTCGGAAAAAAAATCACAAAGAAAAAAGTCGCCAAAAAAAGACTCGGAGCCGAAAAAAAAAAAAAAAGGTATCGAGCCGCCCTAAGAAATAACGGGGCGTGAAGGGACTCGAGGAAAAACTGTAAAGCACGCATCCGAAATCCTCGAAAAGGGGGGAGGCGGAGGAGTGGGCACGGAATCTTGGGGGGAACGGGGAAAAAGGACATGTCCCCAGCAGCTCAAAAAGTCAACAGCTCGGAGCACTCAGAAAAGAACAATTTAGTATTGGGGGTCAACACGATGGAAGGAGAAAATCACTAGGCCTAGGAGGACTTCTCTAAGGGGGCGGATCCCTCTTACTTCTTCGAAAGGAGTTCTCGCGAAGACACTTTAAATTGAATCTCCAGAGGCGGCTATGTCCACAGCCAAGGTAAGGAGAGGGTCCGAGGGGTGTAGACGGTCAGACGAAGAGGGAGGGAAGACGAGAACATCAAACCTCTCGAATACCCAGGGTGCTCAAAGGAGGAACGCTCTGCCTGTTGGCTGGGGAGCTGTAGGGCCAAATGTACCTCCACCTTGTGGTCCCGTTGAAAAAGACGGGCAGGCGTTGATCCGAAAATCCAGGGTTACTACAGCAGAGGTCCTAGGTTCTAGAGGGGCTAAGGGTCCGAGGGGGAGGGGTAGTGAACGGGACAGGAAGGGGATGTGAATAAAAGTTATCGGAGTTCTTTTTATTTACAGGGGGGGGAGTGGAGCCGGATTTCAAGCGGGGGGGAGGAGTCGAAGACCAACGTGAACACTAAAGGGGGGAGGGTCGCGAAAAGGAGGGGAGATATTGCGGGTTACTGAAAACCAAGATCTGAGGGTGCGGGGTCTGGCGGCCGAGTTGGGAGTCCAAAAGGAAAGGGGTCGATCTCTGCTGGAGGACGAGGACCCTCAACATCGAGGCACTTAACGTGGCGTAAAGCCGACTGGCTTTGTAAAACAGGGAAATCATGTTACAGCAAGCTTCCTGAGAATATCTAGGGGTTCGGCTGACGGGACGGGGAAGCACCTTCAACAAGTAAAAGGAGACCTGCACGTAGACCGGGGTTCTATCAGCAAAGCAGAAAAAATCGTCAACAACACAACGGGTAATGTATGAAGGAATGTAGAAAACGGCACTGGTAGGTGAAGGTCATAAAATAACAAAAGGGTGAAGGCTCACTTCCAGAAGAAAAAGAAGAATGCTCCGGTGAGCGAGAGAAGGTTTCAGAAGAGGGGAGGTATCAACCTAGCTAAAAAGTCCTCAAGCAAGAGTTTCACCAGGACTCAGGTTCGGGGGTAAGATCGCAGGAAAAGAAAAAGAAGTACCGCGCACGGTGGACCAAAGCCGCCACTTCTTCCCCTCACAAAAAAAACTGTGTGAAGAGGGCAGCGCGAGGAATTCGTTAGGAAACGCTGAACCGAGGGGGGAAGAGGTCTAAGCGACATTAAAGCGTCATTAAAGGCGAAACGCCCCTTAATCCAAAAAACAGCACGCGAGAACCTGTGACAAAAAAGGTACAATTTCCCTAAAGGGGAAAGCCACCACCGACCGTCGACCGCGAGACACCTATCCCATCGGGGGAAAAAATTGTCTCCTCTGCGGATCCCGAAACTCGCCCTTGGTCAGACCGGCACGACGCGCCGGTTAGGGTCAAAGGGGGGAAGGACCACCGACAAACAGGGCCAGTCTTTCGCCGCCTCACGGGGGAGAGAGGCGAATGTGGACGAAGCGTAGGCCTACTACTAGGAGAGTAATCAGAAAAAAGCTGAATAAAAACGGGGAAGGTAAAACTCCTCTGAGCTCGCAGCAAGGCTGATCGGAATAAACTTTAGGCCGCCAAAAACAACCGCGCACCTGGTAACGACTCATTCAGGCCGAAGGAGGCAGAATCATCAGTGGAACACAACACCAATGTGATGGGCAACGAGTGCTCTAACCGCTGGCAGCGAAGGGGAAGGGAAAAAATCGGTCCACGAAGCCTCCACGCCGGGAAGAAAAAAAAAAGCATTGCGTCTAAAATTGCCGGCGACGAGAAACGGGGGGGTGGAAAACAGGCACGCAAAAGGGAAAAGCTGGCCGTGTGCTGCCGGCTATCCCATTGGAGGGAGAGGGGGAGAGGGGGAGAGCTGGTCGGGGGGGAACAGTGGTGGTTCAAAGGATGTTAAAGGCCGAATATTCGGAGTGGGAGAAATTGAAACATGCGGGACCCTGCTTGGACTTCATTTGGGGGGAGGGGGTCAAGAAGGTTCTTGGTTTAGCAAACGACCGGGGATGGGTCCGCACAGTGCAGGAGGCCGCAACACATCGCCAAAGGGGGGGGGAGAAAGCTGTAAAAAGACTTACTAGAAAGACCAGAGGAACTCTATGAGACTGAGGGACAAACCTTGCAACGACAAGGGGCAAAATTCCGGAGCCACTACGCTGGTTCCACAGCCGAGGATCTCGAGTAAACCGTAAAATAAAAACCGGACGGCACTATGAAGAACAAAAAAGGAAACGTAGAGAGGTGGGGAAGAAAAAGCAAACATCTCAATGTAAGGGAAGGTGAAATTACTGTATGGGGCGAAAGGCGATCGAAATGAAAAACCTGATGAACAAAAGAGGGACTATCTTTCTGAGGAGAAAGAGATGGTGGTGACATACAAACGAAAGAAAACGGCTGAAGGTACCGAAGGTGGGAAAAGGGGCCGAAAAAAACTGCTGAGAAGGATTTGACTTGGTTCATTAAGAGAAGACGGACAAAAAACGCACAGGAGATGCGGCTGTAAAATGTGGATGCAGGGCTCTATAGCCGGTACAATCGGGGACGAAGGGCGACTGAAAAATAGTCAGAAGAACAGAAATTTTGGGGGGGGGGGGGGGGGTGGCGGGGGACGGGGGGGGTTAAAGAGGGGTGAGAGAAGTACCCGCCTCTCTTTTCCAAACAGGGCCGCCGTGGAAAGGCCTGTGCAGGTGAGGGCAAACGCAAAAAAAAAAAGGGTACCCCTCCCCCCGAAAGAAGAGGCGTTTCATTTCAGGGAGGGATCTTCCCGGAAAGCTCTGGAGCTACGCCATCCTATTTTACATGGGACGTGGGGAAAGGTCAAGGGGTGTCGAGGGGGGAGGGCACCCGGGGGGGGAAAAGTGCTTGTTGAACGAAGGGGGGAGGCCGGGTAACCGCGAACGAAACACGGACGCTGAGAGGGGTCCCTGGAAAACACAACCGGTAATTCTAAACGTGAGATTTATCTGCACGGGGAGGGACGAGAAGTGAGGGCCTGAAAGGAATGAACGCTGAGAGAAGTCTAGAAGGGGGGGTACGGGGGCCAAATCTGTCTTATGGATCTCTGGCAAACCTGGCGGGGAAATCCGAAGGTTCCAAGGCAAGCCCTTGGGGCCGTCGAAGAGGAAGTACCAGTGCAAAAGGTCGCCTACTGATGAGGACGTTCCTTGGCGAAAAAGGCCCAAAAAGCACACGACTCTAGCACCGGAACCTCTGGAAGGGAAGAGGTTCGGGAGGGTCCAATTTCCAGGACGGACTCCTATCTAGGGGGGGGGGTAGTGAGGGCAGATGGGGAGGAAAAGCTGGATACAGTCTTGTTCTAGCCGAATGGTTTTACCTACAAATTAGGTTCGGCCCTCCGGGTGGGAAAAATTCCCTAAACCTACAACGGACGAGATTGTCCGCGGAGAAGGAACGACAACAGGGCGGTCGGCGTAAACCACTGTCAAACCAAAATAGGCCGTTGGAAAGAACGACCGGGGAATTATGAGAGGAGAGGAATGTCCGGCTAAAGGAATCTTCGGGGGAGGGGCGAAAGCACTTTTGACGTGGCGTAGATCAAAAAAACGGCTCGAAACTAGAGAAAACACAATCAAATCTCAAAAAAAAAACAAAGGGGAAGGGAGATCAGGGGCGCAAAATAAAGTCAGGAGCCGGGGCAGGCCGTTTATACAAAGAAAAAAAGGTTTGCAGAGAGAGCCATCCTGCCCACACTTCACCGGGGGGGGGTAAACTGTTGGGGAAAAGATGCATCAATCAAAAAAAAAAAACCGCATACAAAACGGACATGGCGTGGAAAAGAGTAGGGGGGGGGAGCAAATCACAGTCACGGGTGGGGCACAGAAAAAGGAAATCTTTTTTCTGCATAAACAAAAAACCCAAATATCGTAGATACAAAAAAAGGGGTAAATTAATACCGTTAACTCACATAAACACGAGAAGAGGGAAGACACCAAATTTGTACATAGAGAAAACGAAATCTGAACGCACCTTTCGTGATTACGAGTACAAGGTTGGCGCCTCGGATCCAGCATGAAAAAAACTATCAATTGTGAGTTGACTGCCGGGGATCGCCGAAAACAAGGCGGGTAGGCGGCCAGCGAGGTCTCGGCAAATCGGGGAAAAAGTTCAAGCATGATCAAGGTGAGAAAGGGTTGGTCAACGGGACACCGGAACCTCCAACCACCTTGACGGAGCGAAGCGGGGAAGTAAAATAAAGCCGACTGGGAGTAGGCATCACAACACAGGCCAGATAGAAGAGAGGTGTTTACCTTGGTGGAGAAAAAAGGGAAAGAGTGAAGCCTCCGGGCGGTGGTCCGCATTAAAACGGAGAAACCAATGCAAACGACTTTGGCGAAAAAGGGGGGCGAACCAGCGTACAAAATAACCTCCAGGACAGGTGGAAAAAGGATGTAGGAAGGGACAAAGAGAAGTCCTTCTAAGGACACCAACGGGACGGCCGGGGGTCGGAAGGTCAAAACCAACGTGGGAAAACGGTGGTATCATCGAAAGGGGGTCCAATGAGCCGGCGGATCTTAACCGGGGGAGGACGGTCGTTGGTATCCGTCTAAAAAGCTGTTAGCGTCCAGGAGGAGAAAACGCCTCTAAGATAGACGTGCTTCCCCTATTCCTGGGAGAGAGGAGTAGAGAAGAAACCTGAAACGAGTACCAACGGGAAAGAAGGCCGGGGGGGCTTGTGGCGCGCGATCATCACCCAAGTCCACAACCGATGCAACAGAAAGCCGTCAAATCGGCGTTCCTCAATGTAGGGGGAGGGGGGAACCTGAGAGGCTGGAAATCAGTCGGTAAACCACCACTTAAAACCCTCAGAAGGGGGGGAGAGCATGGAAACCTTCAGGGAAAGACCAGTCGAAGGGAATTCCTCGTCGTAACCGAGGGGTTCGATTGGTTGGGGAAGGAAAACCAACATGGAAAAAAGCACTTGGGGACGTGTACTGTACTTAACCTGGAAAGGAAGCTCGGTAGAAAACTTAAGTTATTATCTAGGCCGGTGCCCCCTTAATCCCGGTCAACTTAGGCATGGGGTGTCAAAAAGAAAGGATCCGGTGTGGTCTAGACGGGTAACTCGTGGGAGGGATCTGTGAGAGGGGGGGCTGCGCAGCCGAATTTTATCATCACCAGTGAAGTAAAGTTTGCGGGCACACGAACTAGCGGGGATGTTCCAAATCGCCCCAACGTCCACCTCAAAGGGGGCACAAAAATTCTCATCGAGCAAGTAACTAATAGAGCAACCGCCTTTAACCAGTCAGTATCAAGACCCAATCGTAACAAAACGGAAAAAAACCGCTCTCGGAAGGAAAACTGCCTAAAAACCCAGGTAAAAGGGGGTCTCGTTGCATCAAAGGTAGCAAAACCAGTTACATCAACACCGGGGGGAGAAGCCAGGCGAGACCAGATGGGGTCCGTCGGGACTCGGGGGGAGGGGAAGTATGGATTAGGGCAATAGAAAGAAAAAGACACAAAGAACTCCTTTAAAACATCTGACAGGAGGGCACCATCACCTGGGGGGTGGGGGGGTGCAAGTTTAGGGGGAGACCATATGGAAAATGCTGACCGTCATTCGGGGGGGGGGCGTCTGAATCCAGTTGAATCCTCTGCTTTTGAGGGGGAGACGGAGCTCTTGCGGGGGGGAAAACATGAAAAAGTGAAAAAAAAACTTGGGAAGGAGACAGGCGGTCTTTTACGCACGGGCCCAGTCGCTTGACGCGGTTGGGGGAGACGAACTAACCCGGGAGGCCAGCACGACTTTTACCTCATAGGGGAAACTCAACAAGTTCATCTTTGCGGAACGAAGCTCCTGGGCAGAGGGCGGAAACCGTGAAAATAGGACACCCTTCCTAAGGTTCATAAAAAAGTAGCTGTTCTGGGGAGCCGGGAGAAACATTTGGCCGATCAGCATCGTTAGGGGAAATCAATGTTCGGCCGGGGGAGTGGGTGCTTCCCTTTAATGTCAGGGGGGGAGTTGGCGGGTTCAAGACACGTTTATCGTCGTGCGGGTTTTTAAACAATGGCTGTTGAGCAGCGCCATTTAAACAAGAAGGAAGGCGGCGCTATCTGCACGAACCGGGGTTAAACAAGGGACGAAAAGGCGCTGACTTTATGAAACCCCCTAAGGAAGGGTGCAGGTGTGAGGGATTTTGGAACTGCCACAGTAAGGAAACGAAAAAGATACGTCTTACCCTTCCCGCCAAGGCAAAAAATCACAGTGCTGGCGGAAAAAAAGGGAGGGAAACCGAAGACGGCTTCATAAAAAATCAGAAAATAAAACGTGGCCTCAGAAGATTTGGCGGGAGGGCGGGTGCGAGCACCTGCTCAGGGGGGGGGACAGAAAAAACTTCTTAGAAACTGAGAAAAGACCTCGCAAGCACAAACAAATATGAGTAGGGGATATATTTATCGTGCGGAGAGTACGTCGAGTTCATGCATTAATAGGAGTGGTTACTCACGGTAAAACAAAAAAGATCATGCGGCGGTCGAATCAAAGAGGCCTCCACTACGCGGGAAAAAAAAGCCCTCTGGCGGCCATCGAAGGAACGAGTGGGCCTTCGAACTCGGTCACTACAGGAAAACGACCTGGACGCCCCCCCGCAGGAAAAAACTGAGTTACACCTCACACTCTAAAAGCTGGCGGGGGGAGCCTTAAAGAAGCAAAAAAAATGCGGGGACCATTACCCAGGGAGGAAGAGGGGGATTACTCGAAATTAAAGCGCATCAAGGGGACGCGAACGAAAAAAACGCCCAAGCACGACGTAAAAGGATGAACTAAGGAGAAACCTACAAAAACGACACCAAAGACCAGGAGAAAGAAGACGAGCAAGGCGGGAGACAGTTTCATGGTCTCCGGGGCGCACCGACCCGCCATGGGAAAAAAAAAGGAAACACGACCAGTGACCGGCTGGTCAAAAGGTGGGCCTCCTCGAAGAAAAAGGGACCCAGGAGCCGAGACCGGGACCGGGTGTAACGAGCGGGGGGGGAAGAATACTCGTGCTGGACCAAGGGCCAGACGAGGGATGTCTACAACCCGGAGGAAACTCTGGCAGGAAGGGGAAAAAAAAGGTCCGCCGTGCCGCGCCGCCAATCAAGTGTAAAATGAGCAGAAGAAGTTGAAAAGCCCAAAACCGAGAGGTCGCAAAATTGTGCAAGAAGTGAGGAAGGGCAGGAGGCGCATCATCGGAACAAGCCACCCAGGTTGGCGAGTGCTCAAGCGAACTGGAAAAAGAGGGACAAGGTACCAGGGCAGGTCTGCACAAAAGAAATTAGAAAAAACGAGACGACAAACGATTGGTAGGCGAAGGAGCGTGGGGATGTTTCGAATCAGCCGGATCACGGTAACTGGGGCGCCGGGGGGGGGGAACGGAACCCAGCTGAAAATCTTTTCTTAGGTGCGGGGGGAAGGGGGAGGGGGGGGGGACGACCGGTCCAAGCGAAGCTGTCAGGTACCTAAGCACAGTGGCAGGGTAAAGCAGTGGCCGGAAAAGGGTGGCGAGGTAAGCCTTAGGGTGTTCCGCCAGGGGGAAAAAAGGGGGAGGGGGCCTCAAGGGTGTAGCGCTGAGAAAAAAGGACACATAAAAACTCGTGGGAAAACTACAAACTACCAGCAAGCGAGCGGGAAAGGTCGACCCACCTCTACTAGGCCCCATTACCCCTTAATACCGGAAGAGGGGGGAAACCTAGCAACGACTCTTCACAAAAAATGATCACAAAACTAAAATGAGGCGAGGGGTCAGGACCCAACTCGACCTCACGGTCGAAAGGGACTTAAAAGACTGGGAGAGGTACTCGGCCTGATCGGGGCGGTCATGCGCAGGGGAAAGGAAAGATGGAAGAGCGAATACGCTGGTGGTCCGAATTAAAAAAAGAGGAGGTATCCGTCGGAGCACGAGGTGAAGAATATCCGCGAAGGAAAAGGAGAGGAACGAGGTGCCACACCCTGTAAGCGCAGCCGACAAAAACTACCGCACAAAAGAGTAAGGGGACAGTTTGAAGCTGCAGGGGAAGGGGAAAGAGGAAAGCAGATACTTATCTTCACTTAGAAAGGATCACGCATCGCCGTCAAGGTGGGGATCTGTCGCAACTCGCGGGGGGGGCGCGATGTTACGGAAAACGCCTCCTAGGACCGCCTGAAAGCGGGGACATTTCTTTCTCCACCCGAGGAAAAAAAGCTTTAAAACGCGCCCCAGCCCCTGCGGAAGGTGGGAAGGTCAACGAAAGAAAAGCTCAAGTGAACGACTTGTCAACGACGCCACAGAGGGGAACCGTACTTGAGGGGAGGCGATGGGGACGACTGGCGCAACCCGTCTACCAGGGGTAAAAAGGGGCTACTAAACTGGACCCACAAGGAGTCTCCCCCGACTT
>Ga0179593_1303578_pt1 | contig 18594 bp, 12 predicted proteins | sample CZODoug2_1_08_16_FD_185931 | JGI IMG/M metagenome (GOLD analysis project Ga0179593, IMG submission 185931) | Vadose zone soil fungal communities from Angelo Coast Range Reserve, California, USA - CZODoug2_1_08_16fungal (PacBio error correction) | ecosystem: Environmental > Terrestrial > Soil >...
TGGTTGGGTCCAAGGGTACCCTTATACCGTTGAATTACAAGCGGACAGAGAGGGGAATGTCCCAGGGGCGCGGCATTAGCTATTCTCCTGAGTTGAGGAAGAAGAGGAGCCGATGACACGGTGTCGAGAGAAATGGAAAAGATGGAAGGAAAAAAAAAGAAGGCACAACAAACATCCAAAAATCACAAGCGGGGAGGCCTGCAGGTTTTGTGCACCCAGTTTGAATTCTGCTTGACCTATCACATGATGGGAAAGCTTACGCGCGCCACCCAACCCAAGGAGAGCGCAAGGGTGAGTCTTTCCGTTGTGGACAATCTGGGCATACCAAGAGAGTTCTGTCTCCCGGGGGCTTTCTTGGGAAAGTGGAGAAGTGGAACGGACCATCTGGGTTTGGCATCTGAAAGGGGAGTAAGAAGAAGGACGATTTGGGTTCTGCGATGATTTGATCTTTAATTCCCGGGAGGGATGATAGAAAGCCGCAGGTGAAAAGAGGAAGGGTGTCAAAAAAACAAACCACCGCGGAAACCAGACCGGGAGGGGGTTTCTTTTCCCAGGGGAGCGTCTTATTGGATCAAACGCTAAAAAGGCAAGATCCAAAACAGACCCGCCTCTAGTGAGGAAAGGAAAAGCGAATCGGGGTCCGTTTGCAGAGCGGACGGGGAAGGTGTGGAGAAGGGGGAGGATAAAAGAGCCAATTCCACTCATCCAAGATCCAGGACACCGGGAGGCTGTGTCGATCTCGTCTCAAAACAATCTCCATCATCACACTTTAGAGAAGAAAAGAATTCCAGGAAATAGAAGGCTTGGTAGGGGAAGACAGAAAAGGGAAAGAAGAAAAAGATTGCTCCGCGGTACTCTTTTCAGACGCCCAGTTAGAAAGTTGAAAAGGAGTAACAGAAAGGAAAGGGGTTGTGATGTGGCGTGAGGAGGTAAGAACGGGGGACAAACAAGAGGGGGTAGAGGGAAACAGTTTGAAAACCGGTGAGCATTATATTACTTCTATCAACCTTAAGCGCACAGTGCGGCGGCAGCCGCAAAAATCTTTGCACGGTTTGAAAAACGAGGGGGGAAATTGGTATTGGTGGCCAGCTGATCGTCAGGGGAGGAAAAGAAAGAGAGGTTCAGAGAAGCTACTTTGTAAGAGGATCCGCTACTAACCCACTGCTCGGGGAGGGTATACTAGGGAAAAGGGAACGGTGGGGTACCGCATAAATAAGGATAAGATGGATTTCCTTCAAATGACCAGGTGTTCACCACTTCGAGGGGGGGGGGGGTCCCCAGAACCTTGCCGACTAAGCACCGTAGCGCTGTGAGACAGAGAAAAAAAAGGAAAAGGTAGATGAGAAGTAGTTAAATGTTCGATCCCCTACAGAACCTTTGCTCTAAGAAAATCTCTATCTCAATTCACTGCGCAGAAGAGAACCGACCCGGCTGGAAAAAAGATTAAAGGAGGGCATAGATCTAAGTCCCGAAGGCAACGTCTCAACGAGGGGTTTGGGACGACGGAAAAGGACCCGAAAAGGATGGGGGAGGACGGTTACTCTTCCTACGGGTCACACGGCGTCTACTAAAAAGGCAGGAAAGACAGACCGTGTAATCCTAAAAGAGTAGAGTAGGAGAGAAAAGAAGAGGGGGAGCCGTGGTGCTTACGAAATCGAGTACAATCGCATCAGGAAAGTATGGGGGATAAGCCATAGTGAACACCTAGGTCTCCTCTAGACTTCTGAACTCCTACGCAATGGTTTCACTTGAAGATAGTCTTGGGTTGGAGAGGGAGTATGGAAAACATCAAAAATCCGGACAGGCTCGCCAAAAGATATAGAGAAAAAAACAACGTAGGAGTATAAAGGTTGGTCTATCCTGGGAACTGAATTTTCGGCTTCAGGGGAAACCGCATCAAGGGGACGGACACAAGATAGGAGGAAAAAAGGAGCGCGGACAACTGAAGAAGGGAGAAAATAGGGGGGGGAGAGAGGATTGCCCCCTACGTGACTATATTTGGTCATGTCCGTATTGGAAGTGCCAGGGAAAAAAACCTTCGAAAAAACGCTTTTTTGGAAGAAGACTCCGAGGGGGAAGTAGAAAAGGGGATTTCTGGACAAGGGGTAAAACGTCCGACGGTGTAAAAAAGAAGGTAAAGAAAGCACTAAAACCAGAAGCTTTTAACGTTTGTTCGAAAAAAAATAGGAAAGGGAGAGAGTCTGCTACGATGGCAATGAAGGGTAAGAGGTTTCCGGTTGGGGGGAGGAAAGGTCTGCCGGCGCGACTTTAGCGCGACGGGGGAAACCCGAATTTCGGGGGATCTGCCATTTAACTACCCTTGCTTCAAGAGAAAGCAGGGCGTGTTGTGGGGGGGGTTATCTTCTCTAACAGAAAAAGGGGGACAGAGGAAGGGGGGCAAATGTTCTAACCCCCCTAGAAGTCGTGACCAACCCAGGGAAGGAGAAAAGAAAAAAGAGGCAGGAAATCTGTACCTCTGTCAGGGAGGTCAGAGTCGAAGAAGAAAGACCGCGCAGGCTGTCTCTCCTCTGGGGTAAGCAAACGGAGGGGGAAAGAGAAGCCCTAAATAAATCCCGGACGAAGCTGGGGAAAAATTTGGGGCTCTTTGTACCCACTGAACGCCGGGGAGTCGTGCACCCCAAACGTATCCGGATCGACGACATCAGAGGGGTGATTAAAAAAGTACAGTCCGTGAGCTGTTTGGGTGATTTCCAGTGTCGGCCGAAAAGCTAACTGAAACCTCAACAACCGTTCCGGTATACTGACCGAGAGAAGAGGGGGTGACCAGGGAAAAAGCTACCGGCAGCCACGACGGTATCGGGGGAGGGCCTAAGAAAGGAAAGACGAAAGGAAACAATACTTCACTTTTCTGGTAGATTGGGGGTTCTGTGGCTATGACCGGAGGTTATGAAAGAAGAGGAAAAAGGGGAAAGAGGTGGCTCCGTAGGTGCGGCGGTGGCCGGCCATGGAGCTTCGCAGCGCAAGACAATAGGAAAGGAGCGAAAGCTGAGTGCAAAACTGAGTCGCTGGGGGGGTACAAGGCAGAATATCTCTTGGGAGGGGTGGTCTGCCTGATGGGTTTAGGCGCTCAACCTAAGAAGGGAGGAAAGAAGAAAGGAGCATAAACGAAAAGGGGTGGCACTGGAGAGGGAGCACCAAACAGACGAGGGGGACTGGGGATTAGCACTAAGGAAGTAAAATATCCATAACACATCAAACAAAGACGAATGCACTTTAGATCCAAAAGGAGCAGCGGGGGAAGAAGTAGAAGGAAGCAAATTTTCGCGGAAACTAATGCAGCACGAAGGAAGGGGAAGGGGGGGACCCTCAAGTGAAACAGCTCGCGGCTCTCCTTGAGGGCTCAGTTTCAAGCTGACCCGCCAGTTGGGTCACAAGATACATCCTCACAAAGGCACAAGAGGGTGAAGGGGTGCGTGTGTCGAAAGGCCTTTTTTTTAACAAATTCCGCGGCTCGAGGAAAAAACAGGGGGAAAGAATGGCTCTAAAGAAGAATACCGCTCTTTCAAGTCTGCCGAATCTGGGACAGAGGAAGTACCGGTCTACTGGGAGCAGCTTGAAAATAAGGGCACCCAAGTCATGAGGAAGGGGTGTCGATCTCACCACAAAGGGGGAAGGAAAAGAAAGATTACAATTGTTGACAACATCTGACCATCGCGACAGAAAAGGGGGAGGTGAAAGAGGACGAGTCGGACGGGTCACTTTCTTCTCCATAAGGATGGGCGAAGTTAAAATGGGCCTGACTGCGGTTTCATTGAAAAAAAAAGGTTGGGCATCGAGAAGGGGAGAATCTTTTAAAACAACCAGCGTAAAAACTTAAAAATCACCCAACAAATACTACCAGTTCACATGTGTGAAACTAAGGGGATGTATGTTTAACACACAGCTCTCCCAGCAGAGAACCCCCGTGTAAAAAAAAACTTTGGGCTTCACAGGTTGAACGAGGAGCCATCGGCTTCACTTTAGGGAAGATTGACGTTCCTTGGCGAAAGGGGAGCTCCAAAAATTAAATCTTGATGAATTGTGGTGAGAGAATCTACGGATCCTACGGGAAAAAAGCTGGTTGCTCTTGATCTGGATCTTGAAGGGACCGAAGGGAAGAGACATGGCCTCCTCCCCCGGCGTTTTGTGTGGAGAAGCTCTCCCCAGGAAACCAATACTTGGGGGAAATTGGCCCGGAGTGCGCGCATTTTAGAACTTGAAAAGGGAAATTCACGAGCAAGAGAAAAAAAGCTACGCAGGTCAATAAGAAAGATGAGGGGGGCAAGTTGGGTCCTCAGTCCGCGTTACTCAGAGGGGGTCGCTATTAAAGTCGAAGATAAAGGAAAGCTGCCAAACGCAGTCACACTAATCCGAACAGAGGGAAACGTCGGTCCATAAAGGGGGACATCTTCCACAGCACAAACCATGGCAAAAACAATAATTCCACAGGTCATAGGGGGGAGTGTTAGAAGTAAGATATGATTGCCGGAAACAGGGACGACACAAGAGTAATGAACCTGAATCCGTTTTAGAAGAGGCCCAGCCCAGTGTCATATAACTTCAGAAGAATAAAGGCCCGTGTGGGTTTCGGGGGGAGTCGGCGGTAAGCACTGGAAAAAACAACAACGTCGTCGCGGGCACGGCCAGTTTGACAAATGGGAGAACGCTTATAACCCCGGAGAAAGCAATGGCGCGCAAGTCTCCAGGCTGAGAAGTTTTTTGTACACGACGGCATTTGAAAAAAGGCTCGTGGAAGGGCGGGGGGAAAGGGTCTCCGCCCCGCTGTCCAAAGGGAGTCGCAGTGGACTACGTAAAGTAGCTGCAAACCTGCGCGGGGAGTCGGTAAAGGAGAAAGAGAAAGCCGAAGGGACTCCAACTGGAATTGTCAAGAGGAATCTGGGACTAATTACTTTTGGGTCGACGAAGTAGAGGGGGGGGTAGAAAAGATATCGACGACAGCGAAAAAGGGCGAGGGTAGAGCAATATGGCACATGATTGAGAGGGTAGTTAAATTGTAGATAACCTCAAGCCGGTGGCGTCCTTCTACTCCGGTAATCGGAATTCAAGTAGGCCACGAGAAAACAGAACGGAAAAAATCAAAAGGTGACCCCTGACAAGTTCAGGGCAAGAAAACTTCTACTGGAACTTACTTGGGGACTACTGGAAAAAGAAAACGTCAAAGAAGGGGTAGTGCATGTGGGGGGTTCGAGTGGGAGGAGTAAAACACTTAAAGTCGAAGAAAAATCGTCCCGACATCACCTTGATTACAAAGTTCTTCGGAGAAAAGCAGGGTGGGGGGGATCAATTAGTGGGGACGGCGGAGGCAACAGATTCATACCAATCTCTCCACGTAAAGGGGATAATCCGGACTCACACCTATTCACCGAGAAAAGAGGGAAAAAAAGGGGGGGTGCACTGTAAGAATCAGAGGTTGAGTTTCCCCTGCAGGGCCCTGGAAACCTAAGTTACGAGAAGTGAGCATCCCCACGCAAGCTCTAAAAGAATCACAACAAACACGGAGGAGGAGGTGGAAAGAAGGTTGTAAAGCCTTTCGATTAAAAAGGTCCTGTTGATAGTCGTCCGCAAAATGGAACGAAATCTCGACATTGTCAAAAAAAGGCGCGGCGCAAGCGGCAAAATTGGAGCAATGGTGGAGTAGTTGCTTATCACCCCTACGTGAAAGTAGATGTTATCAGGTCTAGGGGAAGGGCGGTCACAAAAAAACCTCTTTTAAAGAGCGACTCTTGGAACGTACACGGGTGTGCTTTGAGACGGAAAAAAAAAGGGTGAAACGAGAAAAGAACGTTCAAATCCCATCACACCAATCAGGCAGTGGACGGTGGGCCTGTGAAGAAAAAAAATCTCGCCTGCAGTGAAACGTAGCTAAGGGAAAATGGTAAGTCGCTGTTTGAACCATTTTTTGGGGTGACCCGGTCGTGAGAGGTCGGCTCGGGAAGGAATCAGAGGAGCGGCAGAGAAATGCAGTTATGTCGACCATTGTACAGACCAGGAAAAGTAAGGCGGTTTAACTAACTCTAAAGGAAGCAAGGTGTTCGCTCGTCGGAACTCAGAGATTTCTTCGTGGTTGACAAAACTAAAAAGGGGAGGGGAGACCAAAACGGGGAAGAAAAGGGGGGAGCGCCATGAGCTGCCGGAGTTAGGAAGGGGATGGATGGATCCGGTCAGGAAACCGACCTATCAGTCTCATTAAGTGAGAAGATAATAGCACGAGGAGAGAAACGGAGTGCAGTTCGTTGGAAAATGAGATCCCAACACCTTGAAAAACGCCCGGTCATTCCCCCGTAGTTGTACAAACCGATAGCCTTGGAAAGGGAGGCACGGTAAGTAAAATCCTGTGATAAGTACATACATCATCAGTCCCAGGGTGGGGGGCAAAAGGCGCGTGTACCCGGTTGTTTGTGGGGGAGGGGCAGTCACAAAGGCTAGAAAAATAACCACCCGAAGGTAAGGATTCTAAATCATCACTGATGAGCCCTACACTACCATTGGAAGAAAAAAGGGGGATAAAAGGGGATGTAACACTTCCTCTAAACTAGGAAAAAGCATTAATACGCGGCAAGGGGAATGCAGGGTTCTTCAAAACGGTTTTTCGGATGAGATGAAGGATGAGGGGTACGAGTCGACACCGACTCGTCCTGGGGTGCGGAGAGGCATGGAAAGAGAAGGGGGAAAATAAATCCGCCTAGGACGTATCGTAACAGGGAGGAACCCAAAAGCAGGAACCAGCTTTCGGAGGCTTGACCTGAAAGAATAATTCAGGGATGGGTTGCTCTTGACCTGGCGTTTAGGAGAGGAAAAAGAACTAAACGACAATTCGCATGCCACCCACTTTTGGGAATGCGGCGGGAGAGGGGGAGACCACACCCGGAAGCGGATGTATGACTAGGGCTTAAAAGATATAAAAAGCACAAACGAAGTAGGAGAATTGTCACAAGCATCAGCCAGATGGAGGACGGAAGGGTAGCCAGTCAAAGAAACGAAAAACCTCAAGGTAAGCCCGCAGCTCCTGAGGGGTAATGAAAAAACGCTACACAAAAATAATCCACCGCGAAGGGGTACGCGCAGTGGCAATCTTCCCAGCCAGTTTAGGGTCAACTGATGCCAGTGGGATTGAACCTGAGAGCACTCCGATGGTGCATGGACGGTCGTGTGAAGACCTGCTTTGTTTAAAGACAAGCATCGAGGCTCGAGAAAAAAGGGAACAATCAGGCTCGCAGCGACTAGAAAGAGAGAGCATTGCCCGCAAAACATTCGTTCTTGGGGAACGGACCCTGGGAGAAATCACCTGGTCCCCCAATGGTCAACAAGTAGCGGACTTCTCACAACACAGTTATGAAGGGAAGAGACCCGAGCAAGGATGGGGGGAAAGTGACATGCCCCGTAAGACTTTTAGTGAAAGGACGAAGAGGGGGAACCCCATGCTCTTCGAACTTCAGTCTCTTAACTGATGAGCTGCACTTGCGGTGACTGGGGGGGACCTAATCATCTGAAGAAGAGGTGTACGAAACAAACGGATAAAAAAAAAAAAAGTCCAAACATCGAGTGCCTTAAGGGGGAAATAAAGGGGGCGTGTGAATCAACATTACAAGAGAGCTTTAAAAGGAGCGCGAGTGGGAGGCTTCTTATCCGTGGTGTACACGGTCCTCCAAGAGAAGGGGAGGGAGGGCCCTGAGGGCGCAATGGAGACCTTCACGGCGAAAAAATTAACGGAACCGCGTGTTTTGCAGAGAAAGTTCCTCTTCGTCTTTGTGTGGCAGGTCTTTCTGGAGAGAATTCCCTAGAAAGTATAACCTTAGAGAAAAAGAGGGGAAGGGTTGCACGCGCCCTCCGCGGAAACCGAAAGGCGGCGTTTGTTGTCAAGGGAGGGGGCGGAGTCTTCTTGAGCGCACTAAAAAAAAAGAAAAAGATAAAACACAATACAAGGAAGCATAGTCGGGCAGGGAAAGCGACGGAAAAGGAAGGAGGGGGTTATCCGTCCTCGTCAAGGAAGGGACTATTGTGCGAAGTTTACTCCTCTAAAGGAACTCTTTCCAACCCAGCACCATATCCGAGAACCTGACGGTAGATATGTCCATCACTAAGATCATGAAAAGAACAAACAATTGAAAAAAAGGCCAAGTTCCTGGTGTGAGGGGGGAAGGAGGACCAGGTATTGAGATAACTTCAGCGGTCAAAAACTGGATCCTCTTTTTATAGTCACCCGCAAGGGATACTGAGGAAAACGGGGAATACGGAAGGTGGTATGGGGAGTAGAGTCGGACTGGCAAGGGCCTTGAGCGTGACTCACCCTGTGATAATCATGATATGGCGTAGTCAAGGAAGAAAAACCAAATTTCGAAAGAAGTAATCAAGGCCTGAGAGGGGGGGGAACAGGACGTGCCGGGGGAAAAAACCAAAAAAGGCGTGAGTCATGTCAAAGAAGCTTTCAAAAAAGGTGAAGCGGCAGAGGAGATGATTACGCGACTAATAGAAAAGGGAGGGTCTTAACGTCGAACCCGCTAAAGAAAAAAAGGGGGAAGGACCGATGTCCTGAAGAAAATGGGCATCGATCCCCTTTGGGCGTCGCATTCAGAGGGGGTAACGACTACTCTATGTGTGGGAAACCGGAAAGAAGAACTCGTAGGAAGAAACACGGAGAGAAGGTAAAGGTAAAACAGCAGGGTCTACTATTACAGGCGGAACCCGACCGAACGTGGAGGAAGGCGGACTGTCAATCAGCTGAAAAATCTCCAAAGCGACAACGAAAAGAACCAAAAACGGGAAACAAAGAGAAAAGCATGGGAAGCAGAAGAAAGTAGGGGCCAACAAACTTCTCACAGCTGTTGGCTCTCTGGGGGCAACCATGAAAAGGAAACGCTGTGGTAGTGCTGGGATTACCGTGAGGGCTCGGCTCACAAGGTAGTACGAGACCAAAGACAGGGAAAAACAAGACAAGCCACCGTGTTCGGCTATTGCTCACTTATAGCGAAAAGTTCGGGACGTTGTGGGCCGGGAGGCCAAACTCGCAGGACATCGAAGAAAAAGCACTTGGGGAATAAGACATATGCTCAAAGAAGTGGCGTCCTATCGATGGCGCCGCCAGCCGGGGGTGGGACGTGCCTAAGAATAATGTTTGGAGGCATTTCTGCTGAAGGGGACCGAAGAACAACAAAGGGGTCCTTCGAGCTCCCAAACAGAATAGAGATAAACAACAAAAACTGGGAAGAGGGGGGAGATGTGGGCGCTGAAGTAAGGGGCTGTTGGGGCAGCGGCTGCCGGCTTAAAACATAACACCTCTTATCGGACAGTGCACAAAAACCGTCGTCTGGTCAATTCAAGATGAGAAGAGTGTTGCAGAAGGGTGAAAATTATCCCCTAATACTGATTCATTGGGGAGGCAAACGGGGAAGGACCTAGGGGCTAACTCGCGCTTCCTTTCGGGAAATAGACTACTCGTGGTCCGTACACATGGGGAATGGAGGTGGGACGTTGTCGGCGACGAAACTGGGTTGAAAAAAAGAGAGTTCACATAACTACCAGAAACGAAATGTCCACCCAGCGCTGGGGTGAAAGGGATTGCCCCGGGAAGACCAAAAGCGGGGAATTTCATTCTACTTACTTCACTAAGAACCGACGTAAAAAAAATACATATGGGTGTCACCGTTGCTGGCTGAGCTGTCCGTCGGTGCTCCCCTCTGCTGGACAACCGAGCGGCGAAAGGCGCGCAGAGAAGGAAAAGGGGCAGATCTACATTTCACTCCAGTGAATAAAAGACTAATGGACGGTGTGAATATGCTCGAAGAATAGTTCGCGTTACTAAAGAAAGGGAGTCGTAGGGACAACCCAAAAGTCTTTCTAAAACAAGGGATGGGGACCATTAAAGAAGTCTGTTCCCTTTCCGGCGGCCGGTCGTAAATGGCTCACAGGGCTTGGAGCAAGAATCGCAGCAAGAGGAGGACTCGATCTCGCAACGCTGCGACTCAATTCTTGGACCTGGCAGGAACTTCAAGAATCAACTTGCCACTAAATGGGGAAACAGGGCCCGTCGTTGCAAACCGACAGGCTGGAGGAATGAGAAAAAGGTAGGGTCGTTATCGACCCAGAGAAGAAAGCAACAAAGGGTGTTCAAAGGCCTTACTAAGGATTGGGGGGGGGTCCAGTACCGCACTAAGCCAAGAAAAACCAGACCGGGAGTCTTCAAGTGAAATCGGGAAAGGGGCGTGATGAAATAAGAGTACTCTCATACCAGGGGGCCCAAAAAAACGGGGGATAGACTGGGGTGAGGTACTAGGCCTCAAACCTGAAAAAAGACCTTTCTACTAGAGGGAAGTCTGGTCGCAGCTGCACGGGTGTGAGAGGTAGAGACCGGCGTGGATGGGCCGGAAAACAAAAGGGGGTTCTCGGGGGGGAGGGAGATGTCCCGGCAGGGACGAGAAGAAGGCCGACAGCCGAAGACGAACCTTAAGACTATAGACCCACCGGAAAAAGAAGGCGTAATTACCTGACCCTACTAGAGTCAGTTGGAAGTGGTGGGGGCTCGTTCAGGGTGAGATACGCTGATTTCGAAACTGTAAAATCACGCCTGTCGCTTCAACAGGAAAAAAAAAGAAAAGGCAGGGGGGGCAGGGGAGAACGGCGGGCGACAACCCTTCAAAGAGGGTTACTTCTTAATGGTAAATGCACTAAAGGGGAGGAATATCATAATCACAGCAACACAAATGAAGCGGGAGGGAACAACCATTCAGCATCTTCCGGTCGTAAGGGGGACAATAACCAAGGTCAAGACTCTGAAAGAATTCATCCACGAATCGTGCCGAGGGGTAATCTTACAATCCAAGGAAAACTAAAAGACGAGGTCGATGAAGATGAAATCACAGTCAGCCACCCTGGGAACAAAAAAAAAAACAGACCGAGGGTGCGTTTTTGAGTGGAATATCTGGTTAGTTTACAAGAATTCAAAGGCTCGCTAAAACAGGGGCCAAGAAGCACAGCAGCTCCATCCGTTACTCGACACTGTAGAAAAGGAGAGGGAAGAGGGAAGGGCCGAAAGGGAAGGAGGGGGGAAACCCTTTAATCATCACCCCCACTGAAAGGAAAACGAAAATCTCTAATAACAAACGGGCATTAAAGAGAAAGAGACCCTTCCAACATGAAAGGGTTTTTACAACTGGTGAAGCGGCGACCCGTAAGACCGGGGAGGGGAAACAGACGCTCGTCTCGGCCCCTGCTCTCATGAGAGGGATCCGAAGGCGCCGTAACGGAGGCGAGCCTGATTAGGGAGCACCCTTCCATCCGCGAATGTTTAAAAAAAACAAAAGGCGGTAAACCGCCAAAACCACCACAAAAAAAGAGCTCGTCAGGTGGGTTACCCAACGGGATGTATGCGGTGAAGTCAAAAGCTGTTCCATCTTTAACAACGCGCGACGGTAGAGAGAAGGAGGGGTCTGAGGCTTGTGTAACAAGCGGCGACAAAGCGGAGAGTCGGGCAAAGACTTAGTTTTTTGAAAACCGGGAAAGGGCAAATTACGGACAGCTGCTGTTTTGCACAGAGAACCCGGATGAACTAACTTCGCGTAAAGTTGGTGTTGCTTGATTCATGGAATAGGGGGAAGAAAAAACTGGTGAGTGAACAAGGTTATACCCTTCGCGTACTGGGGTCCACACCGCCGCGGAAACAAGAATTGGAGGTGTGGAATGAACGCAATGGGGGCCCGCGTGCGCGGAGTGGGAAAAAGAACAGCGAGGGGGACGAGCCAACAAAAAAAATGTCTCGTCGTCAAGCGATCGACGGCGGGGGGGGGAAAAATGAAAGCAGGCGGGCCGATAGATACTAACGGGATTCCGGACTTCTAAGCTCCACGGCCACAGCAGCAACCATCTAAACCGGATTTGTCGATCTCGTCCCATTCAGCCTGCAATCAAGCAGACACAAACCAGAAGCACGAAAAAAAAAAAACAGTCCGCTTAGAAGGGCTGGGGGCAGAGGGGGGGGAAGCCGGAGGGGGTGGGGGAGAAAAACCTTCTTTAGGCCCCCTGTACCGCGGGTGGGTCCTCTGGTCTCCCCGAAAGGGGGTACTCTGGAATGGCAAATAACCCGGGGTGGATATCTGCTGTACGCAATAAAAAAAATCGTCGGGAAAGCTGTCTTGCAAAAAACCCTTTTATAAAGATATGTCGTCGGATCAAAGGACCTCATGTTCAAGGGAGAGACACTGGAAGAAGGGGTGTACAGAGCCCTTGGTCACCGATAAGGTCCGGAGGTTAAGGGGTCATTGCTAGGTCCCAGCAGATGGAACAAGAAAAGGGTGAATGCGCAGAGTGTGAAAATGGATCGCGACAAGCGGACGAAGGAGGGGGGCGGTACGAAAAGTGACTCCCGAAAACCGGGAAGTGACGACCGAACTCAAGGGGAAACATTCAAAACTGGAGGGAGAAAGGACAAAGGGGGGGGAGAACTACTTCGGGGTCCAAAAAAACTCAGAGAAAAAGTCACGAAGGAAAACTCAGAACGCTCTGTTCTAGAAAAACCACTCCAGGCGAATCAAACGGGAGTGAAATTGGGGGTCCATAAAAAACCTGAGGAAGCGCGGGAAAGGGAGTCAGAGGAAGTAAGTCTGCTCAAAGGGAAATGAAAGAATTGGACAAACCCTTATGGTAAGAGAGAAGTAACGACGGCAACGGAGCCAACCTTGTTTCTAACGAAAAGGACACCCAAAGAGATGGGGGAGCTTTGCCCGTTATGGAGCTGGAACACAAGTCGAAAAACTACAACGTAGACAAAAACTAAACCGTGTAACGGCGCAAAAAAGAACTAAGGTATAATTCGGTGGGACAGGTAGTTTGTTACAGGGGAGGGGAATATGAACTCTATCCATCTCATATGAAAGGGAATAATCCAAATTCTAAAACAACTCAATACTTCAGGGGGGAATGGACGCCGTGTGGCAGGAACTATAGTTTTTAGGAAGGGCCTTCTGGATGGGAACCGGGAAAAAAGAGTTCCGTCAAGGATCCCACAAAGTCAGAGCTCACAGCGATGGAGAGGAAGGGGGCGTCAATGAGAGCTACGGATTTAGGTGGGGAGGACGGCACGGCCCTTCGACCACCAAAGAAGGACCCACACCGGCTGCGCTGAACAGAGAAAGCGAAGAAAAAGGTTGTTGGGCAGACGAAAAGGGCTTATCGTGACTTAAGGGTAAAGCCGAGTTAAACGGACTCTCCCTCTTTTGGTGAAGACGACATCGTTGGAGCCGGAACGGGAAAGGCAGTGCGACGTTGGTTCAAAGAAGGGGGACCAGCCAAGCAAATTTGCCCATCACGACCCAGCAACTGGGGACAAGTTCCGTTGCCGGGGCAAACGCTGCAAGTTTCATTAACAGTCACTTCTCGAGACATACCGGTAATATGGGGGAAAATGTGGGTCTTTAACGGAGGGGAGCAGGCGGAGGGGGGAGGGGAGAAAAATCGACCGCAGGCCCGCCAGGTGATTTAGGGTAGACAGCTTAGAGACCAACTCCTCTGCTGGCAGTGGGAAGGGAACGATCATAAGTTCGCGTCTTCGTAGATTTGCTATTTCAGGGGAAAACAACATAGAGGAGGGGGGGAACCAACCCTTGGCGACCGGCGGCAGTAAAAAAGATCCGAGTCATCGAGAGTGAGGTCGCTTGAAAGTAAACTAAAAAGGAAGGTAAGTCGAGATCAAAGTCACGGAGAGCAAAACTTAGCTGGACAGAGAGCCTTGGAAACCGAAAGAAGAAAACGCCTGGCCTCAAAAATCAAATGGACACCACGGGATAGCATTTATTCCAGTTGTGCCACACGGGCGGAGCCGGGTGAAGCTACATCATGAATTCAAAAACAGGGGCAATGGCCGTGCCGAAAGAGGGGGGGGGGTTGAGGGCGTACCGCAATACAAGAAAAACCGGCCGGTATTCGGCTGACACTCTGTTCCATGGTTCAGGGGACCCCGATCCCCGGCTCTACACTTGGGGCAAAGCACGCCGGGGAGCTACGTGTCCGCACCGACGACTAGGAAAAACCTTTACATAGGCACTTGTAATCTTTCGGAGTTCAAGTTGGTGAGCTGGTATGAAAGGACGTTGTCACGAAATAGACAAAGAATCAGGGTGGGAGCTTAATGTTCGGAGCTAAGCGGGTTTCTGAAAGAACGCGCACAATAGAAAGAGGGGAGAAGGGAGGATGTTGCCACCGGACCCGAAATTAGGAGAAGACAACGGGGGGTGTGAATCTTTCCTTGCTCTAATGTCAAGAAACATCCAACCTTTCAATTAGCATCCACAACGCAGGAGTGGTGGGAATCGGATGGCGTGCGACCCCTTCATGCTGTTGGGGGGATAATGACCTAAGAAGAAAAAAAGAAGATCAATTCAACACAACATTAGAAAGGAGATGCAAATGACACAGTTACGGGTCTGGAAGGAAAGGGACTGAAAAGGGAAGCCGGCCCAAAAGGAAGCACGCAAAAGGGGGTTCCCGCGTGTCCTAAACTCCAAACTCGGAGATCCGGATGGCGGAGGGAACTGAACCCAGTTTGAGGTCAACCAAAGAAGAAAAAGTCAACCTCAGGGAGCTATTTTTGTGGATGGGAGAAGGTCGATATCATTGAGAGAGCGCGGAACCAAGGGGGTCAAAAAGAACCGCAAAAAGAGCGCAACTACTAATCAGAAGGAGAAGAGTAATGCAGAAGGAAAAAAAGGAAGAACAGGAGGCCATTGGTATGGACGACCCGGTCTTGGGGGAAAGAAGAACCCAGCTGTCAACGTCCTACTGGACCTCTTCAACAAAAAAAAAAGGGATTGAAGTAGGATTCAAGTAAAAAGGGGGGGGTTTACCATGGCCAGATGCGACCCGACAATGTTCTTTTAAACAGGAAGAGCGGCGAGAAAAAATGGGGGAGAGGGGGATTAGATCTGCTCCATCTCGTACATGCTGAGAATTGCGGTTTTGGGACAACACCACGAGCCTCTAATTAGAGGTAAAGGGACACAGAAAGTCACCAAAAAAAACAAGACATCCCAATAAAGAAAAAAAGATGACCAGCAAAGGGGGGAGGGGGGAGTTTACCTCACCCTTTTTTGGCATTAAGAGGAAAATTGCTACCACGAAAGCAGGTCACCACCACACATGCCCACTAACATTGACCGTTGAGGGATGCAAGGGGAGTTGCTTAAAAATCGTTGGGGGAAGAGGGCCATACAACCCGGGCAGCGGGCGGGCGGCCGAGGCCCGTCATTAGGCCTGTCCACGGCGAGATGGAAACGGGAAAAAATGCTTAGGGTTGTTACCATCTCCAGCGAGGACCCGTTACTCTTTCTTGGCCGGCTCCTCGGTTAGCAATGGGGGGCCTGTAGGAAACCTTTAGTTCATTTATACAACACGGCACGAAAGCGAGAAGCCCAGCGAAGGTGGTGAAAAGCGCCCAAAATCGTCCGCCGCGAAACCAGACCGTTTACGCCACACTTCGCGGGCAAAGGAATTGCGTTCGCGTCTTAGGTTTTGAGCAAGCAAAAATACGGACGCTCCTGGATACACCACCACGCACGTGCAGGAGCGAAGCATTGAGCGAAGACTCGGGGTCCGGGGGGGTAGCAGCGAGCGGGGATGGGAGAAGGGTGCGCTCGAATTCTCACCATGACCCCGGAATAAATACACCAGAAAAACAAAAATAGAACACTAGTGTCAGGTTCGAGCTCGGGAAGAAGGGGTGACGCGGGAAGGAAAAACAAACCCTGTCGCCAAAAGAGGTGCCCTTCAGAGATGTTCGAGTTCGATGCCGGTTGAAAGCAAGAGAAGAAACTTCTTGGCAAACTGGGATACGCGTGCTGGGGTAATCAATAGAAATTTAGAAAGTGAAGGCCTACTTAAACAACCATGTGTGTCGGTCGTTACGTGGCTCTGCAACAAAAGGTAAAAACACCCGGGGAGGGTAGGTAAAAGAGGGAACCTGCCGTTAGCGAAAATCCCTTAGCATCATATTTTCGGGAGATTCACCTCATGGAAAACAAAGGAGGCCGCACAAATAAAAATGGGGACAAAACACCTGGGTTAACCAATAGGAAGGTGCTTGAGAAGTTTAGAGGTCAGTTATTCCTCAGCCTCTCGGCAAGTGTCCGAAGAGGGGACCGAGATCGGCGACCAAAGCAAAAAAGCGCGCGGAATGGAACTGAGAAAAACTGACCCGAACCTTCAATATGGGAAATCCCGGCTCAGGAGGGCAATGAACGCCCCGGGTCATTGAACGTTTGCCCACTGATAGTGGGGGGGGGAAACTGAACAAACAATAAAGTGATCTTAAGAAGGAAAAGGCATGCACTTTGTAAATGTAAGACAACCCTAACGGCGTCCTAAAAAAGGAGAGATCGCACGTAACGGTCCGCCGCATCTCACAAGAAAGAAAAAAAGACACCCATATTACAGCATGTGAATAAGAAACAAAACTCAACGTGGAGAACTACCTTGGGGGGAAGCACCAGGAAAACAACGGAAAAAGGGAGTCTGGGTCGTGCTGGCCTTGGACGTGGTCCTATTGGTAGAAACCTAGGAGCAACAACTTCTGGGGAAAACGAGAACGTTGAGTTCAAAGGGGGAGCTGCTACAAAAATCTTGCTCCTCTCGTTGGGAAAGCTTCCGATCGGCATGAACAATAAAAAGAAGACAACGGAGGGGGAAAGCAGAGGAGAAGAAAACTATATCTCGCCTCTCGAACCGTTAATTTCCGAAGGGAGGGGTGGGCAAACGTGGGGAACTGGTCCTTTCCTTGCAAAAAGGGAAACCGAGAGAAAAAGACAAAGGTGAGACCCGGCTCGCACCATCGCTCAAAGAGGGAGGCAGGGGGGACTCAGGGGCGAAGACTTTTTGGTGGAAACGAAATGCCACAAAACAAAGCGCCAGTTGGAAAAAAAAAGTCTGCTTCATCTAGAGAGAAATGGGTTGCAAAGGGGGGTGTAACGCCATACTGATGCGATTGGCAATGACGAGGAGAGAAGACGGTAACACACAACGGCTCAACCTTTTGTGATGGAGGAGCGTACACGTTCGTCCTGTACACTTAGAGGGCGCTTGGGAAAAAAAACATCACAGGTAAAGCAAGAAAGACCACATCGAGGTTGACTGTGTTCCTGGTGCTGGGATACACATTGCGCAATGAAAAAAAAAGGAGGAGAGTGCCGTCGGAGAGGGTTGTTGTATTGAACCTTTAGACCTTGCGGGGTAAAAAGGAGGCAGCGCAGCCGTACGGTTCGGGGGATACGAAAGGGAAAAGAAAGGATCCTCTGCCATGCGTTTGAGATGACCTCGAACAGAGTTATTTCGGAAAAGAAAAAGAAGTCTTCGGGCCGGGGGAAAAACAATAGTCGTCGCCAACTAAGGCAAGAAGGAGGGTGAAGAAGCTGTCCAACATCGTCCTGGGGACGAGGAAAGAATTCAGCCATAAAAAGTCTCAGGACAGGAATGACAAGGATAGGGGACATTCAGTCAAGCTACTTATCAGGATGGAAAGAGAAGGGGAGGTGAAGAAGGAACGATCCCGAGCCACCAGCTTGGACCAAAGGGCAAAAGGAGGTTTAAACCAACAACGAGATCAAGCAAGGCGCTTGTTCGACGACATACGAAGGAGGAGAACAGGGGGAAAGAAAGTGCAAGAGAAGACGACGGGGGGGGGGGGAGGCACGCAACAAGATCACACAAAGGGGGACCGGAGGACCTTGACCAGTCGTAGCCACCACTGGAGGGAATGAAAAACTAGTAAAACCGCGGAAGAAAAAGTGGACTCAAAAGGGATCTCAGGAAAGGGAAGAAGAGGGAACTACAAGCTTCACGGGCGAGGAATCTGGTCGGCGCGGCAACTGTTGGTGGTACATTAACTTTTTTACGAGAAGATAGAGTGCACCGGACATAGGGTGTATAATGGATAGGTGCTGCGGCTGGGCCTTCAAATACTCAGCAGAAGCAAGAAACGCACCTAGGAAAAAAAGAAGAGTCGGCCTTGCAAAAGGAAACCGAATCGTCGCTTGACCGTCGCTAGCGTAAATGGGTGTCGAGACTTGAGGGTAGTATGCTTAAACTAAAGAAACAAACTGCCTTGCCAATTCGCATTCACACAATTGGTTCCAGGCGGCAAAAAGGCGGGAGAAAAACCGTTACTGTCTGTAATTGTATAACCAAGGAGTAACACGCGAACAAAAAAAAAGTATGGGAACCTTAAGGGAAAACCATTAACACGATGGTACGGAGGGCTCCGGACAAGTCGTCCAAGGCAAATAATCACCATAAAGGGCAGCCTCATCGCCGAGGGGGCCAAAAAGAGGAAAACGACTACAAGCAAATCTCAGGGTCTTGCGCACCAAGGTTGAGAAAACATCAAAAATTGTATGGGGTAAAAAGAAACCGACGATGTGAGGGTAAGGGTGTCGTGAAGGACCTGCTTGTTTCCAAGATTCACGCGCTCAAAGTACAAAAGGGGAAGGAAAAAAAAGGGGCAAAGTTGAGCAAAGAGGGATAACTCGGAAAGTAAAAGGTTAAATCCGGACTAAGGGTAGGAGAGGGACCACCCATCACAATTCCCTGCTGGACGGA
>Ga0179593_1376896_pt1 | contig 18594 bp, 23 predicted proteins | sample CZODoug2_1_08_16_FD_185931 | JGI IMG/M metagenome (GOLD analysis project Ga0179593, IMG submission 185931) | Vadose zone soil fungal communities from Angelo Coast Range Reserve, California, USA - CZODoug2_1_08_16fungal (PacBio error correction) | ecosystem: Environmental > Terrestrial > Soil >...
AAAAAATCGAAACCTCAAGGTTAAGTAAGGGAGAGACGCGAAAATCAAAACTCGCGACTGTTCGCATGACGGTCGCGAGAATGCTTTGTTCCGAAGAGATGAACGCTTGCTCAGGAAAAAGAGGGAGCTCAAAATAAAGAGGAAAAGGAGCAACGGGGCAGATGACGAATGGCGAAATTCGAGGGATAAGGCTACGATAAGAAGTATACATTGGGCTTCCGAAAATAGCCACGGAGTAGAGCGTCAGGAATACGAGAAAAACCGTATTACACAAGGCGGTGCTTTCACATGGACGGCGCGGGAATTTTCAAGCACCACTGGATAGGAGGGTTTCGCTTCAGGCGATCACGACGCAGGGTTCCGAGTGGGAAAACGAAGTCGGATTATGCGGAATTGAACTGGGCCTCCCGAACAGGCCTCGCCGAGGCCGCCGCAGGTGTATTTACCTTAGTCAAGAAAAAGCAATCTCGTAGAAACGGGAATTAAACTTAGTAGAGGAAAAGGTACGTGTGGGGAATTCCAGGCGGGGACACACTGACTCTAGCGTCTAACCAGACGAGGATGGGCGATGGGGGAAACATTCCTCGGGGCGAAACCACTATTGGTATGGGCTTTGAGGGGACTCTAGACCCAATCTCGAAGGAGGGCGGGAAGTGGGGAATTGTGGGTAATGGAGAATTCGCAATATCCTAGACGAAATTTGTAGCCGGGACAGAAAAAAAGAAAGATCGAAACAAGGAAAAATGATCATGTCAAAGTCAAAAGGGACCCGTACCGGAAAATTATGGAAAAAGCGCGCTCTTTATAAAGTCAATCATACCTGCTTCGGGAAGAAAAGGACCAAACAAAGCGAAGGCTGGGCATAGAGAAAAGAAAAGCAGCGAAAAAGGTATACCTCCGAGAGAGGGGGACGAGCTAACGCTACCTGATAAACGACGCGCGGCTCAATATAAAGCTCCGATCCTTCGCAAGCAAGCTTCTTATGTGGCGCGCGGGGAGGGTGTGTAGTTCAATAAGCAATGAAAAAGAAGAGCGGGTAAAACGCCAGATCCGAGACATGACAGGGAACTGAGAGTGAGATTCAAGCCACTTTCGGGGGGGAGGAAAACGTCCCTGCTCGGCGACGTATGAGAGCGCGAGCTGCTCTCCTGCAGGGGATCTCCCTCTTTTAACCCAGAGAGGGGGGGAAGAGGAACGCTATCCGCTCTTGCTTTCAGAAGACTCTAGGATGCCCAAGAGAAAAAGAGGAGTAAAAAGGTAGTTACATAGGGGGAAAGGTCTTAGACTGGAATCCTGTACTTCGGGTAAAAATCAGGCCAGCAGCCCGCGGAGCGTCTTCTAGATTTTTCAGCTGTGCGGAGACCTTCGACCAACGTTAGCAACCCTCGTGTGCCCCTTTGGACAGCAAAAAACGCTACGAATGGGGGCGTCCTCAGTTTTCCGCTAAGGGGCGAGGCCGGGGTTCCCCAGTTAAGTGGGTGGACAAATTTTGCGGAAAGGGAGGCGGCAGCCGGGGGAGGGAGACCCAGCTCGACTAAAAAAAAAAAAGGTTTGGTTCACGGCGGACTAGCTGACGTCTGGGGGGACCAAAGCAGTATTACCAGATAGTTCTTCAGGCCGCGAAAAAAGGGGGGATCAGGACACTCTCTCTCATCCAATGGGTGCTGAAGATTTATCTACGAAAAAAAAAAAAGTAGGATTATAGATCCGTCAGGGGTACCGACGATGGGAGGGAGCCGGAAGGGGGGCAGCTCCTTTCTGGGCTGTCGAACGCTGAGGCGCAAGCCGAAAAACCGAGAAGGCATGCAGACTCGACCTAGGCGGCTTCGCAGTGTGGAGGTATGATTCGAGCTAAGCGGCGCTTACGTAAACAACAAACGACAAGGAGGAGAAGAGGATTCAGACGCCGTAGAAAGAGGGGGGAGGATCTCGATGGACTGGCTCCGGATGAAGGCGGTTCGGGGGGGGGGGTGGGGGGGGGCCATGAGAGCCAGGGTGGTTGGGCAGAACAAGACGATCGCCAAGAAGAAAATCCAAAGGAAAGCCGAAATAAGAAACAGCAGCGGCCTTGTGCAATGCAGAAAAACGAGCGCTCGACGAAAAGGGTGGGGGATCAAGTGGGAGTAAGGGTGGAGTCTAAAGAATCTCTGTAGAGGGGTGTGGTTAACCCCATACGGGGGGGGGCTACGGCGGCTCATCCGAATCTCTAAAGGGACGTCTCGAAAGCCAAAAGGATTTACTCTTCTGAGAGAGATCAAGCTCATCAAAAAACACAACCTGCGGGAGCTAACAGTGAGAGGAAACGAATAATATAGGGCATATGCTATTCTCGCTTTCAATCTTCGCAAGTGGGGGGGAACATGACCCGAAAAATGGAGCCTTAAAGGTCTGATCGATGGAACAAAACAAAAACATCTTCGGGCCGAGGAAATAAAGCTTCATTAAAGTGGGAAGTACTGCATAAAGAGACAGGGCCTAAAAGAATACAATTCCTCCGGTATAAGCCGTCGAAAGCTGGAAGGCATCGGCCGACTAGCGGTCGATTAGCTCTACTATAAGAAAAGTGTTGCAAGGTCGTCGAGGCCATGGTCGCGAAGAGGCCAGAGGGCACAGGGAAGGGCCAGAGCCCGAAGTTGTTAATCCACAACGCTGTCTCAATTCACGAAAGCTCGAAAGCGAAGGTGTCGGAGTGAACTTGAGGGTCGGCCACGAAAAAAACCTGACGAGCGAAACCTCCTCATGGTGACGGGGGGGGAGACCGAAGCTATACTTCGAGTGGTCGTGAAAGAAAGACCAAAATTTGAAGAGGTGAGCTCAGGGATCCGGATTGACGGTACCTATTCAAGCGTTAGATGGGGATTCCGCGCAAGGATCTGTATCAAAACGCGGAGAGGAGTGACGTGCGTTCGTCAACGAGCAAGGAGGAGGGGGATGTACCGATTACGGGGAGACTGCAGAGCTGGGGGGGTGGGGGAAGGGGGAGCGGACGTGGTCGAAAGTGAATATCTTTGGCGGGAGGGGAACGTCCCTTTTTTGGGAGGGGATAACTATTAGAAAGAAATAGGAATGCGAAGGGGATTGCCCCAGAAAAGTTCGCTAAAAGGAAACATCCGCAACGTAGAGGGGCTCCACAAGGAGAAAAACATCATCCAGGTGGGGGGTTAAGTCTAAAAAATAAAAAAAGGGGCCTCCCGGGGGGGGAGCTTGGGGGGCCGCGCGTTAGGTTAACTCCTGTCGAGAAGCGCGAGGAGGGAAATTCGATGGTCCGCGTACGGGGGGAGGGAAGAGGGGCGCTGCCACGGGGGACAAAAGACACTAAATTGAAAAGAAGGGGGGGAAAGCCGGTCATTTCCCGAAAATAGGTCACACTGAAAATGACGAACGATCGGGCTACTCAAATCTGTATTCGCACAAAGAAAGGAGGGATAAGAAGAAGCAAAGAGAGGCGGGAAGGGGAGGGGGGCAAGAATGCGGGGTACCAAAAAAGCCAGGAATGGGCCGAGTAACGACACGCTCGTGCATACAGATACAGTCGCAGGGAGCCCTTCTAATTCGCATTCCGGAACAACGATAAAGGGGAAGAGGATGGGTCGGCTTTAGGTTAAAGAAAAAAAAAAAAAAGGCCCGGTAGTATAAAGAAAAAAGATATTCTCCTACTGGGGGGGTAAAGCAGCGAGAGGGGGGACAAGAAATAAAGTAAAAAAACAAACAATAGGAAAAACTAGTTCGAGGAGGCGTGGTTGAAGATTAAAATTCGTCGTGCAAATTCTTTGAATAGTGCTGAAAAGGAGCGACGTGTCTGGAGTACGTCAAAAAGAGTAAAGAAAAAGGGTTTAAGGCGGACAAGGATATCAAAGACCAACAGGAGCACATCTTCTACAAACCATCGAAATATCGCTGAGTCCGAGACTGGAGGCGAAAAGGAAGGTAGAAGCTAGCATCAGCAACCTGAAGAAAGGAGAGAACGAGATAGTAACCGCATGTAAAAACGATGAGAGAGTGGGGTCGTCTGCTTCGAAGGGTAAACACAAAAGGAAGTTGGGAAGCTCCGTGTGCCCTAGGACAAGCGAGGCGGGGGAAAAGGGGGAAAACGTCTGGTCAAACAGGAACTTCCGTTTAATGAGGTTCGGGGGGGGGGAGAAAGAAGAAGCCACTAGAGTGTTGCGACGCACATCGGAAGAAGTTCACATCTCTCGACAAAATGAGGAGATGTGAATAACTGAAAGGGCTCAAGGGCGCGGAGAAGAAAACGACGGCATCGTACGCGAGAGCAGGGGCCTAAAAAAAAAAAGAAAAAGATCCCGAGCCCACCGACTTAAAGTTTCGCCCGACGCAACGCTCGGGTCCTAGTGGCCGCGTTGAAATGAGGGAGGTGGGTGGGTTTAAGATCAGTTCGGCAAAAAAGAAAAACGATTCTGAAGGCCGTTGAAAAAGTGCTAGAGGAAAAAAAATCCGGGACTCGGCAAAAGCTTATGTCGCGGAGATCAGAATCTAGGTCAGAGAGGAGAAGGCGGTATAAGGGGAGAGGGGAGAAGGGGAGTCGACCGCCAGTCTGGGAGAGTATCGCTCGGAAGCCGAGATCAAAATTTCCTCGCATGATCTTTAAGCGACCAGAACGTGAGAGGAGGAACTAAAGGGAAAAAGACGTGACGCACAAAACCCGTGAAAAAAGAGGGGGCGCCCTACGGAAAGTCTAGGGGGAGGGCAAAAAGAAAGATATCGTAAAGAGGGTCCCCGAATGCGGCAAATCCTCTAATCTGAAAAACGAGGGAAGAGCTTTGGTGGAACGATGAGGGGAAGAGAAGGAACTCCCCACAGGATGAACCGCAATCCGATCAACTTGGGAAAAATTCAATTCAATTTCACAATCGTAATAAAGCATTGGGGCGGACTTGGAAGCGCAAAAATCGCGCCAGGGGGGAGGAAGACGCTGCCGAGGGGTAGGAATCTTTGGGAGGAAAGAGGAAATGAAAGGAAGGGAAAAATTTTCTGACCACCACCAAGAGACCTCTTATACGCATAAAACTGAGGAGAAGTCGGGGAATAGACGGTCGCCGAAAGGACTTAGGAGGAGGAAGGGGTGAAGGGGAGAAAAAGCCCGACAAAAAGGAAAGGAGCCCGAGGAGTGTTCCGCTATGGCAAACGATCTTCAATTCTCTACCGACCGCATTCTTGAGCCTCAGAGGAGGAGGGGGCCTATACACCTTAAACATCAAAGAGAGGGGGAACTACAAAAAAGCGGAAGTGAGGAGGGAAAGTGTATCTCAACATCTATTATGACTGGGGGCGACGGCGCGGAGGAAAAACTGCTTGAGGGGCCATAAGAAGTCAGAAGAGGGAATCTGGCGGGGGGGTAATTCTAAATGTCCAAGAGAGAAAAAGACCTAGACCATGAGGGATCGGAAAAAAAAGTGGAGCAAAGAAACAAAATATCTAGTCAGACGACAATACCCGGTACAGGGACTCTCTATGAATGACAAGAGGGAAAAGGGGGAGGCAGGAATGCTCAAAGGACGGCTGCTTATCCGGGCCACCTAGGGGAGAAAGGTAGTCGAAAGTCTCTAGTAGAAAAAAAGATCGCTGTCGGGGACGGAAAAAAAGGGCGCCGCGCTAGTAAAGCTCTACAAGAAGGAGGGATCGCAGCTAACACGTTGTCGCAGTGACAGAGACTGGGGGGTAGCAGCAGAGGAAAGTGGAACCGGGATAATAATCCCCGAAGAGGGAGGGGAAGGGATAACTCTCCGCTGAATTCGGAACAGATGGTATCCTCGGAACAAACTCTAAAGAAGAAAGGAGAAGGAGCGCTCTAAGAGACGGAAATAGGGGGGCGCGAATGGTACATCAAGAAATTGGGGGTAAAACACCCGGGTTCCGGCGCGTCTATCGAAGATGCAGTGAGGAGGGAGAGGAAGAAGCTCGTTCTGTCCAACGGAAAAAGGAGAAAGGAAAGGCTGACAGAAAAAATGGGTAGGGGGGGAGGCTGAAGAAAGTAGTAAGAGTGCTTTATCACATATCCTAACACACGAGGTTCTTCTGGAGAGGAGGGGAAGTGCGATAATTTCGAGTCGAGCATCAGGCGAGGAAAGTCAAACACGGACAGCGAAAAATTGAGAAACATCGGAATCGTGAATTCTGGATCGAGGGGGACGATTCGCGGTGCGCCTTCCCCTTTCATTTTGGCGATGGGGGGGAGGGGAAAGGAGTGGAGTAACGGCGAGGAGAAGCGGAGGGGGGGAAGCGTAAACCACTCGCGTTTCTGGGAAAACCATACGTTGGGGGGGGGGGAAAAAAAGCGGCAGCAGGGTTTCGTCAGGGTAATAGAAACAAAGGCGTACTTACCACTGCACGCGGAAAGGAAGAAAGGGGCCGCAAAAAAGGGGAGAGGGGAAATGGTCGTCTCCTGTTCGGTATCATTAAAAGGCGCTCTTAACGGATTTAGGCGCAGGAAGTAGTGAGAAAAAGGCTCAACTTTTGTGACGAGAGAAGGGGGCGAAAGGGAAAAAGATTGGGGCGAACGGTCAGAAAACTCAAAGGCGTATCTTTTGCAAAATAAGAGAACGAAGTCTTCATAAAGGCGTCGAGTAGGGGGGTTATGGGGAGAGAGGGGGATCACGCGCTACTCGCTCGTCCGAGCGCTCCAAAAAGAGTATGACACTCGTCTCTTACAAGGCTCCGTCGAGAAGAGGTAAAGAATCGAGAGAACCGACCACACTTGATCCAGAGAGAAAGAGGAACCGAGGGGAGGAAGGACAGGCACTCGGAGTTTCTTAGTTCAAAAGAATCGTCCTACCTATGCGATTACAATAAAAAACGCATAGGGAAGAATGAGAGAAATAGCAGGTCAATCGCGATGGAAGGGAATGGAGATACACAAAAAAGGGGCGAAAACTAAGGGGGAAGGGGATGGGGGGCTTAAAGTGAACGATTCTGATCATACTCTGAAGGAGCTGAGAAAGGAGGGACAGGGAAAAAGCGCAAGGCCCGAGAGAGAAAACGCGCAAAAAAAGAGGCGAACTAAAAAGAAAGAGACTTGGGGCGATGACCCTTTCTCGACTCAAGCGTCAAAAGCCCTTACTCCTCTAAAAAACGGCGAATCGAAAAAAAAGAGAAGAAAAGGGGTCAGAGGAGTTCACGAAAAAGCGGCGTCAGGGAAGGAGAGAGGAAGGGGATCAAGATGCGCGAACGACGTAGTCCGCAAGAACCACAGGGACGCGAGGCAAGCCGATACGTGTCTACGCATAGAAAACCCTTGAGGAGGATAGTGAAAGAAAGAGCCCGGTAAACTCTGACCAAGGGAGAAAGATTCCAAGGGTAACTCAAAGGACTAAGGCGATATTCAACTGAAGGAAGTCCTCTTCTCATGACGCGGTGCCTATTCGCAAAGAAGCATGAGAGTAGAGCGACTCATTCGGCAAGGGGGGAAAAAGCCAGGCGTACCAGAGCAAGAAAAAAAAGAGCAGAGCCCCTATGGAAGAAAAGGAACAATTCTCCGTCCTCCGTCAATTAGTTTCGTAAGACGCGGTCATTCAGCGAAAGAGAGGGCGAAAAATCTCTAGGGATTTCAGGAAGAGAGGGGAAGCTATATTAAAATAGAACACCGGTCGAGCGAAAAAAGAGAGGTTTGAAGAATCCTATCGAAAAAAGACTGCGAGGGAGACGGGGGAAATCGGAAAAATCACATGGGAGAGGGGGGGTCGTCTCCACGAAAATAAAAAAAAAAACTTACATACGATGCTCTCTGGAAGAGGATCAATGTGAGGGACGTATAAGGGAGCAACGAGTATCGGGAGGCGGTCTGATCAGAAAAGGGGCGAGGGAAAACGAAAATTCTAAAAGAAAGGAGAGGGAAAAAGCCGTTCGTTCCGTTATCTGGTCAGTTCAGAAGGAACTGAAGACGTGGGTTACCTTCCTTTGTGAGAGCGGAGAAGAGGGAAATGGGACTATCTCGTCTAGATGGATTTCGCAAGTAAAAAGAAACATAGGCACGATTGAAAAAGAGAAAATGTTCAAGAAAAAAGGAGAAGGAAGGCACCGCCGCCAAGCGCATAATGTAAGGGTATCTGAATCAGACGGAATAATCTCCTGGATGGGTTCACGAAAAGAAGGAGGGAGGTTTCTCAGAAGGACAACATACTTCGAAGAAGAATGGAACATAAAAAGAGACTGGGGGAAAAGGAGAGGTAGGGGAAACTGTCATCGTGTCACTAACCATAAAGCAGGGCGGGTAATGGATGTCGTCTCACCCCAATAAAATGGGGGGGAAACTACGAATCGGGGAGAAGTCTGCGAAAAGAGAGCGGGAGAAAGGAAAGGGGCGATACGAAGGAAAAGGGATGTGGGGAAAAAAATTCCGCTCGGTCTGTGGTAAAGCTCTGAAGGAGATCCCTCGAAATACGGTGATACCAGGCGGAACAAACACAAAAAAAAAACAGTGGGGCTCAGAGAGGGAGAGATGGAAAAATGCCGAAAGCTATCTTGTGAGCAACTTCGGCACTTCTACGCCTCTTGAGAAGGATAGAAGCTTATGGGTGACGCTCTATCCGCGGTCAGAAGGAAGAGAAGGACGAGAAGGGGGCTGTCGCCACAAAAGCTATTGCTATCACGGAAGGACAATCTCACCATAGGGAAAGTTTAGGCGTGAAGGGTCTGTCGGGGAAGACTATTTGGCGGCGGCTTGGGGTGGAGGGAGAGGTACGAGGAAAATGACGAGGGGAGAAGCAGGAGTGGCCAGAGTAACGCTAGGGAGAGTCTCTCTACTCGGGCTGGTAGGAGGGACACAGAGAGACGACCTTGACGGTGTCGAGTCTAGAGAGTAGAGCGCACCTCGAAAATCCCTTGTTCCCGCATAACAAATAGGGAGGGGGAGAAAAAAACCGGGAGCGATTTCATGACCGCAGACGAGTAAGGGAAAAAAATACTCTCGAAAGAGTAGTCCGCAAGGGAAGAAGAAAAGGATTTCGCGTCGCGAAACACAGAAACTCCTATGCTATACAAGCTGAAAGGCTCGAGAGAATTGGGGGGTGTCAGGCTTGCGGGAGGAAGAGGAGAAACAAAACAAGAGAAAAGAGGGGGACCCCGTGTGCCTCGACACTTTTAGATGGAGGGGTGCAGACTAACGTCAGCTATGGCGTTGCCGGGAAGGGAAGAGGGACATCGGAAAAAGGGGATAGCGCCTCCGCCACGCGCACGAAAGGAGGGAGTTGGCAAAAAGAAGGAGCAAGCCGGTGGGGAAGTGTTTGGTGAAAAAAGGGGGTTAGGGTTGTTTGTGGGGGGAGGGGGAAAGAGATAGCAAACACAACGGGGAGAAAAGAATCTTTGGGAAGGGAAAAAGGCAAGGCGACACCTCAAATGCGAGGGACGTAGAGTGCAAAAGCTGGACAATAGAAAATTTCGTCAACCGAGCAAGAAGAGCCCGGACACAGGCAAGGAAACACCCCGGGGAAGTGGGGAAGAAATTGGCCGACCGACGAAACTCCTCTCCCTACTGGTGCAAGGGGGGCCAAAAGAGAAACTGACATCGGGAGGGGGTTACGATCTCTTCTCCAGCTCCTACAAAGGGCGGAGGCCGCAGCGAGAGAGAGGGAAAAAATGAGGGTGCGACGAAAAGGGAGAATCGCTCATGAAAGAGCGAGACGACTAATAGGGGATGCTGCGGAGAGAAGGAGTTCTCCTTGCAAGGTTAACCGGGACCGCTCTATTTGAGGGCTTTGTACGAAAGAAGGCTGTCAGGTTCATACTCTCTTATGAGGGAAGGAAGGAGGGAAACGAACATGCTGCTTATATCGTTAACGCCGAAAAGAATAACTGCCGAGGGGGCTCTCGGCGACGCAAAGGAAGGGCAATAAAGACACAAAGAGAAGCACGACTTAAAAAAAACTCGAGAGCGGGAAAGAAAACCAAGAATCTAACATGGGGCTATCTGGTAATAGAAAAAGAGCGCATCTAGAGTGATGCATTGTGCGTAACGGAGAGAGAGAAAGTTGGGGTGGTCTGGGAAAGGAAGACATCTATCTTACTAGAGAAAGCTGGGAGCCAAGGAAGGGAAGCTAGCACGGATCAGCTGTCGATTATCAAGGTCAGATTGGGCCCACAATAAAGGAGGAAGCCGCATTGTTTCTTCGAGAAATTACTCGCTCAAGACGGGGAGGTCGTACTTGGAAGAAGGAAAAAGTAAGGGGGGATGAGCGGGACGGTACCTAGGAGATCTGTCACACTAAAGACTGGGAATTTTCTGAAAAAAAAAACAAGATAGACCGCGTAAAGGGGGAGGGCGCTCAAGATTCAGGTCTCATAAGAGGGGGGGGGGGGGGGGTCGCACGAAATGAGGGTAGGAGGGGGAAGTTATCCGGGGTTCTATTTCTGGTGTAATCAACAAGCTTACCTCACACGACAAACAGTGGGGCGGAGGTTTCCACGAGGGGGGAATACCCGCGTCAAGGGAGAGAACGGGAAAGCGGTAGGAGGAGAGAAGGACTCGAGTTTCTTCCAGGCTTAAAACTGAAACCTACACGAGCGGGCTACCCGAGGGGAGGAAGCGGGGGGGAGCATTCGCGAGGAAAAAACCCGGACCGGGGATGCGAGTTGGCGACCGGGGAGGGTCGGAAGCAAAGAAGGCTAACTTGAAAAAAAAAAAGGGTTGGCAAAAAAATCGTCGAGTCTAATCTGGAAGGAATTGTGGGGTTGGTACCTAAAGTCAAATCTCTCAAAGAGAGGCCTAGAACTGAACTCGGAGAGAGAGGAAGGGTCATTCTGCAAAGAAAAAAGAAATACTTCTCACCGACATTAAGGGTCGACGGATATAGACTACCCGATAAGGGTGTTAGGAGCGGACAGACATAAGAAACTTCGGCTGATACAATAGACAGAAAAAGAATCGCGAGATGAGAAGAAGCAAAGTGCCGGCAGAGCGGACCTAGGGCGTCTCAGACGCTCGATCATACGAAAAGAAGTGCGCAACGCGCGATCAGACGCAGGCAAAGGGATGAGGGGGAAGAGGGAAATCAAACGCGGATGTTTGGAGGGGGAGGATTTCGGGGACACTAAAGAAAAAACCTATGATGCCGAATCATCCCGATCGAAGGAAAGGGAAAGATCAAACAGTCCTACAAGGGAGCCACTACGTAGACTGAGCGGCAGAAAACGGCGCGCCGCGCGAAACGAGACGATGGAGGCACGAGGGGATGGGGGTACGGAATAAGAGGGGGGAAAGAGAATGGTTTCCACAAAGAGCCGAAAGGGCGGAGAGGGAAACGCAGAGGCAAAAGAGAGGAAGAGGGCTTCACGAGAGGGACGGAGAGCCGAAACTGGGATTCAAGGGCAGGCTGAAAGACAGGCGTAAGAATTTGTGAGTTAATAGTGGAATAGTCTTAGGGAAGGAATAATGGGGAAAGACGGCATCTTGGAAAGAGGAAGATAGTGACCGAGAAAAGATCTGACGTGCTCGAGTTTTTGATCTTTCGGGCTACGTGGAAGGGCTGACTAAGTAAAGTCGAACATTCCGAGGAGGAATTAAAAGAGCGCTTTATCACTCGATAAGACTCTCTTAAATTCGGGAGAATTCGAGTCTAGACGGGAGAAGGGAATGAGGAACAAGGCGGGGGGGGGGGGTGAGAATTTGCTGGGAAGCTTTGGGCTACGGAATCGCGTCCTCGGGGGAAAAGAGAGGGGCTGGATTGGGGGGGGGGCTTTTAAGATCCGACGACTGTTGGGGTCGAACTTCGAGGGAAAGGAGAGGGAGGGGAGGTAGCTGCAGCATGCATCGCTTGAGGAAGAGCTCTTCTCTCGTAAGAGTGAACGGGCTAAAAGGCAAAATGATGCTAGTACCAAAATCGTAAGGCGCGCAGGGGCTGAGGAAGGAAAAGGAAGCGGAGAGGGAAAGGCTCTTTGCGATGAAAAAATGCGCTGAGGGGTACTCGAGATGAGAGTAATTTGTAGCTGAGGGAGAACGTTGACACAGAAAAAAAACGAAGTAGGATCGGTCTCCCAAGAAAAGAGAAAAGGCTTCATCGTTCTAGGGCGCCATGTGGGGGCGGTTTCGCGTTTCACCGCGATCGAACGAGGAGATGAAACTCTCAAAATAAAAACAAAAAAAGTAGGGAGGGGGGGGGGAAAAGAGAGAATTTAGAGGTAGAAGTCATCTGACATCAAAAAAAAAAAAAGAACCCACAAACCACCACACACTGGCCACGAATAATTCGAGAGAGACTATTGGCTAGTTCTGGCGAACATGATGAGTACTAGGAGGGGTTCGGACTCGTGCGCTCAAGAAAGGAACAGAGTTCTAAAGGGGGGAGAAGTACAATCGCGGAAGGAGGAGAAAGAGGAGAGAGCGTCAAAGGAGTCATGCGGCCTTTAAATGGGGCTATCAGAAAGCCGAAAGTTGTACTAAAGGAGAAAAAAATTTTGGCATGGTCTCATTGAAAGGAGCTAAGAGGAACGGGAGTGCCGTCAAGCTCTTTACCTTCCTACTCTCGGCTTGTTCCCTCTCCAGGCCGTGCTCGGCAGGACATAGAACAGGGGGAAGCTATAAGCCTGGAGATCCTCGAAGAAGGGGAAGTTGGGAGTTTGAGAGAGGGGCGGGAAAATGACTAATGATTTTCGAAGGCGGGCTCAAGTATTGCCGCGGAGGTGACAAGGGAGGGAGGGGGGAAAAAGCCTCCCGCTTCTCCTCTCGAATAAAAAGCCATCTCAATGAGAGAATTGGTACCGGGTAGCGAAAAATGAAAGGGAGACGACTCAAGCTTCCATCACAATCTGAGAAAACCAGGAAATGGGGAACTCCTAGACAGTGGGGGGGTCGTGGGGGGGGGGGGGGCTGGTGGGGGGGCGGGGCGGGGGGGGGGGGGGGGGGGGGTGGTTGCTTTGTTGTGGTGTGGTGGTTTCAGTTTTTGTGTGGGTTTTGCTCGATTTTCCGGGGGGTGGGGTGGGCGTGGGGGGCGTTAAGCGAAAAAGAAAACCCGATTTCCGCGATTGCGCGCGGGCTAAAAAGAAACTATCCGATGGGTCCTGTATTAAAACCTCATGGCCTTTAGCCGGCTGCGCGAAACGTAGCAAGATACGGAAAAACTACCCCCGGACGACGACGTCTCAGCACTCAACCCGTACAGGAGTTATTGGGGGGGTAGCGGGACGGAGAAGTGGGGACCAAAGATCGGGGAGATAGAAGGAGAGGTACGGGGGGTCGGAGAAGCGGGGTAAAGAATGGGGTGGGAGAGAATTAGATTAGGGAGTGAGTGGGGAAAGGGAGGGGGGAATGACGATAGAAAGAAGGGGTAATGATTCTCGATCCAGGAGAGGGTAAACAATGTAGGTGGGTGGATCGACGTCTGGGTTTTCTGGGGTCGGGGGAACGAAAAGCGCCGTAGTAACGGTCGAACACTTCTCACAAGATGAAAGTAGTTTAAACTAACAACTTCCTCATTCGTTGAAGAAGGCCGAGAAAGTCGACGGAGAATCAGAAAAAAGAAAGAGTAATTCCGAGTCGAGAAAAAAAGGCCTCGCGAGAGCGCAGGATTCGAAGTGGGGGACCATGATGATTAAAATGACTCTTACAGACTGAAAGCAGGGAAAGAGTGCGCGACGTCGAGAACCGGCTCAACGGAAAAAATTCAGAAAGTATGGGGGTCTATGGTCACTCTGAACACTGGACAGGTATAAATTCTAATCGGGCAACTCATTAAAGTCGGCATCATCGGGGTCAGGCGAAATCTTCCAAGGGAAAAAAGACCGAGCCGCTGAAACAACGCAGAGACATTTGTTCCAAGCTAGTGGCGGGCGATCTGGCAGGGAATACGCGCGGTCGAACATTGGAGGAGGGGGCTTGAGAGAACGGGGGTATCAATAGAGGGGGGGAGCTTGACCTCCGCGCCTGATTGGGAGAGAAAGAGTCAATAGTTCGTTGGAGCGGTCTGGAAACAGCAAAGGCTTAGAGATGACGCAAAGAAAGGACTCCATCGCGGGATGGTCATTCCTAGCCGCCGGGTTAGGAAAAAACTGTGCGGTTCTTTCTCTGGCTGGACAAAGGAAAAAGAAGGGGGTCAGGGGGGGGGGGGGGGGGGGGGGGTGAGAGGAATGGGGGGTCTAGCTCGGAAGGGGAATGGTATAGCCTGCTCTTCGAGGGGGAGGGCAGGGTTACAAAACCCGAACTCAAAACCTATTCTACTTAGAGCGAATGGGAAACCGAAACGCAGTATGCCTCTAGAGAAGCCCAAAACGCGCATCCAATTTGGGGGTTAATCGAAGACTAGAAAAAGCACCTTAAAATCAGCCGGTTGAGGGCAAAAAGAGAGGTAGGTGGAAAGGGGGTGAAAGGCCTGTAAGCTTCGCGACTGGGAGGAAGAATCTCTGGGTGCTTACTAGATGGTGGACGGCGTTTCGCTGACATTCGCCGGGGAAAAAGAAACGAAAGTGGGGGGGAGGAGGCGCAGGGTTACCAGAGGGAATTGGAGTTTATGCCCAGCAAGCGGGGAACAAAAGGAATGTTAACTAAAGTAGCGAGCTGGGGGGGGCGACCAAAGTCTGACTACCACCTCGATCGATCGAAAGACAGCGATACAAGAGGCGAGGAAGGAGGGTGGTCAGAAAAATGGAAAAGGGGATGGTTTCTTGAAAAGCCTTAAGGTAGGAAGAAACTCCCTCTTGAATTGTTGGCCTTCTGCCACTAAACTAGATAGAGCCCCGTGGCAAGTGAAGGGGCGACAGAATAAATGAAGTAGAAGCGATACTTTGGGGACACTTGTCTAGGAGCACTCGAAATGGACAACAAGGGGAAGTGGGATAGACGTTTCAGGGGAAAGAGGGGGGATCGAGGGCGCTTCGGGAGAGATGACCGAAATAGGGGCGACCAAACAAAAGCATTCTCGCCGAAAGGGGAGCAGAAAAAGAGTCTTAGCCGAGGGTTGGAGGGGCGTCCGAAAATCGTAGGAGAGGGGGGACTTAGGAGAGTGTATGGACGAGATTGACGAGAATGCTTCAGGGAGGGGAGAAAATAATTGGGTGGGTGACTTCGTGCAGTAGCGATAGAGCACCTTCTCAGCTGTCTTGGCTTGTCTGCGTCCCACGCTCAGAAAACAGGAGACCTTTGAGGGGGGGGAGAAAGAGAATGCATCGCGAGATGAAGCAAACGGCGACCTTTCACGCACCATCTGTAAAGAATAGAAAGACCTGGAGTAACGATTCTGGAAGGGAGAAAAAGCATTGATAGAAGGGACGAGCCAAATTATCCTCAGGTTAAAACGCGAGCAACTGTCAAGTAGTAGATAAATCGATGTGAGCCTAAGGATGCGATCGAAGATTTGGGAGGTCAGGGATGGGGAAAGAAAGATCGTGAACCCACAAACGAAAAAACTGGCGTGGTACCCTTGTGTCCCTCGACGCAAGGGAGAAGGGCTTGGGCAAGTCGTTCGAAACTTCTTAAACCGTAATCGGGTGGAGTTGGGCCAGGTACTGTGGAAGGGAGGTTTCCTAGGAAGGGTGATCGTACTAATTGGATATGCCGCGCCAGAGAAGATTTCCTGAGTGTGCGACGCACCACTCTTATAAAGAGTGATTCAAAGAAAAAAAACAAAAATTCCGAAGATCAAATGTGATGTGCATCACCTTAAGGGAGAAAGGGAGGATGAGGCGTACTTCTCAACAGAGGCATCGTGCGCGTTGTCGAAGGGGGAAAAAAAAGAGAACAGTCGGGGCACCCTATTAAACTACAACGGCCAGTCAACTCCACCGGTATGGGGTTCAAGAGTTTTCTCGCCGACGAAAAAAGAATCACCTAATGGGGGGAAAAAGGGGATCTTAAAACGGGAGTGAGAGGGTTTGGGTGGTAACTATAAATGAGGGAGCCACCGACCCAATCCTGATATAGACAGAAGAGAGAGTATAAGGTTATCCAGGGGGCGAGGGAGACTCAAGAGGAAAGATCGAAAAATTCCAAATAAACAGAGCCGCTTACTAAGCACCACTTGGGTCAAACTCAGGGCTGATCTCAAGGAGTTCCGCAAGGTAACTAGACGGGAAGAACTGGATGAAGGGGGAGACACTATTCGGTGGGGGCTCTAAATCGGCGAGTCAGCGGTGAATACGCTCGGGGGGGCTCCTTAAGTAAGATCGCAAATCAACAGGGTAAAAACCGCTGGGCTTGATGACCGTTTACTACAGGACAAAACAGAACTCGAAATGATCTACGACTCTGGAAGCGTTAAAAGACTGAAAAAAAGGGAACTGGTCTCCAGAAAACAGAGACGCGGAGGCGACTAACCACGAACTATCGACTCTGACGGAGTTAGCCGAGAGGAACGAAAAAGGCGATCGAAAATAGTTAGCTTGCCGTCGCGGAAAAGAATACGGTTTTGGTTCCAGAGGAGGACAGATTATTTACTCCCGAGAACCGAGGGGGGTCGAGCCGCAAAAAATCCTATAGTAGTCAATGAAGATGGAGATATGGCGAAGGCGGGCAGGGATACACAAAAGAAAGAGCTTCAAGATTTTGGGGAAATGTCAACAGGGGAAGACCGACTGCCCACGTGGAGGAGGCGTCGTGAAGTCCGGGAAAAAGTATTCAGGAGGAAGGGCTTCGACATGAAAGTAGCCCAAAAAAGAAACCTACAGATTTCTTAAAAGACCATCCGGGGAATCAACTGCGTATCGCCTTCTTCGAGAAATCTCGGGAATCATACGATTTGTCGACACCTGGGGGGAGGACTGAGGTCAGTAATCGGACGGTCATAAAGAAAGATGTCCTCTGAAAGGGGCGTGAAGGCCAATGTGACTGGGAGTGGGTCAACTCCGTAGGGATGGTCAGCGAAAACGAATCAAGTAGAAAAACCAGAGGAAAAAAGAGCAGTCTACGACGAAAGAAGTATGTTGCGGCAAGAGTTTACACAATGAAACCTAAGCGCTGGGGCGCGGAAAAAAAGCTGAATTTCTTAGGCTGAGAAAAACTGAGAGACCAAAACTTACGGTAACGGGGTGCTACGGCGCTGATTACCTACTTTCTACTGCGGATGGGTGGACAATAGAGATAGTCGAAAGGAGGGGGAAGGATGGGTCATTGGGGTATTCGTAAAGAAAAGAGAAGCTGCTATAAGCAGGACTCGGGTCGCGCTCGGAAACAAGGTTCCTTCGCTAAACCCGATACTGAAAACATGAAGAGAGACCGACCAGGGAAAGGGGGGAATAGAAAGGCGGCTAGGAATGAACCGAGAATCGCTGGTTTCGGGCGGAGAAAACTGAGCCTCCTTCATGATGGAACATGACAAGAAAATAAAAAAAAGAGCCGAGGATAGATGAAATCATCAACAAGTGGCTCGAGGATGCCTCGAGGCGTTCGGGGCTGACGAAGCGATAACGAAGACGACAATTTCAAAAAAAAAGACGCAGAAAAATTCAAAAACCCTACCTATCCTGATCGAGCGTGGAGGGGGGGGGAGAAAACCTGGAGTTTTCTCGAGAGGAGTGGTTGGGTTAACACTCGCCCGTATCAAAGAGGATTGGCCGAATAAGAAGAAAAACGATTCGGCAAGATAGCCAGGACAGTGCCGAAAGTTGAGAAGAGACGTAAACTTCGACGGGGGAACTTCTTACCTTCTTCCGCGCTCACGCGCAAAATAGGGGCTACGAGAGCTGTACGAGAAGACAGGGCTCTAAGGTGGGCCACAGATGGAAGCGCTGAGGGAAATAAAACTCGATATCGAAAGCGAATGCCGGAGAGATAGAATCTGAGGAACTAGTTCTGATTAGAAAGACGTTGTATCAAAAGAACTAGAAATGGGGCTGTCATTAGGGAATTGTGTAGGGTAAAATCGGGGGGGGAAAATTTCTTAAAGGGGAATGGGAAGAACGGCACTTCTGGAAGAATGGAGGAGCGGGAAAACCGAATCGACGACTGATCGTCTTGACAAGGGGAGGGTTAGAGTTCTGGAACTAAAGTTTCGAGGGGAGGATCATAAGGCTCAAGGAACAGGGGAAAAGGAACAGGAAAATAGGTGTGGCCAAACCCATTTTGAGCACTCGGGAGAAAACAGGAGGAACCCTTTCGGGAGAGAGTTGGTTGGCGAGTTCGAAGGGGGTCTAGCACGGGAATTCCCCAGAGGGGTGGGACATTTCTACGATTGGAGGGAACGGAGGACAGAGGGCCAGGCGAAACAGGGAGAGGAAAAAAGTATGGGGGGGGGTGTAGCGACGCCGACTTGTTCTCGCGGATGAGACGAGGGAAGTGGTATCGGGAGGGGCGCTGCCAAGCAGCATCGAGGAATTAAAGGAATGCGCAACTACGGGACTGAAGAGGAATCGTTCCAAGAGACGGGGGACAGTGGATCTATAAAAAGATAGTCGGGAGAGAGGACGGGAGACAAGTGCAAAAAGGCCGCTGCCGGAAAAGGAGGTGGCGGGGCAAAAAAGGGCGCATTGTAAGAGCGGAGGTGGGAGCAGAAGGTCGGGGGGGTACTGGGGGAGCAAAAGGGGAAAAAAAAAAAAACTCCGTCGAAGGGATGTCAGGGCACAGAAAAATCGACCGAGGGCTTCCGACTCGTTCTCGAGGTCGCAGGTGTTGGAAGGTGTTAATCTCGAGATGACGGGCGCTCGAAGAAAGGGGAGGCCAAA